>Ga0209075_1000346_pt1 | contig 44733 bp, 29 predicted proteins | sample Stecom2011_FD_187523 | JGI IMG/M metagenome (GOLD analysis project Ga0209075, IMG submission 187523) | Agricultural soil microbial communities from Utah to study Nitrogen management - Steer compost 2011 (SPAdes) (version 2) | ecosystem: Environmental > Terrestrial > Soil > Agricultural land...
ACGCCTGATTCACTGGCTATAAAAATAATCCGTCCAAAATCCCGCTCCAACATGCCCGGTAAAAGATGCCTCGATAAACGTATGCCCGACAGCACATTAATATTGAAAATATTCACCCAGTCTGCATCCGATATTTCCCCAAAATCCTTTTGCTCAAAAATCCCCACATTATTGACCAGAATGTCAATATCCTGCAACTGATCCAGGAGCATCCGCACCTCTTCGGCATGGGAAAAATCCGCTGCAATCCCTGAAACAAAACGTAGAGGAAATTCCTGCTTTAACTTTTCTACCACTTTATTGGGCTTCCTTTCTTCCCGCCCGTTGATGATTACATCGGCTCCTTCCTCTAAAAGTTGTCTGGCGATGGCCAAACCGATCCCCTGAGTTGAGCCGCTGATAAAGGCTCTTTTTGCATCTAATCTTAAGTCCATAAAAGCTGGTTTATAGGTATTTGTTTTTTGTATTGCTCATTCCATAAATAAAGAAAAAAAATTAGCTGATCACAGCTAACTGCATTTCTATCTGATGCAGAAGGGTTTTCCTGTCCGGATACATTCTCCGCAGCGTATTAAGGCCACACCAGAAGGTGATCAGGTATCTTCCCAAAATCTCAGGATCCGTAGGATTGTTGATGCTTTTGAAGTCTTGAGCTTTTCGAATGGCTTCCGTAAACATCTGCTCCACCTCCTTCAGGATATTTACCGCCTCCATTTCCAGATCATTGTCAAGATGGGCCATTTCCACTACAGAATTGGCAATGATGCAACCTTTTAGATGGGTTTCTTCATCTGCTTGAGCAATGCTCCTAAAGAAGTTTTTGATCAAATCCAGTGGTGATCCGCTTTCATCCAGCACTTTCTTGAATTCCTCAAAAGCCTGCCTTCGCTGAAGAATAGCTTTTCGAAAAACTTCCTTTTTCCCTCCTTTAAAGGTATTGTAAAAGCTTCCGCTGCCTGCTCCTGTCACTTGAAGCAGATCTCCTACGGATGTAGCGGTGTAGCCCTTTTTCCAAAATATTTCCTGGGCCTTCTCAATCAAATGTTTATCCGTGTGTAGAACCGGTCTTCCCTTCATGAAGCATTTTTGTATTGATCGCTACAAAAATGGAACATTAAAATTTAATAGTCAACTTTATCATGTTATTTCCCATTACTTGAGCCAAATCCCAATGTCCAAACAGGATAAGGGCCTATTAGCCGTTGTAACCTTTACTCATTAGGAATCAGGAGTTAGTCTGTCACGCTTTATGTTCCCTAGGAAACTACCCCGCTTGATGTAAGGATTCTTTTAATACATTTTTATCCCTGATCGCGACACCTTTCACCCTGTAATTTGACCCATCTCACCATTTTGCCAGGGGCTAACCATGACTACTTTTGAAATCTAGAACTATCACAGTTTTAAGGAAACGTAATTAAAAGAACTGAACATGAAAATTCCAAAAGATTACCAAAAGAAACTATTTCCTTGTGGCTATCACCTACTTATCAGCGCTGATGACGCCGAGGACGTGATTCAGGACATGGTGCTCAACTATATTAAAAGCAATCAATTAATATTGAGAACAGCTCGGCTTACCTGATAAAACCATTATCAACAGAACCATCATTTTTCACAGATGAAGAATTTAAGTGGAACGCCGAAGAATTTAAAAGGAACAGTTTAAAATAATTTTGAAATAATGGAAAACAGACATTTAGGTAGATCAGGATTAAAAGTCCCCGTGTTAAGTCTTGGAACAGGAACCTTCGGGGGAACCGATGACTTCTTTCAGAAATGGGGGCAGACCGGAGCTAAAGAAGCCAGCAGACTTATAGACATTTGTCCGGAAAGAGGGGTCAACTTTTTCGACACTGCAAATGTATATTCGGCAGGAGATTCAGAAAAAGTGTTGGGGAAGGCCATACAAGGCCGGCGGGAGAAAATAATCCTGTCTACTAAGGCTACCTTTAAAATGGGAGAGGGACCTAATGACTACGGTTCATCTCGTTCCCACATCATCAACGCCTCTAAGTTCAGACGGTTCCGGTGCCCAAAGAATACGTTGCCAAGCAGAACGACCTGCTGCTGCTTTGTAAGGACTTTCGTACAATTAGACCTTTTTGAGGTACGGAATGAGATGTATAAACTGCGTAATCCGAGAATTAACTCTTCAAAGCCAAAAACAATTCGTTGAAGTCAGGTAACTGTTTTGCTTTAACTGTCATAATTCCCCTTTTGTCCAACCCTAAGATATTAATAAATTTCGCCTAGAACCTAAGTTTAACTCCTCCGTTCACTACAAATCCATCTACTGGTGCATAAATATCCCGAAACTCCGGATGGCTTATATCCCCGGTGTAGATGGTGTCAAAGCGGGTTTGCCTAGCGTCCAGGAAATTTTCAAAGTTAAGGAAAACGGAAAAATGCTCACCAAACACCTTCTCGGCCATCAAACCCATAATCCAATAGGATTGTCCCTCAAGTCCATCGTTGAGCAATTGGGGAGAAAAGTAATAAGCTTCCAGACCAATCCAGAAATTGTCATGCTTTTCAAACATCAAGACATTGTTCAGCCGATGCCGGGCTACTAAAGGATATGGACTGGTTTCTCCGTTCAATTCCTGGATGACATCTGCGAAAGTGTAACCGGTAAACAGCTTGAAGTTCCGGTAATTCCATTTCAAATTGACCTCAACTCCCCGGGTTTCAAATTTCCCATCAGGCTGTATAAACTCAAATCCCTTTTCGGCCCGCTCCAAAATCAGTGGATTACGGATCTGAGTAAAAAAGAGAAGCCCGTTGGCTGCAAGGGAAAGCTCTTCACCCATCGCCAATCGATAGTTGATATCCAAATTGGCTCCTGCAGATTTCTCGGATACAAGTGATTCATGATCGATAGGAACTACATTTTGAAATTGGATACGCTCTGTATCCTCAGTGAATACCGAGGGAGATTTATAGCCCAACCCGCCCCCGATTCTCATGGTAAGAGCCGGGTTGGGTTTGTACATGGCCGAGATTTTTGGCAAAGGGAAAAAGCCCTCCGTATTCATATGATCCAACCGGAAGCCGGTTTCCAGTGTCCAGAATTCACCCGCACTCAAGATATTTTGCACAAATGCCCCAACCGTAGTCATTGAATAGTCCAAAGGATCTGTACGGTTTCCCTGCATTTGTTCAAACTGATCGGTCCAGAGGTTCAGTCCTGCTACCCAGGATGATTTTGATCCGGATGAAGACCAATTGACTTCACTAAATGAAGAAAACTGTTTTCCGCCAAACTGATAGCCCGGGACCTCAATATCCCGATTGAAGAAGTTGAAACTGTTTTTGAAAGCCAAAAAATTTCGATCTCCCCATTTTGTCTGAAAAGTCAATTCAGTGGAAACCCGGTCCGTGTTATTGGCTTCATAGTATGGCTGGTTTACGGGTTTTCCTTCAATGAAATCAGTATTGCCTCCCAGCCTTTCTTCCTTGATAAAATTTACACCTGCTATTAAATTTGTCCCTTCACTGATATCCCAAAACAGCTTAGGATTTAAGGTAAATCGGTCAAATTCCGGAATAGCAGTCAGGCCGATATCCGCCGGGTCATAGGCCGTACCTTTGTTATAGGAAGCAAAAACAGTTGTGCCTACTTTGTTACCTTTCGCAGCGTAAAATGCACTTGCATCGAGACCCAAAGCGGATGTCCCGTTGAACAAAAACGAAAGTTCTGGTTCTTCCTCAGGTTTTTTGGTTATTAAATTGACCAAACCCGCAATGGCACCACCTCCATAGAGCGTAGAGGAGGAGCCTTTGATCACTTCTACCTGAGCCAAGTCCAAAGGCGCAATCTGCATCAAGCTCAAGCCAGATGAAAAGCCAGAATATAAAGGAAGTCCATCTCTTAAGAGTTGGGTATATTTTCCATCCAGACCTTGAATCCGGATACTGGAGTTGTAGCTGGTCGCAGAAGTTTGCTGGGTTTGAATGCCCGTGCTTTCGTTCAAAAGCATCCGAATATCGCCTGGCTTCATATTTCCTTTTTCAGAAAGTTCTTCCCCCGCAATGATTTCCACTCGGGTGGGGACGTCCTCGATGACCCTGCTACTCCGGTTGGATTGTACAAGTAGAACTTCCAGCTCCTCGTGCGCATGATGCAATCTGAAAATAACCAATTTTTTGTCTTCCAAAGGAAAAGTCACTTTCAGCTGCTGTGTTTCGTAGCCCAAATATTGGACTTGCAGGTTGTGTGTACCATCTGGAATATTGGAAACCGCAACCCGTCCCTGACTATCCGCAGTTCCTCCGATCTCCAGTTGAGGAAGATAAAGGGTAGCTCCCGCTAAAGGATCTCCTGATTCTTCGTCCAGAATCTGGGCTTGATAAGTATTTTGGGCAAAGCACAACGTGCTCAAGCCCAAGGCCAAGATGGCCAAGATATATCGTTTCATAGTTTTTAGATAAGATTGTAAAAGAAAGAATAAACCAAACCTAAAATGATGGAGGCTTTATCAGTTCTGTAGGGATAAAGTCGGAAAGCGACTGAGAAAGATCAGGTCGTTGGCTATGGGGCAACAAGGCCGCGAAAAAACTCAAAAAATTATTGTATTGAGAAGGTGTGAATCCAGAGCAAGCCCCACAACTAAAGAATGGCAGGCATTGAAGCTGCTTTTCCAGCTGATCGGAACAGTTCTCATTGCCGAGTTCCCTATCGTCACAATGGCTCTGGCCTTCCAAACAGCAAGTTTGGGAGGATAAAAACAGCGTCAATAATGCCAGAAGAGTTGCCAGAATATTCACAGAGTGCAAATTTACGGAAAGATGGGAGCAATCCACCATCACAGCAAATAGCTGACGGTTATTTCCAACGTCCATTCATCTCTAAGTCAAAACCATGATAAAGACTGGAACACCGGCAAGTATAAAAAAAGCCAGACATTTTTGCCTGGCTTGTAGTAGCGGGAACAGGACTCGAACCTGTGACCTTTGGGTTATGAGCCCAACGAGCTACCAACTGCTCCATCCCGCGATATATCTTGGTATTACAAATTTCTATTTAAAACCAGCTCCGTTGCCGAACCTAATTACATAAACCAACTTGATGGTTTTAGAGTTCCAAAAGAGAGAAAATTCTGTTTTTGTTTCCCTTTCCCTCTATTGTGTTACAAAGGTAATACTTCTTTGCGAAAATTCAAGTACCTTTGTAAAAAAATATACTTCATGACCGAAAACACACATAAAGCCGGATTTGTAAATATTGTGGGTAAACCCAACGTGGGCAAATCTACTTTGATGAATGTGCTTATAGGTGAACGGCTTTCAATCATTTCATCCAAGGCGCAGACCACTCGGCACCGCATTATGGGATTGATCAACGGGGACGATTTTCAGATTGTTTTCTCTGATACACCCGGTATGATCAAGCCCAAATATGAGCTGCAAAAAAGCATGATGAGCTTCGTCAACATCTCCCTGGAAGATGCCGATGTGATTGTCTTTGTCACCGACCTATACGAAAATGAAGAGGAAATCGAGCAAGTAATCGAGAAGATCAACCAGTCCGGAGTTCCCGTACTTCTGGTAATCAACAAAATTGACCTTTCTAAAGAAAACCAACTGGAAGAGGTAACGGCCTATTGGACCGAGCGGATAAAAGCCGAAACTGTCATCCCCATCTCCGCCTTGGAAGGTTTCAACACCGAGCGAATCCTTCAAGAAATCCTAGACCGACTACCCTTTCATGCTCCTTTTTATGATAAGGAAGAACTAACCGACAAACCGGAGCGCTTCTTCGCTTCCGAAATTATTCGGGAGAAAATCTTCCACAACTATAAGAAAGAAATTCCCTACAGCACAGAAGTAGCCATTGTTGATTTTTATGAAGAAGCGGAAATCATACGCATCCGTGCTGAAATCTATGTGGAAAGGGAAAGCCAAAAAGGCATCTTGATTGGCCAGGGAGGAAAAGCACTGAAAAGAGTAGGCATTCAAGCAAGGGAAGAACTAGAACGCTTCTTTGGCAAAAAGATTTTTCTGGAGACTCACGTAAAGGTAGAGGACAACTGGAGGAAAAATAAAAATAAATTGAGAAGATTTGGTTACGACCAATAAATAAAGAAAAATGTCAAACATAGTAGCAATAGTAGGTAGACCCAATGTCGGGAAGTCTACCTTTTTCAATAGGTTAGTAGAGGAACGAAAGGCCATTGAGGACAATCTTAGTGGAGTTACCCGAGACCGCCACTATGGACATGCCCAGTGGGGAGGAAAGTATTTTTCTGTAATTGACACGGGCGGATATGTCATTGGTTCGGATGACATATATGAATCAGAAATCAGAAAACAAGTCAAGCTGGCCATCGAGGAAGCTTCAATCATTTTGTTTGTCGTGGACTGTTTTGATGGGATTACAGGGTTGGATGAGGAGTTTGCCAACGAACTTCGTGGCAGTTCTAAGCCAATTTATATCGTCGCCAATAAGGCAGACACCTCCGAAAGGCTTATTGCGGCAAGTGAGTTCTACTCCTTAGGCCTTCAGAGCAATGAGGTATATCCCATCTCTGCAGCGACAGGAAGCGGCACTGGGGAATTGCTGGACGAGATCATTAAAAATTTTGAGGAGGAAGGAATTGAAGATCCGGATTTCGGTATCCCTAAGATATCTATTCTAGGAAGACCCAATGTCGGTAAATCCTCCTTTGTCAATGCCTTGTTGGGAACGGAACGCTCCATCGTGACCGATATCGCGGGAACCACCAGAGATGCCATCCATACGCGATACCAACTTTTCGGTCAGGATTTTATCATTACCGATACGGCCGGAATCCGTAAAAAAGCAAAGGTTAAAGAAGACATCGAATTTTATTCTGTAATGCGTTCTCTAAGGACGCTCGAAGAATCTGATGTAATTGTTATCATGGTGGATGCGACAAGAGGCCTGGAAGCCCAAGACGTCAACCTTATCTCTATCGCCATCAAAAACAATAAAGGGATAATGATCATGGTCAACAAATGGGACTTGATAGAAAAAGACCATAAGACCATGGAAAAGATCAAGGAAGAAATCGGGGAAAAACTGGGCGAGAACAAATGGATCCCCATCATCTTCACATCGGTAGTAAATAAGCAGCGGATTTTCCAAGCTATAGAATTGGCAGTAAGGGTTTATGAAAATAAAACCAAGAAGGTAGCGACCTCGAAATTGAATGAAATTATGTTGCCTGAGATCGAAAGATATCCGCCACCTGCATGGAAAGGGAAATATATTAAGATAAAATATATCACCCAGTTGCCGACCAAAAATCCAGTCTTTGCTTTCTTTTGCAACCTGCCCCAATACATAAAGTCTCCTTATACCAGATATCTCGAAAACAGGATCAGGGAACACTTTGATTTTCAGGGAGTTCCAATTAAGATCACGTATAAAAAGAAATAAAAAATAATTATTGCAAAGTTGAATTTTGTAAGAGAATTTCATTCTACATTTGTGGCGCTAAAATTAAAGCACCTCAATACAAATGAAAAAACTATTTACATTATTCGCAGTATCAGGTTTGTTATTTACTGCATCTTGTGGCACAGAAAAAGTTGAACAAGAAGCCACAGAAGTTGAAATCCTTGAGGAAGGGTCTGAGGAATTTTTAGAAGACACCATCGAAATCATGGAAGAAGACTCTGTTGAGGTAATGGGTGATTCAGTAGATGTCGCCATCTAAACGATCAGCCTTAAAAATTGAAATCCAAAGGGATCCCTGTTGACCAGGGATCTTTTTTTATGTCCTAATTTTTCTATTTTTACCGAAACGATTTAAAATACAACCTTGCCCATCAAGACTGAAATCTACACCCTACTTCAGCAACATGTACCTGCCAATTCGGTGCAGTATTGCTGGGACTTATGGTATGAAGACCCGTTCCATCTCACCTTGAGCAGGAGCCGTAGCAGCAAGCTGGGGGATTTTCGTTTCCGCACAGACCGGAAGATGCAGCAGATCACGATCAACCATGACTTGAACCCCTACCAGTTCCTTATCACCTATATCCATGAAGTGGCACATTACCGTGCTTTTAAACGGTTCGGATTGAAAATTAAACCCCATGGCCTAGAATGGAAACGATCATTCCAAACGCTTATGTCTCCTATGCTTTCGGACTTAATCTTTCCCAAAGACATTTTACTGCCGCTCAGACGTTATCTGATCAACCCGAAAGCCAGCACAGGAGCAGATCTATTTTTGTCCCGCGAAGTCCGAAAATATAACAACCCCACCTCGGACCAAAAAACCACCTACCTCAGCGACCTTAAGCCTGGGGTGGATTTCAGCCTTAGAGGAAGACGATTTAAAAAAGAATCTACCAGAAGGACAAGAATCCTTTGCCTGGAATTGAACACGGGAAAAAAGTACCTTATTTCCGCCAATGCCGAGGTGGATCTGGACGAAGTAAATAGGTAAACAGTCGGATTGAAGGGCGGTAGATTCCCGGAATTTTAGTGGACGCTATCTTTTGAAAAAACGGTAGATACCCAAAACACTTATTAAAAGTAGTGCTCCAACAATTACCCATTGCCTTAAACCTGAATTTTCTTCCAAAGCACCGACCAGAGACTCGGCCACAACCCCAGTGGTAAATGCCAGGAAAGTTCTTGGAAGCATCCCCCACAACCCCATCCATACCACCTTCCTCAGATTTATCTTCAACAAAGCAAACAACAGGTTGGAAAGTGCAAACGGAATTACAGGACTCAGGCGCACAAAGAATATCAGTTGAGAAATCTTATTCCTTTTATCCACAATCATTTGAGCGGCCTTTGGATAATTCTCCAACAAAAAATCAAGGCTGCCCTTGTCCAGTTTCTTTCCTATCTGATAACCGATAATAGTAGCCAATGTATAACCAAGAATCAAGAAGGGAAGAGAAATCCATCCGAAAACAAACCCAGACAAAACCGCTAAAAAGGTGGTCGGAAGTAAGGCTAATCCCATCAGCAGTGAAGAGGCGATGGTGTAATAAGTGACGAAGCTCCAAGTTAAAAATTCAAACTGTCCTAAAAAGGAAGGGTTTCCATATAACGAATTCAGGATAATTAAAGAAGTCAAAGAGGGGACGACAGTTACCCATCCCACTGCCCAAACCATCCCGGGATTGTTGCTGTAAAGCCTTCTTAAACGGGAAAAAACGGATTGCTTTTTGCTCATGAGAGGGCAAATCTAAGGATTAAAAAGTAGAATGGAATTTCTTTTACCTTAAACAGGTTTGATTAATTCGAAGAATAAAATGATAAATTAATATAAATATGAAATTCGGAACCAAAGCAATTCATGCGGGGATAGAACCAGATCCTTCTACAGGAGCCATTATGACCCCTATTTTTCAAACCTCCACCTATGTACAAAAATCCCCCGGGGATCACAAAGGATATGAATATTCCCGTACCCACAACCCAACGCGGACAGCCCTACAGAATAGCCTTGCCGCTCTTGAAAACGGCACACACGGACTGTGCTTTTCTTCGGGACTCGGAGCCATTGATGCAATAGTCAAGTTGTTCAGCCCTGGTGATGAAATCATCAGCTCCAATGATTTGTACGGCGGTTCTTACAGAATATTTACCAAAGTATTTGCTAAATACGGCATCAAGTTCCATTTCGTTTCCATGGAAGATCCCGAGAACATCAGACAATACATCAATGAGAACACCAAGCTAATCTGGATCGAAACTCCCACCAATCCAATGATGAATGTCATTGATATTGTAGCGGTCTCCAATATAGCAAAAGAACATAATATATTGGTAGGCGTGGACAATACTTTTGCTACGCCTTTCCTCCAAAACCCACTCGACCTTGGGGCGGACCTTGTCATGCACTCCGCCACCAAATACCTAGGTGGGCATTCCGATGTCGTCATGGGCGCCATTGTAGTCAATGATGATGAGCTGGCCAACGACCTGGCCTTTATCCAGAATGCCTGCGGGGCGACGCCTGGGCCACAGGATTGCTTTCTGGTACTCAGGGGGATCAAAACACTGCACATCAGGATGGAAAGACATTGCCAAAACGGCAAAACGGTTGCCTTCTATTTAAGAAACCATCCCAAGGTGGACAAGGTCTTTTGGCCAGGCTTTGATTCTCATCCCAACCATCAGATTGCGACAAAACAGATGAAGGATTTTGGGGGAATGATTTCCTTTACCATAAAAGGCAACCGACAAGAAGATGCCATCAAGGTGCTCGAAAACCTAAAGATCTTTGTCCTTGCCGAATCTCTAGGCGGAGTGGAATCACTTTGCGGTCACCCCGCTACCATGACCCACGCCAGCATACCAAAAGAAGAAAGGGAGAAAGTTGGGTTGTCCGATTCTTTGATCAGGCTAAGTGTCGGTATCGAAGATGCCGAGGATCTCGTCGCTGACATCACCAACGCACTCGACCAAATCTAATCGGTAAGTTTGGACAGTAATTTCTTGCAGAGGCTATCGGCTCCCACTGATAGCCTCTGCTTTTTGATTTTTGCTTTTTTGGCCAACTCCAGATATTTCAAGCTGACATCTTCATTTCCCGACAGGAAGTAGTTCAAATACTGCGCAAAAAGATGGATCTGATGCCACTGGATCAGCAACTGCGAAAGGCTCTTCATTTCCCCATGGATAACTGAGGTGAAGGAGGGGTTTAATCCGATGGCGATTTTCATGTTTTCGCCCACAGTGATCACCCGCAAAGCCTCCATAATGTCTTTTAGAGCCTCACTATCTAATTGATCCGCCTCTTTAAAGCTGATGTATTCCAATTCCTCGTTGATCAGCTGGGTGGTTGCGGTATTGATCATCAAGGGCTGGACTTTCTTACTATGACTATATACCGTTAAATAGAACGATTCCCAAATATCTATAGGTGAGGAAATCAATACTTCGTAAGCCTCCTTGTACAAAACCTTTTTTTCAGCGGTCAAAAAAGCTTCGAAGGCAGTGAAACTTTGAGTCCCCTTAACCTCCTCAAATGCCGCTGTGGCCAATTTGAAATGGTGAATCCTTTTCATGGATCTGCAAATTGGCTTAAAGGGCTCAAAGGGTTCAAACTTAAGTCTTTCCTCCTTGAAATAGATTTTGTTTAGAACCTGAAGATAAATATTCAAGAAAATCAATTTCTCTTCCAGTTCGATCGCCTTCTTAGATTTGAAGTTCTTGCCCAACCCACTAGAAAGCGATCTGGCTTCCTTAAATTGGCTTTCAAACAAATGAAACAGCGGAGATCCCTTCCCAAGCATAGTAACTAGTTAATTCTTACAAGTGTGGCGCCATAACCAAACCGGCTCTTTTGGGTATCCTGAAAATACTTAATATTGTCTAGCTGACTCAAATATTTATGAATTTCTTTTTTCAAAACCCCATTTCCAATGCCGTGGATAAAGCTTATCTCGTCCATTCCAGAAGCAATTGCATAGTTTAAGTTCTTTTCAAATGCCTCCATCTGTAATTTCAACATTTCACTGTTACTCATCAGACTGTGGTCCGGCGTCAACTTTTCGATGTGCAGGTCAATTTCCTTTTCCGGACGTTGAAATTGCTTCTGGAGATTATCTTTTCCTTTGTCCTCGGACAATTCCTTATTAAGTTGCCTTACATCAAGTGGTTTTTCTTGATGGTCTATTTTAAAAAGATACCCTTCTTTCTCCAACAAAGGCAATTTGCTCTTCCCTTTGAAAAAAGAGGAAGCTTTAAATTTCACACTCTTTTCAAAAGAAGGCAGCGTCTTTTCAATCCTGCGGTTGATGGGGATAAACTGCAGGTGCAATAAAGGCCATTCTTCAAATTTTGCAATGGACTTCTCATCCAGCTTATAAAAAGACCGGGCAGCAGAAAGTCCGGATGATATCGTATGGGAATCGTCGCCATAAACCTCAGCGATGGAATAGGCAAAATCCCTATCGGTATTGTTGATGTAATATACACTAAGATCCTTGTCGTTCAGCGGGAGATAACCAAGAAAATGGCCATCCTGACTGGGTAATGCCGATTTTGAGGGGGACGTAACAGTAGGTGCAGCCACCTTCCCGTCTCCAAAATATTGCCTTTCTGCCTCGCTTACTACCACCACTTCATTCCTCATGGCAGGAATCCGAAAACCGTCTTCGATTTCTATCTCTATTCTTCCTCCCTGGGAAATCTTGGTGATAATTCCTTCCTCATTGCCTTTTAAGAGTCTAACTTTATCCCCAACTTTCATCTGTATAACTATTATTGATTTCGGTATTAATGCTTTATTTGAATTTAAGGTTCAGTCCCCGAATTCCTCTTCAAATTATTCCTCCCTGTACAACTCCTTCGGCCGATCTAGGATCGATATAGGAGGCTTGTCACTTTCTTGCTGCATTTTGTTGATCTCCAGCGGTGCCTTCAGAATAACTTCTTCCCTGTTGTCAATCAGCGTCTCCACTGGATCGATGTACCTCAGGCGGTCCCCTCTCCGATTCTTCTTCTGGAAGAGTTCCCTAAAAGAGCTGAATAACAAGGTCTGAGACAGGGAAATCCCGTAAGTATTGGGGTTTTTAATATTCAAGGAGGTGAGGGAATTATTGAAATTTGTTCTGTTGTACACCCGAATGACATATCTGCCGTCTTCTGTAAGCAGGTATTCGGCCTGCCAATCTCCGGCGATGCTGTTAAAATCGGCATTGCCCTGAAAATCTGTAAATCCACCATCCCGCATGACCCTAAGCCTTCCATCCAAAAATGTGTAAGCCACCCGTAGCTGAAAAGATTCCAAAGCCGTTTCATCCAGAGTCTCAAGATCGAAATCTATCTCAAGATTTTGGTCCACTTGTGAGATCAGGCTGTTTAACTGCGACGAAATTAATTGGCTCAAGTTGGAAAACCCAATACCTGCTCCGCTAAATTGCCCTGCGGGGGAAAACCTTCTAAGCATAATCAATGAAAATACTTGTCTGTTTTTCTCTTGTTCGTCATTGGCTATTCTGTTTTTGAAAGAGGAAATCGGAATCTGAAGTTCCCCTTCAGGAAAATTGGAGAAATCAAAGTCAAAGGCAATATCAGGAGAAAGCAACGGTCCGTTCAAGTCCATGATGATCTTTAGGGGATACTTTCGCTTCATCTGCGTATCCTGCATCTCTGAAGTAACGGTGTTGTCTTGCAGACTGATCAGGGATACGCTCTCCTCATAGGCAGCCTTTATATTCATTATCCCTCCATAGGGATCACCATACCATGCGATCCTTCCCCCCGGCTCAATGACAAACCTTTTATTGATCACATTGTACAGGGAAAAATTATACAGGGCATCTACGATCTCGTAGTTACCGGTCATGGAAAAGTTGCCCTGCGTATCAATGCCCAAATTCAGAACGCCACGGCCTCTTCCTTGGATATTCTCCCCTGTTCTTGGATCAATTTGAATTTCCGCATACGCATCGGGTGTCACGTTCAAGTCAAAATTCATCCTTAAGTTATTCATGACCACCTTCTCCAAATCCACTTTTGTATTAATGGTTTGGGTGCTGTCCCGAACATTGATGATATTGATAAATTCTTCCTGGAATTGGCCATTGGAAGAGGCTAAAGGGATATAGATGCGGGTGTTGGGCTGGGTAGTCGCCCTTGCGTTGAGTTCCAGATTATTTGCCGCACCAAGAATATCCAATTCGCCGGTCGCGAAAGCAGTTCCGTAGAACAATTTATTGTTATTCAGGGAGGTGTTCAGTACCTGGAAGTTATTAAGGTTGGAAGAAATGTCCAGGACAAAATTACTGAAATGGTCGTGGCTAATACCCCCGCTGAGGGTCGCATTGTGCCCCTGAACATCCGTTAGCGTAAGTCCCTTTAAATTAATATCATCGACGGAAAAGGCTACGTTTCCATTCACCGTATAGAGAGTATTCAAATAATTGATGCGGAGTGTTCCACCCGAAAGGTTGCCAACGCCAATTACCTGTGGGCGTAACATTGATCCCACCACTTTGAAGTCGCCGCTGATGGTCCCCCCCAAGCCTGTAATGTACTTTGAAAGAAACGGCTCCAACACGGACAGATTTGCCTCAGAAAGTTTTGCGGTCATGTCCATCTCCCGCTCATCCGATCCAAATGACCCATCCACCTCAATGATTTTCTTCCCTTCACGAATGTTGGTAAGCAGCAAATTGGCCGTACCACTATCGAAATCCGTTTTGGCCTCAATATCACCAATCAAAAAATCATTGATATGTAAATCCCGGATCCGCAAGCCGCCTTTTGTTCCGGTGTTGTCATAAAAACCGTTTAGAGCAAAGAGTCCATTGGCTGTACCTTTAAATTCCCTTAAATCCAAGGCATTCAGGAAATCCATATTCAATTCGTTGATTTCCACACGAAGAAAATCCTCCGGGTTCTTGTTGATGTTTCCATTCGCGGAAAGAAACTGATTCGCATTGAAAAGCATGAGGTTTCGGACGGACACATCGTCTCTGGAGATGGTAATCATATTGTCCTTTTCAAACTTCCAGTGCTTGTCCAAAAGCTTGATATCCGAGGGCTCAAAAACTATGGCAGTACTGTCTTCCGCAATATCGATGGTGCTATTGATCCGCGCATAACTCCCCGTCTGCAGCTGGTCTATTCCCAAAGTGACATCTACAGCCGATTCGTCCCATATCGCCTCCATGGAGAAATCATGGAAATTCAGACCCGAATTCAGCTGTTGATTCTCAGAGAAGATATAAAAAGCAGCTAATACTTCCTTGGAGTTGTGGATCTTGGAAGTGTTGAAGTCGACATTGTTGTCGAGGAAGTAATTGCCGTTATAATAAACCGTATCAATCGAAGAGAAAAAGTTAAGAATGGTATTTTCGCCTGTTCTATAGAAAGCGCCCTCCACTTGGGTGTTTTTGGAAATGGCCAATGCTGGATCCAACAAATTGATGATGGGATTCGGATCTTTGAGATCCAAATTCAAATCTATCGTATATTCATTCAGCTCATCAGGAAAAGTTTCACTCTCTTTGACCTCTACATTGGTCACAATGGAATAATAATCCTCCCATAGCTTTTTGATGTCCCTGCTGACCTCTGCCATCTTGAAGTTACCGGAAATTCCTGCCACCAACAAGTCTGAATTGAGCGATATCAACCGAGAGTCCTCGGTGAACAAAGATTGGAAGATAAAACGATCGAGAAAGAGATTCCTACCCTCATAACTCACCATTACCTCGTTAAATCTTGCAATCCCTTCAATTTCATCAATATGTGTCCCTTTGGTGTCTAAGGCAAAATTACCACTTAAGAAGGATGCTTTGTCCAATAGATTCAGCTCCTTTAAAAAAGCAGTATCCAACTGCACTGCGAGCCGGGCCGAATCCTTGTTATTCCTAAGGTCCAATGTCCCGTCCAAGGTCATCTTTAGATTGGGATCGTCGATGGTCAGCTCTCCGTTGAATAAATCCTTGCCGTAGGTGGCGTTGGTGCTGATGCCTGTATAATTATAATTGTTTATCCCTATACTGCTCACGTTTGCCTGTAATTCCAGCAGGGCCGTTTCCAAGGTCATTCCTGTTCCCCTTATCTGTCCTTTCAGGGAAGCCTTCTGAAAATTCACTCTATCCTCCATCAAAACCCCCACGTCTAGATCAACCAGTTCTATCCTTCCATTATAAGTGGGGAGGCTTTTGACATTCTTATAATTCAGATTCCCATTGATTCTTCCTATGCTCGTACGGAACGCCCCATTGGCTGAGAAATTTTTTAAATATCCGGAAAAATCGGCGTCGAAACGGATTTCCCGGAATTTATTCACCTCTCGCTGAGATTCGTCGGAAATATAGGGGGACAAATCATTACTCGTGAGTGTGGAGTTCATCAGAGAAAGATTGAAAAAAGTATTTTGGACGTCCGGCAAGCCCTCGATGTTGAATTTCCCAAATAAGGCACTTCTTTCACCAAATCTCAACAACAACTGGTCTGAAACCAGTTCGCTCACTTTTCCGCTGATATCTCCGCTCAGGTAAATCTTATCATCGATATCTGGAAATTCCTGACTAAAGTAGCGCAAATCTTGAATGTCCAATATTGCTTCATCCAAACTGGCAAAGACATTCACCTCTTGGACAAAATCATTTAATGCCGTTACGTTGTCATAGGTAAAGCGGAGATAGTCTTTGATCTCTGTTTCATTGGATTTTAAAAACAGGTTTTCGAATTCCATTCCATTGTTGGAATAGGTAAAATCGGTCCGCAACTGTTGAAAGACCATTCCAGATGTGGATTCGACCCCAGTCATAAAGTTAAGGTCAAACCCTATTGTATCCCCTTGGATGTAGAAGTCATCCGCATCAGCAATCAACTCTCGGAATCGTAGCCTTCCATAATCAAAACCACTTTGGAAAGCCTCCATTTTGTAGTTGATGATATCCAAAGACGTTTCATTAAAGGAGATTTTATCAATATTGAACTTGACAGGGCCTCGCGCCCTTGAAGTGTCGGAAGGACTGGTCAGGGCCGTTATTCTAGCCAAGAAGGTTGAAATATTAGGAGCCATCGACCCGGGATGGGTCAGGATTCTGACAAGCCCCTTTTTGAGCCTGATTTCATCAAACCCAGGACTCTTCTTATCCATCAGCCCGCTCACCGAAAAATCAATATAAACTTCTTCAAGGTTGACCATGAGGCTGTCCTCCAAGTCGTAGACCCTCACATTATTTAAACTTAGCGCGTCCCACCACCGAATATTCACTCTTTGGATATCCGCCCTGTAGCCTGTACTTTCTGAAAGGTAATCTGTGAGATATTTGGTGGCTACGGTTTGTATTCGAGGGATCTGTAGGAGCCCCGCCACTATAACCAGTAATATGACCATTCCCAAAAGAAACCGCAAAGACAGTTTCAAAGCTTTCAACAAAATTTGCTTAACTTTCGTATTCTTTTCCAATAGTGATGGTGAATATTAACATTCTAGCAATAGAGTCATCTTGTGATGAAACGTCCGCTTCGATAATATCTGATGGCAAAATACTTAATAATATTGTCGCAACGCAATCCGTACATGAAAAATATGGCGGGGTAGTACCGGAACTGGCTTCCAGGGCACATCAGCAACATTTGGTGCCAGTGGTGCATGAAGCCATCCAATCATCCGGCATTGACAAGAAAGCCCTGTCGGCCGTCGCCTTTACGCGTGGGCCGGGCCTGATGGGAGCGCTGATGGTAGGGGTGTCTTTCGCCAAAGCTTTTGCCTACTCGCTCCGGCTTCCGCTTATAGAAGTCAACCACATGGAGGCACATATTCTTGCCCATTTCATCGATGAACCCCGGCCAAAGTTCCCTTTTATCTGCCTTACGATAAGCGGCGGACATACCCAATTGGTGTTGGTAAGAAGCCACCTGGAAATGGAGGTAATCGGGGAGACTTTGGATGATGCGGTAGGAGAAGCATTTGACAAAACTGCCAAGCTGCTCGGCCTGCCATATCCCGGAGGCCCTTATATCGACAAATATGCACAGCAAGGTAATCCCCGGGCATTTGGTTTTCCTGTATCAGATATGCCTGGCCTCAACTTTTCATTCAGCGGAATCAAGACGGCTGTACTGTATTTTTTACGGGACAGATTGAAGGAAAACCCGCAATTTATCGAACAGAACATGGCTGATATTTGCGCCTCTGTACAATATACTTTGGTCAAAATGCTGACCAAAAAAGTAAAAAAAGCTGCTCTTGAGTACAATATCAAAGAAATCGCCATAGCGGGCGGCGTGGCGGCCAATTCGGGAGTAAGAAAAGCAGTGCAAGAACTGGTCGGGGAATTGCGGGGTCAAGTATATATCCCCAAATTGGAATATTGTACAGACAACGCCGCCATGATAGCCATCTCCGCTCATTATAAATATCTAAACAATGATTTTTGCGGATTGGATGTCAGTCCGTTGGCAAGAATGAAAATCTGACTAAAATGACTAAAGCAAATAAATTCGAGAAGCATATCAACATCAAAAACAGAAAAGCGAGCTTTGAGTTCGAGTTTTTGGATAAGTATGTGGCTGGGATTATGTTAAAAGGAACGGAAATAAAATCCATCCGTGAGGGCAAAGCTTCATTGACGGAGGCTTTTTGCTATTTCAGAAACGGGGAGTTATTTGTCAAACAGATGCATATTACACCCTATTCTATGGCAAGTGTTTATAACCATGAAGCGGTTAGGGACAGAAAACTGTTGCTTAGTAAGAAGGAACTCAATAAATTGGAAAGTAAATTTGAGGAGAAAGGCCTATCAATCATCCCTGTGCGCCTGTTTGTGAATGATAGAGGATTGGCCAAAGTAGAGATTGCGCTGGGACGAGGAAGAAAGCTCCACGACAAGCGGCAAAACATTAAAGAAAAAGACGCAAAACGGGATCTTGAAAAGATGGCCTATTGATAAATTGAAGTATGCAGATGGAAAAAAAGGTTTTAGTGCTGAATTTAGACCATACCCCAGTGGCGGTAGTCAATGCCCAAAAAGCATTCGTACTCACTTTTTTAGACAAGGCCATGCTTTTGGCCAACTTTGACAATCTTTCCCTCAGGACGGTAGACCGTAGCTTCCATTATCCCGCCGTTATTCGGCTTCATCAGTATAAGAACATCCCTTACCAGGGCGCCTTGCTGAACAGGCACAATATCTTTAAAAGAGACCAAAATGAGTGTCAATACTGTGGTGACAAAAAAGCCTTGACCATAGATCATGTCATTCCTAAATCCAAAGGGGGAAAAACCAATTGGTACAACCTCATTACGGCCTGCCACCGTTGCAACACCCAAAAAGGGGACAGGACACCCGAACAGGCCGGATTCCTGTTGAAATATCGTCCTTTTCGCCCAACCCTCTCCTATTTTCTGGCAGAGTACGCGGTCAAAAATGCTGAAGAATGGTTGCCTTTTTTGAATGTAAAGACTGTAGGAAAGATTTTGTAAAAAGGTGATGACTGGCGAGCGTCAATCTTGCCGGTCGACAATGAAAAATTATCTAAAGTCTTTGCTATTTTTTTTGAGATGAAATTTGAGTCTTCTCAGTAATAGTGTGAGAAGACTCCGCTGATCATAGGAAGTATCACAGAAGTGGCCTAAACTGCCTAAGGAACCTGATATCATTCTCCGTGAACAACCTCAGATCATTGATCTGGTATTTCAACATGGCGATTCTTTCGATTCCCATACCGAAGGCAAAGCCGGTATACTTTTCCGAATCAATCTTACAGTTTTCCAAAACATTTGGATCCACCATCCCGGACCCGCCTATCTCTACCCATCCACTTCCTTTGCAGATATTGCATCCCTTGCCCCCACATAGCTGACAGGAAATATCTATCTCAGCGCTAGGTTCCGTGAATGGAAAATACGACGGCCTGAACCTCACTTTGGTCTGCTTTCCGAACATCTCTTTGGCAAAATGGTAAAGGGTCTGTTTCAGATCGGCAAAGCTGACATTTTGATCCACATACAATCCCTCCACCTGATGAAAAATGCAATGGGCACGGGCCGAAATGGCTTCATTTCTGAATACCCGTCCCGGAGATAAGGTGCGAATAGGAGGAGCCTGGTTTTCCATAACTCTCACCTGTACCGATGAGGTATGGGTTCTTAAAGCGATATCCGGATTTTTCTCTATAAAGAATGTGTCCTGCATTTCCCTCGCCGGATGGTTCTCCGGGAAATTCAAGGCGGTGAAATTGTGCCAGTCATCTTCTATTTCCGGCCCTTCAGATAAGTTGAACCCTATCCTCTCAAAGATCTCGATGATCCGCTGTCGGGTAGAAGTCAAGGGGTGTATTCCTCCAATTGCCACATTGCTGGCGGGAAGCGTCAAATCGATTTCAGAAGTTTTCTTGCCGGTTTTTGAACTGTTTACATTTTCGATCAGCGCCTGAAATTTATCTTCCGCCAATTGCTTCACCTCGTTAATGGCTTGGCCGTAGGCTCTTTTTTGCTCGTTTGGCACATCACGCATTGCTGCAAAAAGCTCGCCTACGACACTTTTCTTGCTGATATAGGTCATCCTGAAGGCCTCGAGCTCATCAGGTGAGCTGGCTTGGGCATTGGTAATATCGGCTTTAAGTTGATCTACTTTATCTTGGTACATAATTCGACAGCAAATTAAGCCACAAATCTATAACATTATCGCTGAATGACCAATTAGTATCAAGTATCATGGTGTGACATCTCTTGGTTCTTGCTCTTGATACTTGCTACTTGCTACTTGCTACCAACATCTTAATACTCTCTAATCTTCTTCCTTCTTCGGCGCCTTGGGCTGGCCCAAACCCACACTTCCCTGAAGGCCGCTGAGGGTAGACTTCCAGAGGTAATTAAAGATAAACCGGCTTTGATCCCTTTCCTTGTAAATAGCTGACGGAACAAGACGGTTGAACAACTTTCTGGGATTATTGCTCCTAACCGCTAGATTGTTGATGACAAAGGTAAGCACATTCTTCCTCCCCCTGCCGCGGGCCAAGGTCCGCTCTTCCAGCAACATCAGCTTTAAATCGTTATATCGTATAGTCATACAACCTGTGGCCACATGGTCGTCAAGGGTGAATTCCCATCTTCCTCCACGGACCACCCCGTCTTGGATTGAGGCGAAAGCATTGGTCTCAATGATCGAATTGAGCAGGGAGAGTTCGAATTCGTCTACTTCAGCCACTAGATGAATAGGATAAGGGGCTTGAAAAAACAACTCACCCTCCAAACGTAATGGAGCTTTCCCATTCATTAAGGCATTTGCCCTTAAGAAACTTGAAGAAACAGGATAGCTTTCGGGATTCTTGCTTATTGCTAAAGTAGTCATTACGGCATTTAGGGCCGTAAACTTCAGCTCACCAGGCACCAGTCCCTTGTCAGGAAATTCCCGGTAAGTCACATTGGCATTTTGGATGATCAACGAATCCAGTTTGACTTCAAAACCCGCGTTCATCATCAACTCCTGCGGCATTCCTTTGATGATATCTGGCTTCATCTCAAACCTCTTGTCTCTAAAAACATCCACATTGGCTCCGGTAAGCCTTGCTGATTGGGCTTCCAACATGCTTTCACCCATCAATTTTTCGACATTTAAGCCATGAAAGATGACTTCTGGAAAATAGACCTTTGCAACATCGGTCTGAAAACCAACCCTTCTATGATATTCAAAATCTCCATATCGAGGCTCAACATACACATCCTTTAACTCCAGCCGATCTTCTGAAAGCAAGGCTACACCAATTTTTAAAATATTGAGGCTATCGGGAAGCTTGACTTCATAATCAGACAACTCAAACTGAAAATCGTTATTTAAGTAAAAGTTTTTGTCGAGTGATTTACCTGAGGAAAGATCAAAATCCAGATCGCTCAAAGTGATGCTGAGATTTTTGAAGGAATTCATATCTTTTGGATTGTCCTTTTCCCTTAATGTTAACAAGCCTCCCACAATTTCAAAGTTCTCTACATTGAGCCTTTCTATCACCTTTTGGGTAACCAGATTTTCCTCATCTTTTAATTGCTCCGCTTCTTCCCTATCCAGATAGAGAATGATCTCCGGTTGGGAAAGCAACAATTGCTGGATAATAAATTCCCCTGTGCTTTGGACATTCGCCAATGAGCTCGTCTTGACAGCAACATGCGGAATCCGGGCATCAATGACGGGAAAGCCTTTTTTCCCAATTAAATTAGACGGGGTGATAGAGAAATTATCCAGCACTACCTCGCCACTTTTAGAGTCAAACCCCACCTTGGAAAAGTTGACGGTATGTATACTATCTTTTAAAGTCAGCGAAAATTTATCGATTCCCATTGACATGTTGTCGAAGAAAGACGCTAGATCTCCCTTCACAAGCTTGGCAGAATCGAGAAGCAAACCATAAAAGGACATATTGACCCCGCTGTTGATCAGTTCCATGTCCTGACCCTTTTCACGGTAGGCCAGATTGAATTTTGCATCTTCAGCTTCCACTGTATCCACCTTGATGATATCGATGGTTTTAGGAAGATTACGCTCGCGCCGCCTTGAGGCTCGGACAGAGGGCTCTTCCTCTACCTTTTCACGGTTCAAAAAAAGCTTAACGTCCGCCCCCGAAAGCTTCAGTTTGGTCAATGCAAGGGTGTTCTCAAACAGAAACGCCTCCAGATCGACCCCTTTGATGGTCATGCCGGGAATATCCGCCTGGATGACAGCCTTGGCGTCCAAGGTTCTGCTAGGCCTTAGTCGTACATTGGTCGTATTTATCTCCTCTAAGGCGGAATTATAGCTGATGCCGTCGGCTACAATTCTATATTTTCCCTCTGCGATGTTAAACACGTAGTTATTTAGGCGAATATCGAGTTCTTCAGCAAATAACACACGGGAGTCCAAGGGGTCGATAAATTTATCTACATAAAAGTCTTTAATCCCAATGTTTACATCATTCTCCGCAAAAGTCTGTATTTTTTCTCTTCCAAAATTCTCAAGTTCTAGCGTTCCCTCCTCTACATTTAACGCATCAATCTTTACCACAGAAAAATAATTGGTGAGCAGATTAACCACATCCAGTCTGTCGACCTTGGTATCTTCCCCTCCCTCTTCAGGATTGCTATGAATTTGAAGTTTAATAATGGGTGAGGGCACCTGAATCTCGGTTACCATGAGCCTTTCACGAAATACCGCTTCGGCAACATCTACTCCATAAACATAAAAATCCGGCACCTCAATATCTAAGATTGTAGTCTTACTGTATCTACTGAGCGTATTTTGGATATTGTAGCTACTCTGTGGGCGCAACCTAAAACCCTCGATCCCTATGAACTGTTCTTTGGTGTCGACCAGTATTTTACCGGCAGTGAACAAATGAAGGTTATCGGATAGTTTTAGTGCATAATCTTCTATTTCCAGGCGCAGGTCTTGGGCAAGGAAAATCCTTGACGACTCTTCAGCACCTGTCTGTTCGTCCAATTGAAAATCTTCCAGAACAAAGCTGATTTTCCCAAATGAAAGACTATCCTGACGGACCCTTAAATCATTGTCAAGTATCAGACTTCCATCTGTCATCTCCAATCTTTGGATATATATCGCTTTTAAATAATCCTGCGTTAATTCCTGCAAAGTTGATTTGCCCGAAGGATCCTGGTTGGGTGCCAAGTCCTTCAGCAAAACCGAGGGGGAGGAAATGATCATCTCGTCAATATCAATGATATTTTCGTTGTAAATCTTTTTGAGATTTGCATTGCCCAGCATGATTTGAGGAACCTCTATTTCAAATAGTGTCATGTCGGGAGGCACCCCTTCGAAGAGAGGCATTACCTGCACTTTCTCCATGGTGATTTGGTCTTCAAAAGAGGAAAGAAAAACATTTTCCCCAGAGATCCAATGAACCCCATCAGCAAGGGCTATTTTCACTCTTGCAATCTCTAAAGCAGCGTCTTGAGCATAAAAAAACTGGTTCTTTATCCTAAGGGGATCGGGGCCAATGTAGACCTGATCCATGGTAAAGTTAATTTCTTCCGCAACAATCCGGTTCCTGTTGGGATCACTGATCCCACTGCTAATATATTGGCCATTTACGATAGTCAAATCGTCGATACTTATCGAGGCCAAAATATTCTCGATCAACGGGTATAAACCTTGAAGGGAGTCGACACGGGATCTTCCAGCCGCCTCCGAATAGTGGGAAAATTTTGGATTGTCCAGCTTAAGCGTACCAATATTGACATCTGACGTATAAAAAATCTGGTCGATTTCGGCACCGACCAGCTCGAGGTTATCCAAGTCGATGTCATAATAATCCTCGGCCTTTCTGGAAAAATCCGGTGTGATACTTACTTTCTCCGCTCTGATAAATTGGTCAATGGAGGAAATCTGAATCGATGTTGACTTGACGGTATGTACACTGTCAGCCAGAACGATTCCAAAATTCTGGAGATCCAAGGCGAACCCCTTCGCGTTAAATGGCGGGGCATTTTCCTTTTGGTTCAAAAGCTCGATGTGCTTTACATATAAGTTGGCATTGTCCGCTGTAATTGATTTTTGGCTTATGAAGTTTTCCAAGAGAAGGTCTGCATCCTCTATATAAAGATCTCCGATAATAATATTCCGTAATCCCTCGCCAACCGACTTACGCACCTCTTCCTCCAGCAATTCCAAGGGCGTAAAGTTTTGCTTTTCAAGCAACAGCGGATCCTGTTTTGACTGTACCCCAGGTTTATAAAACTTCAAGTACCCTATCGTCAATACATCCTCGGTAAAATCGTAACCGATCTTCTTCACACTGATCTCGGGAATAGTGATTTTGTAAAGCGGCCCTTGTGTGGTACTATCTATGGCTTTTCCGGCCGGAGTCAAGGTGAATCCCTGAACATAAAAACCCCTTTCCAACAAGGATAAGTTAAATCGGTCAAAGTCGATGGAATACTTTCCCTCCGACATTTTTTCAACCTCACGCTGGAGATAATTCCTTAACAATAAATCTGATCCGAAGTATAGGGCGATCTGCAAAAATAGAAGGATGAAGAAAAATACACCAAAAAACCTGACAGCCTTGCGGTGAGCAGGTCTTAGCCTCTTCTTATTTGTACTTTTCTCCCCCATAGATTACCAAAGAAGCAAAATAGACAATTTGACCCAAAAATAACGAATAATTAAAAGTTTAATTATTCGTGGAGAAAGTAGTACTAAATAAAAAAAACTATAAGGCAGAACCTTATAGTTTTAATCAATTAACAATAAACCCAAAATAACCAGCTGTAGGAGAAGGACTCGAACCTCCACGAAGTAGTTAGGCAAATGCACGAGCTCCATGCAAGCTTTATCCTCTTACCGACAAATCAAATCACCGATAATCTTCACCCCCGGGACAGGAGGGCTTGTCTGCCAATTTCAACACCCTACAGTATAAAAGACCTTTCGTCTTATTGATGAAACAAAGATAACAGCGAAAAACGTAATTACAAATAATGTAACGATTTATTTAAAATATTATTTAATCGTTAAATATTTCCCTAAACAGGTAACAATATGGCATTGGCACCGGCTTTTGCTAGATATATTGCAAAACGATCCGAAAACAGAAAGAAAAACTGATTTCAATGCGATTGAACAAATACTTATTTTTTCTCTTTAATCTGTGTAGGTCACATAGTTCTCCCATTTATATAACACTTCTGCCATATCTGAAGGTAGAGGGGATTCAAAATGCAGAGGCTCTTTGGTTACCGGATGGATAAATCCCAGCGACTGTGCGTGTAAAGCCTGCCTGGGAAGTAGTTCGAAGCAGTTTTTGATAAAGGCTTTGTACTTGGCAAATTGCGTTCCCTTTCTGATGATATCTCCCCCATATACTGCATCATTAAACAGGGGGTGGCCAATATGTTTCATGTGGGCGCGGATCTGGTGGGTCCTGCCGGTCTCTAAATTGCACTGTACCAAGGATACGTATCTCAACCGCCGAAGGACCTTCCAATGGGTTACCGCATTTTTCCCTTGGCTTCCGTCAGGGAAGACATCCATTATCTTCCTGTTTTTGGCACTTCGACCAATGTGCGCGTCAATGGTACCTTGATCCTCCTTGGGCTCTCCCCATACCAGCGCCACGTAAGTCCGCTCTATGCTATGGTCAAAAAATTGTCTTGCCAGATGGGTCATGGCTTTTTCTGATTTTGCAATCACCAGAACTCCGCTGGTGTCTTTGTCAATGCGGTGCACCAATCCTGGTCTTCCTGAATTACCGGGCAGCTCAGGAAGTTGCTTAAAGTGATGAGCCAGCGCATTCACCAAAGTGCCCGACCAATTGCCATGGGCAGGATGAACCACCATTCCCGCCTCTTTGTTGACGATAAGGAGACTATCGTCCTCGTATAGGATGTCCAAAGAAATCTCCTCAGGCAAGACTTCGAAGTCTCTCTTTGGCTCTTCCATCATCACGGTGATCACATCTCCTGGCTTGATCTTGTAGTTGGCTTTGGTGGGCTCCCCGTTGATCTGTACACTGCCTTCATCTATGGCGTTCTGCACCCTATTGCGGGTCGCATGGGCGAGCCTGTCGGTCAGAAAACGGTCAATCCGAACTGCGGCCTGCCCCTGATCTACCAAAATTCTTTGATGTTCAAAGCGGGAAATTTCCTCATCCTCAAAAAATTCTCCTTCATTATCTTCTATCATGCCGCAAAAATACGGTTCCTGTTCAGAAATATTTTGATATTTTTGGATTAAATTAAATACCAAAGCTTGCTGCCCTCTTTCCCCACCCCCTACCAGACCATCGAACTTCCCGACACCAACGCCTATGGCGTCCAACTCACTGTGAAGAGGCTGGACAAAAAACATCCTGAAATCTCTGGAAACAAATGGTATAAGCTCAAGTACAATATTGAAGAAGCAGTTACACTGGGACATGGCCAAATTTTGACTTTCGGCGGCGCCTATTCCAATCATATCTACGCCACCGCAGCTGCTGCAAAAGAGGCCGGATTGTCCTCGATAGGAATTATCCGTGGAGAGGAGATCTTACCTCTGAACCCCACACTTTCACGCGCAGCAGCCTTAGGGATGAAGCTAGACTATATTTCCCGCACCGCTTATCGGGAGAAAACATCTCCTGAACGTATCCACGAACTGAGCAAGACTCATGGAGACTTCTACCTTATCCCTGAAGGAGGCACCAATGCTTTGGCCATTAAAGGCACCCGGGAAATATTGGAGGAAAGCGATTCACGCTTCGACTTCATCTGCACCAGTATCGGTACAGGTGGTACGGTAGCCGGGCTTTTGGCCAGCGCCAAAAAATCTCAAAAAGTTCTTGGGTTTTCTTGTTTGAAAGGGGACTTTATGGAGAAAGAGGTACAACTGCTCCTCGAGAAATATGATATCGATCCCGTCTGTAGTTATCGAATTCTCAGAGACTACCATTTTGGAGGCTATGGTAAAAGTAAGCCTGAACTGATCGAATTCATCCACTATTTCAAAAGAACCACAGGCATCCCCCTCGATCCCATCTATACCGGAAAGATGATGTTCGGCCTAGTAGACATGATAAAAAAGAAGATGATACCCGAAGGCAGCCAAATACTCGTTTTACACACGGGTGGGCTTCAGGGAATTCGAGGCTTTAACCTTCAACACGGCATAGATCTCCAAGAAAGCGACGGGTAGTTGAATGCCTTAGCAGCAATTTTTAAAAACCAATTGAATCAACGGGTTATAGGCGGAGACCATCCTGAGAGGCATTTGGCGTCATAGTCCTCCTATGTTTTTTGGATTTTTTTTCTAGAACAGGCTCCTGCAAGAATCGCAGCCTGCATTGTGTCAAACCGACACCCTCCCCAGCCTAATGGATTTTGGAGAAGTCAAAAACAATTGTAATATTAACACTTGTAATAATTTTTCACATACAAAACCCATTATGATGACCAGTAAATTCAATGCCTGCGAGCACCCGGTGTGAACAAGCGCGAGAAGCGCTTTACTGCTCTCCTGTACACCCTTACATGTAGAATTCACCCTGTATGGCGTAAATGGCTAACGTGGATCATCAATATAGTATTTGCTTGACGGAGAGTTGGTACGCATATAATTTCGAGAATGGCCACGAGTAGCGCAATCTGTATTTGTTCAAAATTATTTAAATAAAAGAGAGGTTGTTTTCATCCCCAAGTGCCTCTTTATAAATGAAGGGTGGAAACATCTTTCCAATGCAATGAAAAAAACCCAAGATAATCGTATTTCAAAAGTGAACACTTCAGCCGTGCTCTATATGCAGCACAGTCAGGTAATGGTTGTGTATAGCGAGCAATCGGATAAAGAGGTATGGGCTTCTTTTAAAAGTGGAGACGAGGCAGCTTTCAACTACATCTACAGAAAACATGTGCTGGACCTATACAATTATGGAATGCAAGTCTGCCAAAATGATGAATTGGTTAGGGATTGTCTGCAGAAAATGTTTGTAAATCTTAGGAAAACCCAAAGCCGACTGGGGGATGTCCAACGGATAAAAGGATATTTATTTACCGTCTTTCAAAGAGATCTATTTAAAGAGATCAAGAAAGAGAAGAAAAACTCAAAATATATTATTCCTCTTGAAGAAGAACAGGACAGCTTTTTCATTGAATCCTGCCACGAAACCAAGTTAATTGCTGAAGAGTTTGCAAGCGAAAAGAAAGAAGAATTAGCGAAAGCTTTAAACAAACTACCCACCAGACAAAGACAGGCGATTCTAATGCTCTATCAGGAAGAGCTATCCTATAAAGAAATTGCAGATATCATGGAGTTCCGCGAGGTGAAAACAGCAAGAACATTGGTGTATCGGGCCATGGGAAAATTGAAGGAGTTGTTTGAAGTTGAAGGGAATTAGCATGAGAGGAAAAAAGCGATTTTCGAGAAACGGAAAAATGAAATACATAGATTTTGATGTTGAAGATTTTTTAACAGACGAGTTCTTTATCCAATGGGTCAAAAATCCAAGTGAGGAGACAAACCACTTTTGGTTGAAGTGGATCGCCGGCAATCCTGAAAAGAAGCACACCATTCAGAAAGCCCGGGAAATAATTTCTATGGTTGACTACAAGAAAAGATATAAGCTAGACGACCAAGCCTACATGGATCTTTTTGAGGATATAGTGGAAAAAAGCCATCAAGAGCAACGTCAAAGACGGGGCTTCCCGTGGAGAGGGTGGCATAAATCAGCAGCGATCTTGATTTTTGCTTTATCTTCCATCTATACCATGATTTATTTCACCGGAACGAATGAGGAAATTGAGCCCCAGGAACAAGCTTTAACCTGGACAACCTTTGATAATCCAGCCGGACAGAAATACAAATTCAAACTTCCAGATGGCACTATTGTCCACCTTAATTCTGAAAGTCGTATAGAGTACCCTGAAAAATTCGATTCCGTCTCACGCATGGTCAGGATGAAGGGCGAAGCATATTTCGATGTCACAAAAGACACACTCAGACCATTTATTATAAAGACCGAAGAAAACGATGTCACAGTCTTAGGCACCTCGTTCAACTTAAAAAATGGAGAAACATTCGAACTTGCCCTGGTTGAAGGGAAAGTTCAGGTAGAAGGTGCTTCAGGTGATATGGTCACGCTATTCCCCAATGAGATGCTTATCAAAGACAATAAAGGACGCATGACCAAAACTTCATTTGACCCGCTCGAAGTCTTTGGATGGAAAGATCAATACCTGGTTTTCAAAGACAACAATTACGAACAGGTGGTAAGCAAGCTTGAATCATGGTTTGGAGTCAAAATAATCTCAGAACTCCCCATCGAAAGCAACTGGTCTTATTCGGGCCGCTACCACAATAAATCACTTACCCATGTATTGGATGGAATAAGTATATCCTCAGAATTCAGCTATACGATAGAAAATAAAACAGTAACAATCTCCAACCCTTAAACCCAAAAAAATTATGACGAATTTTTTCCTAAACACCAGCTAAAAACAGAAAAAATAGGCAGAAAAGTAAAAACGATTCTGCCTATAGCCTTTGTGCTAATCGCCAAATCATACAAAGGCTGAATTTCAAGTATTACACACTTAAAATCTTTAATAAAAGTATGGAAAAATCAATACTTAGGAAAATTATTATGCTTTCTAAATATTTTGTGTGTGCTTTCCTCTTTCAGTTGTTCTGTACAGCGGTACTAATGGCTAACACCTCCAATGCCCAATTGAAAAGCATTGACGAGGTAAACGTAACAGTCAATTTTCAAGAAGGCACCCTAAAGAAAGTAATCACCGAGCTAGAGAACCAGACCGGTTTCCAATTCACCTACAACAAATCCGTTGTGGCAGTGGATAAACTCAAGGTGAATATATCAAAAACCAATACACCCCTCTCAGAGGTGCTGTTGGAAATCTCAGGCCAGACAAACTTAAAGTTTGTCCAACTGGACGACAATATCCATATTACCACAGGACACAAGAAGTCCCAACCTGCCCCAGAGATAAAACCGCTGGCGGTAGTAGAAATTACAGGCCGGGTAGTGGATCACACCGGATTAACCTTGCCGGGTGTTACGGTTCGGATAAAAAATACTACAAAAGGAACCACCACTAATTTGGATGGAGAGTATACCATTGAAGTTAATGAGGGAGATGTCCTCGTCTTTAGCTTTATGGGATTTGTAGAAAAGGAAGTCCTGGTATCTAACCAAACGATTATTAATGTGACTTTGGAAGAGGATCTCCAATCGCTCGAAGAAGTAATCGTAGTCGGCTATGCTGAACAAAAGAAGGAAACCATTGTAGGAGCAATTGCTCAGACCAGCGGTGAGGTACTCAGACGTACCGGTGGCGTCTCGAATGTCGGTTCCGCCCTTACAGGTAACCTCCCGGGTGTCATCACTACGGCAAGTACAGGGGTACCGGGCGGAGAAAGTCCCCAGATAGTAATCAGGGGACAGAATAGCTGGAATGGAAACTCTCCCCTTATATTGGTAGATGGCGTGGAGCGGCCCGAATTCTTCAACACCATGGATATTGCTTCGGTGGAGAGCATTTCTGTTTTGAAGGATGCTTCCGCTACGGCAGTATTTGGATCTAGAGGTGCAAACGGTGTAATTATCGTGACTACCAAAAGAGGCCGTGAAGGTAAAGCCCAAATCACAGCCAATGTGAGCTCTACCATAAAGGTTGTATCAAAACTTCCAGGCAAACATGATTCCTTTGACGCTATCGGGGTCAGAAACAGGGCAATAGAGAATGAGCTTTCTGCAAATCCTTCTGGCTGGGCTGATTATATTCCCTACGGCATTAGGGAAAAATATAGACATCCAGCCAACTTGGAAGAATCCGAGCGCTACCCGAATGTTGATTGGCAAGAAACACTTTTTAAAGATTACGCCATGGCGTATAATGCCAATGTGGGGATACGCGGAGGCACCGAGTTCACCCAATACTTTGCAAGCATCGATTTCCAAAATGAGGGGGATCTTTTTAGAAATTTTGACAATAACAGGGGCTACGAGCCAGGCTTTAATTACAACCGTCTGAATTTCCGAAGCAATCTGGACTTTCAGCTGACGCCTACTACCCAACTACAGGTAAATTTGGGCGGATCTTATGGAACAAGGAAAACGCCTTGGGGCGGGGGCAACTCCAGCAGTTTTTGGAGTGCGGCCTATGCCAATCCGCCTGATGCCTTCTTGCCTGTTTACGCAGACGGTGCCTGGGGAGTCTATGCTCCAGATGATGTGGCAGCAGAGAACTCGGTCAGGATTCTGGCTGTAAGTGGTATCCAATACCTTACCACAGCCCAATTGTCGACAAACTTTGTTCTAAATCAAGATTTGGGAATGCTCCTGAAGGGATTAAATTTCCGTGGAACATTGGCTGTGGATAATTCTTTTACAGAGTCCAACAGAGGTATCAATGATCTCTATAACACCCCGTTCCAAAAATGGATAGACCCTACCACAGGCAGCCACCTGTATGACGACATCGTAGATGCCAACAGCCGGTTCGACTTTAGAGAAGCGGTGACATGGGGAACATCCAGTGGAAATGTAGGCGGTGCCCAAAGAAGGCTATATTATCAGCTCCAACTAAACTATGGTGGCAACGTAGCTGAACACCACAATTATTCTCTAATGGGTTTGGTGAGCCGCCAGCAAGATGCGACTGGAAGCATGATTCCTTCCTATCGGGAAGACTGGGTCTTCCGGGCGAATTACGACTATAAAAACAAATATCTGATCGACTATAGTGGCGCCTATAATGGTTCCGAGAAATTCTCTCCTGAATACCGGTTTGCCTTCTTCTCCTCAGGAGGCATTGGTTGGGTACTTTCCGAAGAAGGGTTTATGAAATCTGTTTCCTTCCTTGACTTCCTCAAAATACGGGCGAGCTATGGTGAAGTAGGAGACGATAACATTGGAGGCAGATTTCTATTTATGGATCAATGGTCATATGCAAACAGTTCCCAAATGGGGATAGTTGGCGAAGGCGGGGAATATAGTCCATATACCTGGTATAGCCAGACCTCAGTCGGCAACCCCTCAGTTCACTGGGAAACCGTCTACAAGACCAATGTAGGCTTGGAGTTTGATATCTTCGACGGCCTGATCAACGGTAATTTTGAATATTTCAAAGATGATCGGAAAGACATTCTTATGTCGGGCGACAGATCGATACCTAGCTACTACGGTACTTCCGCTCCTGCAGCAAACCTTGGACGGGTGGTGACGAATGGCTTTGAATTTACTCTTGGGGCGAGTCGTACCTTCGGAAACCAAGTGAGACTTTGGGGTGATTTTTCAATGACGCATGCCGCCAACGTCGTGATAGAAAGAGATGATCCAGAACTACAGGTCGCCTATCAAAAAGACCAGGACTACCAGCTGGGCCAATACCGTACGCACATCAGCAATGGCTACTACAATTCATGGGACGAGGTGTATGCAAGTACTCCCCACAATTCAAATGACCAGTTTAAGCTACCCGGCGGACTCCAGATCTTGGATTTCAACGGCGACGGTGTGATCGATTCGTTTGATGCGGCGCCCTACGGTTTCTCCAGTGTACCGGAAAACACCTTCAGTACGAATTTAGGGGTAGAATGGAAAGGACTTAGCCTCTATGTCCAATTCTACGGCGTAAACAACGTCACCCGGGACGTTCCGCTTGGCAGTTTGAACAACCGTCTTAACAGGGTATACGAGGAAGGAAGCTATTGGTCCGAGGACAATGTAAATCCCGATTCACCGATGCCTAGATGGGGTGCCCTTATGCCGGGCTATAGCAACGGCCAACGATATCTATATGATGGCTCCTACCTGCGTCTTAAAAATGCAGAAATCGCCTACCTCTTCAATTCAGAATGGGTAAGGAAGATCGGCGTAGAAACATTTAGAGTCTATATCAATGGAAACAACCTCCTTCTTTGGACAGACATGCCGGATGACAGGGAGTCTAACTTCTCGTCGGCAGGATATGCGGGCGCCTATCCGACGGTGAGAAGAATCAACCTAGGGCTAAATGTTACATTCTAAACTAGTAATTCAAATGAACAACTATATAAAGAATATCATAAAGGGGAGTTTTCTGCTGGTGATATTTCTATCAGCCACCTCTTGTGAAGACTACCTTGAGAGATCTCCGGATTCAATCATTTCCGAAGAAACTGCTTTCCAGAATTTCACCAACTTCCAAGGATTCACTGAGGAGCTTTACCACTGCGTGCCCAATTTCACCCTAGCTTATTGGGTGAGTGCTTGGAATTTTGGCGAAGATGAAATCGAATCCACGGCAGGAACATTTACCGTGTCATACAATTTTGACCGAGGAAACTTTTGGGCCTGGCAGGCAGAGCAAGGCGGAGGCGTGGGCTGGTTTGACAAAGACAATGCCTCCACTACAAATGGACATCATGCCAAAGCACTATGGCCATTGGCATGGCGAGGAATACGCAAAGCCAATCTTGGGCTTGAAAACCTGCATAGGCTTACTGATGCCACAGATGAAGAAAGACGATTGATCGAAGGACAACTCCTGTTTTTCCGAGGCTGGTTCCACTTTCAGCTGATCCAGTACTTTGGAGGAATGCCTTATATCGATACGGTGTTGCCAAGTGATGAAAAGCTTCGACTGCCTAGATTGACCTACCGGCAAAGCGCTGATAGAGTTGCCGAGGATTTACGTAGAGCAGCCGATCTTTTGCCGCTTAATTGGGATGATACGACCGCGGGAAAAAGAACACTGGGCAAGAACACCATGCGTATCAACAAGGCCATGGCCTTAGGATATCTGGGTAAAAACCTCCTTTGGGCGGCCAGCCCCCTAATGATGTATGTAGACACGGGAAGTAGGTCCTATGATGCTGCCTATAGCAAAAGAGCGGCAGACGTTTTCGGAGAATTGCTACAGCTTATAGAAAACGGTGAAACTTTGTATTCACTGATGCCTTTCGCCCAGAAATCAAACCTATTCTACACTACCGGCCAAAACTGGGCGATGCCGGGAGGGACTGAGGCCATGTTCAGAGCGCCCACTACCGGTGCCAATGGAAGTAACTTTCAGGTTTCAAAGCAGTTTATGCCGCTCCTGATCAGTCAAGGAGATGCAACCATGTTTATGCCTACCGCCAATTATGTTCACGCCAATTATGGAATGGCAAACGGTCTGCCTCTGCCGGATGATATCACCAAAGCCGATCCAGAATCAGGCTATGACCCCAACTATCCTTGGAAGGGCCGTGACCCCAGATTTTACAGTGACATCACCTTTGATGGTGTAAAAGTGATCCAAGGATCTATCCCGGATGCCAGCGAAGAAGTGAACAGACATGCCAATCTATTTACTGGAGGAAGCTACAGAAACTTAAGCAATGGAAGCCGCACCGGCTATATGAGCAGGAAGTTTATTCCGCTCAGGTCCAACAAATACGACAACGCCTACGATTGGGGTGCGTCACTCCATATCAATGTGCCCTACATGAGAGTAGCAGACATCTATTTGATGTATGCCGAAGCGGTTTTGATGGGATACAATTCCCCGGCCGCACCAAGTGCCACCTTTGCTAAGTCTGCAGTCGATGCGGTCAATGTGATTAGAGGACGTGCCGGAATGTCTCCCGTTCACAGCAAATTCACGGGATCTGTACAGGATTTCCTACCAGAATTGAGAAGGGAACGCGCAGTGGAACTTTCATTTGAAAGGCACCGCTTTACCGACCTCCGACGCTGGATGCTCCTAATTGAAGAACCATATACGGTAAAAACCTCTGTGGAACTGGATCGTGTTGGGGAATTCAATCCGGATGATCCTACAGAAAACCGTGTGGCAAACATCAGGGAAGTCGTCATTTTGGAGCGTCCGTTTACGGAAAAGCACTACTGGTTACCGCTGAAGATATCTGATGTGTCTCTATACCCTGAGATGAAACAAAATCCAGGCTGGTAATGAATGCGATATCTTTTTATCATCTAAAGGAAAATCATAATGAAATATATAAAAATAGTGATGGTATGGTGTGTCGCGGCGGTAGTATTTCCGTCTCAGCTGATGGCACAAAATACCCCAAAATTAAACCTTAACCCAGTGGTGCAATCCAATGCCGGTCAAACGATACAGGGCGCAATTGTTACCAGCGAGCAGGACAACTATTCTGCCGTTTCCGACAGCTTGGGAGTAGTAAGGTTGCAGGTGACTTCTAATACTTATCTTTTAGTAGAGGCGCCAGGATATGAAACCAAAATAATCCAAGCCAACCCAGAGCTTGACGAGATCATCCTCTATGCCGCCTTGGAGGGTCAGGACGTCAAAATCGCTTTCCAAACAAAGGACAGGGATGATCTAATGGGCGGTATAGCCTTTGTGAACATGCCCGAAATCCTTCAGGATAACTACTTTTCCTATCCACTTGAGAGAATGGAAGCTTATGTAGGTGGTTTTAATGGCAACCTATGGGGCAACAATAGTTCCCTGGTTTTGGTGGATGGTGTTCCCCGTGATGTAGACAGTGTGCATCCTACCGAAATTGCCCAAGTGACCTTCCTGAAAGGAGTCAATGCAATAGCATTGTACGGTAGCAGAGCCGCAAAAGGAGTAATCATGATTACTACCAAAAGAGGCGTAGCCAATACCCAAAATATCTCCTTGCGTATAAATGCGGGCGTAAATACCCCTAAAGCTTATCCCGAGTATCTGGGATCAGGAGAGTATATGTCTTTGTATAATGAGGCGAGAGCTAATGATGGACTAAGTCCGCTGTATTCCCAAAATGATATCTACAATCACTCTTCAGGAAAAAATATATACCGATATCCGAATGTGGATTATTATTCTCCTGATTATCTGCAGGAAGTCTATTCTCGATATGATGGTAATCTTGAAATCTCCGGAGGCAATGAAACTGCCCGGTACTATACCAACATAGGGTTTATGAGGGAAGGAACTATTATAGATTTTGGCAATGCAGCTGAGAATGCAAACGAGCGCTTCAACGTTCGAGGCAATATTGATCTCAATTTAAATGATTTCATTTCTGCCAAAGTGGATGCAGCCGCAATCTTCTACAATAGCAAAGGGGTTAACACAGACTACTGGGGTGGATCTACTACGCTTAGGCCGAACAGGTTTACGCCTTTGATCCCCTTGGATCTCATCGAGCAAGGAGATGAGGCTTCATGGGATCAGGTACAGACGAGCAGCCACGTGATCGGCGGCAGATATCTTCTAGGCGGTACCCAACTCGACCAGACCAACCCTATCGCAGATATCTATGCGGGCGGATCAAATACATTTACGAGCCGCCAGTTTCAGTTCAATGCAGGGGTGGATGCGGATTTGCGTAATGTAATAGAAGGTTTATCCTTTAATTCGTTGTTTGGCCTGAACTACAATACATCTTATCTTTTGTCATTTGACAATGATTATGCTGTATTTCAGCCTACTTGGACCGCTTACAATGGAATTGATCAGGTAGAACGATTGACCAAGTACGGCCTAGATGCCAGCTCTAGAACCCAAAATATCAACGACAACTGGTTCCGGCAAACCCTGTCTTTTTCTGCTCAGTTAAATTACAAGAGAACATTGAACGACAAACATCATGTCTCCGCCATTTTACTTGCAAATGGGTATCAAATCGCAGAATCGGCCATCTATCACAAAGTCAGCAATGCCAACTTGGGCTTAAACCTAAGTTACAATTACGATCAGAAGTATTATGCAGACTTCACTGGCGCTATGGTACACTCTGCCAAGCTTCCTGAAGGCAAGCGTAGCGCATTTTCTCCCACCGCATCGTTGGGCTGGAGATTGAGCGAGGAAGACTTTCTCTCCTCCTCTTCCGTACTGGATGACTTGCGAATCTCGGTATCGGCCGGTATTTTAAATACTGACCTTGACATCGAGAACTTTTATCTGTACGAACCCATCTATACCGACGAAGGCTCATGGTACGAGTGGAAAGACGGTCTAAACAACACAGGAACAGATGTACGTCGGGGAGAAAACAGAAACCTCACTTTCCCGAAACGAGAAGAGATAAGCGTACAACTGGATGCCTCGCTTTTCAATAAACTACTCACCTTAAGCGGCTCCGTATTCACGAGTAAAATGACAGGCTTATTTGCACAGAATAGCATTCTATATCCAAGTTATTTCGTGACCGGCTGGCCAATATCCTCCTGGATTCCTTATGTAAATTATAATAATGACACGAGGAATGGTGTTGATTTCCAGTTGAACCTGCACAAGCGTACAGGAGAGGTAAATTGGACGTTGGGACTTTCTGGAATTTACTATGAAACCAAGGCTTCCCAGCGGGCGGAAAATTTTGAAAATAGCTACCAAAATAGAGAAGGAATGCCTTTGGATGCTATATGGGGACTTCAGAGTGACGGGTTCTTTAACAGCATCGAAGATATTGAAAATTCGCCGACGCAGGCATTCGGGGAGGTAAGGCTCGGGGACATCAAATATATCGACCAAAACAACGATGGCGTAGTCAATGCCCAAGATGAAGTATATCTAGGTAGAGGAGGCTGGTCTGGCGCGCCATTGACCATGGGGATCAACTTGTCGGCGAAATACAGAAACTTTACCTTCTTCGCACTGGGGGCTCTGAGAAATGGAGCCTACGCTATGAAATCGGACAATTATTTTTGGGTTAACGCCGATGACAAATACTCTGCGGTAGTCAGGGATAGATGGACCGAGGAAACACAGCACACCGCTACCTTCCCCCGTTTGACCACACTTAACGGCGCCAATAATTTCAGGAATTCCGACTTCTGGCTATACAGTACAAACCGGTTTGATTTAGCAAAGGTCCAGCTTTCTTATACGTTCCCAAAAAGTATTTTAGGAGATGGATTTATCAAAGAATTGGGTACTTACGCTAGCGGATCTAACCTGTTGACGGTAAGCCCCAACAGAGATATTCTAGAAATGAATATTGGAAGTACACCGCAAACTCGATTCTACAATTTAGGTATCAGAGCAACATTTTAACAAGACCCAAAAAAAATGAAAATCACGTATAACAAAATATTATTTTTCTTTGGCGTCCTCTTCATGTTTTCCAGCTGCCAAGATCTGATAGACCCTGCTATAGAGAACATCCAAGGAAGGGAAGACATGCTGGAGAGACCAAGACTGGCTCAAGGATTATTGATCAACGCTTATCTAAGAATCCCCACCAATGGGTGGTCATTTAGTGAAATGGCTACTGATGATGCAGTTAGCAACAACCCCACAAACGGCTTTCGCAACATAGCTACAGGTCAATGGGCGTCCAACAACGATCCAGTGAGCCAATGGACGGGGGCTCAGTCCGCTATCCAATACCTTAATGTGATGTTGGAGGATGTTGAAGCGGTGGATTTCGCGGTAGACCCAATAGTAAACCAGATGTTTGTGGATAGGTTAAAGGGAGAATCCTACGGCCTTAGAGCTTTGTTTATGTACTATTTGTTGCAATCTCACGGAGGGATGGCTGACGGCCAGCTGCTTGGCGTTCCTATTCTGACAGCATCACAAAATGTAGAATCAGAGTTTAATATTCCGAGAAATACATTTGAAGAAAGTATGAACCAATTGTTTGCTGATGCAAATCAGGCGCTGTCATTACTTCCAATGGATTACGGGAACATCGGAGATATCAGTCTTATCCCTAGCCAATACGGAGGTGCAGAAACAGGACAGTACAACAGGGTGTTTGGCGATGATGCTGCTCAGCTGGTCTCAGGTAGGATCGTAAGAGCTATTATGGCCCAAGCGGCACTGTTGGCTGCCAGTCCAGCCTTCAACCCTTCTGGCGACCAGCAAAAATGGGAAAGGGCAGCAGAGCATGCTGCTTTCATCCTCAACAGTATCGGGGGTGTATCCGGACTTGCTCCAAATGGAGTCACCTGGTTTACCAACACCTCCGAGCTCAATTCAATAGGAGGAGGAATAAACCCTGCCGAAATCCTATGGCGTACTTCGATTGGCCCGAGCAATAACCTTGAAGCGGATAACTATCCTCCTACACTATATGGAAGGGGCTTAGTCAATCCGACGCAAAACTTTGTCGATGCTTTTCCAATGGCTAACGGTTATCCAATAGGTGAATCTGAAAGCGGCTACAACCCACAGGCACCCTATAGTCAGCGCGACCCAAGACTAAATCATTTTGTGGTTGTCAATGGAAGCACCGCAGGACCAAATAATTCAACCATTATTACTGCGGTGGATGGAGGAAGCAACGATGCGCTGAACAGGGTGGAAACCTCTACCCGTACGGGCTACTACCTACGAAAGCTGTTGCGTCAGGATGTGAACCTCAATCCCAATTCCACCAACTCCCAAGTTCATATGAAGCCTAGGATTCGATATACCGAGATATTTCTGATTTATGCAGAGGCCGCAAATGAAGCCTACGGCCCGCTAGGTACAGGCGGAGCCAGCTATTCAGCTTATGACGTCATCAAGGCGATTCGACAGAGAGCAGGAGTAGGTATAGAGAATGGAGATGCCTATTTGGAATCTATCAAAAACGATCAAAATGCCATGCGTCAGCTCATCCGGAATGAGCGCAGACTAGAATTAAGTTTTGAAGGTTTTAGATTCTGGGACTTGAGAAGATGGGATGCCAACCTTACCGAGACAGCCAGAGGAGTGACGATCCAAGGCGACGAGCATGAAGTGATGAACGTGGAAAACAGGGTATTTGCTGATCATATGATCTATGGCCCCGTCCCGTATAGTGAAATATTGAAGTTTTCAGCACTCAAGCAAAATACAGGATGGTAAGATACACCTTAGCCTACATCGATGTGCATCCTATTGACCTTAAACTCACTAAAAAATGAAAAATACAGCATATATAGCTTTGGCGCTTTCTTTGGCCTTCACTTCCTGCAAGAACGAAGACTGGGAATTTCCTGATTTTGATTACCAAACCGTGTATTTCGCCTATCAATATCCGGTCAGAACAATTACCCTGGGAGATGATATCTTCGATACCTCCATGGACAATGAAGGAAAATTCCGCATCCTTGCTACTACTGGCGGAGTTTACTCTTCCCCACGGGATGTTTTGGTAAATGTGGCAGTAGACGAAAGCCTAGCGGATGAGCTTCTATTTGAAGTCAATGGTGATGAGATAGAAGTACTGCCTTCTGAATATTACCAGCTAGCTGCACAATCCTTGGTAATCCCTAAGGGGGAGGTGACCGGAGGGATAGAGATTCAGTTAACCAGCGGCTTTTTTAATGATCCCAAAGCGATTAAAAAGAGCTACGTGTTACCCTTGAGAATCACTGACATCTCGAACGCGGACTCCGTCCTATCAGGAGTGGGGTTAGTGGAAAATCCACAAAGAAACAATCCTGCCGACTGGTCGGTCGTCCCGAAGGACTTTGTGTTATATGCCCTGAAATATGTCAATCCCTGGCATGGAAATTACCTGCGCCGCGGCCAGGATGTCATCAAAGGAAACAATGGCAACACGGCATTAGATGAAACCGTGGTCAGGCATGCCGAATTCGTAAATGAAGACGAGCTGAATACCCTTCAGACCAGATCCATGACTGAAGTAGAATTTCCGCTTTCCTTTCCCGGAGAGGATGGAACAAACATTCCTGCGGATTTACTGTTGACGTTTGATGATAGTGGGAACTGTACCGTATCTGCGCTTGGAAATGGATATACTGCTACAGGATCAGGAAAATTCGTTTCAAAAGGAGAGGTAAAAAGCTGGGGAAACCAGGACCGTGATGCCATCTATCTCCAATATGAAATCGACCTTCCTCAAATGAAAATTTCCTCCACTGATACCCTGGTTGTTCGGGACAGAGGAGTGGGAATGGAGACGTTTGCACCTGTAAAAATCATCGACTAACAAGACCCAAGAAATCATGAAACAATTATATATAAGATGTTTTAGTATTTTGGTTATTTCGATCGGGGTGAGTTCCTGTGTCGATTATATCCCTACCGATGAGTTTAAGGTAGAGAAACCACTGAGTATTGCTCAACAGGAAGAGCTCAATGCTTATGACGTACTTCGAAACTATGTGGACACCCTCGCCTACCCTAACTTTAAATTGGGCGGTGCGGTGACCATGTCAGAATATGCCAGCCGGGGGGTAATGTACCGCCTGATCAATAGCAATTTCAATGAAATCACTGCCGGATACGGCATGAAACATGGAGCGGTCGTGCAGGCAAACGGAAATATGGATTTTAGCAGCGTTAACTCCACGCTGGAAGCTGCAACTGCTGCCGGAACTTCTGTGTTTGGCCACACCCTGGTATGGCACGCCAATCAAAACGCCGCTTATTTGAACAGCCTTTTGGAGCCTTTGGTAGTGAATTCACCTGCCTTTGCCAACGAACTGGATCTTTCCTCTCCCATGGGCGGCAGTATGGAAGGATGGTCTAAAAAGGGGAATGTTTCGATTGTGGAAGAAGCAGGTATGGGGCAAGGCACTTCGTCTTTTGTGTTTACTTCGGCTTCGGGCAACGATCCTGAAAGCGTCCAACTGACTACTCCTGCAATCCCAGTAATCCAAGGAAAGGAATATGAGGTAATTGTATACATCAAATCGGACCAACCGGGACTGGGAGGGATTACTTTTGAAGGACTTGCAGACAATGCGCCCGCTAAAGACTGGATGGGAACAGGTAAAGACAGCACCGCTTTTGAAACCAGCATTTCTTGGCAGGAAATCCGATTCAGAATAAGTGATTTCGAGGGAGATTCTTTTAAAATGAATTTCAATTTGGGCCATCTGCCCAATACCTCATATGCTATCGATATCAACAATCTATATGTGTACGATCCAACTGGAGAGCCTATGATCAATAATCTGGTTGTGGACGGAGACTTCGAAAACGGCAACGGCTGGGGAGGCTGGGGCAATAACTCCGAGCGGGGGGTGACGGCGGACGGACTTGGTTTTGGAGGGACAGGCAAAGCCTTTTATGTGACCAATCCTTCCGTGACCGGAGGGTTTTGGGAAGTACAGTCTTCTTATGAATTTGCAGCGCCTCTAAAAAACGGCGAAGAATATAAACTTACCTTTTGGGTGAAGGGCGATGCTGAAGGGATCATACGGCCGGAGTTGCAGAGTCCTGATTACTCCTCCAATGGATTTGGACAAGTGGGAGTGACCAAGGAATGGAAACAAGTGTCGCTTTCTACAGTTGCCACGGCCGAGGACCGCATACGGTTGATTGTAAGCTACGGCGAGTTTGCTGGAACCGTTTATCTGGACAATGTGGTGCTTAGCAGTGCTTCACTTGCAGGCGGGACCACCACATTGGTAAACAAAACCGAAGTAGAAAAAACATCAATCGTCGCAGGAGAGTTTGAAAGGTGGATATCAGGAATGATAACAAATTCAAAAGAGCATATTAAAGCCTGGGATGTGGTAAATGAGCCGATGGATGATGCCAATCCTTCAGAATTGAAATCGGGTGTTGGAAATCCGGATGTGGCTGCCGATCATTTCTTCTGGCAGGATTATCTTGGTAAAGACTATGCGGTTAAGGCTTTTGAATTGGCAGAACAGTATGGTAACTCGGAAGATTTACTTTTTATCAACGACTACAATCTTGAATATAACCTGGCAAAAACTCAAGGATTGATAGATTACGTCAATTATATAGAGAGTAAAGGTGTGACTGTAGATGGTATAGGAACCCAAATGCACATTGCGATAGACTCCAATAAGGACAATATTGTCTCCATGTTTAAAATGTTGGCAGCAACAGGTAAGCAGATCAAAGTCTCTGAACTTGATGTGCGGGTAAATACGACAAATCCCAGCCCAGAAATGCTCGATCTTCAGCGTGAGATGTACAAGTTCGTTGCAGAAATGTATCTAGAGCATGTACCTGCTTCCCAACGCTACGGCATAACCATATGGGGAGTAAAGGACAGCGCAGATAATTCCAACTGGCTTCCAGGAGAGAAACAAGGCCTTTGGGATCTTAACCTGAACCGTAAGCCCGCTTACGCCGGATTTGCAGAAGGTCTGGAAGGGATGTAGCTGACAAATAAAGACAAGCAATAGCCAGAAAAAGTGGTTTGTTGCTTGTCTTTTTTTCTAATTTGCTTGGGGGTGTGAACCTTGCGTTGAAACAGCGTTGCGGGGGAAAACAAGTATAGCTGTATTGCTCGTTAAATCCCGTAGATATATTGGATTTCTGGCTGCACAGTACTTCTATTCCTATAGAGATGAATTCAGACTCTATGCTCAAAAAAAGCACGAATATCGTAAACAATATCTCCAGAAAATCCTGATAAAAGTTGCCCTCAAATTGGGGGCAGATTGATATTCCATAATTTCTCTACATTCAACAATTACAATAACTTTAAAGACCCGACAAACCATGAAAAAGTACACTTTGGCCGCGTTACTGATGGCCTTCACCACTGTCCTATGTTTTGCGCAAAACGCCCAGACAGAAATTAAAGAAGATTTCAAACCTTCCCCAAAAAATCAACCCGGCAAAGAATATCCGCAGGTCAATTCCCAGGGATATGCCCGTTTTCGTGTAGAAGCTCCTGACGCAAAAAGTGTAGTGGTAAGCCTTGGATTGGGAGGGCAAGGCGGCACTGTGCTCAACAAAAATGAAGAGGGCGTTTGGATGGGCACCACAGCGGGTCCTATGGATGAAGGGTTTCATTATTATCATTTAAGGGTGGACGGTGGTGTTTTTAATGATCCAGGAACACATAATTACTTTGGATCCACCCGATGGGAAAGCGGTATCGAAATTCCGGCACACGATGAGGAGTTTTATGCCCTGAAAGATGTTCCGCATGGACATGTCCACCAGGTACTATTTTCCTCACCCAGCACCAATTCCGTCAAGACAGCTTATGTTTACACCCCTCCTTCCTATGTGAAGGACGCGTCCAAACGCTATCCGGTGCTGTATCTTCAACATGGGTGGGGTGAGAACGAAACCTCTTGGATCAACCAAGGACACGCCAACCTGATTATGGATAATTTGATCGCTGAAGGCAAGACTGATCCATTTATCATCGTAATGACGTACGGAATGACCAATGAGGTAAAATTCGGGGGACTGCGGGATTTTAAAGTTGATGATTTCCAGGCAGTACTTGTAGATGAACTAATCCCGTACATCGATGCGAATTTCCGCACGCTTACCGACTGGGAAAACCGCGCCATGGCCGGCCTTTCTATGGGAGGAATGGAGACCCACGCCATTACGCTTAACAAACCGGAGGTCTTCTCCCATTATGCCCTCTTAAGCGGTGGCATCTATACTCCAGAACAGCTAGAAGGTCGGGATAAGCCTAAACTTATCTTTATAAGCAGTGGTAGCAAAGAAAATCCGGACCGGGTGAACAGCGCCGCAAAAGCCTTAAAAGATGCGGGCTTCAATGCGGTTTCCTATGTTTCAGAAGGTACTGCCCATGAATTCCAGACTTGGAGAAGAAGCTTATATCAACTGGCACCCATGCTGTTCCAATAGACCGCTAAGAAACATAGGCTTATAAAGATAAAGATCATGAAAAACAGCACCCCTGGTTACATCCTCGCAATACTCGTGGTATTGTGCAGTTTCCGATCGACCGCCGCCCAGGCCCAGGATCCCAATTTTTACATATTTCTGAGCTTTGGACAATCGAATATGGAAGGACATTCCCGCTATGAGCCTCAGGACACGGTAGCTAACGATAGATTTCTTGTGCTGCAGGCCGTGGACTGTCCCGATTTGGGAAGGGAAAAGGGCTCTTGGTATCCTGCGGTACCTCCCACTACCCGCTGTAATACCGGAATTACCCCTACGGATTATTTCGGTAAAACCTTGGCAGAAAGCCTTCCCGATA
>Ga0209075_1000347_pt1 | contig 44708 bp, 41 predicted proteins | sample Stecom2011_FD_187523 | JGI IMG/M metagenome (GOLD analysis project Ga0209075, IMG submission 187523) | Agricultural soil microbial communities from Utah to study Nitrogen management - Steer compost 2011 (SPAdes) (version 2) | ecosystem: Environmental > Terrestrial > Soil > Agricultural land...
CCTCAGTCCCGCCGTGAGAACTCTGGAGTGGCTTTTTACCGATGAGCTGAAAACAATGGAGGCAATGCTGGCTCACATAGCGACAGACATTGCGAAAGGCCTAATTGCTGCAGGGGCTGCTTATTTTACAGCGGGAGTTGTTCCGGCCGCCCTTACCGCTCTAGGTTTTTCTGTGGTGGCGGTTATTCCGGTTTTTGCAGGAATCGGTGTGGCCATTGGTGCTGGCTTGGCTCTTAACTGGGTGGATAATAGTTTGGGCTTAACAGAGAAGCTCACTGATGCTCTGATTCAACATAAAGAGTCATGGGCTAGGACTATGGAAGAAAATAAAAGAAATATTGAGCAGGTCCAGAGAGAGGCAAGTTACTATTTCGGTACCGCTCGCGGTAACCTTGATTTTATTCGTCGCTTAAGGGGTTCTGGTGTTGGGTCGGTTGGCTGGTGATGGCTACGACTAATGGCTCAAGACCTCCCATAAATCGCCCCGTGGCGTTATGGACTGGAATGGTTCTGTCAGTTATGGGTGTTGGGCTGACAGCCTTATCTATTTGGATTCTTTGGTTAAATCATAGGGACTATGCTCAAGCTATACAAACGGGCGTGCCTATTTTTCTGGAAGATACGGGAATTACAGCCTTGTATCTTGCACCGATCACCTATTTAGGCCTCGCACTATTGGGTATGTGTGGGATTATAGTTGCGATCCGAGGTAAGGGGTTCACCAAATCCGTCGGTGGAAAGCTAAATAAAGCAGTAACGTTATTAATCATTACCGGCCTTTTCGGGATGTTCTTTGGCTCTTATACCGCCAACAAACTGTGGGCTGAACATTTCGAGAGTCAGGGTTATGTGGAGTGTTCACAACCATTCAGAATGACCAGCAAATGGTTCACAGCGGTATGGGTTGATTCGATATCGTTGTGTGACGATAGAAGAGTTCTGAAAATGTTTGGTGCTGGCAAGCGCGTTTCGTACATCAATAGAATTATTGAGGAAAGCCGACACTAATAGAGCCTGCAGTTGCGAGGTTTTTAGCTAGGTTTCGGGGCGGCTGGCGCTGCTCATCCAGTCGGTGGCCTCAGCTACTAAAAGCTTTCACTGTCTCGTATTTCTAACGAAGACTATGTCGGGCTTGCCTTTGAACTCTGTGGCTTGAGCAGTGCGGTTAAATTATTTCCCGATGGACATCAAGTATCGCAGCGTCGATTTTTTCTTCGATGGCTTTCTCTACTTGGTCCAAACGTTGGGTGATTTGTTGCGACGAGGTGCCAAGTGCCGCAATGGTCCAGGTTGCACAATCTAGGGCTTCTAGATCGGCGGTTTCTGCTACGGCTAAGTCGGGCTCTTTGCCCCATACGGCTCGCAGTGGGGTGAATACTTTGCGCTTGGCTTTGAGGTCCTCGCAGCCGTAGAGTTGAAAGTGCAGGGTGAGTACGCCTACATGCGGAGTAATCGCGGTGTTGTGTTGGGGCGCATTGCCTTCTTTGAGTAGTTTTCTTAGTGCTTCAGACATGGCTCTTCCGATTTGGGTGCAGGAACCGGCGAGGGCAGACTGCCCAAAACACGCTCCTTGCGGCACATCCCTGCTGACGCTTGGCCTCCGCCATCCTTGGCTCCGCACAGTTTTGGGCAGTCCACCCTCGCCGGTTCTCGGGCAATTCAAGGGGAGTCCACACAGTTTCAGAAGCTGCTCCCCTAAGCTGCTAGTAGGTTTTGTTCAGCCTACTACAGGCGTAGCCCTCTTGATAATAGCCGCAGCGTCGGTGCCGGAGGGTAGGTTGCCATAGTTCATGCCGCCGTTGGATTCCAGTCGGGAGGCGCAAAAGGCGTCTGCTACGGCTTTGTCGCCGTTACGCAAGAGCAGGGAGGCCTGCATGGCCAAGGCCATTCTATCTACCAGGTTGCGGGCGCGGTATTGGAAGTCGCTGATGTCGGCGAAGTCGTTTTGCAACTGGGCGAGGAACTGGTCAAAGCGGCGGTCTGCGCCTTTGGCTTCGGCGGCTTCGTGGAAGAAGGCGTCGAGGGTTTCCGGTTCTTTTTGGATGGCGCGCAGAGTATCAAGACACTGTACGTTGCCGCTGCCTTCCCAGATGGCGTTCACCGGGGATTCGCGGAACAGGCGGGGCATGATGCAGTCTTCCATTACGCCGCTGCCACCGATGCATTCCATGGATTCGTAGGCGTGGTTCGGTGCGCGTTTGCAAATCCAGTATTTGCCGACGGGCGTGGCCAAGCGGGCCAACAAGCGTTCGTGTTCCTGATCTTGGTTGTCCAGAGCGCGGGCGATTCGCAGGGTGTAGGCGAGGGCGGCCTCGTTTTCCAGAGCCAAGTCTGCAAGCACGTTTTGCATTAGTGGTTGGTCGCTTAAACGGCTACCGAAGGCGCTCCGGTGGCGGCAATGATGCGTTGCCTGAGCGACGGCTTGACGCATACCGGCAGAGCTGCCGATCATACAGTCGAAGCGGGTCATGGCGACCATTTCTATAATGGTGGGTACGCCTCGGCCTTCTTCACCAATCATCCATGCCATCGCGCCGCGCAGCTCTACCTCGCTGGAAGCGTTGGCAACGTTGCCCATTTTGTTTTTCAGGCGCTGTATCTGCCAAGGGTTTTTGGTGCCGTCCGGGCGCCAGCGGGGCATCAGGAAGCAGGACAAGCCGCCGGGCGCCTGAGCCAGTACCAGAAAGGCATCGCACATGGGGGCGGAGACAAACCACTTGTGGCCGACCAGCTCATAAGCTTGACCAGGCCCTTTGTTCCCTATCGGGTGAGCCAGAGTGCTATTGGCGCGTACGTCGCTGCCGCCTTGTTTTTCAGTCATCGCCATGCCGATGGTTACAGAGCTTTTTTCTGTGTCTGGAACGTTGCGGGCGTCGTAGCTGTTAGCGAGTACACGGGATTCCCACAGAGCCGCCAGCTCTGGTTGCTTACGGATAGAAGGAATGGCGGCAAAGGTCATGGTAACCGGGCAGCAGTGTGCTGCTTCTACTTGGGAGTGCATGTAATACTTTGCAGCGCGAGTCACATGCGCGCCCTTGCCCGGATTTGTCCAAGGACTGCTGTGCAGACCGTTTTCGAAGGCGATGCTCATCAGTTCGTGATAAGAAGGGTGAAAGTCTACTTCGTCGATACGGTGGCCAAACCGGTCGTGGGTGTTGAACACCGGTTTGTTACTATTGGCTCGAAAGCCAAGGTCGATAGTTCCCGCATTGCCGGCAAGCGCGCCATAAGTCTTTAGGTCGCTTTGAGCATCCCCGGCACCCTCGCGTTTTACCGCTTCTTGAAGCGCAATATCTTCGTCGTACAGGTTGTAGTTTTCCAACGCTGGCGGCTGATTGACTACTTCGTGGGTGACCGCCAAGTAACGGTCGCCATGATCTCCTGAAGCTATTTGGTGTTTGGGTTGCGGGGTGTTCATAGCTACCTCCTAGTGCCGGTCAACCCCTGTATGCAAAAGCGGATGATGGTGTTGACCAGCGGGTCGTTGTTGTCAGTTGCGTTTCTCGTTGTCTGTTCGTTCTGGGTTGGTGACAAGGGGCCCACCAAACTCTCTGCAATAGCACCAACCAGACATGTACTGCTCTGGCGGGCGTTTTGATCCGGAATGCACCCTTCTTTGATGCCTTCTCGAATCGCTTGTTCAAATAAGTCGGCATAAGCCTTTCGATACGCTAGCCGCTCTTCTTCAACTTTCGGATCCACAGGTTCGGCAATAAGCGACCAGGCCATAACAGGGCCTTTCAATGCGCGCTCGGCAAATTGTTGCAAGGCCTTTTCCAGTCGCTCTATTGCGCTACCGGGTGTTGCCAGCGCTTGCACAACTTTGTCTATTTCGCGTTGTGTGGCGACGCGGAATATTTCGGCAAACAAGTCTTCTTTTGACTCGAAATGACGATAAATCGACCCTGTAGCTACACCTGCAAGCTGAGCAATGCGCGTAATCTTTGCATTACGAAAACCTCCCTCCGCAACGCATTGATAGGTGCACTCTGCGATACGCTGACGCGCGGCGGCTTTGCGCAGTCGCATCTTTTCAGTTTCACGATAAGCCATTTCGGGCCTCTGTAATTAGTGAATATTGATTCATTCTTTGGCTTGATGCAAATGCTTATTTTCACTTCATGTTTAAGCTTTTATATTCAATAACTTATTTCACGTTACAAATATTTACGAAAATTGTATTGTCAAATAATAGCGCTGTCATGAAAAGCAGATTATAAAGACGCCAAGACGCTGCCGCAGTAGCGGCTGGTCGAGACGGAGCGTGGCATCTCCTACGGGTATATCACGCTTGTAACACTGTTTTCGTTGATGGAGAGAGCCATGAGTGAGTTCGACGAAAGCAATTTGGAACAATCCGGGAACTGGGCTAGTGCGAGTAATGAAGTCGACGACACCCATTCGATCGCAGGCAGGGCACGGGTGCGGGAACAACTGCAGCAAGATATTGACGCATTCCTGAGCCAAGGTGGCACCATTCAGGAAGTCGAGACATCTTTCCGCGTTAGCTCTCCTCGTAAGGTGGATACCGGCTTTAACAACCGCGCTCTTTGAGTATCGCCTTTGCAGGCCGGGGTATGTACCTTGGCCTGTTTTTGCGGTCTGTCTCGGTCAAAAGCCTTACTTCCCTCTATCATTGCCCGTGCAAAGTGCCTAACGCCCTTGCTATGGGGTTTTAGTCAAGCCACCCACGGCCGGACCTATCCATTACCATGAAAGCTGCTTCCAGACTCTCCTTTATCGTTCCCGTGATCATAGCAGTTGTGATCGCACTCTGGTTGCTTGCTGATGGTGCTCAGAACCAGCCTGCATCTGCTCGTCACGACGACAAGTCAGCAGATATAAAAACCAAGAACGCCGACTTTTCCGAAGCTCGCCAGCTTCCCCCTTCCAAACTGGTCGCCGAGGCCTCCGAGGTAGAAGTTTCGAATTTGCCAGCGTCTTTGGCGGGCACCTCGGAACCGGGTGGTTGGGCCATAACGGATCGTTTTGGCAATCTTATCCCTACAAGCGAGTTGCGGCAGCTGTTCGAATATTACCTGTCGGCTTTGGGCGAGGAGTCTCTGTCGCAACTCGTGGCGAGAATCCGGCTTGCTCTTTCGGCATTGGATGAGCCCGCAAGAGGGCAGGCGCTTGATACCCTTGGCCGTTACCTGGACTACAAGCTGGCGCTATCAGATTTGGAAGCCGCTTACGGAGAAGCCGGAGCCTCTGGCCCGGGAGAAATGGAGCGGCGAATGTTGGAAATTCAGGCTTTACGCAGGACGTGGTTGGATGCAGATACAGCAGAGGCATTCTTCGCAGACGAAGAAGCGATAGACCGCTTCCAGCTAAAAAAGCGAAGCCTCAGCAGGGACAGCAGCCTAACCGACGAGCAGCGTAAAGAAGCTCTTGCAGAGGCTGAAATGGCGTTACCTGAGCCTGTGCGGCGGGCCCGGCAGCAAACTCGTAAGTTTGCCCGCTATGAGCAGGTGCGGGAGGCCATGGCCAACGATCCAGAAGCATTGCGGGCCTGGCGGCGACAAGAATTCGGCGAAGAAGCTGCCCAAAGATTGGAAAATCTGGATGCGGAGCAAAAAGACTGGGACAGACGGTGGCAGTCCTATACCAAAGAGCGCGATGCCTTGAAGGCCTCGGGTCTGGCAGAGCCTGAGCGCGAAGAGAGCTTGAGCCAACTGCGCGAGAAGTATTTCAGCGAGACTGAGCGCATTCGCGCCAAGGCGTTGGATTCTATTCAGTAGCTTGTCAGTAGCCTGCAACCAAAGCCCCCTGAGGTGTATGATGGTGCAAACGGTGCCTTTCGGGCATCTGGCTTTTCAGTCCAACTCGTTGTCGTGCCACTCAGGAGGTTTTCCGTGCCTTTATCAACACCCCGCACTTTTCCCGCTACCCGGTTGCGTCGCAATCGCGCCAGTGATTTTTCTCGGCGATTGGTGAAGGAAAACCAGCTCACGCCGGATAACCTGATCTATCCGGTTTTTGTACTTGAAGGTGAAGGGTTGCGAGAGCAGGTGCCGTCCATGCCGGGTGTCGATCGCCTCAGCATTGATTTATTGGTTGAACAAGCGGCAGAGCTGGTAGAGCTCGGCATTCCTGCAATAGCCTTGTTCCCTGTGGTCGCGGCGGACAAAAAGAACTTGTCCGGCTCCGGTGCCTGGGACTCGGATGGCCTTGCACAGCGCGCGGTGCGAGCGCTAAAAAAAGCGTATCCCGAACTGGGTGTTATCACTGACGTAGCGTTGGACCCCTTCACCACCCATGGTCAGGATGGCATCATTGATAATAACGGCTACGTACTGAACGATGTCACCGTCGAAGCGCTGGTCAATCAAGCGCTGTCCCACGCCGATGCCGGTGCGGATGTTGTTGCTCCTTCCGACATGATGGATGGCCGTGTTGCCGCCATCCGCGAAGCTCTGGAGTCTGCAGGGCATGTGAATACTCGCATTTTGGCTTATTCAGCGAAGTACGCATCTGCTTATTACGGCCCCTTCCGGGACGCAGTCGGCTCTGCCGCAAACCTCGGCAAAAGCAACAAGTCGACCTACCAAATGGATCCGGCCAACAGCAACGAAGCAATCCATGAAGTTATGATGGACCTTGCTGAAGGGGCAGACATGGTGATGATCAAACCCGGCATGCCGTATCTAGACATAGTGCACCGGGTGAAAACCGAACTGCAGGTGCCAACCTTCGTATATCAAGTCAGTGGCGAATACGCGATGCACATGGCCGCGGAGCAGAACGGCTGGCTTGATGGTGATGCCGTCGTTATGGAAAGCTTGATGTCTATGCGCCGTGCCGGCGCGGACGGAATCCTGACTTACTTTGCTGTGCGAGCGGCCCGCCTGATGCGGGATCAGAGGCGCTAGAACCGCTGCTGGACTATCCACCGCCGGACTATCCTCCGCAAGGAGTTGGCCAGCGGTCAATCAGACAGGAACTGAAAGCCATGAGAACGGAAATCGCCAGAAATCTGACCGCGGAAGGGGAGCAAAGCGTACCCGCTCCGATAGAAATTCCGCCGGTGGGTGAAGTGATCAACTTGGACGCCAGTGAAAACTACTTCAACCGAGAACTGAGCCAGCTTCAGTTTAATTATCGGGTGTTGAAGCAGGCGCTTGATACCACCCATCCACTGATTAACCGGCTGATTTTTTGCTGCATTTTTAGCAGCAACATGGATGAGTTCTTCGAGATACGGGTAGCTGGCTTGCGTCAGCAGATTAAGTACGGCCGGGAAACTCTGGGCGCTGACGGCATCATGCCTGAACAAGCACTGAGCGAGATTAGCCGTGTTGCTCATGAGTACATTGATGAGCAGTACGACATTCTGAATCATGTGCTGATTCCCGAGATGGAAAAGCAGAATATTCACTTTGTGCGGCGCCGGGAATGGACGCCAGAGCAGGCAGAGTGGGTGCGCAACTATTTTGAGGATGAGATTTTGCCTGTGGTGAGCCCTATAGGGTTGGACCCATCACATCCGTTTCCCCGGCTGGTGAACAAGAGCTTAAACTTTATTGTTGAACTTGATGGCAAGGACGCGTTTGGGCGCGAAACCGGGATGGCCATTGTGCCAGCGCCGCGTTCACTGCCAAGGCTGGTGCGCCTGCCGGACGACGTCTGTAGCGGCGGTGAAAATCTGGTGTTTTTGTCGTCAATGATTCACGCACACACCGACGAGCTTTTTCCGGGCATGGAGGTTAAGGGTTGCTACCAATTTCGGCTAACCCGTAATGCCGACTTGGAACTGGAAGACGACCTTGAAGATTTGGCGTCGGCTCTGCGCGGCGAGTTGCTCAGCCGTCGTTTTGGCGACGGAGTACGGTTGGAAGTGGCGGATAACTGTCCTCAGGAGTTGGTGCAGTTTCTGCTGACGGAATTCGGCCTCGGGCAACGAGATCTGTATCAGGTAAACGGGCCGGTAAACCTGACACGGTTGATGGCCGTGACCGGCTTGGTCGATCGCCCAGACCTACTGTATTCCAGCTTTTCGCCCACCATACCGCGGCAGATTCGCAGCAAAGAAACGTTGTTCGATGCCATTCGAAAACGGCCGATTTTACTGCATCATCCGTTTCAGAATTTCAGCCCGGTAGTGGATTTTCTGCGACAGGCCGCGAAGGACCCGCAGGTGCTAGCCATTCGCCAAACGCTCTACCGCACAGGCGCCAATTCAGAGATTGTTGAAGCTTTGGCAGATGCCGCGAGGCGGGGCAAGGAAGTAACGGCGGTTGTTGAGCTGAGGGCACGATTTAGTGAGGCCGAAAATCTGGAGCTGGCAAGCCGGTTGCAGGAAGCCGGTGTGATCGTGGTGTACGGCGTTGTGGGTTACAAAACTCACGCCAAAATGATTCTTATTGTACGCCGGGAGGAAGGTCGCCTACGTCGTTATGTGCATTTGGGAACGGGCAACTACCATGCGGTCAACGCGCGCTTGTATACCGATTACAGCTACATGACCTGTGACGAATCCATTGGTGATGACGTCAATAAGCTATTCCAGCAGCTAACCGGTATGGGCAAGGCCTTAAAGATTAAAAAGCTGTTCCATGCGCCGTTCACGCTCCACAAACGATTGCTTAGTCTTATTGAGCGTGAAACAGAGCTCGGTGAAAAAGGGCGCATCATTATCAAGATCAATGCCCTCACCGAAATTCAACTTATTAAGGCGCTGTATCGGGCCTCTCAGGCCGGGGTGCAGGTAGACTTGATAGTGCGTGGTATTTGCAGCATCAGGCCCCAAGTTCCGGGGCTTTCGGATAACATTCGTGTGCGCTCCATTGTGGGGCGGTTTCTGGAGCATACCCGCGCCTACTATTTTGGTAACGAGGGTAAGCCAGACGTTTACTGCTCCAGCGCGGATTGTATGGAGCGCAACTTGTTAAGCCGGGTTGAAACTGCCTTCCCTATAGAAGATCCGGAGCTGATAGCGCGGGTGAAGGAAGACTTGGATACCTATCTTGCAGACAACTGTCAGTCCTGGATGTTGCAGCCGGATGGTGGCTACATTCAGAACCAGCCAGCCGAGGGTGAGGAACGAGTGGCCTCACAGGTGGTGCTGTTGGAACGCCTGACTGGCAAAACCTGACATTTCCAAACGGAGAGAGTTCTTGAAAGCAAAATGGATTATTGCCGGTGCGGGGGTACTGGTTGTCGCAGGTGCAATGCCGTGGGTCGTGGGTTATGTAACCGAGCAACAGTGGCAGCAGGTTAACCATGAGCTGAATCAGTCGCAGCCGTTTTTACAGATGCAAACGGAAGACTACCGCAGGGGTTTTCTTAGCTCGAACTTGAACGGCGCTATAACTGTGTTTAATCCCGAAACCGGCGACACTCGCCGTATAGAGTATCGGGCCGATGTAACCCATGGCATTACCGGTAGCTTTATGGATTTTGTGCCAGTTGACGGCTGGGCGCCTGAAGGCGCTGACTGGTTTCAAGAGCGACCAAGGCTAACCCTCGAAACGCGCCTTTGGGGTGTTGCCATACTGGAGTTGGAGGCACCGGCCATTGCGATTAACAACCCTGATAGCGGCGAGTCGCTTAGAACCAGTGGTGGTGTTGCGCGTATTGAAATCAGTGATACTGGATCTCAAGCGGAGGCGCTGATTGTATGGCCGCAACTTAGCCTCTCCAGCCCTGAGATGAGTGTTCGGGTTAATGGGTTCCGTGTAGAGCAGAGCATGGCCCATCTGGAAGGGGACGTTTGGACAGGAAGCATGGAGGCGTCCATAGATTCTGTTGCTTTAACGTCTCCCGAAATGTCGCCGCTAACCATAGAGGGTGTCTTTGCCCATAGCAGCACCGAGGCAAAACGTGACGGACAGCGCCTAGATTCGAAAATGACGATTGAGGCGGAGAAGGTTCTGTTTGAAGACGAGGTTTACGGCCCGCATAAACTGGCATTCGCACTCGAAAATCTGGACGTAACGAGTTGGAACATGCTGGCTTCAAGCATGACGGAACTGCAAAGTTTGACCTTGGCGCCTACTTCCAGCGGCCCTGAAATGTTTGAGCAACAGATGGCGGCCATGGGGCAAGTTAATACGGCTATGCGCGATCTGGCGGCTGCAGGGTTTTCCGTGGGCTTCTCCGAGCTAACTCTGGATACACCTGAGGGCGAGGTAACGGGCCATGCAGTTATTCGCCACCCGGAACTCACAGCAGATGAGAAAGCAGGAATGCTGTTGGTGATGCAGCAGCTCACCGGGGACATGAGTTTGAGCGTGCCTTCTGTGCTGGTAGATGACTACCCAGCGGTTCGCTTGCAACTTGCGCCGCTTGTTAAGCAGGGCTTATTGGTGCCCGATGGCGACAGGTTGGTGCTGGCGGCGAAGTTGAACGACATGATGGTCGAGGTTAACGGTCAGAAAATTCCGTTGCCGCCGCTGCTCTAAAGTAGCATCAAGTAAGCAAAAAGCCCCTGCTTGGGGCTTTTTGCTTATACGGCTTTAGGCTTAAGCCTCTCTGAATTTCTCTTTCAAGGCAGCTTCTACCACCGGGTCAACAAACTCAGATACATCTCCGCTTAACGAGGCGATTTCGCGGATAAGGCTGGAGGAAATATAGGACAGGTGGTTAGACGGTGTTAAAAATACGCTTTCCAACTCCGGTGCCAAGCGACGGTTCATATCTGCAAGTTGAAATTCATATTCGAAATCGGAGACGGCCCGCAGGCCACGAAGTATCACTGTGGCGCCTTGGTCACGAACAAAATCGGCGAGTAAATAGCTAAAGCCTGTCACGCTGACATTTGGGATGCCGGTGGTTGCTTGCCGCACCAACTCGCAGCGCTCTTCCAGATCAAATAATGGCTGTTTCTTCGAGTTATAGGCAACGGCTACCACAACCTCATCAAACATACGGCTGGCACGTTTTATAAGATCTGTGTGGCCGTTGGTGATGGGATCAAAGGTGCCAGGATAAATGACTTTAGGCATGCATAGCTCCTTGTTTTAATAGGCACCCAGAATATCAGCATTTCAGCGCATTCTGTAGACCGGTTGGCAGCCCTCCTACGCCGATGCGTAGCGCTGAGAGCTTCCGATCGGGCGTTTTACGCTTTGAGCCTTTGGGCCAATCGCGTGCTGTTTCGTGCAGCCAAGGCATACACAGACAGTTGTGGATTTGCGCCAATGCTGGTGGGGAAAATCGAGGCGTCATGTACGCTGAGGTTGTTAACCTGATGGTGCTCGCCAAACCCATTGACCACCGATTCTTTCGGGTTGCTTCCCATACCGCAACCGCCCATCTGGTGAGCAGTGAACAAACGAACCCGGTGGGGTTTCATGGAAAATCCATCGATGGCCGCTTTGGCATCAGCCCAGCTGGAGTACCAGTCAGAGTCCAAATGCATCAAGCGCACTTTTTTGGCGCCGGCGGCGAATTGGATTTCCGCCATGGTGTAGAACGCGTTGCGCAGCCCCTTCCAAAGATAATCGCTGACCGGGTAATCCAGCATTGGGCTGCCGTCGTCTCGCAGAGATACTGTGCCGCCGGTGCTGTTTTCGTGAAAACCGTCCCGCACCAATGCGATAACCGACTGCATCCAGGGTAAACCAGCCAGATTTTTGGCCTGTTCGTCGCCATGCCCTGGCACAACACCGGCAGACATGGCAGGGTGCAGCGGTGGTACCTCCAACTTGTAGCCTGCGTCGCCATCTACGCCGTTGCGGAAGTTGAACTCGTCGGAATAAACCGACTGCGGCGCACCGTAAAACGGATCTACCAATTTCGGCATGTGTGCAACGCTGGCGTTCACCGGGTGAATAAATGATCGCTTTCCCAAGCGCTCGTAGGGGTCGGGCAGTTTGGAGCGTAGCAATAGGCCGGGGGAGCCTATCGCACTGGCGGCAACCACAAAGTGCTTGGCTTTAAGCGTAACGGTTATATTGGTAGGAGTGATCCCGTCGCTGGCCATTGCTGTGGCTTGCAAGGTGTCAATTTTGTCCTGTTTCATCACCAGCCGTTCAGCGCGCAGCCCGTGGTACAGAGTGGCATTATTATCTAGCGCACCGGGAATGGTGGTCATTAATGCACCCTGTTTGGCGTTGGTTGGGCAACCCACGCCACAGTAACCCAGATTCCAGCAGCCTTTGACGTTACGCGGGATCACCTGCCAACTAAAGCCCAGCTTCTCGCAACCTTGGCGCAGTATGTCGTTGTTAAGGTTGGGCGCCATTTCCCAGGGTGACATGGAGTGCCGTGCTTCACGGCCTTCAAACCAGGGTGCCATAGCCTGCGGGCTCAGTGCCTCTAGGCCAAACTGCTTCACCCAATAGTTGAGCGTTGCATCCGGGGTGCGAAAACTGCTGGTCCAGTTGACCGTTGTCGAGCCGCCTACGCAGCGGCCTTGCAAAATCGCAATGGCACCGTCTTTAGTCGTGCGGCTCATGCCCTCCTGATAGAGATTGGCATAGGACGTAAGTTCGTCCATTTTGAAGTCTTTTTGGTAATACAGGCGGCCCTCTTCCACCAAAATAACGGAGAGGCCGCTCTTGGCGAGAATTTCTGCGGTGGTTCCGCCACCTGCGCCCGTACCTACAATAACCACATCCGCTTCTGCCGTGTGATTATCGGTTAGCCTAGCGCCGTCGATGACTTTCCAGCCGGATTCCAGACCCTGAGCAATGCGATCGTTGAACGACATGATTGGTGGTTTCCCTTTAATAAAAATAACAGCGGGCTTAATCCGCAGGCTGAAGATCAGGCTTTACGGAATTGCGGCAAGGCTTGAACAGCCCACTCGGGTGGACCTGGATAACCGGAAAGATGCCAGTTCTCCTGATAACCGTAAAACGCCACGTTGCTGATTTTGGTCAGGGCCATGTAGCCATTATTGAGCAGCCCGATACTGCTTGAGCGCCAACGTTCGAGAAATCCGTTGGCTTGTTCCGTGGTGACATTCGGCCAAGGTGACCAAATCCGTGCGATGGTGACCCGGGTAATGCCTAAGTTGAGCAAATCAAACAGTTGTCTGAGTTCTTTTTGGTTGGCGGGGCCGAATTTGTGAATACCGGCGTCAATGCGCTCGACTGTGCTGGCAATAGCCATGCGTCGGGCGTTGGCCTGCTCCGGCAGTGCGGAACCGAGAATGGCCGGTAGCAGAGCTTCGAACAGTTTGATGTCGTCTGCTGTCAGGAACTGGAACCTGTACCGTGCATCCATGCGTGTTTCAACAGCGCCTAACCGCCCAGCTGGTGAAGTAGCGCAGCCACTCAGGCCCGCAGTGACACTAATGGTGCCCAAAAATAAGGCGCCACCCAGCCCGGTGCGAAGGAAGCTGCGCCGATCCAAAGATATCGAGTCCTGCCCTTCGGGTAGGGTGAGGGGGTCGGTCATAATTGGCTCACTCTTATTGTTAGTATGGCGATAACCGGGGCCCTAGCGCCCCGGTTATAATTCAAGGCGCTTAGCGGATAAAGAATTTGTAGATCATTTTATGGGCGGATGTCCCATAAGGAGGATAAACAAACTTGCCGCTGTTGAATTTCTGTTTGGCAAAAATAGCCCGTTGGTGCGAGAAGGTCAGGAAGCCTTCCTTGCCATGGTAGTGACCCATGCCTGAATCGCCCACGCCACCGAAGGGAAGGTCGTCCTGGGCGACGTGCATCAGGGAATCGTTAATGCACATGCCCCCCGAGAGGGTGTGATCGATCACTTGCTTTTGCTGGTCGCGGTCGTAGCCAAAAAAGTACAGGGCCAGAGGTCGCGGGCGGTCGTTGATGAACTGAATCGCTTCATCAAGGTTGCCGTAACTTACAATTGGCAGGATAGGCCCGAAGATTTCATCCTGCATAAGTTTCATGTCCGGCGTGGTTTTCAAAACCAGTGTTACCGGAATCTTATGAGTGCCATCGCCCATGTTTTCCTGTGCAGGGTTCATCTCAATCAGCTCGGCGCCTTTCGCTTTGGCGTCCTCAAGGTAACCTTTCAGTCGCTTGTACTGGCGCTCATTGATAATGGCCGTGTAGTCGTCGTTATCCCGAAGGGAAGGGTACATTTCCGCAAACTGGGCGCGGAACTCGTCTACGAAGGCTTGTGTGCGATCAGCCGGGCAAAGTACGTAATCCGGTGCCACACAGGTTTGGCCTGCGTTGAATGCCTTGCCGAATGCAATACGCTGCGCCGCATCCTCCAAAGGCACGTCTGGAGAAACAATAGCGGGCGATTTGCCGCCCAGCTCCAGAGTTACGGGTGTTAGGTTCTCAGAGGCAGCCCGCATCACTAACTTGCCGACCGATGTGGAACCGGTGAACAGCATGTGATCGAAAGGCCGTGCGGAAAAGTCAGCCGCAACGTCGGCTTCGCCATTGATTACGGCCACTAGATCTTCCGGAAAAGTGGCCTCAATTAGTTCTTTGAACAGAGCTGATGTATGGGGCGTGAATTCGGACATCTTGATCATGGTTCGGTTTCCCGCGGCGAGAGAGGCAACAAGAGGACCCACAGCCAGATACAGCGGGTAATTCCAAGGCACAATCACGCCAACAACGCCTTTCGGCTGGTAACAAACCTTGTTGCTGGCAGGCCGGAACAGAATGGATACGTGCCGGCGGGAAGGCTTCATCCAGCCTTCGAGGTTTTTCAAAGTGTAATTAATGCCCTGAATGGACGGCATAACTTCTGCGATAAGTGATTCGTCCCGGGAGCGGCAGGAAAAATCCCGGTCAATGGCGTCCACTATGCGATCCTGGTAGGACAGCAGGGCTTGTTTGAGTCGATTCAGGTTTTCCTGGCGCTCCGCCAGCGACGGCGTAGGGTGGTCGTGAAACGCCTTCTTTTGGACTTCAAACACCCGGTGGGTCTGCTGAATGTGACTATTGCTCTCTGTGAGCTGAACCGCGCTGGCACCCATGGTGTCCTCCTTTTGGCTGCGCCGTTTAGCGGCGATAGCCTGATGTATTGTTATGGCGAAAAAACGCTCAATTTGCACTTGAAGGTATTATTAGAGTATATACTCTAGTGAGTCAAGCAGCTCCAATGGCGAATCAGGCCATCTGTGGGCTGTAAAACAACAAACGCCGATGAGCCTATGAAAACCAGAGACAAAATATTGCTGTCGAGTCTTGAGCTGTTTAATGAGCAGGGCGAGCGAAACGTAACAACCAATCACATTGCGGCGCATTTGGCGATATCGCCGGGCAACCTCTATTACCACTTTCGCAACAAGTCCGACATTATTTACGAGATATTTCAGGAATACGAAAAGCTGGTGGATTACTACCTTGATATTCCCGAGGGCCGCGCGCTGACGTTGGACGACATGACGTTCTATCTAGAGTCGGTGTTTGATGGCCTGTGGAGTTACCGGTTTTTTCACCGTGATCTGGAATACTTGCTAGACAGGGATTCGCGCTTGCGCAACGACTACCGCGAATTTACCAACCGGTGTCTCGCGGCCATAAGCCTTATTTTCGAAAAGCTGGCAGATGGCGGCATTTTGGAGCCCCAGCCAGAAAGCCTCCGTTCAGCCATGTCGCTGAATGTTTGGTTGGTTATTACCAACTGGATGGCATTCCTGAAAACAGCTCATGGGGAAAAAGCGTCCGCCTGCCTGACATTGCGGGAGCTAAAGCAGGGTATTTATCAGGTGTTAACGCTCGAAATACCCTACCTGACGCCAGCGTACCGTGAGCAGGTTATGATGTTGCGGGAGAAATACCGGCCAAAGCTGCCTGAGCAGGAAGGTGAGTGTGAAGCTTCGCTGGGCTGACTTAGGGTGCACGGGTATTGGGCCATGTTGCAGCTTTCTGGCCCGGAACTTTTCCTGCAGGGGGGTGTCACAACTATCGGCGCCGGGAATTCGGACATTTCCAGCGCCTCCTGAGGGAGTTCTCAGGTTTTAGCACGTCGCAAACCCTGACGTTTTACCGGCCTGACTTTTTTCAGGCCGGTTTTTTCATTCCTGTCGTAGCTCTTCCCCGGCGTTTTCCAGCCAATCTGTTAGTGCCGCCCGGCACTCATCAACGCCACGTTTTGATGTTGATGAAAACATAACCAAGTGCTCGACACAGGTGAATTCCTGAAGCTTTTTGGAAATCTCCAGCATGGTGGTTTTGGCTTGCCCGAATTTAAGTTTGTCGGCTTTTGTGGCCAGAATCATCAGCGGCAACTTGTTATGTTCGCACCATTCCACCATCATTTGGTCAAATTCGGTCAGCGGGTGGCGGATATCCATGACCAAAACCAGACCGCGCAAACATCGACGGTCGTTCAAGTATTGCCCGAGATGCTTTTGCCAGTCATCTTTCATGTCTCGGGAGACTTTCGCGTAGCCGTATCCCGGCAGGTCTACTAGCCGAGCATTTTCGCGGTTTAGGGAAAAAAAGTTGATTAAACGCGTGCGCCCTGGGGTTTTACTGGTGCGGGCGAGTTTGCCGTTGGCAGTAATGGCGTTCATGGCGCTGGACTTTCCTGCGTTTGAGCGCCCGGCGAAAGCCACTTCTGCGCCAGTGTCTGGCGGGCAGTCTTCCAGTCGGGGCGCGCTTATCAGGAAGCGAGCGCTGTTAAAAGAGATGCTTTTTTGAGTCAGATCAGAGTCCACAGCGGTTGGCTTTCCTTTGGATTTCAGTTATCAGGGATTAATGTATAATGCTACACCAATTCCGGGCGGTACGCTTGGCGTAACCGCTGTCAGCCTTGGTCTTGAGCCTGACTGAACAGCGCCTGCCAGCTGCAAACTAAGAATATTTTCGAGATGAGAGAAGCGGAGCGAGCATGAAGAAACTGATCGCAGGATTTGTTTTCGGCCTTGGCCTTACAGCTATGGCGCACGGAGCAGGGGATCCTGAAGCAGGCAAGCAAGCGGCGGCAGCCTGTCAGGCATGCCATGGCCAGGGTGGAGCCAAGCCAATAATGGGCGTCTATCCGAAAATATCCGGGCTAGGCGAAAAGTATCTGTATAACCAGTTAGTGGCGATTCAGGAAGATGCCCGCCCGATTCCGGAGATGATCGGCCAGCTGACGGGCAAGTCAAAGCAGGATCTTGAGGATCTGGCGGCCTACTTTGCCAGCCAAAAGATGGTTGTAAGCCAGGCTGACCCAGAGTTGGTAGAGAAAGGCGCTGCGCTTTATCGCGGTGGCAATATGGCTTCTGGCGTTCCAGCCTGTGCGGCGTGCCATAGCCCGCAGGGCAAGGGTAACGGGCCTGCCGGCTATCCGCATATTGGTGGCCAGAATGCTGAGTATCTAGTTAAGCAGCTAGAAGCCTACCGCGATGGTACTCGGGCGAACGGCGCAAATGCGGCAATCATGATGGACGTGTCTGCCAGATTGACCGATGCGGAAATTGAAGCGGTTTCCAGCTACATTTCTGGTCTGAATTGATACAAGCGTTCTCAGTTTGATGAAAAACCCCGCCTTGTGCGGGGTTTTTCGTCTGTCGATCCTGTAATCCACAAACTGTGGAACTTTTCAGGCTCAGCAGGTCATAATTCCCCTATAACGACACTTATAAACTTTGGAGACACTTCATGTTTCGAGCACTTAGATCAGTTGGCTTGTTTTTGGTGGCTTTGGCCGTATTTGGTCAAGCCAATGCGGCAGACTGGCAGGAAGGAACGCATTACAAAAAGCTCGACACCCCTGTGCGCACAGATACGGATTCAGGCATCGAGGTTGCAGAGGTTTTCTGGTACGGCTGCCCCCACTGCTATAACTTCAAGCCGCTGGCTGAGAGCTGGGAAGCCAAAGCTCCAGATGATGTAAATTATGTGCGCATTCCTGCGGCTCTGGGGCGTTCCTGGGTTCCCCACGCTCAAGCCTTCTATGCGCTTGAAGCGATGAACTCGCTAGATAAAGTACACGATGCTCTGTTCGAGGCATTGGCGGGTCAGCGTCGGCCGCTAAATGATGGGGAGTCTCTGGCGAATTTTGTTGCGGATCATGGTGTCGATCGTGAAGAGTTTCTGAATAACTTCAACAGCTTCGGTGTGAATGCGCGTATGCAGCAGGCCCAGTCCAAAATTCGTGGTGCGCGTATTACGGGCACACCGACTATGCTAGTAAATGGCAAGTACACGGTTAGTGCGTCCATGGCCGGTAGTCTGGAGGCAACGCTGGCGGTAGTAGACTATCTGGTAGAGAAAGAGCGCTCTGCAGCGAAATAGCAGCAACACTATGTATAAACGCTTTAGGAAGCAGCTTAATGGCATTCTCAGCGCCCGGGATGAGTCGAAAGGCTCAAACTCGGGCCTTGAGCATGTGCCCGAGTTTGAGCCCCAGCGTCACCTCCGGTTGCTTACGTTCAATATACAAGTGGGTATCAACACCTCTTCTTACCGTCACTATTTAACCAGAAGTTGGCAGCACTTCCTTCCCCACCGCAATCGTATCGAGAATTTGGATCGCATAGCCTCGTTGCTTAGCAACTACGATGTAGTGGCGCTGCAGGAGTGTGACGGAGGGAGTTTGCGCAGCGGCCATATCAATCAGGTCCAGTATCTCGCCGAAGCAGCGGGTATTCCTTACTGGCATCAGCAGTTGAACCGTAACCTCGGGCAGATTGCCCAGCATAGCAACGGCTTGCTGAGTCGGTTCCGGCCCTTGGATGTAAAAGAGTACAAATTGCCGGGTCGGCTTCCCGGAAGGGGGGCAATTGTCGCCCGCTATGGTACCGAAGAAGATCCGCTGGTTTTGGTGATGATGCACCTCGCACTGAGTAAGTCGGGGCAGCAGCGCCAGTTGGGCTTTATCAGCGAGTTGATATCAAAGTACCGGCATGTGGTGCTGATGGGTGATATGAATGCCCATGCTGAGCAGTTGTTAACCCAGACCCCCTTGAAAGAGACAGATTTGATACCTCTGCCGGACAGTGCCCACAGCTTTCCAAGCTGGCGGCCCGAGAAGGCGCTGGATCATATTCTGGTGAGCCCGAGTTTGCAGATAAGGAACTCGGAAGTGGTGAGCTATCCCATGTCCGACCACTTGCCGATTGCCATGGATATAGCGTTGCCAGACGGGTATTTGAAAAAGTTCTGAGAAAATCGAAGTACATACAAAAAAACTCGGCAGCGCCGAGTTTTTTTGTGGATTCAAGATCAAAAATTACTTGATCTTGGCTTCCTTGTACGCAACGTGCTTGCGGACAACCGGATCGTACTTTTTGATCTCGATTTTTTCCGGAGTGTTACGCTTATTCTTCATGGTCGTGTAGAAGTGACCCGTGCCTGCTGATGAAACCAGCTTGATTTTTTCGCGCATGATGCGGCTCCTTATACTTTCTCGCCGCGGGCACGAAGATCGGCCAATACAGCGTCAATACCATTTTTATCGATGATGCGCATACCCTTGGTAGAGGTGCGCAGCCTTACGAAACGCTTTTCAGACTCAACCCAAAAGCGCTTGCTTTGCAGGTTAGGCAGAAAGCGACGACGGGTGTGGTTCATCGCGTGAGAAACATTGTTACCGGAAACCGGACGCTTACCGGTTACCTGACAAACTCTGGACATACTTGCCTCCGACCTGAGCAATGGTCTTAATAAATACGAATTCGATTTTAATGCGTCTCTGGTTGCCGAGGAACGGTTAGGTTCCCGTTTGCGCCCCTGAACTGAACGCTGCTCGCCAGACGCCGCCAGAAAGGGACGCTTTTATACCAGAACCAGCTCCCCAACGCAAAAAATTGTTGGGAATTTGGCCAGTTTTCCTGCATTCGCCTAGGATGGCTTACATCAATCCACGTTCTGCGAGTGATATTACCTCACCGTGGCCCACTACCATATGGTCAAGAACCCTGATATCCACAAGGCCAAGCGCTTCTTTTAAGCGTTTGGTTAAGGAAATATCAGCCTGACTGGGTTCGGCGACGCCGGAGGGGTGGTTGTGGGCAAAGATAACGGCGGCAGCATTATCTTCCAAAGCTTGGCGCACAACCTCCCGAGGGTATACGGCGGCTCCGTCAATGGTGCCCCGAAACAATTCCCGGTACTGGATAACCCGGTGCCTGTTGTCCAGAAATAAACCCGCAAAGACTTCGTGGGGATAAGTACCCAGCCTGCTTGTGAGAAAGCGCCGGGTATCCTCCGGTGAGCGCAGCGGGTCGCCTTGGCGCAAGGGTTCGTCCATCACGCGTCGGGCCATTTCCATCGCAGCTTGAACCTGTGAGTATTTCGCGGTGCCTAGCCCTTTTACGCCGCAAAATTGCCTGCGAGATGCCGTTAGGAGCCCGCGCAAGCCGGAAAACTCCTGCAAAAGAAAGCGTGAGAGCTCCATAACCGGCATGCCGCTTGTGCCGGTGCGTAGAAAAATAGCCAGTAGCTCTGCGTCAGAGAGGCTTTCGGCACCGTGGGCGAGCAATCGTTCACGAGGGCGTTCATCCATGGGCCAGATGGTATCGGTCATTTCGGCTTCCTTGCATATTGATTGAAGGGGTTTAGCGCTTCCTGTGCGCTTTTCAGTTACACAGACTACTCCAAAAAGTAACAATTGGTAAACGTGTGGAGGGTCTTGCAGGCTGTCGGTAATGTCAGAGCGTGCTATCTTATAAGCCTTTCATTTTAAGCGGATACGGAGCCTTTATGGCCGTCAGAAACATCCTGCTGGGCATAACCGGTGGCATTGCAGCCTATAAAAGTGCCGAGCTTGTGCGCCTGCTTAAAAAGGCTGGCTACGAGGTTAGGGTAGTTATGACCCAAGGGGCGGAAGCCTTTGTGACGCCTCTGACTTTTCAGGCCCTAAGTGGCGAGCCGGTGCGTACGTCGTTGCTTGACCCAGAGGCCGAGGCTGGCATGGGGCACATAGAGCTGGCGAAATGGGCCGATCAGGTGGTTATTGCCCCTGCCTCCGCAGATTTTATCGCAAGGCTCGCTCAAGGAATGGCTAACGACCTGCTAACGACGGTTTGTTGTGCAACCGTAGCCCCAATCGCTGTGGCACCAGCTATGAATCAGGCAATGTGGGGTAACGAGCGTACCCAGCGCAATATTCGTTTGCTGGCGAGCGACTCGCAAATTACGCTCTGGGGGCCGGATCAAGGTGAGCAAGCCTGTGGTGATCATGGGCCAGGGCGTATGCTTGAGGCTGCAATGATTGCTGACTTGATTATGGATAAGCAGCATGGCGCCAAAGGGCTTGCAGGAAAGCGTGTTGTTATCACCGCAGGCCCAACCCGTGAGCCGATCGATCCGGTGCGCTATATCAGCAATCACAGTTCGGGCAAGATGGGCTACGCACTGGCGGCGGCTGCAAGAGATGCTGGTGCCAAGGTTGTTCTGGTTAGCGGGCCGGTCAACTTGGAGGCTCCGGCGGGCGTCGACGTTCGCGCTGTCGTTACAGCCGAGGATATGTTGAAAGCAGCTTCGTTAGCTGTTGATGAAGGCTGTGACTTGTTCGTTGCAACCGCTGCAGTGGCGGATTACCGGCCTGAAAATTGCGCCAGCAACAAGATCAAAAAGTCCAATGAGACCATGACACTGCCTCTCACACGGAATCCCGACACATTAGCGACCATTGCAGCGCGCTCAGATGCGCCATTCACGGTGGGTTTTGCTGCTGAAACCTCAGACGTTGCCCGGTACGCCAAAGACAAAATGCAGCGCAAAAAATTGCACATGATTGTTGCCAACGATGTGTCGGCTCCGGGGTTGGGCTTCAACAGTGATGACAACGCGGTGACGGTATTCTGGTCGGGTGGGCAGGAAACGATAGGCCCAGACACTAAAAAACGTATTGCCTCACGCTTGATAGAGCTTATTGGCGAACGGCTGAAGCAGGAATAATATGAGCAAAAAGAACTTACAGGTACGCATTCTCGATGACCGGATTGGTAACGAAATTGCCTTCCCAGAGTACGCCACTGAAGGCTCTGCCGGTCTGGATTTGCGGGCCTGTCTCGATAGCCCTATAACATTAGCGCCAGGCGAGACAGTGTTAATTCGAACCGGGCTTTCCATCCACATTGCCGACCCGTCTCTGGCCGCGATGATTCTGCCCCGAAGTGGGCTGGGGCACAAACACGGTATTGTGCTAGGTAATTTGGTAGGTCTGATTGATTCGGATTATCAGGGTGAGTTGATGGTGTCCTGCTGGAATCGTGGCAATACAGCCTTTACGGTAGACGTTGGGGAGCGCATAGCCCAGCTGGTGCTGGTGCCTGTGATTCAAGCCGACTTTGAAATAGTTTCGGAGTTTGATGTCAGTTCAAGGGGCGAGGGCGGATTTGGGTCTACCGGAACCCAGTAGCCTTAAGCCTTAACGCAGAAACCTGTCGTGGCGTCTATACTTTGCCGATACGTGCTTGTCCAGGACAAAAAGATAATTCGCAGGATGAACTATGAAGCTGGGTAAGAAGAAGTCGTCTGAAGCAACTGCTGATGAACAACCGGCTGCCAAAGCAGAAAAAAAACCGAAAGCCCGGGCTGCTGCAGGCTCTAAGCTGAAACACCTTGGCTCGACGGCTGTAAAGCAATCGTTGGTCGTTTTTGCGGCGGGACTGGTTGCCGTGGTTCTAATGCATTTTCTGGTGCTGCAGCCAGCTGCCGACAAGCGTTTTAATGCTTGGAAAAGTGTGGAAGCCGACGCTGCCGCTCAGCGCATAGGCCAATACCTCACATTGATGCAGCAGAGCGTCAATGGTTTGGCAACCCAACCTCACGTGGTGGGTGCGTTAATTGAGGGCGGGGATTCCGGGGCCGTTCAGCAGAGACTAAGCACCGCTTTACCGGGCGTGCAGGCGGCGTTTCTGTTCCCCTATCGCCAAGTTCCGCGGACCGGCAGCGGTCTGCTTGGATTCGCCGGGCTAGAGTTGGCCCGGCGGGCTGAAAACAGCCAGCCCTTGCACCCGGATGCCTTCCCCCGTGAAAACCGCTGGTATGTGCAAATGGCAGCGCCGGTGCGCAATCCGTCCAGCAAGGCTATTGTAGGGAGTCTGCTCGTGGTTTTTGATGCCTCTGTGCTGCAACCGCTGCTTTCCGTGGTTAATACGCAGCTCGGAGGAGAATTGGCGTTGATACAAACCGTTTCCGGCGCCTCTCGTACGTTCCTCAGTGGCGGCACCAGTTCAGGCGTAGCCGCAAGCGCAACGGAGACCAGAGTCCTCGCTAATCCCGATTGGAGCATTTCCTATAAGCCGGGTGCTTTGGCAGCGCCGCCGGTTAATATTCTGTTGCTCGCACTGCTGGTTGGCGTGCCTGTACTCATCGCCGCCATAGTGGTGTGGGTGTTGTTGGTTAACGCTCAAAAGAGCCTGCGCCACGAAGTAACCAACCTCGTGCAGTGGGCCCACAAGGTGTTTAGTGGTGAGCGACAAAAGCTGCCCAACTTCCAGTGGGATATAGTTGGGGCCACCTCGGAGATGCTTTACAGGCTGTCGCAGGTTGTGGATAAACGTTTGGCGAAGGCTTCCGAGAAGGCCAAGCCTATGCCTGCTGCCCCCGCCAAGGGTACAAGAGCGGTTGAAACAGACGATGCCGAGCCGCTGTTTCAGGATAAGGAGCTGCCAGACATTGACATGCTCGATGGCGATGAAGACGTTTTAGGCTTTGGCAGCAGTAACGACGAAAGCTCGTTTTTTAGCGACGAAGACATTCTGGGAGTTGAAGAATCCAGCGAGCCTGCCATTGAAATATCGCCCAATATATTCCGGGCTTACGATATCCGTGGCATTGTTGGCGAGACGCTTTCGGCAGCCATTGTTGAGAAAATTGGCGCCGCTATAGGCTCCGAAGCCATCAGCCGCGGCTTGGCATCACTATGCATAGGTTACGATGGCCGCCACTCAAGCCCCGAGCTGGCGGATGCGCTTGCCAGAGGGGTTATGGCATCGGGCTGTAACGTTATCCATGTGGGTGCGGTACCAACGCCTGTGTTGTATTTTGCAACCCATCATCTTGAGAATGGTTCGGGTGTCATGGTGACGGGTAGTCACAACCCGGCAAACTACAACGGCCTCAAGATCATGTTGGGGGGTGAAACCCTCTCCGGCGACGCAATCATGTCTCTATTCCAGCGCATAAAGTCGGGTAATCTTGCGGCTGGCCGTGGCACTCAATCGTCTGAGGACGTGCGTCGGGCGTACCTTGATCGCATCGTGGGTGATATTGCCGTTGCGGCGCCGCTCAAAGTGGTTGTCGATGCAGGTAATGGTATTGCAGGCGAGCTGGGCCCCATGTTGATTGAAGAGCTTGGTTGCGAAGTGGTCCCGCTGTACTGTGAAGTTGATGGGGATTTCCCGAATCATCACCCGGACCCCGGCAAGCCAGCCAATCTTGCAGACTTGATTGAACGAGTCAAAGCGGAAGGTGCAGATCTTGGGGTGGCCTTTGATGGCGATGGCGACCGGCTGGGTCTGGTGACCAATACCGGCAAGATTATCTGGCCGGACCGTTTGTTGATGCTGTTTGCCCGTGATGTGGTTTCACGGAACCCCGGTGCGGATGTGCTTTACGATGTGAAATGCAGCCGTCGGCTTGCCAGCGTGATTTCAGAGTCTGGCGGGCGTCCCATTATGTGGAAGACCGGTCATTCACTGATGAAGGCCAAAATGAAAGAAACCGGCGCCTTGTTAGCGGGTGAGATGAGTGGCCATATTTTCTTTGCAGAGCGCTGGTACGGCTTTGATGACGGGTTGTATGCTGCCGCCAGACTTCTGGAGATACTGGGCATTGAAGACCGCCACAGCGAAGAAGTGTTTGAGGACTTCCCTGAGGACATCAGCACACCGGAGCTTAATGTAGAGGTCACCGAAAGCAGCAAGTTTTCCATTATGGAGCGGCTGGGCCAAGAAGGAGAGTTTGGCGACGGCAATATCAGCACCATAGACGGCATTCGAGTGGATTATGCAGACGGCTGGGGATTATGCCGGGCTTCTAATACGACGCCAGTTTTGGTACTTCGCTTCGAAGCTGAAACAGAAGAAGCTCTGGCGCGGATAAAAGACATTTTCCGGAGCCAGCTACAAAAGGTGGCGCCAGACCTTGTGGCTGAGTTCTGACGTTTGCCCCTAAGGTTTTTGATTTTAATTTTGATTTATTAAGGCAAAAAAATGACGCTGGATCGTGAAACGGCAATGCAGGTGGCTACCGTACTTAGCCGGGGTTTACCTTATATTCAAAGGTTTACCGGCAAAACAGTAGTTATTAAGTACGGCGGCAACGCCATGGAAAACGAAGAGCTCAAGAGCAGCTTCGCCCGTGATGTTGTGCTTATGAAACTGGTGGGCATCAATCCGATTGTTGTTCATGGCGGTGGCCCGCAAATTGGTGAACTCCTGCAGCGCTTGAATATTCAGTCCCGCTTTGTGAATGGCATGCGTGTAACCGATGCGGCAACCATGGATGTAGTGGAAATGGTATTGGGTGGCCAGGTGAACAAGGAAATCGTGTCCTTGATCAACGCCCAAGGTGGCACCGCCATCGGCCTCACCGGAAAAGATGCCAACCTCATTCGCGCTCGCAAGCTCGAAGTGGTCGATCGCTCACCAGAGTTGGAACGCGCTGAAATTATCGATATCGGCCGTGTTGGCGAGGTTGCCAGTATCAATGTGGATGTGATTGACATGCTCACCCGCAGCAATGTAATTCCGGTCATTGCGCCTATTGGCGTTGGGCCGGACGGCGCCTCTTACAATATCAATGCGGATCTCGTGGCTGGCAAGGTTGCAGAAGCCATGAAGGCTGAAAAGCTAATGCTTCTGACCAACGTGTCTGGACTTAAGAGCAAGGAAGACAAAGTGCTCACCGGGCTAACCGCGCAGCAAGTGAATGATCTAATCGAAGACGGCACCATCCACGGCGGCATGCTGCCGAAAATTCGGTGTGCGTTAAGTGCGGTGGAGAACGGTGTGCGCACCTCCCATATTATTGATGGCCGAGTGGCACATGCATGCTTGTTGGAAATCTTTACCGATGAGGGTGTGGGTACACTTATTTCCCGTAACTGACGGCGCCGCTGAAGGATTTTTTGGATGAAACGCCTGTTCACAACTCTGGTACTGGCTGCTCTGATTGGATTTGCCGCATTCAAGGCCGGAGTTTGGTGGCTGGCGGACCAGCGTATGGCAGAAGCACGTCAGGCGCTGAGTGAGACCGGTGTTTTAGAGCGTGGCAAAATTGGCTCGGGCATTGAAGGTCGTCTGGTTCTATCCGGAGCCGCTTGGCAAGGTTTTGAGCTTACCCAGCCTCTGGTGATTGGCCGCGCGGAATTCGACGCAGGCTCCCCTGTTGCTTTGCTCGAAGCACTTGCTAATCCGGCTGAGTTGCCAGCCAATTGGTCGTTGCAGGCCGAGGGATTGGCGTTGGTGCTTGAAGCAACCATGTTCCGCAACTGGGTAACGGCAGGAGGCGTCGACGGTCGCGAACAAGCAGCGTTGTTTGCACTTCCCTGCGCGCCAGATCCACGCCAACAGCTAGGTAGTGGTGACCTTTTGCGCATGGGGATCACCCGTCTGACTGGCGAGCTGGTCCTTAGCCAGACACCCGGACAGCTCCATATTGAATTGAACACGGCCAATACCGGCAGTCTGGAGATTAACTGGCCGGGCGCCCGTATCAGCCTTGTGTCTCCCGAAACGACGTTAACGAGTTCGACCCAACCCCTAGAAGTTACTCTAAGAGACGGCGGGCTTATGCGCCGGGTCGCAGCTTATTGCGCCAGAGAGTCGGGGCTGGAGGCATCGCAATGGGCTGCACGGGCACTGGCAACCTTCGAAACCGGGCTGAAAGCCCGAGGCTGGCGCCCCAGCGGTCAACTATTGGCGCTCTACCGGCAGTGGTTGCTTGAGGGCGGAGAAATAACAGCCTCTGTGCAATCGGGCTCAGAAACCCTCGGAATACCTGTGCGCGCGCAGGATGAAAGTGCGGATGGCACTTTGGCCTGGGCAGTGGAATACAATGGCGCCATGGTACCGGATGTGTTTCTGAAAAAAGCGGAACCCATTGTGCAGGAACCACCCAAAGCGGCGTTGGAGCCAGTTGTCCCCCGCGAGAACCCGGAGGTTGCTAGCTGGCACCCGGAAAACCTTGAGACAGCAACCGCATGGGTTGGCCGCAAGGTGCGGGTGACGCTCTCGAACGGGAATTTGGTGAAAGGTCGCCTGGCGAGTGCTGACGAACAGGAACTGGAAGTCGCCCGTGAAATGGCGGGAGGCGAGGTAGCCTATCCCATTGCTATCCGAGCAATTACAGCGATTGAAGTCTGGCGTCGGGGCCAGACACAATAACGCTCCGTCCCGGAGCGAGGAGAAATAATGCCGCAGTTAGGCAACGATGTTGGCAGTCGCAAGGTAATCAACAGAGCTGAAACAGTCCCCGATGTGCGGGAAATGCTAACTACACTGATCTCGCTGCCATCCATCAGTAGCGCATCCGCTGAATGGGATCACAGCAACGAACCCGTAGTGCGAACACTTGGCGAGTGGCTGGAGGCACTGGGTTTCTCTGTTGAGTTGCTGGCAGTACCAGAAGTGCCCGGCAAGTATAACCTCATTGCAACGCTGGGCAGTGGCTCCGGCGGGTTGGTTCTTGCTGGCCATACGGATACGGTTCCTTTTGATGACAAACGCTGGCAGAGCGACCCTTTTACCCTAACCGAGCGCGACAACCGCTGGTACGGTTTGGGCACCTGCGACATGAAGGGCTTTTTTCCTCTAGCCATCGAAGCCGCCCGAGAATTCGCCGCTGCTGACCTGAAGCAGCCGCTGATCATTCTCGCCACCGCTGACGAAGAAACCTCCATGAACGGCGCCAGAGCGCTTGCGGAAGCGGGCAAGCCGAAAGCCCGCTACGCGGTTATCGGTGAGCCCACGAGCCTTCGGCCCGTGCGCATGCACAAAGGTATCATGATGGAGCGGCTTACCTTTGAGGGGCAGTCCGGCCACTCCTCGGACCCGGGTTTAGGCCGCAACGCCCTCGAAGGCATGCACGAAGCCCTCGGTGAACTTCTGACCCTGCGCGCTGATTGGCAGGCACAGTACACCAACCCGAATTTTGATGTGCAAGTGCCAACACTTAACCTTGGTTGCATTCATGGTGGCGATAACCCCAACCGCATTTGCGCTCGGTGCGAGCTGCACTTTGACCTGCGCCCGTTGCCCGGAATGAGCATGGAAAATCTGCGTCAGGATATTCTGCACCGGCTTCGGCCATTGGCGGAGCGTCGTGAACTGGCGATGGAGTTTGAGCCGCTGTTTGATGGTGTGCCGCCATTTGAGACGCCAGCCGATGCGGCGCTGGTGAAGGCCTGTGAACAGCTTACTGGCCACACCGCACATGCCGTTGCTTTTGCAACCGAGGCTCCCTGGCTGCAAAAACTTGGTATGGAAACTCTGGTGCTTGGCCCGGGTTCAATTGACCAGGCTCACCAGCCAGATGAGTTTATAGAGCTCTCGCAACTGGAACCCACGGTAAAGATACTCAAAGGCCTAATCAGGCAGTTCTGTCTTTGAGCAATTTGGCGCGCCAGAATGAGGGGTGGAGCGCTGTCAGGCACCCACTCCAAAACACGCCCGTAAATACGTCCATGTAGGGCTCGGTCGCGCCATCCTTGGCGCTCCAGGGTTTTGGAGTGGGTGCCTGACAGCGCTCTCCGAGTATGCGGGCGCACGAAAAAACACGGAAAATACGATTGGGGAATAACATTTGAAAACCAACGGCTGGCTGCATTCATTCCGCCACTCATCGCCTTATATCAATGCACACCGTGGCCGTACGGTTGTGTTGACCCTGCCCGGTGATGCGTTTGAACATGAAAACTTTATCAACATCGTTCACGACATCGCCTTGTTGAGCAGTCTGGGTGTGCGGCTGGTTGTTGCCTTTGGTTCACGCCCGCAGATTCAGAGGCGTCTGGACGAGGCTGGTCTAGAATCGTCTTTTTCCCGCAACTTGCGTATCACCCCGGAAAACCATTTGCCATTGGCTATGGAGGCAACGGGAGGCTTGCGGGCATATCTGGAAAGCCAACTGTCCATGGGTCTTGTGAATTCCCCCATGCACAATGCTCGCATTCGGGTTAGCAGTGGCAATTATGTAACCGCGAAACCGGTCGGTGTGCTGGATGGCATCGATTTCGGCTACACAGGCAAGGTGCGCCGTGTAGACGTCGCTGGCATTGAGAAGCTACTGGAGTTAGGCCATATCGTATTGCTGCCGCCCATAGGCTATTCGCCCACTGGAGACGCTTTTAACTTGTCCTACGAAGACGTGGGCAGTCAGGTTGCGGCCGCACTGCAGGCAGAAAAGCTGATTGTGTTTATTGATGACCAAGGCTTGCTGGAGCAGGACGGCTCTTTGATTCGCGAGCTTTCAGCCAGACAAGCCCCCGAGAGGCTGGCGGACGGCACAGTAACGGGGCACGATGCCGACTTGCTGCGAGCTGCCTGTGACGCCTGTGTGAAAGGTGTTCGGCGGGCGCATTTTATCAGCTACGAGAGCGACGGCGCTTTGCTTGAGGAACTATTTACCCGAGATGGCACTGGCACTCTGGTGAGCGGCGATCACTATGAACAGATCCGTCAGGCCCGGGCTGAGGACATCGGCGGTATTTTGGAGCTGATCGAACCACTGGAAGAGCAGGGTATTCTGGTACGGCGGTCGCGGGAAATGCTGGAAACCGATATTGAACATTTTGTTGTTGCCGAGCGCGACGGCACCATCGTGGGTTGCGCTGCTTTGCACAACTATCCGGATGAGGGTGCGGGTGAGCTCTCCTGCTTCGCAGTCGATTCCGCTTATCGCCGTGCAGGTCGTGGTGATGAAATTTTGCTGATGGTGGAAAAGCACGCCCGCAGCCAAGGCATCCAAAAGCTGTTTGTACTCACCACGCAAACCGAACACTGGTTTCGTGAGCGCGGCTTCCAGCCCAGCACTGTTCAGTCGCTGCCCGGTCCAAAGCTCGCGGCCTACAACACACAGCGTAATTCAAAAGTTTTCTTCAAACCGCTCTGATAGGGCGTCCAGTGTTGGCTGGCGACTTTCATCCGGCTGCTCGGAGAGAGATTCAACGGCACGATAAAAAGCCGGAAAATCATACCCGGTCTCTTTCAGTAATTGTCGAAAGGCAGGTACGTACTGGTTGTATTGGGTAAAAAGAGCCACCCGGGCGTTGTTGAAGTCGACAGGAGGGTGGCCGAACGGGCCAATTTTGCTCACGGTCTCGCTGGCTAGCAATTGTTCATAGTGTGTATTGAGTTCATCAAAAAGGTGCTGCTTGCGCTTGCGTAAACTGTCTTCAGAAAGCACATCTTGTTGTTGAAAGAGCTGCTCCAGTTTGGCATTTGTATCTGCCACCAGAGCATGGGTATGGTTGCGGAGCTCAAGCCGCATTAACGCCTGCTTAAAGGCTGCCGGGTCGCCTTCTTGCGTTAGCCAAAGCTTTAAACCTTCGAGCTCGACGGCGGTGGCAAAACTCTCGTTGAAGGCGGTGTCGCCTTTGATGTACACCACCTGATGGGCCAGCTCATGGAACATTAGAGCCACCATGCGGTCATTGGCAAGATTGGTAAAGCCGGAGTGCAGTGGGTCGTCAAACCAGCCCAGCGTTGAGTAGGCAGTAACGCCACCAAGGAAAGTGTCGTAGCCTTGAGCACGAAATTTCGCTTCTTCTTTTCGAGCATCTTCAAGGTGGAAGTACCCGCGGTAAGCCTGGCATCCCAGTATCGGGTAGCACCATTGGTGCGGTTGCAGAGAGAACTCGGGCACGGCAACAAGGTTAACCACAACCCAGGGCTGCTCAAGAACCACGTAGTCGGTGAAGGCATCCCCGGGCGAGAGCCCGAGGTGCTCATCTGCAAAACGCAGTGCCTGCCGGGATAGAATCAACTTGTCACGGAGCTCTGGTGAGGTGTCTTCACTGTTGATAAAGCTGTCTACCGGCTTACCGGCTATGGTCAAAGCCAAGTGGCCGCGAATAGCCTGAGAATAGTAGCTGAAAGTCGTACAGCCACTCAGTAGTGCCACCAGTAGTAAAACCGTATAGATCTGACTAAGCTGTTTCATAGGTACGATGTTATAGCTTTGCGGATAATGTGTCTGCGATGGGTCGCTATAGTACACTTATGGTTTGAGTTATAAGCTTAATACTCCGGCTTTGCGCAACATCAGGTAATCCATGGATCCGAGAGAACGTCGAAGCAGCCCCCGCAAACCTATCAAGCTTGCTGCCCAGATTGATCTGGGCACAGGTGAATCTTGGCCGTGCCAAGTGGCGGATTTCTGCCCGGAGGGCTTGTTTGTCCGCTACTCGGGTGAAACCTCCCGCAAGCTTGATCGAGCCTTTGCTACCGCTAATCCTTCCGAGTTAATCGTGCGCTTCCGGGATCTGGATGAAAAGCGTCGGCATGAGCTTCATGTTAGCGTTGTTCGGCGCATCGACGGTGCCATGGGTGTGAATTTTACCCGCAACAATCCCGAAGCTGTTGCATCTATGCTGCAGCAGTGCGGAGGCTCCGGTGGGCAAGAGCGGGCTTCCTTGCGTGCCCCGAGCGAACGGGTCCAGTTTGTCCTCCATCAGTCGGCGCGAGCCGTTGTTCAGCATATCGAACCACTTATGGACGCCTGTTTCGTGCAAATGGCCGAAGCTTTGAAGGCGGCTGCGCAGAAAGCTACGAACGATCAGCAGGCAAACGAACTGATGGACTTTTCGGGTCAGGTTCAGGCGCGGCAGCGGGTTATCTGGCACCAAATTGCCCGCAGTCTAGAGTCGCCGCTCAAACCAGCCCCCAAAGGTTTCCCTGGCTCAGAGCTCTCTGTCGTCGACAAAGGCGAGTTTGAAGACTGGCTGACTATTCGGGTAATGGTCACCAAGGCTGACACTCAATACCGTAAAGATCTTCTGCAGCTTAAGCTGCGCTTAGACAAGTTGGGTATTGCCAATGCCACTGGGCACCACAACCCTCTTGGGCCATCATTAGTGTGTGAGTCTTTCCATGCCGGCCTGAGCCAACTGAAAGCTTCCAGAGATGTTGAGAAGATTTGCCTGAAGGTGTTTGAAAAATCCGTTCTGCAGCACCTCGGACCGCTTTATAACGAGCTTAATAACATTCTGATCCGCCACGGAGTACTGCCAGATCTTGACCTAAGCAAGTACCTGAGTGAGCAGACGGTGGGCAGCACTCCGAGTAAGCCAGAACCGAAAATAAGCAAGCAAACGCCGCCCCCTGAAGAGGTTAAACGCGCAAGCCAGCAGAGCGCGGAACGGGTTGACACTAACGCGGCTCCTCCCCCGGTTCCTGATGCTGGCGCAGGAAAACATCGCTCCGGAAGCGAGTTTCGAGGCTATGCTCAGGCTGCCCAAACAGCCTTTGCAACCGTGCGCAGTCTACTTGGGACACTTGCGGCCAACCGCGCAACACGGGGTAAGGCAGAGCCTGCTCCTTTTGCCGCCAATGCCCGGCCCATGTCGCCCGGTGAGCTGCAGCGCGAGCTACAGCAACTGCAAACAGAGCCAGTTAATACCAAGAGTAATGTTATTCCGCTGCGGGAGCGCGTTGTAGAAAAAGTTCGAGAGGCAGATGGAAAAAAGCTCGACGATGAGCAGCAGGGTACGCTGGATGTTGTAGATCGGTTTTTCAACTCTGTGACTGAAAGCCCGAAGCTAAGTGATTACGCCCAGGAGCGGATGCGCCAGCTCGAGGTGCCGGTTTTGAAAGTGGTGATGCGCGACCCTGCTTTCTTTGACGACAAGAACAGCCCCGTTCGGGGAGTTATGAATCGGTTGGCCCAGTTGGGTGTGAAGGGCGGTCGCTTGAACCCTGTGGTGCAGCGCAAAGTGGATGAGCTTATCCAGCGCATCACCACCGACTTTGAACAGGATACCGGTGTTTTCGAACACACAGTCCATGAACTCGATGGCCTCATTGATCGCCAGAATTTGGTGTATCGCCGTAATGTCGAGCGCGTAACCGCGGCTGCCGAAGGCGCCCAAAAGGTTGCCGAGTCCAAAACCGCCGTGGCGGAAGTGCTGAACCGGAGGCTGGAGGGGCGAAAAGTCCCGAAAGCCATTATCAGCTTGCTGGAGGGCGGCTGGAAGGATTTGTTGTCGCTAACTTGGATTCGTCAGGGGCCGGATAGCCAGATTTGGCAGGACTACCTTGCGGTTGTTGACTCCTTGCTGGCGTTTGCAGAAGACCGGGACATTGCCGTGAATCTACCGGAATTGCTCCGGATGATTCAGGATGGTCTGGCGTCTATTTCCAGCAACCACATGCCTTCGTCCCAGATACGGGACGAACTGAAACGATTTTTGGTGCGTAGTCCCGATAGCCCGCCAGAAATGGTGGAAGTTCCCAAAGTTCAGCCCGTTGAGGATCTAAAAAAGTCGCTTTCTGAGCGTGAACAACGCAGCTTGCAGCGCTGGATCAATCGCGCCCAAAGATTGCGCACGGGCGACTGGTTACGGGATCAAACAAAACCTGACGAGCCTCAGTACATTAGACTGGTTTGGGTAGCGCGCGGCTTTACCCGTTTTGTTTTCGTGAACCATCAGGGCATGCGGGTTGTGGAGGTTGAGCTTGACGCTCTGGCCCGCCAGATGCGCAAGGGAATCATCGTACCGGACAGCCAGTACGAGCGGCCTCTGGTGGACGAGAGTATCGACCGCATGGTGCGCAAGGTTTATGACCAGTTGTCCTGGGCATCCACCCATGACGAACTGACAGGCCTTCTGAGCCGTCGTGAGTTTGAGCGCATGCTAGACCAGCAGTTGGCCCGGCGTGAAGACGAGCGCTCGTTGCTTAGGTTGGATCTGCGCAAGTTCCGTTTGTTGAATGACACTGCTGGCTACCAAGCAGGTGACGATGCACTCAAACGTGTGGCTGACCTGTTACGCAACCACGTAGGGGATGGTATGCCTCTGGCGCGGCTGGCGGGCAACGAGTTTGGCATGCTGGTGCCGTCTGAGAACGCAAGGGGCGCGGCTCAGGACCTGATTGCTGCTGTAGAAGATGCCGAGTTCGTTTATGGGGGACGTCATTACCAACTGTCTGCTTGTGTTGGCGTGGTGCCGGAGTTGCCGGGTTTGATCAGTGCCGAACTCTGGTTAAGGGCGTCTGAGCAAGCATTAAGTGATGCCCGTGCGAAAGGTCTCGGCAAGCTGGCAGAGTACACCCTTAACCCCGGAGATCAGGCCCGCCAAGAGCAGATAGCGGCCAAGGTTGCCAGCCTCGGTGATCTGGACGAAGAGCGCATGCTGTTGCGCTGCCAGAAGATTATCCCGCTGCACGGCCGGACGAAAATGGCAGCCCAATATGAAGTGTTGATCAGCATGTACGATGATGCCGGAACACTCATTACCGGTCGTGACTTTGTTCGCATGGCGGAGCGTTATGATCGCATGCAGGCCGTTGATCACTGGGTAGTTGGGCACATGCTGGACTGGTTGAGGGTGCAGGCGCCAGACCCGCGTCATCTGGGTGGAGTGTGTATCAACCTCTCGGGGTACTCTTTGAATGATCAATCGCTGCTGGAGTACATTTACGAAAAGCTAAGTGAAAAAGACGCGCCCATCGAGCGCCTTTGGTTTGAAGTAACCGAAGCTTCAGCCATTAATGATGTACAGGCAGTGGCTGACTTTATTATCGAGATGAAAGAGCTTGGCTGTCGATTCTGCCTCGGGAACTTCGGAAGTGGCCCCAGTTCGTTTGAATTCATGCGTTCGCTGCCTGTGGATTTGATCAAGATCGATAGCGCATTCACTGGCCAACTTAATACCAGTGAAACCGACCGCGCCATGGTGCAGTCTATGGTCGATATGGCGCATTATATGGACAGGGAGGTGATCGCTAGCCAGGTTGAATCACGTGCGGTTCTGGATACACTAAGGCAGCTTGGGGTGGATTATGCACAAGGTTTTGTAATTGAGAAGCCCCGCTCGCTCGACAGTCTTACCTGACGTTTCTCGTTTCTATTCAACCTCTGGCGCACCTCAGCTATGTCAAAACGACACCCTATTATTGCGGTCACCGGCTCGTCTGGTGCTGGCACAAGCACCACAGGACAGATTTTTCGGCGCATGTTTGCGAACGAAGGTCTGTCGGCTGCCATGGTGAGTGGTGATAGTTTTCACCGGTATAACCGCGAGCAAATGGCACGTCTGGCGGCCAAGGGCCAGTTTGGTGAGCGTAACCACTTCGCGCTTGCCGCCAACCACATAGATAAACTGGAGGCGTTATTTTACGACTATGGCCAAACGGGGAATGGCCGGTATCGCCAATATGTTCATGACGAAGATCGCGAACTGCAGGCTGAGGGGCACAAGCCGGGTACATTCACTGCTTGGGGCTCTTTGCAGCCCGACACAGACATACTGTTTTATGAAGGGCTACATGGGGCGGTTGTGAGTGAGGCGTACAACATTGCCCAGTATGTGGACTTGCTTATAGGTGTGGTACCTATTGTAAATCTGGAGTGGATTCAGAAAATACATCGCGACACCCACCAGCGCGGTTACAGTCAGGAAGCCGTGGTCGCCACCATCATCAATCGTATGGACGATTACGTTCACGATATAGTGCCGCAGTTTTCGCACACCCATATTAACTTCCAGCGCATCCCGCTTGTAGACACGTCCAACCCCTTTGTTGTTCGGGACGTACCTACTGAAGATGAGAGCATGCTGGTGATCCGGTTTCGGGACGCCTCAGAAGTGGATTTTGCTTACTTGCTGCAAGCAATACAGAACAGCACGCTTTCCCGCCATGACACTCTGGTTATTCCGGGCACAAAAATGGCGCTGGCCATGGACCTGATAGTGAGACCCATGGTGCAGCGCCTGATTGCTCAGAAATCGTTTGCCTGAACCTTGTCGGCTCCCTTTACCGGGTAATCCTTACTCCATGTTGCGGGAGTAGAATATCTCCAGTTTTTCGCGCTTTAGGCGCTCTTCAATAGACTGAGCAATTTCAGGGTCCAGATCTTCGGCATTTTCACCAAAAACGTGGTTGTCGAGATTGAACTCTTTCACCATCATCTTGGTATGAAAAAGGTTTTCCTGATAAACGTTCACATCAATCATCTGATAGGCGTTTTGCGTATCTTCGGTCAGATAGTTCTGAATCGAGTTGATATCGTGGTCAATGTAATGCTTGGTGCCGTCGACATCGCGGGTAAAGCCGCGCACACGGTAGTCAACGGTAACTACGTCAGAGTCAAAGCTGTGAATCAGGTAGTTCAACACCTTCAAAGGCGAGATCAATCCGCAGGTGGACACGTCAATGTCTGCCCGGAAAGTGCTGATGCCCTCGTGAGGGTGGCTTTCCGGATAGGTGTGCACGGTCACATGACTCTTGTCCAAGTGAGCCACGATGGTATCGGGTAGCGGGCCGGGGGATTCTTCGTTGTCTGGTTCCTCGCCAGTGGTTAGTTCATGCTCGGCGATGAGCATGGTAACCGACGCACCGTGGGGCTCGTAATCTTGGCGGGCGATGTTAAGAACGTTGGCGCCGATAATTTTGACCACATCAGTCAAGATCTGGGTAAGACGCTCTGCGTTATACATCTCATCGATGTAATCAATATAGCCTTCACGCTGCTCTTCAGTCTGCGCATAACAGATGTCGTAAATATTGAAGCTTAGAGATTTGGTCAGGTTGTTGAAACCGTGCAACTGGAGTTTTGGTTCCATGCTCAGCCCCTCCGATTTATGGAGATGAATGACAGCAGAGCGGCAATTGTGCGCTCTGCGTAGGCCGCCACCGAAGACTGATCAGGCTGTTCACCTTTTGCGCAGACCGGCGGAGAAAGGGCGGTATTATGCACACAGCGGGGGGCGTTGAATAGTCGTTGAAGATATAGGTTATTCCGCGCTGCGGATTTCGTGGCTGTGGGTGATTTCCACTCCGGCTTTTTCAAGCATGATTGAAGCCGAGCAGTATTTTTCGGCAGACAAGCTAACTGCGCGCTTTACTTGATTTTCCTTGAGATTATGGCCGGTCACAACAAAGTGCAGGTGAATCTTCGTAAACACAGATGGCACGGCATCTGCTCTCTCTGCTTCCAGTTCAGCGTGGCAAGCGGTAACGTCCTGACGGCTCTTTTTCAGAATGCTCATCACATCAAATGAAGAGCAGCCTCCAAGGCCCATGAGCAGCATTTCCATCGGGCGGGGGCCAAGGTTCTCGCCACCATGATCGGGTGGGCCGTCCAGTTGCACAGAGTGCCCAGTGCCACTGGTGGCCCGGAAGCTGGCATTGCCTGTCCAGTCGACGCTTGCTTTCATAAAGGGTGCTCTCCTGTTGCTCAGTGGCGGGCATTAGGCTGCCCGGAAATAACGTGAAGGAGCAGAATGCTAGCACAACCGATGTGGTCTGACAGTTGGTGCTACGTGCTCGAGATGCATCCCGCATGCGGTTAGCGGTTGCTCGACGAAGGTCTTCTTGCTATAAGTTGTTCTGTTTTGTAGCAAAAATAAGCGAACCCGCAGGGACAGCCGGGTGAACAACAAGCATCGGATCCCGCCAGTATTTGAGGAGGCACGACTCGCACTATGGCCACTATCGTCAATCCGGTTGAGCAGAAAACCAAGCATCTCGACTATTTTCTATCGCAGTGTCACCGCCGCCGGTATCCGGCCAAGAGCACTATCATTTATGCCGGTGACAAAAGCGACTCTCTCTTTTACATCGTAAAGGGGTCCGTGACGGTTATCATCGAAGACGACGATGGCCGTGAGATGATCATGGCTTACCTCAATGCTGGAGACTTTTTCGGCGAGATGGGCCTGTTCGACAACATGGACTCCCGCAGTGCCTGGGTAAAGGCAAAAACCGAATGTGAAGTGGCGGAAATCAGCTACCCGAAATTCCGGGAAATTGCCCAGCAGGATCTCGGAGTTCTCTACTTTATTGGCGAGCAAATGGCCTCACGGCTGCGCCAGACCACCCGCAAAGTTGGTGATTTGGCATTTTTGGACGTTACTGGCCGGGTTGCCCGCACCTTGCTGGACTTGTGCAAAGAACCAGACGCTATGACACATCCGGACGGCATGCAGATCAAGATCACCAGACAGGAAATCGGCCGTATCGTTGGCTGCTCCCGAGAGATGGTTGGCCGAGTGCTTAAGACGCTAGAAGACCAAGGGCTTGTAATGGTAAAAGGCAAAACGATGGTGGTTTACGGAACCCGTTGAGCGGGTGAGTGGCGCGTTGGTGCGATAGGCAGACTTTGCGCTGCCTAGTCGGCCAAGAAACGCTGGATATGGCTTTCGCTTCTCGTCATGTAGTTCTGAGCGGCCCCGTCTAATTAAGCCAAAAAAGTGGATATGGAAATCGTATGACAAACGGAGCAGTTTCGCTCGATGGCGCAAATATTTCTTTGGCTCTTTCAAATGGCGCCAAAAGTACTCAGCCTTTATCAACTCTCAATACAATATACTGCCTATTTGTAGGTAGTGATGTCCTGTCAAACGACTCTCTGTGCCATCTGCTTGTTTTCGAATCTGAGCTATGGCTCTTGCCTGAGTTCACTCCCGGTCTCGCGTCCATAACTGAGTGCCCGGAGCTCGAAGATATCCTTAATCGCTCCGTTGTAGCCATGATTGATCACTTGCCCATGAGTTGGCGCCAACGATTCCTTATTTTTCCAGGGTTGGAGCCCGATACCAAAATTATGGCTATCAGTCAGCTGGAAAAAATCCAAAACAAACTCAGAGTTAAGCCAGAATTAAATTGTCGGAAATGTTTACGATAAGGAAGAAAGACGCCTGAAAAAGGAAGTTAGTCAACAATGGCGACTGACTTAACCTGCATCCACACCTGCTGGCCGGGAGCGATGTCGAGACTGTGCACCGCTCTGCTGGTTAGGCGAGACAAAAACGGTGTTGGTCCCACCAGCAATCGCACCATAGAGGTGCCCGGGCTTACCTCTGTGGCTATTTCGTTAATGGTGGCGGGCAGGATGTTTTGGATGCTTTGATCGGCCTGCTCGCTGAGAGCCAGGCTGATATCCCTTGCCAGCACCTGCACGCGGATTTGTTGGCCGATCGTGAGGCTTTCATCAGCACGAAGCCACAGATGGCCTCCTGAAAAATCAGCCCGGCACAGATGCCACCGCTCATCACGTTCCGCGAGGGTAGCATCAAGAATGACCCCGGCATCTTCCTCCAGTCCAAAAGGCTGATCTGTGCGTGCCATAATGTGTTGCAGTGGCCCCTGAGCCACTACCAGCCCTTTATCCATCATCACAATATGGTCCGCCAACCGTGCAACCTCCGCGGTAGAGTGGGACACATAGAGCATGGGGATGGCGAGGTTATCCCGCAGGGCCTCCAGGTACGGCATGATCTCCTGTTTGCTGCTTTGGTCCAGTGCCGACAAAGGCTCGTCCATCAGCAGTAGCTTGGGGCTTGTGAGCAGTGCCCGGGCGATCGCGACACGCTGACGCTCGCCACCTGAGAGCTTATCCGGCATACGGTTAAGCAAGTGACTGAGCCCCAGCCATTCAATCGCTTGATCGAAGGCTATTTGGCGTTCGCTGTGTGGAATGCGCCGGTATCCGTACATCAAGTTGCGCTTTACTGAGAGGTGAGGGAATAGGCTGGTTTCCTGAAACACGTAGGCGAGCGGCCGCTGATGAACGGGGCGGCTTCCGGACTCGCTCTGCCACTCGTCACCATTAATGCGCATGATGCCGCGCGCCTCTTGTAGGCCCGCCATACAGCGCAGTAGCGTTGTTTTACCGCAACCGGAATGCCCAAACAGAGCGGTGAGCCCGCTACCGGGCAGGTCCAAATCGACATCCAGCACAAATGTTCCGACTTTGCAGGCGAATCGCGCTTGTATTCCGGTTGCCGCCATTATTTCACCAGCCCGGATTGCAGTCGCCCGTTGAGGGAATAAAGGGTTACCAGCACCACAAAGGAGAACGCAACCATACCCGCCGCTAGCCAGTGAGCCTGAGTGTATTCCAAAGATTCGACATGATCGTAGATAGCGACCGAGAGTACCTTGGTTTCGCCGGGTATGTTGCCGCCAATCATCAGCACTACACCAAACTCACCGATGGTATGGGCAAAGGTGAGTACGCTGGCGGTGAGAAATCCCGGCCGCGCTAAGGGGAGCACAATGGAGAAAAAGCGATCCCGGGGTGAGGCCCTTAACGTAGAAGCGACCTCAAGAAACTGCTCGTTGATGGAAGCGAAGGCGTTTTGCAGGGGTTGCACGGTGAACGGCAGGGAATAGATGACCGACGCAATGACCAAGCCTTCGAAAGTGAAGGGCAATAGGCCCAACCCCAGTTGCTCGGTTAGCTGGCCGACCATACCTTTAGGGCCCATCAGAACCAGCAAGTAGAACCCGAGAACGGTAGGCGGTAATACCAAAGGCAGAGCGACAATGGCTGCAATTGGCTGGCGTACCCAGTGAGTGCTGCGGGCCAACCACCAGGCGATGGGCGTTCCCACCACCAGAAGTACGACTGTGGTCAAACCTGCAAGCTTCAGCGTGAGCCACACGGGCTCCCAATATATGTCCATGGTGTCGGCCGGGTTATATCTCAGTTTTCGGTCTCATAGCCGAACTCTTCAATAATGTTTTTAGCTGTATCGCTGCGCAAAAATTCTATCCACTGATGCGCGGCCTGATTGCTTTCGCTACGAGTCAGAAGAATAGCTTGTTGATTAATTGGGGAATAGTAGCTTTGTGGAATCATCCAGAGTGAGCCGCCTTGACTGTCCCACGCTCGTACTTGTGAGAGTGCCACAAAACCTGACTGGGCATTGGTGGTTGCGACAAATTGAAAGGTTTGAGCGATGGAGTCCCCGCGTACCAAGCGGCTTTGTAATGAGTCCCAGAGGTCCATCTTGGTGAGTACTTCCTGAGCCGCAAAGCCATAAGGTGCAGTTTTTGGGTTCGCAATCGCCAAGCGAGCGAATTCGCCTGACTCAAGCCATGCTTTCGGATCTTCAAAAGTGCCGGGAGTCGGGGTCCAAAGTGCCAGCTTGCCTCGGGCGTATGTGAATCGGGTGCCAGCCACCCCTTGGCCACTTTTCTCCAGCAGTTCCGGGCGGTGGCTGTCGGCAGCAAGAAACACGTCAAACGGAGCGCCGTTGTCTATTTGTGCGTACAGCTTGCCGGTTGATCCATAGCTTGCAACCGCCTCTAGTCCCGTAGCTTCGGCAAACGCAGTAATGAGCTGGCGGGTTGTGTCGGTGAAGTTGGCGGCGACAGCAATACGAACATCTGCGGCGTGTGCAGCGGTGCCGAATGTCAGTGACAGCCAGAGTGTTAGGCATAGTGTTGCCAGCTTGCAATCGTTCATTTTCAAAGACCCAATGGCGGTAGATAGTGAGTGGTATTGCTGTCAGGCAAAAGTCTGCTTTTCGGAAGCAAGCAGCGATAGCACGTGTTCGCGAACTTCCTCTGCATTGGTCTCATTCAGCATTTCGTGGCGCCCGCCTTCAAACAGCCGAAGACTGGTCTCTTTTACTCCGGCTCGGCGAATGTCCTCTAAGTGGCGGGAAACCCCTTCGCCCATTTCGCCCACGGGGTCATCGGAACCGGAGAAGAGGTGAACCGGAAGGTCCTTTCTCCAAGTTGATGGCCTAATACTAAGCATCCCGTGAATAAAATCTTTCCATAGACTTGTCGAGCATTCGAATCCGCATAGGGGGTCTGCAATGTACCTATCTACTTGAGCCGTATCGCGGCTTAGCCAATCGCAATCCGTGCGGTTGGGCCGAAACATGCGATTAAACTTCCCGAAAGACATTTTAGCAATGGTTGGGCTTCGGTGATGTTTGCCGTGAATTTTGCGAATTGCGCCTATTAAGACGCCGGAAACCCATAGTTCAGTTTTAGGGATGCGGTTGGTTGCGCTGAGTACCAGCCTATCCAGAGATTCGGGATGCTGCTGCGCGCAGCTTTGAGCGATGAACGACCCCATGCTGTGCCCGAGCAAGGTCAGTGGAATAGAGGGGAAGCGTTCCCGGGTATCAAGCAGTACCCGGTTTAGATCGTCGACTACCTTGCTCCAGCCATCCGTATCACTGTAGTGGCCAAGCTGGTCGGGTTCGCAGTCAGGGCCGTGGCCCCGATGATTCAGTGTAACAACGGCAATATCCCGTTCGGCCAGCCAGCGGGCGAAATTTGTATAGCGCCCAGCGTGTTCTGCCATGCCGTGGGCGATAACCAGAGCAGAGCGCGGTGAGCTAGGGCAAACAATCGTTCCGGTTATGGTGTGGTTGTCTTGGCCGTTTAGGCGTAGGGGTTGCTCTTGCATGCTGTATTCCGAAAGCGACTCAAACCAGTGATAGATTTATGTAATAGCCCATTATATTAAGCGGTCTATGCCAACGGGTTACCTATGTTTGTTATAAACCCGGTTTAGCACTTGCAACTGCGGCTGCCACTGAGTGAGCCAGACCTTTATATCCTTCGGAATTCGCGCAGGTTTTGGCCAGGGTACCGGGTAGGCTTCTGGCTGAAACAAAGGCGCAAAAAGCGCTGCGGCTGTGAGGTCGGCGCGGGAGAAGGCGTCACCCGCCAGAAACGGCTGTTTACTGTAGGTTTCTGCAAGCTCCGTTAGCAGGCCTTCCATAACCTTTCGGGACTCTTCCGCCGTTTTCTCGTTGATTTTCATCCATTTTCGCATCACTTCATTGACTCGGCTGAAGGCTAGGCTGAGAAGGATACGATTGTAAAAGGGTGTGCCTGCGGTCAGTAGAGGCACCACTATTTTGGGTCGCTGCAGAAAGTGGTGGTAGGAGTAACACCGCACAGCTGGGCCAGCTTCGTCATCCAAACGTTTCTCCCACGCCAAAGCCTGTGCCTTTGCAGACTCATCAAGCGGGGTCAGGGATCTGTCGGGAAAGGTTTTATCAAGGTAGTCGAGAATCTCCGATGAACCTTGAACAACTTCACCGTCATGCTCCAGCACGGGTACAGATGCGCCCGCACCTTTGGTGAGCTTTTTGATGGTTTTTATATGCTGCCCCGGCAGCAGGTTTGTGGTTTCGTAGTTGAGATTTTTGTAATCCAGCGCCCAGCGTACTTTCTCGCAGTAGTGGGAAATGGCGAATTGATAGAGCCTGAGAGCCATGGGGTGTCTCCTAATTGATGGGCTCTAGCATAGCCGTGCACCTGACGGATAAAAAGCGACGAGGTCATATAAGTTGCGTGTTTGTAAAGGTTTTGCAGGCCCCAAAATTGGTTTTTACTCAGGCTTGTCTTTACTATGCCGGTATTCATCCAAGTTACAAACGTAGGTTGTGTCCATGTATTTACAACGGGTTTTGATGGCATCTGTAGCCGCAGCCACTGGGCTTTTTCTTACCGCCTGTGCCACCGCGCCAGAGACACAAGAGGTCTCAAACAGTTATCAGTGCGGCCAGCTGAACATTAATGTTACGTCTTTGGGTAATGGCGACCAGCTAAAGGTGGATTACAAGGGCGAGCAGCTGCAACTGGAGCGTAAAGTCAGCGCTTCGGGCGCACGTTACGAGGCCCCTGATGACGAAGGAACCCTTTTCTGGAGCAAGGGCGAATGGGCAATGTTTTCGGTAAAAGGGCAAGCGTACCCCGATTGCCTGCAAGCTGGTGCTCTGGAAACACCGTTTGAAGCTACCGGTAATGAGCCGTTCTGGCATGTGCGATTAATGCATCAACAGTTGGAGCTGAACCGCCCCGATGATACCGGTGAGCCGAAAAAGGTTGCGCTTGAAACAACCGTTTCCAATCAAAACGGCCGCGAGTTCCGTGGCAAGCTAGACGGCCAGCCGTTAACGCTCAAGGTAAACCGGCAGTTGTGCGAAGACACTATGTCGGGAGCACAGTTTCCGGCTCAGGTTCGCCTTGAGCTGAATGGCGAGGTACTCGAAGGCTGCGGTGGTGATCCTGAACGTTTATTCCGTGGGGTCGAGTGGGTGGTTGAAGACTTGGCCGGTGCGGGCATTATTGATAGCTCCCGTATGACTGTTGAGTTTTTTGATGAGAACCGTCTTGCGGGTCGGGCTTCCTGTAATCGCTACGGCGGTCAGTATGAGCTTACTGCAGAGGGAATGACCTTTGACTATATGTTCTCTACAAAAATGGCCTGTGCTCCGGCCCTGATGAATCAGGAAGACCGCTTTTTGAAGCTTATGTCTAACGTAAAGCGTGCGGAAATCGGTCCAAATGGAAAACTGGTGCTGACAACCTCTTCAAACGAGGAAATAACTGCTTACAAAGCGACTTATTAATCAGGCCAATAACAGCTTTTGCGTGCTCACCCTCAATCCGATGTGCTCACCGGCTTGAGGGTATGACGTTGCAATAAGTGGCCTTGCAGCGAGGCTGCTTTAGCTCCAGTAGCTTATCCTTTGTGATTGTTTGGAGTGGATACACCTGTAGGGACCAGTGCGCGGGTCAGATCTTTCATGCAGAGACTGCCCACCATCTCACCTTTTCGAACCACTCTGAACACCTTGTCTGTGTCGCCACCTGATCGCGAAAGCACGGCCTCCAGATTGTCCCTCTCGGAGATGTCACCGGCATACTCCGCGTCGTTATCCACGTGCTTTTTCATGATCGAGCGTACCCGAAGCACCCGGGCGCGATTGATGTCGTTTATGAAGGCAACAATGTAGGGATCGTTGGGGTTGAGCAGGATGTCCTGAGGATCTCCCTGTTGAACCACTTCTCCATCCTTGAGGATCACCAGATGGTCTGATAGCTTCAGTGCTTCGTCCAGATCGTGGGTGATGAAGACGATGGTTTTTTGAAGTTCCTCCTGAAGTTCCAAGAGCAAATCCTGCATATCTGACCGGATTAGTGGGTCCAAAGCGGAGAAAGCTTCGTC
>Ga0209075_1000348_pt1 | contig 44637 bp, 41 predicted proteins | sample Stecom2011_FD_187523 | JGI IMG/M metagenome (GOLD analysis project Ga0209075, IMG submission 187523) | Agricultural soil microbial communities from Utah to study Nitrogen management - Steer compost 2011 (SPAdes) (version 2) | ecosystem: Environmental > Terrestrial > Soil > Agricultural land...
CGACATGAAGAAAATTACTTATTTATTTTACGTCCTGTCCTTATGCTTTTGCTCCATAAGTTATGGGCAATATTTAACAGAAGGATTTGAAACCTCTGTTCCACCTCCAGGTTGGACATTGAACTCAACTAATGCTGCCTTTTCTTGGGGGCAAGCAAGTACCGCTCATACTGGCACTAATAGTGCAGAGGTAGTTTACGACCCAGCACTTGCTCCACAAAATGAAAGCTTGTTAACACCTGTTTTAGATTTAACAAGTGCTACAAATCCAAGGCTTATATTTTGGTTTAATATGAGTTATTACTGGAGTGTGGATCCGGAAGATAATTATGATTTTACCGTTAGTATTACTGATGGAACCACTACAACACCCTTATGGAGTGAAGTGGACTACGGTGTTTTTGTAAATTGGGAATGGAATGAAGTTACTATAGATTTAACTCCTTATGCGGGCAGTAGCAACATGCAAATTGTATTTAATTATACAGGTACTGATGGTGCTGCTTTGAATTTGGACGATGTTTTAATTAACGAAGCTCCAACTTGTACAACAGCTGTTGTTGATAGTGCTACTGTGGTAGACGATTGTGCGGCACTCCAATTTTCAATAGATGTTGAAGTATCTACTGTGGGTGATGGAGCTTTTATTACAGATGGTTTAGGAGGATCTTTCCCAATTGTTGCAGGAACTGTTTCTACCGGAACTTATACTGGTGGCGATGTTATAACCTTAAGTGTAGAACACACTGATTCTGATTGCGATTTCATTTTAGGAAGTTATCAGATAGGGTGTACCTTGCCAGGTTCTGTTTGTGAAAATTCAATAGTAGTAGGGCCACTGCCTTATACCACTACAGATAACACCGCGAATTATGGAGATGATTATGAAGGTACTGATGTACCAAGTATTGCTGGTGCACAATACGCGAATGGAACAGGGAGTGCAAGTTATATTACAGGAGACGATGTAGTATATGAATTTACACCTGATCAAGACGGGTCTTTCAATTTCGATTTAACAAACACATTGGATGATTGGATTGGTTTTTGGTTATTTGAAGGATGTCCTTTTAGTTCTGTTGTAGCCTATCATACAGCTACAAATGGTACAACCAGAAGTCTGCCTGAAATTAATCTTACTGGCGGAACAACCTATTATGTTGTCATATCCTCTTGGCCAGCTCCGCAGTCGACGCCATATACTTTAAATATACGAGAAAACACCTGTACATCTGTAACAGTAGACTACGAAGTAGTCAATGATTGCGATGTAAGTGGAGGGTTCTACATAGATGTAAATATTACTGATATGGGAAGTGCTACAGATATAACCGTTTTAGACAATCAAGGAAGTGGGTCTCAACCTTTAAGTGCCCCAGGAACTTTACAATTTGGCCCATATGCACTTGGTACAAGCGTGACGATCACTATTAATGATGATAATGATGTTAATTGTACTGTAGTAAGCTCAGTTCTTACGCAAGAAACCTGTCCGCCAGATTGTGCTACAACGCCATTTCCAGAAGATGGAGCTACCAATATTCCTGTTGGAAACATAACTTTTACATGGGAAGCCCCAACATCAGGGCCAACTCCAACATCTTACAATTTATACGCAGGGGAAACTCCTGCAGGGGATGATTATGGATTAATAGGTAACTACACTGGAACATCAGCTAATTTAACTATTAATGGTTATAATATTCAACTGTATTGGATTATTAAACCGGTTAATGGCACAGAGGAAGCATCAGGATGTCCAATTTGGACCTTTACTACCGAGCCAGCACCAGGTTATTGCTTGACGGCAGTGAACGGACAATGGCCTAGTTCTACGTATACACCAACAACTTGTGATGGAACTACCGAGAATGTAATAACAACTGCAGGTTGGGCAGGAGAGTATTCTGTGGTATCTGTAACTGCAGGAGTAACTTATCAATTTCATAGTTCTGTTCCAACAGATTTTATTACGATAAGTGCTGATGGCGGTGCAACCGCTGCTGCTTACGGAATAACCCCTGTTACTTGGACGGCTCAAGCCACTGGAACGGTTAACTTTTATCTTCATACAGACGACCAATGTTCTAGTGAATCAGTAAGTAGAACGAGATCTGTTTTTTGTGGCGGAGAGTTAAGTGTGGATTCCTTTGAATTAGATAAAGCATTTACTTATTATCCAAATCCAGTATCAAGCATATTAACTTTAAGTGGTGTGCAAACAATTCAAGAAGTTGTTGTGTACAACATGTTAGGACAAAAAGTTTTAGGTGCGCATCCTAACGCTATGACTAGCGAGTTGGATATGTCGGATTTAAATGCTGGAACTTACTTTGTAAAAGTTAAAAGTAACCAAGCCGAACAAACAATTAAGGTAATTAAAAAATAAAGTTCATATTCTTTAAATAATAAATAAAAGCCACTCGAAAGAGTGGCTTTTATTTATTGGTTTAACTACATTTGTTACATGCAAATACAGTTTTCGTTTATTATTCCCGTGTTTAATCGTCCAGACGAAATACAGGAGTTGTTGGACAGTTTCGTAAAATTAGATACAGCTTTAAAGTATGAAATTGTAATAATTGAAGATGGATCTACCATCACTTCTGAAGCTATAGTTAATTCGTACCAAGAACGTTTGAATATTGCTTATTTTAAAAAAAGTAATTCAGGTCCTGGCGACTCAAGAAACTTTGGTATGAGTAAAGCTACAGGCAATTATTTTATAATTTTAGATAGTGATTGTATTTTACCTTCTCAATATTTAAATGAAGTTGAAAAAAGCTTAAATGAAAACTTTGTTCATTGTTTTGGAGGACCAGACTCTTCACATGATTCCTTTTCCGACATACAGAAAGCCATAAACTTCTCAATGACGTCCTTTATAACCACAGGAGGGATTAGAGGGCATAAAAAAAGTGTCAATACCTTTCAACCTAGAAGTTTTAATATGGGGCTTTCAAAAGAAGCCTTTTTGAAATCGAAAGGCTTTGGGGAAATTCATCCAGGCGAAGATCCTGATTTATCTATTAGACTATGGAATTTGGGATATAAAACAAAACTTATTGCGGAGGCTTATGTGTTCCACAAACGCCGTATCTCTTGGTCTAAATTTTATAAGCAAGTTAATAAGTTTGGCTTAGTTAGACCTATTTTAAACCAATGGCATCCTGAAACAAAAAAAATAACGTATTGGTTTCCTACTTTGTTTGTTTTCGGGTTTATTCTTTCTGTGTTTTTATGGGCCATTTTAAGCTTAAAAGTACCATTGCTATTGTTTGGTGGTTATTTTTTAGTGGCATTTGTTTTGGCCTTACTGAGCACAAAAAGTTTGAAAATTGCCATATTATCTCTTTTAGCCATTGCTATACAGTTTGTTGGCTATGGTTCAGGGTTTTTAAAGTCGACTATTTTAGTAAATTTCTTAAAAAGGCATCCAGAGGAAACATTTCCGGACTTATTCTTTAAAACATCATGTTAAAACAAATCAAAACACACATATTGTCTTCATTTAAAAGTAAGAAAATCAACGTGTTTCTTTTGTTTGTTTTGCTGTCATTTGTTGTGCTAATAGTTCTTAAATTATCGAATACTTATACCAATACCATCACTTTTGAGATTAACAAGATACAAATACCAGAAAAGCATTTGGTGTTAAATAATCATTCTCAAAAGCTACATATAACCCTTCGATCACAAGGATTTAATCTGTTAAAATACTACTTCAATAAACCACAAATTAACATAGATTTTAGTCAGCACATTACAAGAAACAAGGATTTTTATGTTTGGAATAAGCACCAAGGTTTTTCTGAATTAAACCTCCAGTTTTCCAAAAATGAAGAAATTATCAGTATTACACCCGACACGTTAAAATTTAGGTATGATGTTAATGCTATAAAAAAGGTTCCAGTTAAATTGCAAGCAAAACTCCAGTTTATTAAAGGATTTGATTTATTGGATTCCATAAAAATAGTTCCAGATTCTATAAAGATTATTGGTCCAGAAATTTTGGTTTCAGAAATCGCTTTTATTGAAACAGATTCAATTGAAATAAAAGAAGTGAAATCTGATATTAATTCGGTTATAAAATTAAAATTACCTACAAATAAAAACGGTAATTTAAGCTTTTCTAATACCAAGGTAGCCATTCATGGAGATGTAGATAAATTTACTGAAGGCCATTTAAAAGTGCCTGTTAATGTCATTAATATTCCAGAAAATTTAACAATTAAGTATTTTCCTAAAAAACTTTATGTAACTTATTACACGAGTTTGTCTAATTACGCTAAGGTACAAGCAAGCGATTTTGAAATTGTTTGCGACTACAATAAGCTAAAAAACGGATCGGATTTTTTAATTCCAGAGATAGCAAAAAAAGCCGAAAAAGTAAAGCATATTAAGTTGTCTCATGAACATATTGAATTTATTATTTTAGAATGAAAATTATAGGTTTAACAGGAGGTATAGGTAGTGGGAAAACAACCGTCGCCAAAGAATTCATGGCTTTAGGTATTCCAGTATATATTGCGGACGAAGAAGCTAAACTTTTGATGAATAACTCCAAGGTTATTAAAAGAAAGTTAATAGCTTTATTTGGTAATGCGGCCTACAAAGACCACGTTTTAAACAGACCATATTTAGCAGATAAAATTTTTAATAATGAGGAAAATCTGAAAAAGATGAATGCCGTTGTTCACCCAGAAGTGGCTAAGCATTTTAAAGCCTGGTTAAAAAAGCAGCAGGCACCCTATGTTTTAAAAGAATCTGCCATACTTTTTGAAAATGGTGGCTATACCCACTGCGACTATATAATTACCGTAACCGCCCCGATGTCTCTCAGAATAGAACGATTGTTAAAAAGAGACGAAACTACAGTAGAAAAAATACAATCTATCATGAATAATCAATGGGATGATGATGCTAAAATTGAAAAATCACATTTCATAATTGTCAATAAAGATTTAAAAGAAACACGCCAACAAGTGCAACTTACTCACGATAAAATCGTTAACTTAATAGGATAAAACCTGAATTTTAACATTTTTGTTAATGTAAGGTTAAATGGTAAGTAATGTAAATGTTAAAATGTTAATTTTGAGCGATGAGCAAAAAGTTATTCGTAGTACTAATACTATTAATGAGTTTATCATTAGTTGGTATTATTTTCGTTCAAGCATATTACATAAACAACTCTCTTAAAAACGAGCAAGATCAGTTTACTTTTAATGTAAAAAAGGCACTTAGTTTTACATCAAAAAAAATAGAAAATACAGAGTTTAAGGAGTATGCTTTAAAAATTCAAGATTTGTTGGATCAAGGTGTAAAGCCTGATACATCAGCTTTTAGACAGTTTTATTTAAAAGAAGAAGTAAAGGGGTCTAATGAGAAATTAATATATAGAAACAGTATTTTAGAAGAGAATTATAAATTGTCTTCTTCGATCTTTGACATAGGTTTAGACAGTATTAATATAAAAAAAGTACTGAGCGATAGAGAAACAAAAATTTTAAAAAGCGATGGATTGGAATCTAATTCTAATTTGAATCTAGATGCCATGATGTTCGAATTTGGTAAGCTGTCCAAAGGTGTTGAAATATTTTACGACACGGCATACGAGGATTTATCCTATCGAGTGCCCATTCATAAACGCGTTACCAAAGAAGAAATTCACGATCTTTTTAAATCGAAATTGGCCGAGGATAACATTAATATCGACTTTCAGTTTGCTATTTACAGTAACGATTTAGCTACTAAAATTCAATCGGATGATTTTGAATTACTAACGGAATCCACCTTTAGTGTTCCTATTTTTCAGAATAAAAATGATATAAGTAATTATAGGCTGTTGGTTAATTTTCCAAAACGAAATACTTTCGTGCAGTCTTCAATTGTAAGAATGACATTACTATCCATCATTTTTACTTCCATTATCATTATTGCATATTCAAGTGCTTTAATGCAATTATTTAAACAACGTAGAATTTCTGAAATAAAAACCGATTTCATTAATAACATGACCCATGAGTTTAAAACACCTATAGCAACCATAAACTTAGCTTTAGATGCCATTAGAAACCCAAAGGTTATCGATGATAAAGAAAAGGTGCTTCGTTATCTTAACATGATAAAAGAAGAAAACAAACGGATGCACGCTCAAGTTGAAAATGTATTAAGAATATCTAAACTTGAAAGAAATGAATTAAATATTAGTAAGGAGCGTGTTATACTACACGATCTTATAGAAGACGCTTTATCGCATGTAGAATTGATTGTTGAAGATGCCAAAGGAGAAATTCATTTAGATTTAGCAGCAACAAACTCTATGGTTTTGGCAAACGAAACACATTTTACCAATGTGCTAGTAAATATTCTGGATAATGCAATAAAATATACACCAGAATCAAGAGCGCCAATTATTCATATTTCTACCGAGAATGTAGGAACTAATATTATTTTAAAAATAAAAGACCAAGGTAGTGGTATGAGTAAAGCCGCACAAAAACGTGTTTTTGAAAAGTTTTATAGAGAACACACAGGAGATAGGCATGATGTTAAAGGTCATGGATTAGGTTTAGCCTATGTTAAACGAATTGTAGAAGACCATCAAGGTCATATATCAGTTGAAAGTGAAAAAGACAAAGGAAGTTTGTTTATTGTTAAACTTCCATTAATATCGTAAAAGCTATGAATGAACAACAAAAAAAAATATTATTAGTTGAAGATGATCCAAATTTCGGGACAATTCTGAAGGATTATTTAACTATGAACGACTATGAGGTTACCCACGCCAAAAATGGAATGGAAGGCTTCGAGAAGTTCAAGAAGGACGATTTTGATCTGTGTATTTTGGATGTTATGATGCCATATAAAGATGGATTTACTCTAGCTAAAGAAATTAGAGAGAAAAATACAGATGTACCCATTGTATTCCTTACGGCTAAAGCTATGAAGGAAGATGTTTTAAAAGGCTATAAGGTTGGAGCGGATGATTATTTAAACAAACCGTTTGATAGCGAAGTTTTATTAATGAAAATTAAAGCTATCATGCAGCGTAAGGCTACAGAAACAGTGGCAGACAGCAAACAGTTTGAATTTCAAATAGGAAAGTTTCATCTGAATTCTAAACTACGTTTTTTAATATACGATGGAGGAGAGCAGGTGAAGTTATCTCCAAAAGAAAATGAATTGCTACGTATGTTGGCTTTGCATGAAAACGATTTAATGCCAAGAGAATTGGCTTTAACTAAAATTTGGAGAGACGACAACTATTTCACATCAAGAAGTATGGATGTGTATATTGCGAAATTGAGAAAGTATTTAAAACTAGATGAAAACGTTGAAATTTTAAATATTCACGGAGAAGGGTTTAGATTGGTTGTCAATCAAGAATCTTAATCATAAATAAAATTACACTCAGAAAGACTGTCTACCAAGGCAGTCTTTTTTTTGCATGTTTTTGAACGAGTATAATTTCAACAACCAGGAAAAAAAGCAGTAAAAGAATGTTTGTTATACACGCACTTTTTTATATTTATCAAAATTAAAATTATATAGAAATGACGCTTCAAGGTCAAATAGTGGATATTAAAAATCGGAATATTTTTAGTGGTGAAATTACCATTAAGGACGGAAAGATTTTAAGGATAGAAGAAAAGCAGCACAATGTGAAGCATTACATTATTCCAGGGTTTGTAGATGCTCATATCCACATAGAAAGTTCGATGTTGGTTCCAAGTGAATTTGCTAGAATTGCAGTAAAGCATGGAACTATTTCAACGGTTTCAGATCCTCATGAAATAGCCAATGTGCTTGGTGTAGCGGGTGTAGAGTTTATGATAAATAATGGAAAAGAAACCCCCTTTAAATTTAATTTTGGAGCGCCAAGTTGTGTGCCAGCCACCCAGTTTGAATCGGCTGGGGCTGTTATCGATTCGGAAGGGATAAAAACTTTAATGGCACATCCTGATATTAAATACTTAGCCGAAATGATGAATTATCCCGGTGTTTTATTTGATGACGAAGAAGTTCTTAAAAAAATAGCATGGGCAAAGCATTTTAATAAACCCGTTGATGGCCATGCTCCGGGAGTTAGGGGAGACGCTATTACCAAATATATAAGTGCAGGAATTTCTACGGATCATGAGTGTTTTACTTATGATGAAGCCTTAGAAAAGCTCCAAAAAGGTATGAAAATTCTAATACGGGAAGGTTCAGCGGCCAAAAACTTTGAAGCCCTTATCGATTTGCTTCCCGAATATTTTGAAAACATCATGTTTTGTAGTGATGATAAGCATCCGGACGATTTGTTGTTGCATCATATAAATAATTTATGTGCACGTGCTGTAGCCAAAGGAATGGATGTCTTTAAGGTGTTACAAGCAGCATGTGTGAATCCTGTTAAACATTACAATTTGGATGTTGGTTTGTTACAGGTAGGGGATTTTGCCGATTTCATTTTGGTAGAAGATTTAAAAGAGTTTAAAACACTTCAAACCTATATCCAGGGTGAATTGGTTTTCGATAAAGGAGTTTCATTGATTAAATCGGTTCCTTTTGAAATTCTAAACAATTTTCACACTAAGAAAAAGGAGGTTTCAGATTTCATGTTTGCATCTTCAGCTAAAGAAATTCGTGTTATTGAAGCATTGGAAGGGCAGTTGGTAACTAACGAACTTATTGTGGAAAGTTTGTTGAAAGACGGGAATTTGGTGTCCAATATTGAAAAGGATGTTTTAAAAATGACGGTTGTTAACAGATATCAAAATCAAAAACCAGCTATTGCTTTTATAAAGAATTTCGGATTAAAGGAAGGAGCGATTGCCAGTTCTGTAGGTCACGATTCCCATAATATTATTGCAGTAGGAGTAAGTGACGAAGCTATTTGTAAAGCCGTGAATCTTCTTATTGAAAATAAGGGTGGGATTTGTGCTGTTTCAAACACAAGCTCGCACGTAGTGGCACTTCCTGTAGCGGGAATTATGAGCGATCAGGATGCGAAAACGATAGGCGAACAATATGCACAGTTAGATACCATGGCGAAGCAGTTAGGAAGCGTTTTACACGCTCCATACATGACCTTGTCGTTTATGGCTTTATTGGTGATTCCTTCGCTTAAACTAAGTGATAAAGGCTTGTTTGACGGGAATACCTTTCAGTTTACTTCTTTAGAAAACATATAACTAGTATTATGCCCATTTTAGAAACTACTTACAAAGCTCCGTTATTTTTTAGAAACGGGTTTGTTGCAACGGTTTATTCTGGTTTAATTAGAAAAGTTTCAGGTTTAAATCAAAAAAGAGAACGACTTACCTTGTCTGACGGAGATTTTATAGATCTAGATTGGAGTTTTACAGAAGAACGAACAAGTAAGCTAATTGTTTTACTGCATGGTTTAGAGGGGCATGCGCAGCGGCATTATATTACAGGAACAGCTAAGTTTTTTAATCAGAATCAGATTGATGCTGTTTCTGTAAATTTTAGAGGTTGTAGTGGCGAAGATAACCTATCATTTCGTTCCTATCATTCTGGAGAAACCGAAGATTTAAAAGAGATTATTCAACATATATTACAAACCAAACACTACTCTGAAATTTACATTAAAGGGTTTAGTTTAGGCGGTAATGTTACCTTAAAATACTTGGGTGAAACTACAGATATTCCTGAGCAGATAAAGACGGGAATTGCGGTTTCGGTGCCTTGTTATTTGGCAGGTGCAGCCAAGGAATTACACACTTTAAAGAACAAAGCTTTTCATGATAAATTCAAACATAATTTAAAAGAAAAATTGCTTTTAAAGACACAAAAACATCAATCAGTATTAAAGGAGTCCGACATACATTCCATTAAAACCCTTTACGATTTTGATAACCTTTATACTTCTAAAGCCCATGGATTTAAGGATGCTTTTGATTACTACGAGCAGTGTTCTAGTTTGCAATTCCTTCCAAACATCCAGATTCCAACATTAATTATTAATGCTCTTAGCGATTCGTTTTTATCTCCAGAGTGCTATCCGGTTAAGGAAGCTAAAAACAATGAGAATTTATTTTTGGAGATGCCACAGCACGGTGGTCATGTAGGGTTTATTGATAAAGGAAAATTTTATTATAATGAAAAACGAGCTTTGGAGTTTATACAAAAACTTCAATAATATTTTAATTAAATAAGAGAGAGCTATGACTAATAAACAAATTGCAGAATCTTTTTTACAATTAGCCGGAAATGGAAAAGTAAAAGACGCGTTTGAGAATTATGTTTCGGATGATTTTATTCATCATAATCAATATTTCCAAGGGACTCGAGCGGCTTTAAAAGACGCTATGGAAGAAGCTCACGTTACAAGTCCTAATAAGTCTATTGAAATTAAGCATAGTTATATAGATCAAAATACCGTGGTTACCCACTCTCTTGTTGTAAAACAGGATATGGATATAGCCGTTGTACATATCTTCCGATTTAAAGCAGACAAAATTGTTGAGTTATGGGATTTAGGTCAGCAAATTCTAAAAGATTCTCCTAACGAAAATGGCTTGTTCTAAGCAGTAAAAATTAGTCTTTTTGAACCCTTAGTTAGTTAAACAGCTTTCATTGCTCCTATAAAATTTTCTATATGTTGAGAAGCTGAGGAATGTTTGTTTTGCTAGCACTTTACCGAGTAGAGCTTCCATCATGTAGGGAAGCTAGGTTTAATGAGGCAGCAATGCTTATCTAGGTTTTGTTTAATTGAAATTTAGTTAGCTTGAGATTGCCATAGCTTTACCCTGAGGTATATATGGCTTTGATACGGGATTACTACGGCTTTACTATGGAGTATCTACGAGGGAACCCCCATGGACTCCTCTGTTTACAAGGGTTTAAAGGGGGTTCGTATATGGTGTAATCCGCAAATTTTTAGAAGTTTCTGCTTCGTTTAAGTAATAGGCGAATACGTATTGTTTAGAAACGAAACAAACTTTGCGTAGCTATACCTAAACTGTGTTGTACAGATACATAAAGGTAATATATTACTTATACATATCCAAATACTTAAGTTGCTCTTCGATGGCTGTTTTAAAGTCTGTTTTTAATTCAGTGACCAATTCAGAGACTTTAGGTACATTATGAATATTTGTTACTCCTTGTCCAGCAGACCAAATGGTTGCCCAAGCTTTAGCATCGTCTTTGTGGGCGGTTAGTTCTTCACCGAAATCTACTTTCTTTTCTCTTTTTAGCAAGTCATCTGTAATTCCCATTGCTTTTAGGCTTGGGCCTAAAAAGTTGGCAGCCACTCCAGAAATAGCTGCAGTATAGACAATATCACTAGCTCCAGACTGAATAATCATGTCTCTATATTCTTTTGGGGCTTTACTTTCTTGTGTGTTAATAAAGCGGGTTCCCATGTAGGCTAAATCGGCTCCCATTTGCATAGCAGAAGCCACATCACGTCCTGTACTTATTGTTCCAGCAAGTAAGATGGTTTTCTTAAAGAAACTTTTAATTTCAGCCACCAATGGCATTGGATTTATTGTTCCAGCATGCCCACCAGCTCCGGCAGACACAAGTATTAATCCGTCAACTCCAGCTTCAGCAGCTTTTTCAGCATGACGTTTTTTAATAATATCATGAAAAACTAATCCTCCATAAGCATGTACCGCTTCTACTAGTTCTGAAACAGCTCCGAGAGAGGTAATGATCAAAGGAACTTTGTGTTTAATACACAGTTTTAAATCTGCTTCTAATCGGGGATTTGTATTGTGAACAATTAAATTCACTCCAAATGGGGCCGCTTTTTTACCAGTTTCCTTTTCAAAAGCAGCAAGAGCAGTTTTAATTTCAATTAACCATGCTTCAAAGCCTTCACTTGTGCGTTGGTTTAATGCAGGAAAGGTTCCAACAATCCCGTTTTTACAACATTCAATCACTAGTTGCGGACCAGAAATTAAAAACATGGGTGCTGCAACTACTGGTAAGGCTAAGTCTTTTATAAAGGAAGGATTGTTCATGATGTATTTAATTTTAAAATAAGGATTTGTATGTGATTAGAAGGAGCATTCCAGATGTTTTGTAATTAAAATATGGACGCTAATTACCTTCATTTACAAATATACCAATCTAATGTTTTGTTTTAAATAATTTGTTTTAGAATTCTTAGTCTGTCTTTTGAGTCGCTTAGTTTTATTTTAATAAAAGTTTTTTCTTACATTTATGGAAACCAGATAATTATGCTTAAAAAAGTTTTTGGAAGTGCAGTTTTTGGGGTTGAAGCAACTACCATAATCGTTGAGGTAAATGTGGACAAAGGAATTGGGTACCATTTAGTGGGTTTGCCGGATAATGCTATTAAGGAAAGTAATTACAGAATAGCTGCAGCCTTGCAAAATAATGGTTTTAAGATTCCAGGGAAAAAGATAATAATTAATATGTCTCCTGCCGATTTAAGGAAAGAAGGCTCTGCGTATGATTTAACCTTAGCCATTGGAATTTTGGCTGCTTCCAATCAAATTCAGGCTAACACCTTGGAGGATTATTTAATAATGGGAGAATTGTCGTTAGACGGGAAGTTGCAACCAATAAAGGGTGCCTTACCCATAGCAATTAAAGCCAAAGAGGAGGGGTTTCGGGGTTTTATACTTCCTAAGGAAAACTCTAAGGAAGCAGCGGTTGTTACTGGATTAGAAGTATATGGGGTTGAAACTATTGAAGAGGTTATCAATTTTTTTGATAAAGGAGAAAGCTTGGAGCAGACCATTATTGACGTTGAGGAAGAATTTAATAAAAACCTCAATTTTCCAGAATTCGATTTTTCAGATGTAAAAGGTCAAGAATCTATAAAGCGCTGTATGGAAATTGCGGCAGCGGGAGGACACAATATTATTTTAATTGGTCCGCCAGGAGCAGGGAAAACGATGCTTGCTAAGCGTTTGCCAAGTATTTTACCCCCTATGACTTTGGATGAAGCTTTAGAGACCACTAAAATACATTCGGTGGTTGGGCGCGTGAAAGAAAACACGGGGCTTATGGCACAACGGCCTTTTAGAAGTCCCCATCACACGATATCGAACGTCGCCTTAGTAGGCGGGGGCAGTTATCCACAACCAGGTGAGATTTCCTTATCTCATAATGGTGTTTTGTTTTTGGACGAATTACCAGAATTTAAACGCGAAGTTTTGGAAGTGATGCGTCAGCCTTTGGAGGACAGAGAAGTTACTATATCTAGAGCTAAGTTTACGGTGACCTACCCATCATCATTTATGTTGGTTGCAAGTATGAATCCGAGTCCGAGTGGCTATTTTAACGATCCCGATTCACCTGTAACCTCCTCTCCAGCAGAAATGCAACGTTATTTAAGCAAGATTTCAGGCCCTTTATTAGACAGGATTGACATACATATAGAAGTGACCCCAGTTCCTTTTGAAAAACTGTCGGACCATAGAAAAGGCGAGTCTTCTATAACTATCAGGAAACGGGTAACAGCAGCACGAGAAATTCAAACGAAGCGATTTAAAGATTCCAACACCGTTCATTACAATGCTCAAATGAATACCAAACAAATTAGAACGTTTTGTTTGCTAGACGAAGCTTCTTTGCAGTTATTAAAAACAGCTATGGAGCGATTGAATTTATCTGCCCGAGCTTACGACCGGATTTTAAAGGTAGCGCGAACCATTGCAGATTTGGAAGGTAGTGAAGATATTAAAGGCGCACATATTAGTGAAGCGATACAATATAGAAGTTTGGATAGAGAAGGTTGGTTGGGTTAAGGGAATTTAGACCCTTTGAATGACCCTAGTGAAAGGATAATTTTTTTAGGTTCGTTAAAAATTGAAAATGTTTAAGCCTGATGCTTTTATATTATTATGAATAAATTGAAGGAATTTTCAATCTTTTTAATACTTTTAGATTCTATTAACCAATCAATTATATTATGAAAAAAATTAGTTTATTCCTTATAGGTATTCTTCTTGGTGCCTTGGCGACTTACTTTTATTGTCCTAGCCGAAACCTAGAAGAAACTGAAGTTCCCATTGTAGCACCAAAAGGGCTTATAAAGCCAGAAGAAGCTAAAATATTAGACCAAGCATTTAACAGCAGGCATGCTTTAATTAGTGACTCTATAGTGAAACGACCAGACAACCGTTCGGCTTGGTGGTCATTAGAAGACATACAAAATTATTTAAAATATGCTGAAAACGAATCTAAGGAGTTGGGTTACACTATGGATGGTGTTCGCGTATATTTAGGGGCTTATCCAACCGACAGTGAGGTTGGTTACACCACTATGTTTTTAGTGCCTACAGGACATCAAAACCTTTCTGAAGGTAGTAGTATGTTTTTTAATATGGTAGAACCAGGAGGAGATATTCCTGATGGAAGTGGGTTGAATAAAGGAAGTGCAGGGAATCCTCCACCAAATAATTACCCTCAATAAACTATTTTGTGGAAGCCTTTTTTATTCAAAATTATAATTTAATTACAAGGTTTTTTGAGATTCTAGCCGTAGTAACAGGGCTATGGTATTTTAAAAAGTACCGGGAGACTTCTGCTAAGTATTTTATTTATTTTTTAGTATATGCTTTTTTAGTAGATTTTATTGGAGCCTATCCAGATCATTTTAATAATTTCAAATTTTTAAATAAGTTTCAAACCCTTATTCAAGGTACCAAATATCAGTATAATGTTTGGTGGTTTACCTTATTTTGGGATATTGGGGCTGTTTTATTTTTTGCCTTCTATTATCATAACATATTAAAATCCACACTATTTAAGAACATGGTTAAAATGCTTAGTTTCTTATTTATAGGATATACGGTTTATTATTTGATGTTCCATTGGAATGATTTGTTTATCAAGACGCTACCGGTCATTTGTATTTTAGGAGGAGTCATCATCTTACTTTGTGTTATTTTATATTTTATTGAGATGTTGTTAAGTGATAAGGTCATTACATTTTATAAGTCGTTAAACTTTTACATAAGTGTAGCGATATTTATATGGTGGTTGATTGTTACACCGATAGTTTTTTATGATATATATAATTCCACAGCCGATTGGAATTTTGTGTTTTTAAAATGGCAAATCTATTTGTTTGCAAACATATTCATGTATAGCACATTTTCAGTTGGTTTGATGGTATCAAATTCTGAAAGTAACTAATGTTTATGCCTATGGCCTTAGACTTAATGTTTTTTAAATCAAGAAATGATTCAGTTAATTAATTTTCTATTACAAGTAAAACCTGAAGTATCAACCTCAGCAGAGCGTTATTTACTAATCTATATGATTGGTGTTTTGTTTATAGTTACCACTTTAGTTATTGTTTTTTTTGTTGTTTTTCAAAAGCGAAAAAACAAACTTTTATTAGATAAAATTAAACAACAACGCGCTTTCGATGAAGAGCTGGCACGAACACAAACAGAAATCCAGGAGCACACCTTAAAACATATTGGATGGGAATTGCATGATAACGTGGGACAGTTATTAGCCTTTGCTAGTATGCAGTTAAATATGTTAGCAACAAAGATTCCTGAAGATATGAAGGGTACTTTGGATCTTACTAGCAGTACTATAAAAGATAGTTTACAGGAGGTTCGTGCCTTATCTAAATCGTTAAACAACGATGTTATTCTAAATGTTGGTTTTGAAAAATCTATTTCAAACGAATTGGATCGGTTAAAGCGTATGAAATTTGCCTCAGCAGAATTACATATTACGGGCAAATCGCAGTTATTAGCGAATAAAAAACATAAGATAATTCTATTTAGAATTTTACAAGAATTCTTTTCTAATTCCGTAAAATATTCTAATGCTCAAAATTTAAAAGTAACATTAAGTTACTCCGATAAGGAACTACTAATTGTTGCTTCCGACGACGGTAAAGGCTTTGATATTGATACGGCAGAAAAAGGATCTGGGCTTATAAACATGAAAAGTAGGGCAGACTTGATTGAGGCTAAATTTGACATGTACTCTAAACCAAATGAAGGCGTAAAACTTACTATAACTTATCCTTTAACATCTAAAAATTAATTTCCTTTTAAACGAACCCACAATTCCGAAAGCAACTTTTTGCCATCGCGTTTGTCTTTTGGCATTTCTGTAAATTGCACTTTGCCAAACGGATCTTTTTCTATTTTGTATTTGAATACAAAGTTTTGAGAATTTGGTGATATACTTAGGAGTCCGAAACGTAAATCGTTAAAATAAAGCTGATCATCTTCTTTAGATATAATATACCAGCCTTCAGAAATAGCCATCATTCTTTGTACTTTTTCATCTTTAGCAAGATTGCCTAAAAGCTCATGATTTTTAGGATAGGTTTCAAAGGAGATAGGCTTGGTATCAAAAAACGAGTAATTCCCTAATAAATAAGCCTCTTCCGTTTCAACGTTCGCACTCCAAAGTATGGTGTTTAAGGCCGAAGGTCGTGTGTCTAATTGTATGTAATCTATATTTTGGTTTTTTAAAGCGGCTTCAAATTCATTATATGCTATCCATTTTAATAGGAAAGTAAGGAGTAAGTAAGAGGAACTTATGATCAATCCTAATTTGTTGTATAAGCGGCGTTTTGCAGAGCTTCGTTTTTGAACCATTGCAAGAATTAAGAATACAAGAAAAGGTAAGGTATAGAGCGGATCAATTACAAATATAGTTTTGAAAGCAAGTCTTAAATCAAAAGGCCAAAACAGTTGCGTTCCCCAAGTTGTATGTGCATCTAATAGAGGATGAGTAATAAATGCCCAGAAAAAGAGCCACGCCCAGCCTTTAATATTCTTATAACTTTCATATCGGGAAACCAACCAGCCGAATATAGGAGCAAAAAGTACAGAAAAGACTATGGAATGTGTAAATCCACGATGTATTGCAAGGGCAGATACCGTATCGGTAAAATGTGATGCATAAACATCTAGGTCAGGAATGGTTCCGGCAATTGCCCCATAAAGCATGGCTTTATTACCAACTTTTTTTCCTAAAACAGCTTCTCCAACAGCTGCTCCTAATACTATTTGAGTAAGTGAATCCATATATTTTGCGAAAATAAGCCAAGTTAGTCAAAGTACATAACATACTTATGTATATATGCTAAGTAACCTTTGTTACTAAACATGTCTTTTATTAGGTCTACATTTGTACTACTAAATAGAATACAAATGAAAAGAACCTATTACTTACTTATAACTTTTTTGACTTTGGGCTTTTCATTCCAAGCGCAAGATTTAGTGCCTATCACTAAAGAAGAAGTTTTAGCCAAAGTTTCAGAAAAAAACACAAGTATTAAGATTTCTCAGGAAGAGTTTAATCAAGCAAAAGCCGATTATAATCAAACCAATGCTGTGTTTCTACCAAATATCACAGCAAGCCATACAGGGATTGCAACAACTAATCCATTAATGGCTTTTGGATCTAAATTGAATCAAGAGATTTTAACGCAGAACGACTTTAATCCGGCCTTATTAAATAACCCTTCTCAAATTCAAAACTTTTCAACTAAAATAGAGATACAGCAGCCATTAATAAATTTAGATGGTATTTACCAACGAAAAGCGGCTAAATCTAAAATGGAAGCGATGTCTTTAAAAACGGACCGAACCCAAGAGTATCTAGCTTTCGAAGTAGAGAAAGCTTATATGCAATTACAATTAGCCTATAAAGGAGTTGCTGTTTTAGAAAAAGCACTTGATGCCGCAAACGCTAATAAAGCTTTAGCAGATAATAGTTTTAAACAAGGCTATTTACAACGTGCAGATGTTTTAAATGTCGAGGTAAGAGTTACTGAAGTTCAAAATCAATTACAATCGGCAAGAAGTAATGTGCAAAATGCTTCAAACTATTTGTCTTTCTTAATGAATGATGAAAGTTATGTGATTTATACACCAACAGATAGTCTAACTGTTGAAGTAGTTTCTATGACCGATCCAAAGGTTTCTGAAAATCGTTCTGATATCAAAGCTATGGAATTGGCGTCTAATGCTTATGAAGCCATGAATAAAGCAGATAAGATGGCTTTTCTACCAAGGTTGAATGCTTTTGGAAGCTACGAATTATACGACGATCAAATTTTTCAAGCAGATGCAAACGGCTATTTGTTTGGGGCTCAATTAAGTTGGGATATTTTTCAAGGATCTAAACGTTTTGGTAAAGCGCAAAAAAGTAAAGCTGAATTTGAAAAATCTAAGTTAGAGTACAAGCAATATGTGTCGCAAAGTAATTTAGAATTGAATAAAGCAAAACGCGCTTTTTTAGATGCTGAAAATAAATTGAAATTAAACCAATTGGCTTTGGAACAATCCGAGGAATCGTTAAGGATACGCACCAACCGGTTCAAAGAAGGTTTAGAAAAAACATCCGATTTATTGTTAGCTGAAACGCAATACGCACAAAAGCAATTGGAATATTATCAAACCATATTTGAATACAATTACGCACAAGCTTATTTACAATTTTTAACTAAGGGCTAAAACTTCTCGACTGTGCTTGAGGAGACGAATATTGACTAATCTATTTTTGACGAAAACACATTGCGAAGCAAACAGGACCTAAATAATAAACAATTTTAAAAATGAAAAAAATATATACCATCTTAACATTATCTATCGCATTGCTATTAGCCAGTTGCGGTAGTGAAGACAAAAAAGCGGTTGCAGATAATTCTCCTGAAATTGTTGTAAAAACGAGTCAAGTAGAAGCAAATTCTAATTCACCGTTTTTATCGGTAAGCGGAAAAATTCAGGCAGTAAATAGTGCAGAATTAAGTACTAGAATGATGGGATACGTAAACAAAGTTCACGTAAATGTAGGTGATAAAGTACGTAAAGGGCAACTTTTAGTATCAATTAATAATGCCGATTTACAAGCAAAAAGAGCCCAAGTAAATGCAGGAATTACAGAAGCAACAGTAGCCTTTAACAACGCTCAAAAAGATTATAATCGCTTTCAGAATTTATTCGCAGAGCAAAGCGCCTCTCAAAAGGAAATGGATGATAAGACCGCCAATTTCGAAATGGCAAAAGCGCGATTAGAGTCGGCAAAGCAAATGAAAAACGAAATCAACGCACAATTCGCTTATAGCAATCTTACCGCACCTTTCAGCGGAACGGTAACTAGTAAAAACGTAGAAGAAGGTAATATGGCAAATCCAGGTGTTCCTTTAATCAGTATTGAAACGCCAGGAAGTTTTGAAGTGATGGCTATGGTTCCTGAAACTGAAATTTCCGAAATTAAAACTGGTACAACTGTAGATGTTTTAGTTAAATCTATTAATCAGACATTGAAAGGAAAAGTTACGGAGGTTAGTACATCTGCTAAAAATACAGGTGGACAATACTTAGTAAAAATAGTTTTAGATAAAACGGATGCGAACATCTTATCTGGAATGTTTACCACCGTTCAGTTTCCTGTGGAAAGAAAAACAAAACCTGAAATGGTATTGATTCCAACAGAAGCAATTATTACTAACGGGCAATTATCTGGTGTTTACACAGTAAGTCAAAGTAATACAGCAATTTTAAGATGGTTGCGATTAGGTAGAATTTTTGGAGATCAAGTAGAAGTATTATCTGGTTTAAATGCAGACGAAGCCTACATTGTTTCAGCTGAAGGCAAACTTTTTAATGGTGCAAAAATTACAATACAATAACTAAAAGGTCGCGTTAAGGATAGCAATGGAAATCCTTTTTTTGCTTCCATATATGGCAAAAAAAAGATTGTAATGGATAGCCTGTTAAAACGCCCAAAATAAAAGTATAAAATGAAAGAAGGAATCGCAGGAAAAATTGCCAAAGTCTTTATGCAATCTAAGTTAACGGTATTGTTAATGATTGTGTTTATGGTTGTTGGTGTTTATAGTTCGTTTTTAATTCCTCGTGAAGAAGAACCACAAATTGATGTGCCAATGGCAGATATTTTTGTTGGGTATCCGGGAGCAAGTCCAACGGAAGTCGAGTCGCGAGTTATTAAACCCTTAGAGCAATTAATTTCTAATATAAAAGGTGTGGAATATGTGTACTCTACATCAATGAAGGAACAGGGCATGGTTATCGTTCAGTTTTATGTGGGCGAAGATGTTGAGCGTTCGTTTGTAAAGTTATACAACGAAATTAATAAGCATATGGACCAAATGCCACAAGGTGTAACAATGCCTTTGGTAAAAACACGAGCTATTGATGATGTGCCTATGTTGGGTTTAACACTGTGGAGTGAAAATTACGACGATTACCAATTAAATCAAATGGCTCAAGAGTTAGAGGCAGAAATTCAAAAGGTAAATGATGTTGCCATTACTCATAAAATTGGTGGTCGAGAGCGTCAATTACGCGTGGTTTTAGACAAAGATAAATTAGCAGCAAGTGGCTTAGATTTTTTATCGGTTTCTGAAATGATTAAGGCAAATAATAGCCAATTAAGTTCAGGGAGTTTTGATAAAAACGATACAGAATTTCTTGTAAATACAGGGAAGTTTCTAGAAACGGTAACAGATGTTGAAAACCTAGTAGTCGGGGTTAAACAAAATCAGCCTATCTATTTGAAGCAAGTGGCGCGTATTTTGGACGGTCCAGAACTGCCTCAAAATTATGTGAGTTTAGGTTTTGGAAAAGGAAGTGTTAAATCTTCAGAATACAAATCGGAATATCCTGCAGTGACCATTTCTGTTGCCAAACGAAAAGGCGCAGACGCTATGAAAATTTCGGAAGTCATTATTGATAAGGTGGATCATTTACGTGCGACTTTAATTCCGGATGACGTTCATGTGGAAATCACTAGAAACTACGGAGAAACAGCTTCACAGAAAGTTTCTGAGCTGCTTTGGCACCTTATAGGCTCTATTTTCGCAGTAACCATCGTAGTTATGTTGGCTATGGGCTGGCGTGGTGGATTGGTCGTGTTTTTATCGGTGCCAATTACTTTCGCACTAACCTTATTGAGTTACTACTTGATGGATTATACCTTAAACCGAATTACCTTATTCGCTTTGGTTTTCGTAACAGGTATTGTCGTCGATGACTCCATTATTATTGCCGAAAACATGCATAGGCATTTTAAGATGAAACGATTGCCTTTTAAACAAGCTGCATTATACGCTATTAACGAAGTTGGTAACCCAACCATTTTAGCAACATTCACGGTAATTGCTTCGGTATTACCAATGGCTTTTGTTTCAGGATTAATGGGACCCTATATGGCGCCAATGCCTATTGGAGCATCTATTGCTATGATTTTATCTTTATTTGTAGCCTTGACTATTACGCCATATTTAGGCTTGATTTTCTTAAGAGAGAAAGATAAAAAAGGTCAGACTGAAAAATCCGAAAAACCTTTAGAAGATACTTTAATTTATAGAGTATATAACAAATTAGAACGTCCGTTATTAGAAAGTAAAGCAAAACGTTGGTTGTTTTTAGGGGGAACATTTGCGCTTTTAATGGTAACCATGGTGCTGTTTTTTACGAATTCGGTTGCTGTAAAAATGTTGCCATTTGACAATAAGAATGAATTTCAAGTGGTTATTGATATGCCTGAAGGTACAACCTTAGAACGTACAGGAGTTGTAGCACAAGAAATTTCTCAATACTTAGCGACACGTCCAGAAGTAGTAAATTATCAAAACTATGTGGGGACCTCAGCACCTATAACATTTAACGGCTTGGTGCGTCATTACGATTTACGTGGTGGATCTAATATGGCAGATATTCAAGTGAATTTAATTGGTAAAGGGGAGCGTTCTGCACAAAGTCATGATATTGCTAAATTATTACGACCAGATATTCAGAAAATCGCTTCGAAATTTGGAGCTAATGTGAAATTAGTAGAAGTTCCACCAGGACCTCCAGTACTATCTACAATTGTAGCTGAAGTGTATGGGCCAAATTACGATGAGCAAATTAGAATTGCCGATAATATTCAAGAGATACTAAGAAATACAGATGACGTGGTAGATATCGATTGGATGGTGGAGGATGACCAAATTGAATATCAGTTTGAAATCAATAAGGAAAAAGCAATGTTATATGGTGTAGCACCACAGCAAATAGCTTACACCATGAATATGGCATTATCTAATAGAGCTATTACAAACTTGTATGATGAAGATGCTGTTAGTCAAGTTGGATTAGTATTGGCTTTAGATGAAAAGGAGAAATCTACAATTACAGACATCTCTCAATTAAAAGTAAAATCGAATCAAGGGCTGATGATTCCTATTGCCGATTTAGTAGATATTTCACAAACCACTGCAGCCAAAAGCATTTATCGTAAAAATCAAAAACGTGTGGTTTATGTTATGGCAGATATGGCTGGAGAATTAGAAAGTCCTGCATACGCGATTTTAGGAATGGAAGACAAACTGAAGGAGATTCCTTTAGAAAAAGGATACGAACTTAATGAACTGTATTTAGGTCAACCAGATTTTGAGGATAATTATACGGTAAAATGGGATGGTGAATGGCAAATTACATTAGAGGTATTTCGAGATTTAGGAATTGCGTTTTTAGGTGCTATTATCTTGATATACATTTTAATTGTTGGCTGGTTCCAAAACTTTAAAGCACCCATCGTAATGATGGTTGCTATTCCGTTATCCTTAATCGGGATTATTCTTGGACACTGGATTATGGGAGCATTCTTTACAGCCACATCGTTTATTGGAATGATTGCTTTAGCGGGAATTATGGTGAGGAACTCGGTTTTACTAATTGACTTTATCAATTTAAGAACAGCTGAAGGTGTACCGTTAAAACAAGCAGCAATTGAAGCTGGAGCTGTGCGTACAACACCAATTCTATTAACAGCAGGAACGGTTGTTATTGGCGCATTTGTGATTTTGTTTGATCCAATTTTCCAAGGCTTAGCGATATCGTTAATGGGCGGAACTATTGTTTCAACAGTGTTAACCTTGTTGGTTGTGCCACTGGTATATTACATGATTGAGAAGAAGAATTACAAATGAATATTTTCCGCAGATTTCGCGGATGTACGCAGAAGTACAATCTAAAAATCTGCGGGAAACAAAAATAAATCGCATATGAAATTAGTAATAGTCACATCAGTCGAAGAGTTTCAAAAAGATGTTTTGAGACTTTTCAAAAATGCAGATATTCACAATTTGAGTAGTTCTGATATAGACGGCTATAAAAATGGTTCTTCAGTATTAATGACCTCAAGTTGGTTTCCAGGTGAAAAATTTGGAGATGAATCGCGTTTATTTTTCTCGTTTACGGAAGACGAAAATATTAATATGCTATTCCGGTTAATACAAGAATTTAATTCAACTTTAGAAACCAACAATGCTGTAAGAGCTGTTGTGGTTCCTATTGAAAGATCAATATAAACTTAAAAATTAATTAAAGATGTTAAATACTTATTTTAGAATTATAGTTGGAAGTATGGTATTGTTAAGTGTTGTACTTACGCAATACGTGCATGAAAACTGGATGTGGTTTACCGTATTTATTGGTGTAAATCTGATTCAGTCGGCCTTTACCAAGTGGTGCTTATTAGAAACCATTCTAGTAAAATTAGGGGTTAAGAAAGAAGGTGGTAGTTGTAGTATAAAATAGTTATCAAAATTAAATAGGTGTAATCCTTGATAAATTTGATATATTAAAAATCCATAAATTGATTTATTGCATGTATTTTCGCATAAATTTAATTTATGGATTTTTTATTTCAACCTTGGCCTTGGTATGTTTCAGGCTTTTTAATAGCACTTACCATGCTTATACTTTTGCTTATGGGCAAAAGGTTTGGTATGTCTTCAAACCTAAGAACCTTTTGTGCTGCTTGTGGAGCAGGGAAAGCAAGCGACTTTTTTAAGTTTAATTGGCGGGATGATGTTTGGAACCTTCTTATAGTAGTTGGAGCCATGCTTGGTGGTTATTTTGCATCTCATTATTTATCTCAAGGCGACATGCCTTTAATTAGTGAAGCTACTATAGCTTCTTTACAAGATTTAAATATATCTGCCACCAATCAATACGTTCCTGTAGAGTTATTTTCTTTAGAATCCATGACAAATATAAAAACGCTTGCTATTTTAATTATAGGGGGAATTCTTGTGGGATTTGGCGCTCGTTATGCAGGAGGTTGTACTTCTGGTCATGCTATTTCAGGATTAAGCAATCTGCAATTACCATCATTAATCGCTGTTGTTGGATTTTTTATTGGAGGTCTGATTATGGTTCATTTATTATACCCTTTAATTTTTTAATATGAAGAAGTTAGCATTCATTATAGTCGGTTTTTGTTTCGGAATTATCATGTATAAGTCGGAAGCAGCATCCTGGTTTCGTATTTATGAAATGTTCAGATTTGAATCTTTCCACATGTATGGTATTATGGGAACAGCCTTAGCATTTGGAGTCCTGTTCGTACATTTAATTAAACGCTTTCACATCAAGACTTTTTCAGGTGAAACCATTACTATTGCTCCAAAAGAGAAATCTATTACGAGATATTTAGTAGGAGGAATTATTTTTGGTTTGGGTTGGGCTTTAGTAGGAGCCTGTCCAGGACCTATATTTGTACTTATAGGAGCTGGATATTTACCCGTTATAATTGTATTTCTAGCCGCTGTGTTTGGGACTTTTTTATACGGCTTGGTTAGAGAAAAATTGCCACATTAGTTGCTTTTTATGTTGGTTTTGTAACATTTTTATGGGTTGTTCGTCATATTAATACATCAATCATTAGAAATTAATCATCATGAGAAAAGACAATCAATTAATAGTTATAACCCATTTAAGTCAGTTATTAACGTGCTTAACCGGATTTGGAGGACTTATAGTGCCACTTATTTTATGGGCAACACAAAAGGATAAGGTTCTTGATATGGATGAACATGGTAAGCGTATTATTAATTTTCAATTGAGTATACTTATTTATGCTATTATTTGTGTTCCGGCAATTTTATTATTAGGTTTGGGTATTGTTGGTTTAATTGTTATCGGTTTTATTTCTTTAATATTTCCTATAATCAATGCCATAAAGGCCAACAACGGAGAACCTGTAACATATCCATTATCTTTTAATTTTATTAGTTAAAATATTTATTCCAGTAAGAACATATAATGGATTTTAAAAGCGCTTTCTTAGGAAGGCGCTTTTTTGTTTTAATAGCTGTGTTAGGAAGGACTGTCTATTTAAGCCAATAGTATCAAAATAAAAAAACCACAACTTAACAAAGTTATGGTTTTCATTATCTTTTATAAACATAAGTTATAACAGCTTTATAAGCTTGTTTACTAGCTGTTCAACATGACTGGCATAACAAGCATAGTAACTTGTTCACCTTCATCTAAACCATCAACAGGAGTTAAAATTCCTGCTCTATTTGGTAAGCTCATCTCTAATTGTACTTCGTCTGAAGTTAGGTTGTTTAACATTTCAGTTAAGAAACGAGAGTTAAACCCAATTTGCATATCGTCTCCTTGGTAATCACAAGTTAAACGCTCTTCCGCTTTGTTTGAGTAGTCTATATCTTCAGCAGAAATATTTAATTCAGCTCCAGCAATTTTTAAACGTATTTGGTGGGTTGTTTTGTTAGAGAAAATACTAACACGACGTACCGAATTTAAAAACTGCATTCTATCTATCACTAATTTATTTGGATTCTCTTTTGGAATTACAGCTTCGTAATTTGGATATTTTCCATCAATTAAACGACAGATTAAAATGGTATTTTCAAACGTGAATTTTGCATTAGAATCGTTGTATTCAATGGTTACATTATCATCACTTGCCGCTAAAATTCCTTTTAATAGATTTAGAGGCTTTTTAGGCATGATAAATTCAGTGGTTTGACCCGCTGTAACATCTTCTCTTGAATATTTAACCAATTTATGGGCATCTGTAGCAACAAAGGTTAATCCTTCTGTAGAAAACTGAAAGAACACTCCACTCATTACAGGACGTAAATCATCGTTTCCAGCAGCAAAAATGGTTTTGCTGATAGCTGTAGATAAAATATCGCCGGTAATAGTTGTTGAGGTTGCATCGTCTAAAGACACCGCTTTAGGGAATTCATTTCCATCAGCATAAGCTAAAGCGTATTTTCCATGATTCGAGCTAATTTCTATGGTATTGTTTTCTTCAACAACAAAGGTTAAAGGTTGCTCAGGAAAGGTTTTTAAAGTTTCTAATAGCAAACGAGCTGGAACAGCGATGTTTCCACTATTTTCACTTTCTACTTCTAATTTAGCCGACATGGTCGTTTCTAAATCACTTGCAGAAATTGTAAGTTCAGAATTGTTTAATTCGAATAAGAAGTTATCTAAAATAGGTAAGGTATTCGAGTTATTAATAACACCTCCAAGAACTTGTAGCTGTTTTAGTAAATAGGTACTTGATACTATAAATTTCATGTATATTAAATACGTTTAATGTTCGTTTAATTACTATTACAAATATATCGTATAGTGGTTAATATAGGAAACAAACTTATTAACATTTCATCTCGTGAAAATAGTATTTTTTTTTCAACAAATCAAGTGGTTATCTTAGGTATTTCTTCTTTCTATAGAAATTGAAAATAAACCCGAAAACCCCTAAAAACACTAGTGGTAACAGAATGTTAATTAACTGCCATTTGGTTTTTTCTGAAGCGGCTTTTTTGTAATCTAAAAACGACACTTCAATTTCTTTTGATCGAATGTTTATAAGTCCGTTATCATCTAGAAGGTAATTTACGGCATTTAGTAAAAATTCTTTATTGCCGTATAGCTGTCCAGAACTCCTGTCGAAGCCTAATTCAATAGGTCCGTTTTTACCCAATTCATTTTTAATAACATCGCCATCAGCAATTACAATCATTTTAGTTGCTTTGCTTTTGTTTCTTGTTTTTTCAAGAGGAAAAGGTTTCACCCGGTTGTTATACACCGAAGTAAATTCGCCTTCCAACAAAACGGCTAAGTTTTGATACGGATTGTTGTAAAGTTCTGGGTTTGGTTCTTCCACCGTCATTTCTAAACTAATTTCCCTTGGTGTTCCATCTATTTTAGAAAGTGTTGAACTTTTTAGTAAAATGGTTTTTTTGATATCGTTTTTTAAGGTGTCAATTTGATTTGCGAAATCAAACTTCACTAAATTTAAATTATTCACGATAGGATGTTGACCTAAGGGATTTACCAAAGGCGAATAGTACCAAGGAAACTGTTGAAAACGAGCTTCGCTGCCTTCACCTATAGCTAAAGTAATTGGAGCCGAGTAGAGGTCGTTTATTAAAACAGGATTGATTCTTAAACCGTATTTAAAGAAGAAATCGGTCATGTTTAAGTCTCTAGCAATCGCTACACTTTTACCTGTATTGTACAGGCTATCTTTTTCCATAGCCACGGCGTCCATTAACCAGAGGCTTTTTCCTCCAGCCATGGTATACTGATCTAAAACAAACTTTTCTTCTTCGGTAAAAGCTTCTGTAGGCTTTGCAGATACAATTAAATTGAAATCCTTTAACTGATTTAGTGTTCTTTCAGGGTTGCGAGCCACACTGTCTAAAGTAAACGGAGCTAGGTTGTAATATTCTGAAATGGTTTTTAGGAAATCTTCTATATAACGCCCTTTTAGTTCGCCATTACCAATTAAGAAGGCTATTTTTTTATTTCGTGGATTCACCAATTTGCTAAAGCCATCAGCAAAAGCATATTCTAAATGCTGAACCGAATGGGTGATTAGTTCCTGTTGGGTAGCACCAATTTTATTCTTTACCAAAGGAATTTTTACTGTTACATCGTTATAACTAGCTAAGGCCCATGGAAAAATAACTGCTTGACTACTTTTTCCGTTTTCTTCCACGTTCAGTTGCATAGGTATTAAACCTCTGTCGTTGAGTTGTTGGATGTTTGTATCTCTATTCGCTTCGTCTGCTAGTGGGTTTATAAAATGAAAAACAATGTTTTTATTATGAGCCGAAAACTCTTCTAGAATTTGTTTCGTTTCTAATTGCAGGCGTCTGAATTCTGAAGGGAAGCCTTCGCCTTCTAAAAATACATCTACAATAATAGGCGATTCCACCTCGTCTATAATACCTAGAGCGGATGGGCTAATGGTATATCGTTTGTCTGAAGTTAAATCGAAACGACTGTAGTAATTACTGCTCAGGAAGTTTAACGCTAATAAACCCAATAATAAGGCGGTTAAAACAAGGCTTTCTTTCTTCTGGATGCCTTTGGTTGCAATCCGTTTGCTTGTAAGAAAAATAAAGAAAATGGTAATGCTTAAGAAATAGACAATATCTCGTGTATCTAAAACCCCACGACTCATGCTTTTATAGTGCGCGTTCATCCCCAATTGCTCAACAAAGGTACTTGCCAGCATGTCTGCTATTCCTTCAAACCCGATATAAAAAATTATACAAATAAATACGGAGGCTATAAACGAAACAATTTGATTGTCTGATAATGTGGAGGTAAAAACACCAATAGCTGTATAGGCTGCCACTAAGAATAATAAGCCAAAATACGAGCCTAAGGTACTACCAACATCTAGATTACCGATAGGGTTTCCTAATTGATATACCGTGTACACATATAGAAGTGTAGGAAGTAAAGCCATTAGGATTAAGATAAAAGCCCCTAAGTATTTCCCTAAAACAATGTTGAATAAACTGATGGGTTTTGTTACTAATAATTCTAGAGTTCCTTGCTTTTTTTCGTCGCTAAAACTTCGCATAGTAACTGCTGGAATCAGGAAAATTAGCACCCAAGGAGCTAATAGGAAAAACGAGGATAGATCGGCAAAGCCATTGTTTAAGATGTTGAATTCCCCTTTAAAGAGCCATAGAATCAATCCGTTTAACAAAAGAAAAAGAGCGATAACCAAGTAACCAATTGGAGAGGCAAAAAATGAGTTTATTTCTTTTCTTAGGATGGCAAACATTTGTATAAGGTATTAGGGAATAATAGTAATTAGATTATTTGTTAATGAGCTAACATGTTTATTAAATTAGTATAGCTTTTAAGGTTATAGAAGTGAAACCGTTTTATCCACGCTCCAAGCTTCTGGTTTGGCATTGAAAAGAGGTTTTGTTTTACTCCACACCGCTTTAAATAAATCGGAGTGTCTGTATGCTTCCAAATCGGTTTCGGCCTCCCAATAACTATAGGTAAAAAATATGTTTGTATTTGTTTTGTCTCTATATAATTCTAATAAACGGCAGCCTTTAAAATTTCGTATTTTTTCTTTATTCAGATCAAAATTCGCAAGAAATTCAGGTACATGCTTTTCATCAAAACTTAATTTTACAATTCTTACAAACATAGGTTTCTACTTTTATTCATTTATAAATTTTACGCTTACAGAGTCCAGTACATTCAATCCTAATAAGGTATTAGCACTACCAGTAGTTAGTCCGTTACTTTTATAAACGGCAATCTCCAAATAATTAGATGAGTTAAATACCACCATTTTTTTTCCTTCGTCGTTTCTTTTTTCTATTGGCACTTCAAAATTCACTACATCGCAATATTTAGTAAATATTTTATCGAATTTATAAGACCTAGCACTTATTATAAATTTTCGTCCCTTTTGGATTTTTGTAAAAAAGGATTTTTTAATATTGGTAATAACGTTGCCATAATTATCAATATAGATTACGCTTCCTACAATCTGAGTTTCTTCTTCGTTAACAAATGGATGTATGTTTCTTATAGGTTTAATAAAATCTATTGGTTTTCCAATAACCTCAAGAGTTCCACCTCGAGCTATATGGCAAGCTACTTTAACAAAAACATCTAGCGCAGGAAATTTGGTTTCAACATGGTCGTGGATGTTTATTTCCACTATTTTTTCTGGACTTATTTCGGCAGAGATCATGCTCATAATTCCATTATTGGCACATATAAAATAATGATCGTCTAGTAAAATAGCTATATGCTTGTTATCTTCATGCATTTCAGAATCGATACCTATAATGTGTATGGTTCCTTTAGGAAAACTACTGTAGGCATTTTGAATAATATAAGCCGCTTCTGGAATGTTAAAAGGCGATACCGAATGAGAGATATCAACAATTCTCACATCTGGTAATTCGGTGTAAATAGCTCCTTTAACTGCGCCAGCAAAGTGATCTTTCTCTCCGAAATCGGTTGTTAAGGTTATAATTGGCATGAATTATTTGTTGATATTTTTTTAACTAAACACAAGTTAAAATTATGTAGTTTTGTTTAAGGACAAATCTAATAAATCTAAATCGATAATTTTCATTAAATCATACAGCTTTTGAACGAAATCACAATCGAACTTGAAGAAGTTTCTCCAAAAGAATTTTTTGGAGCACATAATGCCAATATTGAATTATTAAAAAAGTATTTCCCCAAATTAAAAATTGTAGCAAGAGGCTCGAAGATAAAAGCTTATGGCGATAAGGATCTTCTTGAGGAATTCGATAAACGATTTCATATGGTCATGGAACACTATATTAAATTCAATAAGTTGGATGAAAATGTTATAGAACGCATTCTTACTAGTGTAAGTAAAGATGATTATGAAACCAGTGCAGCTAGTGGAGATACTATTGTTCATGGAGTTAACGGTCGATTAATAAAAGCACAAACAGCCAACCAACGTAAATTGGTAGAACTGATGCGGAAAAACGATATGGTTTTTGCCATTGGTCCGGCTGGAACAGGGAAAACCTATACAGGAGTTGCTTTAGCCGTGCGAGCGTTAAAAAACAAAGAAGTTAAACGTATTATTTTAACCCGTCCAGCTGTTGAGGCAGGTGAGAACTTAGGCTTTCTTCCAGGAGATTTAAAAGAAAAGTTAGATCCGTACATGCAGCCTTTATATGATGCTTTACGTGATATGATTCCGCCAGAAAAATTAATGCAATACATAGAAAATGGAACCATACAAATAGCTCCGTTGGCTTTTATGCGAGGAAGAACCTTGGACCATGCATTTGTTATTTTGGATGAAGGACAAAATACGACACATGCTCAAATGAAGATGTTTTTAACTAGAATGGGTAAGAACGCCAAGTTTTTATTGACGGGAGATCCAGGACAAGTAGATTTGCCAAGAAGAACCATTTCTGGTTTAAAAGAAGCTTTACTTATTTTGAAAAACGTAGAAGGCGTAGGAATGGTGTTTTTAGATGATAAAGATGTTATACGCCATAAACTGGTTAAAAAGGTTATTGAAGCCTATAAAAGCATTGAATCTCAACCTTAATTGGGATTTATAAAGCTACATTATCGCAGCCGATAAATAAAAATATCTTTTAAAGAATAAGCCAGTTGTTAAGCTGGCTTTTTTATTTGTCCATTTTAGGTTGTGGGCTACTGTATTGTTGGTTTCCCATGCCTATGTAAGACTTTCCTTATAATTATATAAACAATACCAATAATCATATAATTTATTCTGTGATAGGTTATGGATCTTTGGTGTGTAATCATAACACATACAAAAATGAAAAAAATATTTTTAGTTATCATGATATTTGGATTAACTCCAATTTTCGCACAACAAAATGAGGTAGAATTTACACCAAAAAACTCTTGGTTAAAAGCTGGGTTAACAGCGGGAATTCCAGTAGGAGATGCTAGTGATCTATCGTCCTTTAGTTTAGGTTTAGATTTAAGAGGTCAGTATTTATTTAATCCAAATGTGGCCATTGGTGTAGCTTCAGGTTACAGCCATTATTTTGGAAAAGACAAGTTCGACGATTTTGGACTGGTGCCTTTAGCTGGGTTCTTTCGTTACTATTTTACTCCAAACGGATTGTTTATTGGGACGGACGTTGGTTATGGATTGTTAACTAATGTCGATAACCATGAAGGAGGTTTATATGTTAACCCACAAATAGGGTATCATAACAGAGATTGGAATATTTATGCTTTTTATCAAAACACCTTTGCAGAAAACGATTTGAATTTGCAACAGGTTGGAGTAGGAGTTACCTATAATATCCGATTTAAATAAATTGCAATAAAAATTAAAGATACTTAAAAGGAGAAATGTTTATTTCTCCTTTTTTTATTTAGTTTTGCGGCAGTAAACAAATTACCTTTGCAAAACAACCAACAAGCTACTACAAATGAACACGATTACAGATACTAATTTCAGTTTCCCGAACCAAAAAAGCATATACAAAGGCAAAGTAAGAGAGGTCTATAATATCAATGACGATTTGTTAGTCATGGTTGCAACAGACAGGCTTTCGGCTTTCGATGTGGTTATGCCAAAGGGCATTCCTTACAAAGGGCAAATATTAAATCAGATTGCCACCAACATGATGAAAGCAACTGAAGATTTGGTGCCAAACTGGCTAATAGCAACTCCAGATCCCAATGTGGCGGTTGGACATTTATGCGAGCCGTTTAAAGTGGAAATGGTTATTCGAGGCTACTTGTCTGGGCATGCCGCTAGAGAATATAAAGCAGGGAAACGCGTACTTTGTGGTGTAAGCATGCCAGAAGGGATGAAAGAAAACGATAAATTTCCTCAACCCATTATCACGCCAGCCACTAAAGCAGAAATGGGCGATCACGACGAAGATATTTCAAGAGAAGACATAATAAAAAAAGGAATAGTATCTGAAGCTGATTACTTAGTTTTGGAGGATTACACTAGAAAGTTATTCCAAAGAGGTTCGGAAATTGCGGCCTCTAGAGGGTTGATTTTAGTAGATACCAAATACGAGTTCGGAAAAACCAAAGACGGCAAGATTGTTTTAATCGATGAGATACATACTCCAGATTCATCACGTTATTTTTATGCAGATGGTTATCAAGAGCGTCAAGATAGAGGTGAGGCTCAAAAGCAATTATCTAAAGAGTTTGTACGTCAGTGGTTAATAGCCAATGAGTTTCAAGGCTTAGAAGGACAAACCGTTCCAGAAATGAGCGATGCGTATATTGAAACTGTAAGTGAGCGTTATATAGAGCTTTACGAAAATATTACAGGAGAAACCTTTGTCAAAGCAGACGTTTCAAATATTCAAAGTAGGATAGAGCAAAATGTTTTGGCCTATTTGGGAAACTAGCCTTTTTAATACTATAAAAAAAAGACCTTGAATTACATCAAGGTCTTTTTTTATGGCATAAATTTTCAAGGGTTCAATTGCTTTTAATACATTTATACATCTTAACAAACAACATGGAACAACTAAACCAACTTATTTCAGATTTTGCTTCTTACGCTTGGGGATTGCCCTTGTTAATTTTATTAATTGGTGGAGGATTGTATTTATTAATTCTTTCTGGGTTTTTACCTTTTAGATATTTGGGACATGCTTTTCAAGTTTTACGTGGTAAATACGACAACCCAAACGATTCTGGAGAAATAAGTCACTTTCAGGCTTTAACTACAGCATTGTCTTCAACCATTGGTATGGGAAACATTGCTGGTGTAGCTGTAGCCATATCCATAGGAGGACCAGGCGCAGTTTTTTGGATGTGGGTAAGTGCCATTATAGGAATGAGCACCAAATTCTTTACCTCAACATTAGCTATTATGTACCGAGGGAAAGATAGTCATGGAAAGATTCAAGGCGGTCCGATGTATTTTATTATGGAAGGTTTAGGAAAAAAATGGAAACCATTGGCTGTATTTTTTAGTTTATGTGGGCTTGTTGGGGCTTTGCCTGTTTTTAATGTAAATCAATTAACCCAAGCCATAAATGATATTTTATTAGTGCCTAACGGTGTTGAGGTTGGGTTTCATACCAATCTAATTATAGGTATTGTATTAGTTCTTATTACCTCAATAGTTATTCTTGGCGGATTAAACCGAATTAGTAAAGTCGCGTCTAAAATGGTTCCTAGCATGGTTTTACTTTACTTTGTTTTGGTGATATTTATATTAATCATCAATTTTGAAGTGGTACCAAAATACTTCTTAATGATATTTACCGATGCGTTTGCCGCTAATAATTTTAAAGGAGATTCTTTTTTAGGTGGCGTTGTAGGCGGATTGATTCTTTTGGGTATCAGACGTGGTGCTTTTTCAAATGAGGCTGGAATTGGTACAGCTCCCATGGCTCATGGTGCTGCTAAAACCAATGAGCCCGTTCGCGAAGGTTTGGTAGCTATGTTGGGGCCAGCCATAGATACTTTAGTGGTTTGTACCCTTACGGCATTAGCCATTTTGGTTACAGGAGTTTGGCAAACATCAGATGCCAATGGGGTGAGTTTAACGGCTTCAGCCTTTGGCGATGCCATGCCGGGAATAGGAACGTATTTGTTGTTAGTTTGTATTGCCGTTTTTAGTATTTCGTCCTTATTTTCATATTCGTATTATGGCACTAAGTGCATGTCCTTTTTATTTGGAGCAGATAACATGCATTATTATAACTACTTATACATTGCAAGTATCCTTATGGGAGCCACGACCTCTTTAGCCATGATGATTAATTTAATTGATGGTTTTTTTGCACTTATGGCTATTCCAACCATGACGGCTACTTTAATTATGGCACCTCGCGTAGTCAAAGAATTTAAAGCCTATAGAGTCAGGTTGTTAGAACATAAAAAATAAACGAATTACAATAAGTATTTAATTTTCAGTTTAGTCCATAATACTTATTTTTAAAAGACATTTTAATCAAACATAACCGGAGATTATGAGTAATTACCACATCAAACATTTAGAAGAATACTATCAAGTTTATAGAAAGTCTATTCGAGAACCAGAAAATTTTTGGGAGGAAGTAGCTGAGGAGCATTTTTTATGGCGAAAGAAATGGGATAAAGTTTTAAGTTGGGATTTTTCTAAACCAGAAATTAAATGGTTTGAAGGAGCAAAACTTAATATTACTGAAAACTGTATAGACAGGCATTTAACCACTCGTGGCGATAAAACGGCTATATTGTTCGAACCGAATAATCCAGACGAACCTGCCGAACATATTTCGTACAAACAATTATACGAAAGAGTGAATAAAATGGCCAATGTGTTAAAAGCTCATGGTATAAAAAAGGGCGACCGTGTTTGTATTTACGTACCTATGATTCCTGAATTAAGCATTGCTATTTTAGCTTGTGCTAGAATTGGAGCCATACATTCTGTCGTGTTTGCTGGCTTTTCTTCTACAGCTCTATCCACTAGAATTAACGATTCCGATTGTAAAATGGTCATTACGGCAGATGGCTCGTTTAGAGGTAATAAAACCATAGATTTAAAAGGGATTGTAGATGAGGCATTGGAGTCTTGCTCAGGGGTTGAACATGTGTTAGTAGTTAAGCGTATTGACAGCAATATTTCTATGAAAGAAGGGCGCGACACTTGGTTGCAACCTTTATTGGATGAAGCTTCATCTGAATGTCCTGCAGAAATTATGGACGCTGAAGACCCACTATTCATTCTGTACACTTCAGGTTCTACTGGACAGCCAAAAGGCATGGTGCATACTACGGCCGGTTATATGGTTTACACCGCTTATACCTTTAAAAATGCCTTTCAATACCGAGAGAATGATGTGTATTGGTGCACAGCAGATATAGGATGGATTACTGGGCATAGTTATATCGTTTACGGACCACTAGCGAACGGTGCCACCTCACTTATGTTTGAAGGGGTGCCACATTATCCTGATTTTGGACGTTTCTGGGAAATTATAGATAAACATAAAGTCAACCAATTTTACACGGCACCAACTGCTATTCGAGCATTAGCAAAACAAGGTTCAGAATTGGTAGAGAAATTCGATTTATCCTCCATAAAAGTATTAGGGTCTGTTGGAGAACCTATCAATGAGGAAGCTTGGCATTGGTATAATGATAATGTGGGGAAAAGAAAAAGTCCGATTATAGATACTTGGTGGCAGACTGAAACAGGTGGAATTATGATTACGCCAATTCCGTTTGTTACCCCAACAAAACCAACCTATGCTACCTTACCATTTATAGGGGTACAACCCGCGTTAATGAATGAGGCTGGAGAAGAATTAAAGGGCAATCAGGTAGAGGGGCGCTTATGCATTAAATTCCCATGGCCGAGTATGGCTAGAACCATTTGGAGAAATCATGACAGGTATAAAGAAACCTATTTTTCAACCTACAAAAACATGTATTTTACGGGAGATGGCGCACTTAGGGATGAGGTAGGTTATTATAGAATTACAGGACGTGTAGATGATGTTATTATTGTTTCAGGCCATAATTTAGGAACCGCACCTATTGAAGATGCTATTAATGAACATCCAGCAGTTGCCGAATCTGCTATTGTTGGTTACCCTCATGATATTAAGGGAACCGCTTTATATGGGTATATCACCCTTAAAGATGCCGGTGAAGGTAGGATGCACGATAATTTACGTAAAGAAATCAATCAACTCATTACCGATAGAATTGGCCCGATTGCCAAGCTGGACAAAATCCAATTTACTGAAGGTTTACCAAAAACTCGTTCGGGCAAGATTATGAGACGTATATTACGTAAAATAGCAGAAAAGAATACCTCTAATTTGGGTGATATCAGTACCTTGTTAAATCCGGAGGTAGTTCAAGATATTATGGATCAGTCCTTGTAACATAAACGTGAAAATATCATTCAAAAATCTTATATTCATAAAAAAGCGTCTTTTACGGGCGCTTTTTGTTTTAGGTATTTTTTTTACTAACGAACCACATGTCTATTTCTCCTTTGCCTTTAGCTGAAATTTTACCTCTACATTCAAAAACAAAATCGGGATCATTTTTTATGAGTTCATAGGTTTGCTGACTAATATTGACTTTACCTACTTCACCAGCACTTTCCATTCTACTGGCAGTATTTACGGCATCTCCCCAAATATCGTATTGAAATTTATTGACTCCTACAATCCCCGCCACAATGGGACCGGTATGAATCCCCACACGCATGTTAAATGCAGGGAGTCCTTGCGCATCCATATTGGCTTTTCTTTTACCAATAAAGGATTGCATATCAAGCGCTGCTAAAACCGTGTTTCTTACAGACTCTTGAGCAGGAACAGGTAGTCCTCCGGCTGCCATATAAGCATCACCAATTGTTTTAATTTTTTCAACATGATGTTTTAGCATCATACCGTCAAACGCTTCAAAACAATGATTGATTTCACTTACCAAATCGGCTGCACTAAGTTTGGCACTAAATTCAGTAAAACCAATAAAATCGCTAAAAAGAATAGAGACCATGTCAAAATCGCGTGCTGCAGCCTTGCCTTTTTCTTTTAGTTCTTCAGCAATTTCTGCAGGTAAGATATTTAAAAGTAAGGCTTCGCTACGTGCTTTTTCTTTTTTCACTTTATTGCGCTGGCGCATTACCACCATGGAGAAAAGAAGCAGCCCTGAAGCTCCGAGTAGGGTGGAGTTTCTAATATTTCGCTGACGTTTGAGTTCCGCAATATTCAAGGCTTCCTTTTGCTTTTGTTCCAGTTCTCTTTTCTGATGGAGCGCTTCTATCTGAGCTTGTTTTCGGACATATTCATTTTCTATTGCTTGTCGTTTGAGCGCTTCCTCATAGGCCAATTCTTTCTTTTCGAGCTCTGATTGTGCAGCAGCTTGCTTGGTTTCATATTCAAAGGCAAGTGATTGGAGTTCTATTTTATTTTGTAATTCCAATTTCTGCTTGGTACTTACTAGATTTAGTGAATCCTCTCTTCTGCCATATTCATATCCCATTTCTGCTTGAACAAGTTTTTTGTCTCTCGCGATGTTAAAGAGAGAATCGTTGATTTCAGCATATTGTTTGTAGCTTATTAGAGCATCTTCGTATTGGTTAAGGATTGCTTGTATCTTACTTTTTTGATTAAGGTAGAACCCACGGTTTTTAAGTTCTCCTTGGTTGGTTAAGATTGTTATGGCACTGTCTGTATATTTGAGTCCTGTTTTAATGGCTGCATCCTTATTTCCGCTGAAGTATTTGTCGAGCATTTTGGAGTCGTTATTTACAGCTATTTGGTGGTAGGTTTCACCGGTAAGACCCAATATTACCCCTGTTTGAAAATTATCCTGTAGTCTTTGCGATTCTTTTATGGCCTTTTCAAGCCATAACAGTGCATTTTCATGATCCTTTTCTACCAAATATACTCCACCCATATTGTAGGTTATTAAGGCGAGGTCTTTGTGGTTTTCAAATTCTTGGTAAATGTTATACGCCTGTTGGTAGTAGGAACGAGCTTTAATATAATCCTTTTGCAAGTCATAAACCGATCCAATATTTGAAAGTAACAAGGCACTGGTTTCCCTGGTTCCCATTTCTTCACTTATAGTTAAAGCCTTGTTGTAGTAGTCTAGTGCTTTTTCATAGGCTCCTTGAGTTTCATATATTGTTCCTATGCTTGTATACATTGTATTCGTTAGAGACTTTAAGTTATGTTTCTCAAATATTTTTAGGGCGTTAAAAAAGTTTTGTAATGCTATTGGGTAGTTGGACAATTCGGCATAAATAGCACCTTTAAACCTATAGGCATGGCCTAGTCCTATATCATCGTTACGTTCTTTGCTATACTCATAGAGCTCTGTTGTTACAGAAAGGGCTTCGGGATACCTTAAAAGTTTGAGGTACATTATGCAGGTATTATTTAAAGCCGTTTTGAGGTAGGGATGGTCTATTTTTCGGAAGGCTTGACTAGATTGGATATACGCTTGTAAAGCTAGTTCCGCTTGATCGGTATTTTCATAACACAAGCCAAGTATGATGGCGCCTAAACCCATGGTTGAGGTTAGTTGGGTTTGCTGGGAAAGGTCTATGGCTTGGAGGAGTTGGGGAATGGCCTCGAGATAAGCACCCTGATAGTAGTTATTAATTCCTATTTGGTTCATGGTTAGTGCTTTGCCCTTTTTCCATCCGATATCATGGGCTAGTGCGAACCCTTGTTCTCCATATTCTATTCCTTTCTTGGGGTCAATCGTTTTATATTCCCAACTTATATCATTAAGTAACTTGATCTTATTCGTATCGAGTTTGGCTTTTGTTAGCTCTATCAAAAGAGAATCTAGAGCGTGCGAGTTTGAGGTTTGTGCCATTAAGGTATGGGTGTTACTAAAGTGTAATAACGCCATAAAATAGGCAAGTGCGAAAATAGACTTAGACGTCATAATAGATCCTTTTTGAGTTAGCAAAAGATTCTAAGGGCAGCGTTACTAAATTTAAGCAATATTTACATGATTTACGTGATTTTATTTGTTAAATACTGAAAATCATTGATATATGAGATGGGGGAAGGGTTTTGGAATGAATCATGGTTCTATTACATTTTCGTTAGAATGCAGGGGGAGCATGTTACCTGCTTTGCTTATTTTTTGCAAAATTCCTTCAAGCGAATGGTCTGATTGGTTGCTTTTATAGGTCTTTTGGTGATTGAATTTATTGGTTCTTATCCTCTTTTTATGAAACAATTACTTAACCTAAACTTCGCATAAATTTTATTTAGAAAAACCGTAATAAGGCGACTTTTACTGAAAAAAAGATATGGAATTATTTATTATGATTTTTGGAGCTTTGGTATCTGTTATGAACCCATTTGGTACCGTTCCTGTTTTTGTTGGTTTAACCCAAGAGCACAATAAATCTGAGCGGAATAAAATTGCATTTTTGACCTCAGTAAATGTTTTAGTTATATTACTCATTTCATTTTTTGCGGGGAAGTTTATTTTAATGTTTTTTGGCATAACGATAAATTCCTTAAAAATGGCGGGTGGTCTAATAATAGCTTCCTCCGGTTTTGCTTTATTGACAGGGGAGTTTAATAAACATAAGGGGATGAAAAAAGAGCGTGTAAAAAAAGATATAAAAAACCGATCTGAAATATCATTAACCCCATTGGCTATGCCTATGATAGCAGGTCCGGGAACCATTTCGTTATTAATAGCCTATAATCAAGAGTTCGACCAATTGCATGACGTATTCCTGATACTTGGGGCCATTGTGTTAGCGGTACTTTGTATATATATTGTATTGAAAAGTTCGTTTTATATTGTTAAGGTACTTGGGGCATCAGGCATAAATGCCTTATCTAGAATTATAGGATTTATAGTCATTGCCATAGGTGTTGAGTTTATATTTTCAGCGCTTTTAAGTGTGTTTTTTGTGGGCTAAGGGTATTGACTGTTTATAAGGTTGTTTATTACTAATTTGGTAAAGTGACCTGTGGCGGGTTTGTGAGTAATTAAGTTTACGCTTTGCTCTGCATAGTTTTTTATTCATTAATATTTTAATGAGGTATATAATTGGCAATCCAATAAACATTATTGGCAAAATGGGGTACAAATACTTATTAAAATTAGTTTCGTTGCCAAGTCCATTCAGGATGGAAGTAAGTGTCATGAATAAGCATATAATGGCAAGCAGGAGTCCTAAAATTCGCCACATTTGGGTAGACATTTTATAGAGGAATTCCACGTTTTTATTATTTACTTCTGTGGGATTATTGAAAAACCAAAGATGATTATTTAGTTTATAAATAGCTATTGCGATGAGACCAAAAAGTATGGGACTTACCCATAATAGGTCTTTTGTTCCAAATCCGTTTTTGTCTTTAGAAGGCCAATTAAAGTAAATTGGAAGTTTTTCTGGAAGTTGCTTGTAATAAACACCAATTAACAGCGCTGAAATCAAAATCAGTGCAAAAGTTAGAATTTCGATTCCTTTATCCAAGCTGTCTTTCCTTATTTTTAGCTTCGAACGATTCATTTTTTAGATGACAAATTGCCGTTGATATACTGTGTCTTTTTAGTACTTGGTATATTCATTTGGGTTTTCCAATTGAAATCTCGGGTTGTTTTCTATAAAAACGTCAAAATAGGAGGTATGTGTTGCTCCTAAAAGGATAAAAACTCTATCATTTTCGGTCATTTCTATATCATTAAAATTGCTGTACATTTTTAAATTCCGTTGGTAGAATTTTGAGATTTCATCAACACCTTCTTGATTTCCTATGCTATGTTGTGTTGCCAGGAAATTGTACAAGTTAAATGTTTCCATTTTATAAGCTCTGGTGTTAATCGTTTTAAATTGTTCTTTAAGTTTCAAAGAATTTACCCTTTCGTAATTTTCCATCACTTCTACAACATACAGGCTGTCGTCAGTTTTTTTATTTGCAATTTCAACTAAGCTTAGGTAGTCAAATCCTGTTTGACTGTCTATTCCATAAATCCGATTTGCTCCACTTAATCGCGCCACTTCGAGTCCAATAGAATTTAATTCGTCAGAGTAGTTCAATCGTTCAGATTGGTCTTTTATATATTCTGAAAAGGTGGCCGCTATATAGTTGTTGTTTTTAGGTTCTAATTCGAGGCAAATAATAGTTGGTTTAAACGCCACGATTCTTTCAACGAGTTTTTTTAAATCAGCTTTTTCATTGGGGTCGTTCAAATTGATTTGGGAGGTATGAGCATCTGTTGTTTGGCTTAAATGTGTTGTTCCAAAGTTTAAGACTTTAATTTTTCCTTTTGTGTCATTTATTGGAATTTGCGAGTTGTTGAATTTCTGTTGTGTGTTACCCCCTAATAAGGCTAATAGGGCTAATCCAATTAGTATTTTATTCATTGATTTTGTTCGTTTTTTTGTGAATTAAGCTCGACCCCTTAAATGCGTAGTAATATAATCGATTTTGGTTTATGCTGTTTTTTTCTTGTTGATTTTTAGATAAAACAAGTAAGTTTTTGGAGGCAAAGAACATTTAGACTAATGAATTCGTGTGTCTGTTAGTTTATCCGTTAGACACAATTTTAATGTGTTTCTAACAGCTTGGTTAGACATCAGGAGTTTCATTTGGAATCCATTTGAACTTGGTAGGGGGTTAATTTACGCCCTTTGATGATGTAAACACCTAAGTTTTTGATTACCGGATTGGTGGCATTTGTGTCCTAAAACATTAGCGTGTTTAGTAATAATTAAAACTGTTAAACATTATCACAGATAGCGAATTTTTATGCATTTGTAATATCTTTGAGTATACATTAATAAAAAAAAATATACTATGACAAAAAATTACTTCTTATTATTTATGGCATTTTTAGCTAGTACAACTTTGATCCAAGCTCAAGAAACCACGATTTCTTTTGAAGCTGAAGAGGGATATGCGTTGGGTGATATAAACTAGCAACAAGGATGGACCACAACAAGTATTGGTTCAGGTGAATTTACAGATTTACAAATAGTATCTGAAGAAAGAGCAAAAACAGGAACGAGATCATTGAGAATTCTAAATGATCCGAATATACCAGCACAACCTTTTCCTGTTATGGGAGCCTTTCGTGTATTGGACAGCCCTTTAGATAAGTCAAACTTTTCTCTAAGCTATAGTATTAGTATTGATAGCTATCCAGGTAATAACTCTTCTGTTTTTGCTTTAGAATGTGGTAGTATTGTTGACGAAAAGTTGGTGTTAGAAATTTACTTTTCCTACGATGGTAAAATCCTAATTTTAGAGAATATTGATACAGGCTTTACTGAGATACAAGTTGGAATGTGGGATAGAAACACTTGGTATGATGTAACTGTTTCAGGGAATGAAAATGAAGTGCAATACTTCTTAAATGGTGCACTTGTTCACACAGGTGCCTTGTTATACAACATAGATGAGATCAGGTTTGCTCATGACAATTATTCTGGTGCTGCTTTTATTGATGATGTAAACATCAATTACGGATCATTAAGTGTTCAAGAGGAAACTTTAAATTCTTGGGCCATTTATCCTAACCCAGTAAAAGACATTTTATACATGGAAGGATTAGATCAGGTAAAAAGCTATGTGATTTATGATGTAGCTGGTAGAAAATTAGAGCAGTTTCATAATACTACGAAACAAATTAACGTAAGTCATTTAAGTAATGGTGTGTATTTATTACAAATACATACAGATAAAGGACAAGTTTCTAAAAAGTTTATTAAAAACTAATTGTTTTCATACGAGGTTAAAAGGCGGGATTTCCATAGAGGATGTCCCGCCTTTTTAATTTATTTCCATACTCCAAGTACAAAACGCGCTACTTTGTGTTTGTGGGGACGTCGTGAACTGTGTGAAACAACATTCCATGAGACCAGAGTGTCATTATCTAGCCAAGTGATTTTAGAGATTAGGATAGCGCTAGTTGTGCCTTAAATAGGCAGTTGTAAATGTTTTATTCAACCGTAAAATAATACTCTTTATCAGATTCATTTAGGTAGCGCCAAGAAACAGTACCACAACTATTGAATCCAATTTGATTTGGATGATTTTCTATAGGATAGTTGTCTATAATAAATTCATTTCTATTGAAGTTTTGAAGCATGCTATTAGGCCAACTAATAACATAATCCCCATTGGTGTTCGGTTTTAAGCCTATTCTATAGCTGTAATAATCATTGTTGTTTTCCAATTCTGGGAACGCTTTTAATTTTCCATTTTCACATGAAGGCATAAATGACAACTGACCTTTGTTTATAATGAGTTCAAATGCATCCACAGCATCTTTGCAGTTTGAAGCCTCTGTAGGTTCAATAAATTTATGAATTGAAAACTCGTCTGTATGAGGGTTCTCCAAAAAAATTGAATCGTTTACTGCTTCATCATAGACCTTGCTAGAAATTTTCCCACTTATCCAAATGGTGTCGTTCATGGAAAAACTATATTCTGGGGTGACCTGTGTTTTATACACATTATAGACTATTGTGTTCTCTTCAAGATCGTCCTCGCAGGTTGTTGCCATGAGGAGGGGTGCCATTACTATAAATTTCAATAAATTTTTAAACATATCTTTCTTTTATTTTTAGATGGAAAATACCTTGAAAGGTTGCGTCACATGTTTCATTAATTTAAAACCAACTAAAAAAAACGCATTCTCCTTGTCACTACAGATAAAGAATGTGAGTTATATTATTTATTTCAATGGTTTCAAATCCTTATACTCTGCATCGATTTTGATTCCAAATTCATTTTCGAGTATGGATAGATAAGAGGAGTCATCTTTAAGCCAGGTGATTTCTTCTTTTCCGTTTATTAACTTTTTAAACCTGTCATTAAAGACCGTCAGCATGCCGTTTTTTACAGGAAGCGCTGCAATTCTAGCATTAATAAAAAAGGAGTCTGGGCTGGTAGAGGTAAAGTGATTTCCTAGTTTAATATCTACATCAAAAACATGGCTCAGGTCGAAACTATACAAGTTTTTCCAAGTTTCATCCTGTTTATTTTGAAGCATATAACCAAACAATTCACTAGCTATTAACCTATAAGTTTGATTTTCAAATGTCACGGGTTTGTTGTAAACAAGCGGTATGGGAACTGGTGGAGACTCCGCTCCGAATCCTGCATCTACCAACCATTTTTTATCCTCTATAGTTACTAAAGTTGCTTGATGCGATCTACCACTTGGCTCTCCAGTTAGATGAACTCGTCCTAGCAAGGGGCGAGCTTCAAATCCAAAGGATTTAAGTGCTAATAAAAGAAGTCCGTTTAGCTCAAAACAGTATCCTCCACGTTGCTGTTTGACCAGTTTTTGAAATATGGATTCTGGATCAAGATGGATGCTTCTACCCAGGCAAATATCAAAGTTTTCAAAAGGAATGGTTATATGTTGCGCGTGGTGAATGGATTTTAAGCACTCAAAGCTTACAGAGATATTCCCGTTAAAGTTGATTCTTTTTAAATACGTCTGTCTATTAAATTTAAAATCGCTCATTTTAGTGGTGGTCATTTTCGTTTTCCATCCTTCCATTTTGTTGGATTTAGGTTGGATTCATACCAAACTTTAAAAGTATGAAATTACTTTCTGTTTAGGTATTAAC
>Ga0209075_1000349_pt1 | contig 44515 bp, 43 predicted proteins | sample Stecom2011_FD_187523 | JGI IMG/M metagenome (GOLD analysis project Ga0209075, IMG submission 187523) | Agricultural soil microbial communities from Utah to study Nitrogen management - Steer compost 2011 (SPAdes) (version 2) | ecosystem: Environmental > Terrestrial > Soil > Agricultural land...
CAGGAAATAGGCTCTGTGTGCGAGAATTTGGTCAAGCTCCTAAATGATCGACTGTTTTCCTATGTGTTAAAGAGAACTACCACGGAAATAAACTGGACTGGAGATTTACGAAAAGACAAAAAATACTTTGTCACATACTTTGATTTGTTTTGCCCAACCGAGTTCAATACCGCTGATTTTCGAAAAAAATGTCATAAAGACTTTATTGATAGCGTGACCTAACAATCACGAAAACACCATAAATTTCAATGAGATTGTAGATTTTCGTAAAACTAGCCCCGCAATTAGTGTACAAACTTTATTGTTAATCCCGGGTTTAGTGTACAAACTTTATTGTTAGTTCACATAGGTTGTGACTTCGATAAAGCAATTTCCCCACATTGCATAATTAAGGCGTTTGGTTGGCCAGCAAATTCGTGACGGCCGCTTTGAGGTCGTCATAATCAACATAGCCAGGAATAATCAGTGGTCCCATGATGATTGCAGGGGTACCACGGAGTTGAAAATCACTAAACACCCGATGATTCTGTTCGATCACCGAAGCGGTTGCACGGGCACTGGTGAGCTGTGACCGGGTGCCGGTCTGGCGAGCAATTTTCTCCAGTGATTGTGCCGTATGTAGGCCATTTTGCTCATACAGTAATCGATGGACGTCCGCAAATTGATTCGGTTGGTTCTGCCACACGTTTAACGCGAAATTGGCTGGGTTCAGACGCCCGCCTTGAACATTTTGTTGCCGAATCGGAACCATCACGTTAATGACTTTCACTTGCGGGAACTCTGCCACCAAGCGTTGCAAATGGGGCTCTAAACGTTTGCAATAAGGGCAGTCGTAATCGGTGATCACCACGACAGGTAAGGAGCCATTCTCGGCACCATACCAAGGATGAGTGCGGTCATTGTTGAACAGCCAACCTTCATGTTTTTGCATAAGTGCGAGATGTTCATTACGCTGGCGGAAGAACTCTTTCACACTCGACAGCACATTGGGGATCAAAGCTGGATATTCTTCCAAGAGCTGATTCAATTCCTCCAACTCGGTTTGATAATCGGCTTTGTCTTGACCAAATAAAGGGGCATTCCATAACGCCATCACGATCAAGAGCCCACTCATTAACCTGCTAATCATTTACTTCATTCCTTACGTGATGAGTGCCAGTACCCCGAGGGTAATAAATATCATCGCAGCTGCATAGCGCGCCCATGATAATGGGAACACTTTCATGATACGCTCCCCCAGCAGCACGACCGGAACGTTTGCTAGCATCATACCTAAGGTTGTACCTAAGGTCACCGCAATCACGTTATTGTACTGGGCGGCAAGGACTACGGTAGCAACCTGTGTTTTATCGCCAATTTCGGCTACAAAGAATAATATCAAGGCAGCCATAAACGCCCCGTACTTACCTACTGCGGAAGTACCATGGTCCTCAAGTTTATCGGGGAATAACGCCCACATCCCCACAAGGATAAAGCAGCCGGCAACAATATAAGTCCCAATATGTGCTGGAATCACCGTCATTATCCATTGACCAAACCACGCTGAGGCGAAATGGTTCAACAAGGTAGCGCAAAAAATTCCGGCGATGATGGACCATTTATGGTGATAACGTGCGGCTAATAGTAGGCTAAGAAGTTGTGTTTTATCACCGATCTCTGCAATAGCAACGGTGACTGTCGAAGTTAAGAATGCATCCACAAAAAGCTCCTTCACAGAAGGCGCATTTTAACGGTATTGTCCCCAATGATCAAAACATAGCAACTACCCCTTGCGGGGGATATAGGGGGTACTCCTTCAGCCTAACATGATTTGTCACATGATCGGCGTATACTACAACCATACGTCGTTAGTTTTGATCTCTATCAGGAAATCATCATGGCAAATATGACCTCACACATTCATTGTCAAAATTGTAGTATGGCGGCGCTGTGTTTGCCGTATCAGCTTGATCAGGAAGGGATGGCTCGACTTGATACCATTATCCAGCGGCATAAACCGTTACAAAAGCGGGACATTTTGGTTCATGCTGGAACTCCACTCAAATTCTTATATGCGGTTCGTAGTGGCTCACTTAAATCATACACAATTGACGACCGTGGGGTAGAGCAAATTATTGATTTTCACCTCCCGGGTGATGTCATTGGCTTTGATGGTTTAGTGGATAACGAACACCGTAGTTATACCCAAGCCCTTGAAACATCCATGCTGTGTGAAATTCCCATTCACTCACTCGACGAGCTCGCCGAGCAAATACCTGGGCTACGCCGCCAGCTGTGGCGCCTGATGAGTGGTGAAATATTCACCACCAAACAATTGCTCGGAACCTTGAATAACTGCACTGCGCAACAACGCGTGGCTCATTTCCTTGTGACCTTAGCTGATCGCTTCAAAGAGCGGGGCTTATCAAATCGTTCATATCGCCTCACCATGACCCGAGCGGACATTGGTAACTATTTGGGACTCTCTGTTGAAACCATTAGCCGCATTCTTTCGAACCTGCAACATGAAGGGGTTATTGAGGTTCAAAACAAATTAGTCGACATTCTTGAGCCACTCCGTTTGCGTGAAATGGCTCAATAATCATCAACACTTACTGGCAACCGCCACAACAGTGGCCGTTGCCATGATGGCCTGCCGCAGCCGCTGGTTGCTTGAACAACACCGTGTTTTCAAGTGCGATATGTTGGTGCAAATCAAAAATAAAATCTGCTAACTGAGTATACAGCGTCAGCCAACTGCCACAGGCGTCGGTTGGTGGCTGGCATTGATTAGTCAGCGCTAGAAGCTGTTCAATCAGCTGCTCATGGTGTTCGTGCTCTTCTTCCATCACCGCTATTGGACCTTGTGGAAAAATCCCCCCAGCCAACATCGGAAACAGAATCTGCTCTTCTTTAAGCATATGACTTTCTAGCTCTTGATAAACGGTTTGGAGCAACTCATTTAAGCCCGTTGGACAGGCGTTGTGATCGTGGTGAACTTCTTCAATCTTACGCGCTAGAATTATTAGCTCAGGCAACTGCGCACGATGTTTTTCATGAAAGTTTTCAACGATAAACTCCACCAGATCTTTGGTGGGCATCGCTTGGTAATCGGCTAATGTTTGCTCGTGAATAGCATAGGTTGTCATTCAATCTCTCCTATTGACATCATGGGTTGCATACGGGGAAGCCCGCGACCTACCCCAGAGGTATTGCAATTAGAATGCCAACACTACCTACTTTGATTTATATCGAGATTTTTTCTCAGATGGTACATTAAACCCATTATTAAACGGGTCATTTTGGCCCCATTGCGGTGATTTATACCATGCACGACGTATCCTTATTAGAGACTCTCATTGCTGACTTAGTCACTGATTTACCAGCTGCTATTCGACTCGAAAAAGTTGTCAAAACTTTGCGCACTCACTTTCATTGTGGCGCTGTCGTTATCCTCAAGCGAGAGCAAGATGTGTTACGACCAGTCGCCAGTGTTGGACTTGCCAAAGAAGCCCTCGGGCGTCGTTTTCTGATTGACCAGCACCCACGTTTGGCAGCCATTGCAGCAACTCGTGAAGCAATTCGCTTTGAGCCAGATAGTCCATTACCCGATCCATACGATGGGCTTATCAATGACAGTCCAGACGGACTATTAGCAGTGCATGATTGTATGGGGATCAGCTTGTATATCGAGGGTCAAATTTGGGGAGTTCTTACACTCGATGCACTCACCCCGGGTACCTTTGATGACAGCACCATACGAGCGTTGCAGCGTGCTAGCTTACTCGTAGAAGCAGCAGTGCGCATGAGCATGATTGAACAAAACATCCGTGCACTGCGCAGTTACCAACGAGATAATCAGCATCCATATGCAAACGAGGTCAATGATAGCAACGAAATCATCGGCCGTAGCGCCAGCTTGATGAAGGTATTACAAGAACTGGAAGTTGTTGCCCATTCTGAACTGCCGGTCTTATTACTCGGTGAAACTGGCGTGGGGAAAGAGCTGTTTGCACGCGAACTACATCGACTTTCACCGCGGCATCAACAACCCTTGGTTTATGTTAACTGCGCAGCACTTCCCGAAACCTTAGCGGAAAGTGAATTGTTTGGACATACGCGTGGCGCATTCTCAGGTGCCAGTCACGAACGCGCCGGGCGATTTGACAGCGCTGATGGCGGTACCATTTTTCTCGATGAGGTCGGGGAGCTACCCCTAGCAATTCAGGCGAAGTTGTTACGGGTGCTGCAAAACGGTGAGATTCAACGGCTTGGCAGCGACCGTGCGCATCGCGTTAATGTGCGGATTGTCGCTGCAACCAATCGCGATCTTCAACAGCACGTGAAGGCAGGCGATTTTCGGGCCGATTTATACCACCGCTTGTCAGTTTATCCCCTTCCCATTCCACCGTTGCGTGACCGTGACGACGATATCGCATTACTCGCAGGGCACTTTTTGGAGCTGAACCGGACCCGCTTAGGCGTTCGGGCACTACGCTTATCGCCAGCGGCAGAGCATGCGTTGCAGCGTTACGACTGGCCCGGTAACGTACGTGAGTTGGAACATACCATCAGCCGTGCGGCTATTAAAGCGCTCAGCCTCGGTGCGCACCGCAACGACATCGTAACCATTGATGCCCATCTATTGGATTTACCAACAGCAATCGCACAACCTGATATTCAAGACGTATTGGTAGCCAATCAGCATACAACCTTTACACCTGGCTCGATGAATCTGCGTGAAGCGGTACAAGAATTACAACGTCAATTCATTTTGCAAGCACTCACCCAAACTGGTTACAATTGGGCTCAAGCTGCTCGTATCCTAGACGTGGATCCGAGTAATCTCCATAAACTAGCATCTCGGCTTGGGCTAAAGTAAGGATTGTATGGCCGTCATTTTGCGTATTTTGGTATGGCGCTCAATTGCAGTTTTGGCACTCATTCTAGGCATCATTGGCTTGTTGTTGCCAATCATGCCTACGGTTCCATTTCTATTGGTCGCTGCATGGGCAGGCGGCAAAGGTTGGCCGGTACTTGAAGAGAAGCTGTTATCACATCCCAAATATGGTCCGCAAATCATTGCCTGGCGACAACACGGTGTCGTCCGTCGACGCCCCAAAGTGATCGCTTCGGTGATGATGTGTGGTAGTGCCACAGGGCTGAGCCTTAGCCCTGCTCCCATGCTAGTTAAACTGACCGTAATCGGTATTATGCTTACCGTGGCAACGTGGCTCTGGCTGCGGCCTGAGACCGCACCAGCTGCCGATAATCCAAACGTTTAACCCGGCCGGCCATCAGGCCGTGGCGTGGTGAGAATGGGAACGTATACCACCACATAAATCGCATATGCCACAATCCACGCTGTCGCCGCCACAATCAACCACGTCATTGCTAAATCTGGAACCAGCCAATTCAAGATCACCCGCGTTAATGCGGCTACGATCACCAGCATAAATGCAGCAGACATAATCGGTTTTGGTTGTAACGGACGACCACTATGACCCAGTGAAACCCGGGCTAACATAGCCAAAATCATGTTTCCCATGGCGCCTGCAGTTAACGCATGTAACGCAATCGAAGGCGTAATTGCTACTACCCCAAACTCACGCAATGCAAACAACATCAAACCCAATGGGATCATCCAATAGGCAATATGGAGTGACCACAATAATGGTACGCGCCACGTAATCCAAATCCGCCACCGTAAGCAGCGCCAGCCGAGTGTAAATGCAGCAATGGCGTAGAGTACCCCCATCGCTCCTGGTGGTAGCTGGCTGCTGAGTAAGGTAACGTTCAAAATGAAAATTAGCCAGAGGCTACCAAGTGCGATTCGGTCCAACCAAACGATCGGTTGGGCTTTTGCGGTCATGGTGCCGTTAGCGGTAAACATAGGTAACACTCGCCCACCCACAATGGCCATCAGCAAGGTGATCAGCCACACCGCATTTTGGCTACCGAGTTGTTGCATATCAAAACGTCCAGTAACCAAGCCGTAATGCATGAGCGCATTACAGAACGTCAACAACAACAAGACCGGAACAAAAAATAGGTTACGCTGTTGCTGCACTTTTATCAGCGGTATAGCGAGGCAAACTGCTGCCAGCGGCAAAAACAACAAATCAACCGCCATCACCAACCATACCGGCACCTGCGCTCCGAATAGCATAAGGAATCGTGCCGCGAGCCAGACACCAGTGAGAACACCGAGAGTTTTACCGTGTGTTGCTCGCAGCCCAGTCCAGTTTTGCACTGCCGTCAGTAGAAAACCCACCACAATAGCTGCAACAAACCCAAACAACATTTCGTGTGCGTGCCAGAACATAACCTGCCCATACACCGGCAGATTGAGGTACCCGCCTAATACCAAAATCCAAAGCGCCATAGCGATGGCACTGAAGCTAGCACCGAGCAAAAACATTGGCCGAAACGCTTGCCGTAACAGTGGCCACATGCGTTGCTCTACTTGTAAATCGGTTATTTGCATCATGAGTGCTCCTTGTGTGAGCGTTAGTCAAGTTGTTGCACGAGGCCAGCAAGCGCTAACCAATAGCCATTACTGTCATTTTTATCGAGCGTTTGTGGCGCTTGCCCATGCTCGTTAGCACGGAATTTTTCCAGCCATTCAAAAGTGCCCATGAGTTGTGGGCTGAGCCGCACAACATCAACCAACCCCTGCATGGATGGCAGCTGATTAATTAAGTTATAACGGCTGCCTGACTGGGTTTGAATGCCATTTAAGACAAATACTTGCTGCCCTTCTTGGCTCGTTACCGGTCGTCCCTCAGGGTATTGAATACAAACCAGTTCGCATTGATCTTTGGGGCGATTTTCCGAACGTGCGGTAAAACAACGTCCTGACCATGCTAATGGCATATGCCCAAATGCAAATACTTCAACGTCAATACAATCACGAACATCTTTTACCAACGGCTGCTGCAGGAGTTGTGCTAACCACTCCCGCGATAACTCAACGGGCATGACCCATCGGCTCATGCCCATGCTCATTAATTGACGCAAGGTATATTGGTTGTAGCAGTTAATTGCTGCACCAGCAACAAAAGGTAGTTTCTGTTCTTGTAGATAAGCTATGGCGCCCACGTCATTAGCCTCCACTATAAACTCGCCTTGATCACAGTAACGGCGTAGCTCACGTAACTCAGATGGCGCCTCCAGCAACGTCATCGTAGACAAACAAACTTGCTTGCCCGCTTCACGTAGCATATGGGCGATCTCAAGATAGTCATCAAACTTCAGCTCACGCCGCTTACTACAAACCGTTTCCCCTAAATACACGATATCCACAGACGACTCAGCTGCCTGTTGATAAAAATTTTTCACCACATCACGTGGCCAAAAGTACTGAATGGCTCCTAATGCAAACTTCATAGCTATTTCCACTTCCGATGGTAGGCACCCAAGGTGGTTTGGTTACCTTCTGATAAGTTGGCTAACGCCAGATCCCATTCTTGCTGTACTTGGAATCGGTCGGCATCGGCCATCACTGCATCGATGGCTTGTCGCCATACACGAGTAATTTGACTCACATATGCTGGGCTACGTTGACGCCCTTCAATTTTTAAGGATGCAATACCTTCTTGGTACAGCTCTGGCAATAAACTCAAGGTATTCAAACTCGTGGGCTCTTCCAGTGCGTGATAAGTGTCATTACCAACTTGAAAGCGACCTTTACAGAGAGTGGGGTAACCAGCCGTTTCGTTCGCGGCAAAGCGATCAATCAGAATATTGTTTAGCCGTGATTCCAATGAGCCATCAGCTCGTTCATCCCAGCGCACAAACTTAGCCGGTGAGCATGCACCTGCCGTATTGGGGGATTCGCCGGTTAAATACGAGCTTAAATAGCAACGGCCTTCTGCCATAATACATAAACTGCCAAACGCAAATACTTCCAAATCGACGCTAGTACTGCGAACCAATGACCGCACTTGATTCATCGATAACACCCGTGGCAACACCACCCGTTTCACGCCAAACTGCTGATAGAACTCAATTGCTGCAGCGTTGGTGGCCGAAGCCTGAACTGATAGGTGCACTTCCACCTCAGGATAGCGTTCGGCGGTATAGGCCAACATGGCTATATCGGCCAGTATCAACACATCGGCACCTGCCCGCACCGCAATATCAACGGCGTTCTGCCATACCTTAAAATTGTCGGCATGCGCAAACGTGTTGATCGCCACATGCAGCTTACGTTGGTGCTGATGCACATAGCGTACAGCATCGCGTAAACTGGCATCATCCAGATTCAATCCGGCAAAATGGCGCGCATTGGTCTCGTCTTTGAGTCCAACGTAAACCGCGTCTGCCCCTTCTTCAATGGCCGCCTTTAAAGCCGGCATACTGCCTGCTGGACACAGAAGTTCCATAATTATTGATCCTGTTCATAAACATGCATTCGCAATGAGTATTATAATTCGAGGAAATTTTTAGGTGGCAAAAATAGGTGGCAAATGAGGGTTATCACTAAAGTAGTAGATCACTGGCAACAGCTCACAACAGGGCTCAATAGCATCCTGCATGTCATGCCAAAGCCCCTTTTAGAACAATTATTTGGGGCGGCATTGAATCGATTGTTCAACCCTGAATGCCAGCACCAGCAATTTGCTTTTTTACACCAACACTGGGTGCAAATTCAGGTTCCTGATCTGAGCTTAACATTTGCCGTTACTGCCGAACCAACGGCGACAGGAACAAGCTTACGGGTATCCATGCGGCCGCAACGCGCGACAGTCACCATGCGCAGTAACAGTGCCGCGTTACTGTTGTTAATTAGCGGGGATTGTGACCCAGATACGCTGTTCTTTCGGCGGAAACTGCTGATCACTGGCGATACAGAATTAGGTCTTGCCGTTAAAAATCTACTGGACACCGTTGAGCTCGATGAGCGCTTACCTGGCCCCCTAGTGCAAGCAACCAAAAGCCTTGCCAAGGCGCTACAGAGCCAGCCAGGACAGCATTGATGCAAGCGATTCCTACCCCTTCTGGTGTATCAAAATTTTGATCTCTATCAGGTAAACTGCAGCCATTCGTTTGACTGATCACAGTCCCATTGGGGTGTTCTCATGACTCATCACGCACAGCAAGTGGTTTGGAGCCAAGCGCTCATTGACAAGTACAACATTAACGGTCCGCGCTATACCTCGTACCCTACGGCGTTAGCATTGCAATCCAACTTTCCGTTAAGCACGATGACGCGAACGCTTCAGAACGCACCGCAAGCGCTGAGCTTGTATATCCACTTGCCGTTCTGCCATAAGCTTTGTTATTACTGCGGCTGTAATAAAGTCATTACGCGCCACCAGCACAAGGCAGATATATACCTTGATTATTTGGCGAAAGAAATGGCCATGTATCGGCCGTTGCTGGGTAATCGTCGCTTTGAATCGGTTCACATGGGTGGCGGTACACCAACCTTTTTAACTGAAGTGCAGCTGTCACGATTGTTCGATTTGCTCCATGAGAATTTTCACTTCACCGATGACGCTGAGTGGAGCATTGAGATTGACCCACGTAGCTGTAGCGACGATAAACTCCGCCACGTGCGCAAGCTCGGCTTTAACCGTGTCAGCTATGGCGTACAAGACTTTGATAGTAAGGTACAAATAGCAATTAATCGTGTCCAAGACACTGACCTTATCAAACATCAGGTAGCGTTGAGCAGAGAACTTGGCTTCCGTTCTATCAACCTCGATTTAATTTATGGCTTGCCTTATCAACGCCCAGAAACCTTTGCAGCATCGATTGAGCAAGTCATAGCGCTAAACCCCGATCGCGTGTCCTTGTTTAGCTATGCACACTTACCTTCACGCTTTGCTGGGCAACGTAAAATCGATGAGTCCAGCTTACCGTCAGCACCCATCAAGTTAGAATTGTTGCAACTGGGTATCACCCGCTTTACTGCGGCTGGCTACCAGTTTATCGGTATGGATCACTTTGCTAAAACCGACGATGCGCTGGCGCAAGCACAACAACAAGGCAACTTACAACGCAACTTCCAAGGGTACACCACGCACGGTCAAGACGCGCTATTAGGTATCGGTGCGTCGTCCATCAGCCAAATTGACGGCGTGTTATGGCAGAACAACAAAGAACTGCCGACCTACTACCGGTTAATCGATGAAGGCCAGCTACCTATTATCAAAGGCTTTGAGCTTAGCGCTGATGATCGCTTACGTGCCGCATTGATTTCTCAGGTTATTTGCCACTTCCACCTCGATTTCGAGGAGTTTGCCAAAACCTGGGGAATGGACGATTTTTGGACCTATTTCGCTGCTGCTCGGCGTAAACTCACGCCCTTTATTGAGGATGGTTTAGTCGAGATAACTGAACACCAACTGCGTGTTACTGCTTTAGGTCGCCTCTGGGTACGTAGTATTTGTGCCTGTTTTGACGCCTATTTGGATGACGCTGCCACTGCGCCGCGCTACTCCAAAGTCGTTTAATGTAGCGCAGCAACAATGGCAACTAACAGCAGGTGTTATGCCACCTGCTGTTGGCGATGATAGTGGCGCGCCGCATGCTCTTGCCGACGTCCCGCACTAAACGCAGATACCCGCTTCAAGTACCCGATCACGCGTGTACCATAGTCGATATCTGACGAACCACAGCTTGAACAAGCATGAAGAGTACGCTTATCAATGTGCTCACAATCATTACAGATAGTTATCTTCACATTCACGCAGAAGTAGTTGCAGCCGGTGGTGGCAGCAATATTCAGCATGGCTAGATAGCCATCGGTGGTCAACTTCTCCTCTAAATTCAAATGTAGCGCTGAGCCGCCATCTAGATACTCTATCAGTTCTTGCCCATGTAAAATAAATTTATCCAGCGCATTGGTTTGCTCATCCTCCACCACGTAGAAGTAGGAGTTGTAACAATCACGAGGGACAAAGTAACCGTCCGCTTTATCCCACTTCGCATTTTTAACACCTAGGTTTTCAGCGGGCACGAACTCCGTATTGAATAAATATCCGTACTCTTGTTTGGCGCGCTTGTTGGCGTCATAAATGACTTTTAAGTGGCGTTGTACGAACGCAATATAGTCTGGATTATTGCTCGCTTGAATGCCCTGTGATTCTGCTGCTTCAACCATGCCATTAATGCCAATGGTAAGGAATTGCTTATCCAAACTAATAAAACCAGCGTCGTACACGGTGAGTAATCCAGCGGCCAAGTATTCTTCCATTAAACGACGGTAAGCCACCTGGTAACGATGTATCTTTTCTACTTCGGTCTGCAAGTCTCGCCCATCTTGCACCAAACGGTTCATGTTAATGGTGATGACGTTGATTGAACCAGTCGCGACGCCGCCCGCACCTAAGGTATACGAGAACGTATGATCAGCAATTTCATTGCGTAAGCGGCAACACGAAGCGAGTGAGTCTGCGTTCGGCGATAAGTACACAAAGAATGAGTTACCTTGCGCTAGTTCTTGCGCCATTTGTCGCGCAAACGACTGATCTTTACACTGCCCATGGTCGGTCAACATGGCCACGGTCACGACCGGGAAAGTCAAAATTGTTTTCTGCCGTTCGGCATTGAACCATTGCAAGAAGAACAGTTGCAGTTGGCTCACCGAATCCCAACTTGGCTTGGTAAAATCGGGGAACACGAAATCGCCAAACATACTGCTAAAGTAATGTTGGTCATAAATGGATATATTCCAAAAAACACTTTGATAACCCCGTGCTGCTGCTGGCTGATTCAATGCATACACCACGTGCTGGAGATGGTTCTCGATTTGCTTGCGGTGGGTTGTCAAGTAATCATCACCGTAATCACGCCGCGCATAGTAATCGAAGTAGGTGAGGAACTCGACAGTGGCAACTGCACCAGCAAATTGTGAGCTCACCGCAAAAACGAAGTTCACAAAAGTACCGCAGAAACTCTCTAAGTGTTGAGGTGCTTTAGATTCACCGCCCAACTTTGTCAGCCCATCCCGTAAAAACGGATACATAGTAACTGAAACACAGTAGGGTTTTAGGCTGGTTTCATCATGCACATAGATTTCATGGGATTCAATTTGCCGCAGGTATTCTTGGCCAAGTTCAACGCCAAATAATTCCGTGATTTTATTGCTCACTTGCTGGCGGTTAATTTGTACAAAGAAATCTTTCATTAACTCTGCTTCCAGCGTCGCAATGTTTTTTTGGGTAACGTTTGCATTGGCATCCATTTTGGAGCCATCAGCTGCGTTTTGAGCGGTTAAATAGTCCTGAATAAAATCTATTTTTGCGTCTACTTGCTTTGGGTGTAAGCGTATCATTGTTATTCTCCTAAGGTATCAGTACAGGCGATACGATCGCCATTTAAAAACCTATGGTTGAGTAGGGTTTGGGTGCGCAAGTCATAAAACTTTTGATTCGTTCTGGGGCTGTTGAGCCCACCGAGTTCGGCAATCCACGGGCCTGTTTTGAGATAGGTTAAATGCTGTTTTATAGCCTGTGGAACGTCGTCGTAGCCCGTGTACAAACAAGTGTTTAAGCCCTCTTTACGGGCAACTTTCAATAGCTCGATTAGGGTCTCTGGCTGCCATTCCCCCCCAAGAAACAAGACACAGGTGAGCAACCGGTGATATTGTTGAATTCGCTGCATTAAATAGTCTGGAGTTAATAATTCGCCGCGGTCAGCAGGCCAGCTGTCAACACTATGACACCCCTTACATCCAATCGGACACCCAGTCACCGTATAGGCCAAAGAAACCTCACCGGGCACCTCCTGAAACACCACCTGCTCTGCACTAAATCGAAGCATAAAACACCTACATATTGTGTATGTAAATCATGTCAGCACTATATATTGTGTTTCAGCATAGACTTGTTCCGTAACTCTGCCTTGATCCAGCGCAAGTTATTTGCAGAGTTGTAAAACAACCCGTAACTCCTTCTTTTAATATTGGTTCTGGCTATTTTTTAATCATCAGCTAGGCTGTATTACTAATACGGTTGTTTGTACCTTCGCGGTGAAATTCACCGTGATATAAAAGGGTTATTTCCACCACAACAACGGAGTTAGTCGTTGTTTTTCAACATGATGCAAGTTGGCACACACCTTGCTATAACTCCATGGGTGCGCGATTTCTTACCACCACACGCGCAAACATGCTTAACGGGAGAACACAATAATGAAACAACAACATTTACCAGCGGAGGTGCCACATGGCCGGTTATAAAAAACTCTGGTGGACCCTTATCGTCATTCTTGCTATCACTTTCGGTATTTTGGGCTACTTCGGTACTGAGGTTTATCGAAAAGCTCCGCCAATTCCTGCTCAAGTGGTAACGGAATCAGGCGAAGTCTTGATGACGGAAACGTCAATTCTCGATGGGCAAACTGCTTGGCAATCGGTAGGGGGTATGCAACTTGGTTCGATATGGGGGCATGGTGCTTACCAAGCTCCAGACTGGACTGCTGATTGGTTGCACCGCGAATTGGTTGCTTGGTTAAATATCAAAGCTGAACGTACTTACGGTACCAGCTATGACAACCTCGAGCCTGCCTTACAGCATGCGCTGAAGTTTGAACTTAAACAGGTGTATCGTAATCCGAATTATGATGCCGCAAGCAACCGTTTGGTGATTGACGATACCCGTGCTCAAGCTATCGCACAGACCGCGGCATATTATGACCGTTTATTCAGCGATGATTTATCGTTAACCAGCACCCGCCAAAGCTATGCCATGAAAGAAAATACCTTACCTAGCGCTGAACGCCGCGAGGTAATGACTCATTTCTTCTTCTGGACGGCATGGGCTGCTGCCACTGAACGGCCGGATAGTGATGTCACCTATACCAACAACTGGCCCCATGAGCCGTTAATTGACAACAAGCCATCGGCAGAAAATATTATCTGGTCACTCATTTCCATCGTGCTCTTGGTTGCAGGTATTGGTGGATTAATTTGGGGTTGGGCATTTTTACGCGAGCATGATGAAGACGATGCTCAAGTACCAGCAAAAGATCCCATCAGTTTAGTGAACTTAACGCCATCACAAAAAGCGCTCGGTAAGTATCTGTTCTTAGTCATGGCATTGTTCATTTTCCAGATTTTCCTCGGCGGTTTCACCGCGCACTACACCGTTGAAGGTCAGCACTTCTACGGCATCAATGTGTCTGAGTGGTTCCCGTACTCCTTAGTTCGAACCTGGCACATTCAAGCTGCGCTATTTTGGATCGCCACTGGCTTCCTAGCTGCCGGCCTCTTCTTAGCACCGATCATCAATGGTGGTAAAGATCCTAAATTCCAAAAGCTGGGAGTGGATATTTTATTCTGGGCATTAGTGGTTGTCGTGGCAGGCTCCTTTATCGGGAACTATTTAGCTATCGCGCAAATCATGCCAGAACACCTCAACTTCTGGTTAGGACACCAAGGCTATGAATACATTGATTTAGGCCGACTTTGGCAAATCGGTAAGTTCACCGGTATCGCCTTCTGGCTTGTCTTGATGCTGCGTGGTGTGGTTGGTGCCTTTAAACAACCAGGTGACAAAAACCTGCTTGCGCTGTTAACCGCTTCTGTCGTTGCTATTGGCTTGTTCTATGGTGCTGGTTTCTTCTACGGCGAGCGAACCCATATTTCCATTATGGAATACTGGCGCTGGTGGATTGTTCACTTATGGGTAGAAGGCTTCTTTGAAGTGTTTGCGACCACGGCCTTAGCCTTTATTTTCTACAGCATGGGCCTCGTCTCCAGACGTATAGCTACTGTTGCTTCGCTCGCTTCGGCATCGCTGTTCTTGCTCGGCGGTGTGCCAGGGACGTTCCACCACTTGTATTTTTCTGGAACCACCACTCCAGTCATGGCAGTTGGGGCTACTTTCTCAGCTTTAGAAGTGGTACCGCTGGTAGTTTTAGGTTACGAGGCATGGGAAAACTGGAGCTTACAGCATAAAGCCGCATGGATGGAACGTGTCAAATGGCCGTTACTTTGCTTCGTTGCGGTAGCGTTCTGGAACTTCCTTGGTGCAGGGGTGTTTGGGTTTATGATTAACCCGCCTATCGCGCTGTACTATATTCAAGGTTTGAATACTACCCCTACCCATGCACACGCTGCGTTGTTCGGAGTGTATGGCTTCCTCGCCATCGGCTTCGTGCTACTCATTCTGCGGTACTTACGACCACAGTTTGTGTTCAACGAAAAAATTATGAAAACCTCATTCTGGTGGCTCAACATCGGCCTCTGCCTGATGTTATTCACCAGTTTGCTGCCGATTGGTTTCATTCAGTTCTTCGCATCGGCTTCCGAAGGTCTATGGTATGCCCGCAGTGAAGAGTTTATGCAGCAACCTCTCCTGCAAAGCTTACGCTGGATCCGAACCATCGGAGACGTGGTCTTCATTATTGGTGGCTTAGCTGTTGCCCATCAAGTCGTGATGGGATTAATGGGAAAACAGCAGCAACCCGATGCTGATGTGGTCCCTGTTAAATAACGACTCTGATGTTGTTGTCCGTGGTTATGCCACGGCCTCTGTTGCCCGAGATATCCCCCATATCTCGGGCTTTTTTATTGCGCTGATGATTGCCGTGGAAATAACCGATAGCCACGTTCTTGCACTTGGCTATCACCGCCATCAATAAAACCTTTCCGCGCAGGTAATACGTCGATGTCGTAGCGTTGACTGTACGCCGCACGCACCTCATCCTCAGTGACGGTAAATGGCGGTCCTTTCCAATAACCGTCAGGGTATTCAACAGTTATCACCAACCCTACAGCTGTCGGCGTCATTATGCTCTGTAAATGCTGGTTATAGCGCCCACGCATCGCTGGCGGTAACGCGACAAGTGCGGCACGGTCATACCATGCCTGGCAATGCACTAAATGTTCACGCTGCAAGGCAAAGAAATCACCATGGTAGATCCGTATACCCTCCGCCTGATAAACCTCAAAAGGGCCTTGTTGCTGACGGGTATAGCTGAATTTTTGTTCCTGCATAAATGCTTCAATAGCTGCGGCACTTAACTCCACACCCACCACATCATATCCTTGCTCGCACAACCATTTCATATCCAGCGATTTGCCACACAAGGGGACAAATATGCCAGCCGGTGGTGGCAGCAACGCGCTAATTTGTGCCTTTAATACTGGATGAACTTCTGCTCGGTGGAATCCAATTTCTCCACGCTGCCAACGTTCATGCCAAAACTCGTGCTCCATAACGCCTTCCTTTGTTCGCACATCAGGTGAATTCGGGTTAAACTATAACCAAGTTGTAGCAAGGACTCTAGCAGTCAGGTCACTATGAAGAATTTGTCTATCGTTACCCGTATCGGTATTGCGCTCAGTGCCATGGTTGGGCTGACAATTGTCACCTTACTGGCCTCCTATTGGCTTTCCGAAAAAGCTGATCACGACGCCCTTGCTATTAATATCGCCGGCTCGTTGCGCTACCAAGCATATCAATATACGTTGCAAGTTATGTATGCTCCTGAACAAGCTGAAGCAGTTGCTGCACAATTAGCTGCCAGTTGGGATCACGATGTTTTTAAACGCTTTCAACACGAGCAAAGCGACTTAGCGCAGCAATTCCAAAATTCCAAAGCACAGTGGCAAGCGTTTCAACGACAAATTGCCAACCATGAAATCCCACATGAGCAATTGATGTCTGCCATCAAGCCGCAAATTGCACACATTAACCAAGTTGTGACCGCCATCCAGCAGGATGCAGAGGCGCGCATCCGCTCCATCCGCTCCATTCAAGTGGTCAGCTTATTCAGTAGCATTGGCCTCGCCTTGGTGATTTTTTATTGGCTCCGTACCCGGGTGCGCTACCCACTTGAAGTACTCACTCAAGCCGCACGGCGTATTGGTCAGGGGGATTTCACCGCGCGTGTGAAACATCCCATGCGCGATGAGCTTGGGGTACTTGCCAGCACGTTAAACAAGATGAATGAAGCGATAGGCCATATGTATGGCAACCTCGAGAAACGGGTTGCTGAGCAAACCCAAGCCATCCAAAAATCCAATATTCGGCTGCAATTCCTCTATGAAACGGCCCGCACTATTATTGAGCACTCACCGGGCTATCATGACTTTACGACGATTGTAAATGGCCTCAAACATGCCGCCGAAGTAGATGATATTGAACTGTGTCTGATCACCGAAGCCGGTAATAAACCCTACTTACAAGTACAACCCAGCGGGGCGCCCTTTGACCCTTGTGAAGGCGTTGATTGCAGCCAATGTGTAACTGCCTGTGCTGGCGTGTCGATAGAAGGTGATAAACGCATTTATCGGTTTTCCATTGTTCGTGAAAATCATAGTTATGGCGTGGTGGTAGCGCGCTGTGACCGCACCGAGCAGTTAAGTGATTGGCAACAACAACTCATTCAATCGGTGGCTGATCAGTTGGCCATTGCGTTGAGTTTAAAGCAAGAAGAAGAGCAAGTACGGCGCTTGGCGCTGATTCAAGAGCGTACCGTCATTGCCCGCGAATTACACGACTCCTTAGCGCAAGCCTTGTCCTATTTAAAAATTCAGGTCACCCGTTTGAATAAGGCTATTGCAAAAAATAACCAAGCCGTTATCGAAGACGTAGCGCTCGAACTCCATGAAGGCTTGAATGCGGCATACCGTCAGCTGCGGGAACTGCTGACCACATTCCGTTTAAAAGTTGACGGCGCTGGCTTGCTGCACGCCCTGCAAACCACCATGCAGCAGTTTAATGACCAGTCCGACATTTCATTCCGCTTGGATTATCGACTCGAAAATACACCGCTTGCACCCCATGAAGAAATTCATTTACTCCAGATCATTCGTGAAGCCTGCCAAAACACGATTCATCATAGCCAAGGAACCGATGTGGTGGTGCAACTGACTCAGAATGACGACGAAGTTATTCACTTGAGTATTGAAGATAACGGCATTGGGATCCCTGATAATGCGGAAAAGTTAAATCACTATGGCCTAGCAATTATGCAGGAGCGTAGCCGCCATTTAGGTGGCAACATTCGTATTCAGCGGCGTGACGTGGGCGGTACGGGCGTGTACTTTAAGTTTACCCCACAATACATTCTCGAGCGCCAGCAGCAACCGACACCAGCATAACGCAGTCACGGGTTATAGAATTCACTATGGGGTCGTAGGTACATCCACGCCACTAGCACCACACAGACTACGTAGAACAATGCAAATCCAAATAGGGCATAGGCGGGTGTTGCTAAGCTGCTGTTCACGTACCACAACGCTGGAATATATGCTGCTCCCGTAGTGGCGACTGCTGTTAACCAACGTAATGCCAGCGGCAATTGTTCGAATGGCAATACCACACTGGCACTACGGAAAATCGCGCTACTTGCGGCACCGGTAGCCATGAAGATAACTAAAAACGTCAGTAAATAGCCTAAGAACCATTGTTCTGGCAACGCGCTGTGACTAGCTTGATAGGTAATGACTCCCGCAATAATACAGCTTACCGCTAACACCACTGCACACCATAATGTTACTTTCGCCCCACCAAAAGCATCCGCTATCCAACCACCGAGTGGCCGTGCCAGCACTCCGAGCAACGGACCAATCCATGCGTAGGTTAATGCGCTTGGTGCATAACTGGTACTAAAGGTTTGCAAACTCAATGGGAACGTCATGGCAAACCCAATAAAGGAGCCAAACGCCATGACATAGAGTAAGGTCATGAGCCACGTATGTTTATTACGTAATATAGCGCGATACGGTGAGTGCGGCGCCAGCAAGTCAGCATGAAAGGTCTTCACCGGTTGACGGTTGGCGGTATAGCGCCAAGCGATAGAGGCAATCACCACAGCAAACACAACCAACCAGCCATGGTTTGCTAAGTACAACGAGGTACCCGGTGCGATCACACCGACAATATCCCCACTACCGTGGATAGTAGTCCACGGCAGCACACCCGACCATCTGAAACTTGAAAAAAGTGGTAACACGGCTTGCGCAACGACTATCCCGACGCCGGCAACGCCAACGTTCACCGCCAAGGTCCAACCTAGTGCGCTGTGGTCAATTTTATCGGTTTGGGCAAAGGCAATAAATTGTGCACCACCAATACCGCAAGCCACGGCCAACCATTGCAAACTGGTATATGACAGTGGTGGATGGTTCAGCAACCAAATCATCGCGCCAGCAGGAATCAGCAATACCGCTGTGCTGGCATAAATAAAGCGCGCCTGCATCGCTCGTTCACCCAACCAGAAGAATATAAAATGCCATGCAGTCGCGCTTAACCCTGAAATAGCTAACAGCCGGTACAGTTGTGCAAAACTAAACCCAGCGTCAACGGTAAATAGCTGTACGACCAATACACTGAGGCTCATCCACAGCGTCATACCAACAATCAGGTTGATTGCTGTTGCTTGATCAACAGTTGAAGACGCTCGGACGGTATTCACAATTCACCTCAGGCTGGTCTGGATACTATTCACTATGCGCCAAGACAAGCATCACGACAATTCAGCGGGAGTGATAATAACTAAAGCAGAAGTGGCACTAGCAATTACCCCAAAAGAGATAGTTTGCGCTAAGCTTTACTTTGTGCCCTCACATTGTGTAACAATGTATGGTAAATATCTCTGTGTAAGAGCAACATCCGCATCACCAAGGAGTTCGTTATGTCTGACAGCCCGGCGACTATTATGCTGGTCGATGACCATCCACTACTACGGAAAGGCTTAAAACAACTAATTTCTCTGGCAGACAACCTGACGGTTATCGCTGAGTGCAGTAATGGCGCTGATGCCCTCATCAAGGCAGAAGAACTCGATCCTGATCTCATTATCCTTGATTTAAACATGCAAGGCATGGATGGCATTGAAACGCTCAAACGTATGCGTGACCAAGGGGTTACCTCACGCATTGTCATGTTAACTGTATCAGACGCAGATGAAGACGTCGTTGCTGCCATCACTCATGGCGCTGATGGCTACTTGCTCAAAGATATGGATCCAGAATTGCTATTGGAACAAATCGTCCGTGCCATCGAAGGAAAAATGGTGCTGAGCGAAGCGATCACCGAAGTTCTCGCCACAGCGTTACGCCGGCCCAGCGCGCCGACAGCGAGCAAGCTCGACACGCTGACCAATCGTGAGCGTGAAATTTTAGAACTCATCGCCAAAGGCATGAGCAACAAACTTATTGCCCGTGAACTCGATATTTCTGACGGTACCGTGAAGGTGCATGTGAAACATTTATTGAAGAAGTTGGGGCTGCGTTCGCGCGTTGAAGCTGCGGTATGGATGGTCAACCAAGAGCAGCTCACGGATAAGAATTGATCTACATCAATTATGTGACATGTAGCGTGGTATAAAATACCCGGTCAATCCATTACTTTCTGTTAAAGCAGTATTTACGAAGGTGTTATGTCACTATCCCGACCTGAATTACTCAGTCCAGCCGGTAGCTTGAAAGCTATGCGTCTGGCATTCGCATATGGCGCTGATGCCGTCTATGCTGGCCAACCTCGCTATAGCTTGCGGGTTCGCAACAACGAGTTTGATCTCCCTCGCTTAGCGCAAGGTATTAGCGAAGCCCACGCATTGGGCAAAAGATTCTATGTGGTCGTCAATATTGCCCCCCATAACGCAAAACTAGTAACCTTTGTTGAGGACATGAAACCAGTGGTAGCGCTAAAACCAGATGCCTTGATTGTGTCTGACCCTGGCATCGTGATGCTGCTGCGCACTCACTTCCCTGAGCAAGCGTTACATCTTAGTGTGCAAGCGAACACCGTTAATTGGGCTGCGGTTAAATTCTGGCAGCAACAAGGCATCGAACGGGTGATTCTGTCACGGGAACTGGAAGTGCGTGAAATTGCCGAAATTCGTGAACGCTGCCCCGACATTGAATTAGAAGTTTTTGTACACGGTGCACTATGCATGGCGTATTCAGGCCGGTGCTTATTGTCGGGGTATTTTAACAAGCGCGATCCTAACCAAGGTGCCTGCACCAACTCCTGTCGCTGGCCTTATCAAGTGCACGCTGCTGCTGAAGACGACGTGGGACAATTCAATCCCATCGATACCCCGGTATTGCTAACTGAACCGCAGCGCCCAGGCGAGTATATGCTGATGGATGAAGATCTCCATGGCACCTACATTATGAACTCTAAGGACTTGCGCGGCATTCAACACGTCGAAGCTCTCACCCGTATGGGGGTGCATTCACTCAAAATTGAAGGCCGCACCAAATCACCTTATTACGTGGCGCGGACAGCTCAAGTATACCGCCAAGCAATTGATGACGCACTGGCCGGCAAGCCATTTAACCCTGCGCTCTTGCACGAATTAGAAGGCATGGCTAACCGGGGCTTCACCGAAGGCTTTTTACGCCGCCACGTGCCAAGCGAAACCCAAAACTACGAAACCAGCCACAGCCAAGGTCAACAACTGTTGGTCGGTGAAGTGCTGAGCCAAACGGGCACCGAGGCAGTGATTGATGTCAAAAACGCATTTGCAGTGGGGGATCAATTAATTTTGATGAAACCCTCTGGCAACATTCAATTCCAGCTAACCGATATGCGCGACGATAAGAATCAATCGCTAGCTCGAGCCGCCGGTGCTGGCCGCCAAGTGCAAGCCACTCTCCCGGTCGCCCTTACCCCAGCAGAAGCAGAGGTAAGTATGCTGATCAAACTGGTGCAAGCGCCAGCAAATATTCCTGTCGTGGAGGTAACCGATGCCAGTCATCATTGAAAGTGATTGTATTAACTGCGATATGTGTGTGCCTGAGTGCCCAAATGAAGCGATCTCAATGGGTAAAGAACATTATGAAGTCGATCCCAATAAGTGCACCGAATGTGTTGGGTTTTATGATGAGCCGGCTTGTATCCCGGTCTGCCCCATTGAGTGCATGGTGCTCGTCGCCGATTAACTGGTTACGCGCACGCTAGCCCGCTGCCGGCACACTTCGCGCAGCCAATCGAGGGCCGGTGAACACCCCACTTTAGCGTGCGGGTAAGCCAAGCCTATGGTGCGCTGCAGTTTGATATCTGCTAGCGGCCGTAATACCACGTCCTGACGCTCATAGAGTACGTCGAAGTTTGGTACCAACGCGATCCCAACACCCGCAGAAACCAGCCCGAGCGCATATTCAATGGTTTGGATATCAGCCCGTATATCGGGTTGGATACCATGCTGAATCAGTTCGGGATAAAGTTGTGACCAAGCCTCACAGGGCGTGCGCTTAATGAGTGCGATAGCATTAAAATCGTGTAGTTGTATACTTGATTTTAACGCTAACGGATGACCATGGGGCATGGCGACTAAAAATTTGTCCGTCCATATGGGTAGAAACTGTTCGCCCGCCTTGAGCATTTTGGGTGTAATAATGCGGGCATCAGCAGGCTGCTCTGGCTCGACCAAATGCAGCTCTAAGCCATCTACTCCAGCACTAAATTCGCGCAACAATTGACTCATGCGTTCAACGCCCAAAGCACGGATCAACCCTAATCGAAATTGGACGCGTTTGACTTGTTGCCGAAACGACGCTTTGAGTGATTGCAATTGTCCTAATAACCGCCCAGCCTCACTGTATAAGCGATCACCTTCAGCGGTTGGTGTCACGCCACGCGGTTGACGCACAAATAACTCCGTACCCAGTTCCTGTTCTAGGCGCCGCAGCGCGGTGGATACCGAAGGTTGAGCAACTTGGCTGACACGTGCCGCACCACTGATACTGCCTTGCTCATACACTGCCACAAAATAATTGAGTTGCCGCCAGTCCATAGTTTTAAACTATACCTATTCTAGTTTTTATATGATTTAACTTTATATTATTACAAGGTAAAGTGGTACTATCTTTGCTAACTACTTTATCTGCGATTTACTTAGCATACGGAGTGTTCCCCATGGCTCGTTACCCTTTCGATTGGCAAGACCCATTCCAGTTTTCATCCATGCTCACTGAAGAAGAGCGCATGATTCGCGATACCGCCCACCAGTACTGCCAAGAAAAACTTATGCCGCGCGTACTGACCGCCAACCGCGAGGAGCGCTTTGATCGGGAGATCATGACTGAATTAGGTGAATTAGGTTTACTTGGTGCAACCTTGCCCGAGAAATATGGCTGCGCCGAAGTAAATTACGTCTGCTACGGCCTGATCGCACGTGAAGTTGAGCGCGTCGATAGCGGCTATCGCAGCGCGATGAGCGTACAGTCCAGCCTTGTGATGCACCCCATTTACGCTTACGGCACCGAAGAGCAACGCATGAAATATTTGCCTAAACTAGCCAGCGGTGAATGGGTTGGTTGCTTTGGTCTCACCGAACCTGATGCAGGTTCTGACCCTGCTAGTATGCGCACCACGGCGAAAAAGACTGGCAATGGTTATCTGCTTAATGGCACAAAAATGTGGATCACCAACTCGCCAATTGCCGACGTATTTGTCGTGTGGGCGAAATTAGACGGTGACATCCGTGGCTTTATTTTAGAAAAAGGAATGCCTGGCTTATCCGCACCAAAAATTGAAGGCAAATTCTCGTTACGCGCCTCCATTACTGGTGAAATTGTGATGGACAATGTGGAAGTGCCAGAAACCGCTTTATTACCTAACGTCAGTGGCTTAAAAGGACCATTTGGTTGCCTAAACAAAGCCCGTTATGGTATCGCGTGGGGAGCCTTAGGCGCCGCCGAGTTCTGCTGGCACGCAGCGCGCCAATACACCCTCGATCGCCACCAGTTTAATCGCCCGCTAGCAGCGACTCAGTTAATTCAAAAGAAATTGGCCGACATGCAAACTGAAATTAGCATTGGCTTATTGGCTTGTTTACAAGCGGGTCGCTTAATGGATTTAGAGCAACTCCCACCTGAGACGATTTCACTCATCAAGCGTAACTCCTGTGGTAAAGCGCTTGACATTGCACGTCTTGCCCGCGACATGCACGGGGGTAATGGTATTGCAGACGAATTCCACGTGATCCGTCACGTCATGAACTTAGAAGCGGTCAACACCTACGAAGGGACACACGATGTGCACGCGCTGATTTTAGGCCGCGCTCAAACTGGCCTACAGGCGTTTAGTTAATTTCGTCACAGCGCAGGAGGTGTTCCAATGGCTGCAGCAATGCACCCGTGGTTAGCGGAATTTATCCAACAACTTGAAGCGCAACAGCTCCCGGCAGGTTCTGCTGCTGGGACGCTCACCGACGTCGAGTTATTTGATTTATTCGAATCTCAATTGTGGAGCCGCTTACTCGATCTGCAATCGCGCCTAATGCAAGCGCAAGGGCAAAGTTTTTACACCATTGGTAGTTCCGGTCACGAAGCCAATGCCGCGGTTGCTAAAGCACTACGCGTTACTGACCCGGCATTTTTGCATTATCGCAGCGGCGCATTTTTTATTCAGCGGGCGAAGCAATTGCCCGGTTCTACCCCGATTTACGATTTATTGCTTAGTTTCGCTGCTTCGGCCGATGACCCGATTTCTGCCGGTCGTCACAAAGTTCTTGGCAGCCTCCAATTAAATATTCCACCGCAAACCAGTACGATTGCTTCTCACCTTCCCAAAGCAATGGGAACAGCCTACGCGATCGGCCTATCCGAGCGCCTGAATCACGTCGGCACATGGCCGCAAGATGCCATCGCTATCTGTAGTTTTGGTGATGCTTCAGCCAACCATTCAACCGCAGTAGGCGCCATCAATGCAGCCTGTTGGGCTGCGTACCAAAGCGTCCCCATGCCATTGTTACTGGTCTGTGAAGATAATGGTTTAGGGATTTCTACGCATACCCCGAAAGGTTGGATTCAGCACCAATTGAGCCAACACTCAGAACTCAAATACTTCACGGCTAATGGCAGTGATCTTGATGACACCTATGCAGTGGCTTGCGCTGCGGCTGATTACGTGCGCACCCGTCGACGCCCAGCTGTACTCCATCTGCACACTGTACGATTATTTGGTCACGCTGGTGCCGACGCTGAGGTCGCCTATCGTAGTAAGGAAGCCATAGCAACCGATGCTCAACGTGATCCATTACGGCATAGCTGCGCCGCCCTCATTAGCCGTGGCTTATTTAGCCATCACACACTTAGTCAGTATATTCAACAGCAACAACAGCGCATTGCTCGGGTTGCTGAGCAGGCTGCCCAGCGGCCTAAACTAGAAACTGCAGAACAAGTGATGGCCTCCATTGTGCCGCCAACGCGTGAGCTACCACCACCTGCACCTGTACAAGGCGCTACTCGCGATAAGTTGTTTGCTTGGGATAAACACAATGCAGGTAAGCCACAACATCTGGCGAAACTTATTAACCTTGCGCTGCACGATATCATGGCACAATACCCCAACACCGTGTTGTGCGGTGAGGATATTGGTAAAAAAGGCGGGGTATACCATGTGACTCAGCATTTGTTTGAGGCATTTGGCCCCAATCGTGTGATCAACACCTTGCTGGATGAACAAAGTATTCTCGGATTAGCCATTGGGATGGCGCAACAAGGGTTTATTCCAATCCCTGAAATTCAGTTTTTAGCTTATGTGCATAACGCTGAAGACCAGATTCGCGGCGAAGCGGCAACATTGTCGTTTTTCTCCAACGGTCAGTACACCAATCCAATGGTGATTCGTATCGCAGGTCTTGCATATCAGCGCGGCTTTGGTGGACATTTCCACAACGACAACTCGTTTGCAGTATTCCGTGATATTCCCGGCGTGATCGTGTTGTGCCCGTCCAACGGCCGTGATGGTGCATTATTGATGCGCCAAGCCGTTGACTTAGCTGCCCGTGAACAACGCGTCGTCATTATGTTAGAGCCTATAGCCCTGTATATGACTCGTGATTTGCACGAAACCGGTGATGGCCTATGGCTGGCGGATTATCCTGCAGTGACCGAGCCATTACCTGCTCTGGGCGAACCAAGTGTCTACGGTGATGGCACCGACTTAGCCATTATTTCTTACGGTAATGGCTATTACTTGAGCCGCCAAGCCGAAGCCCAGCTCGCAGCGCAAGGTTACTCAGTACGAGTGATTGATTTGCGCTGCTTAGTGCCACTACATGTTGAGCCATTGGTAGCAGCACTTGGTGAATGTTCACGCATTTTAATTGTGGATGAATGTCGTCGCCGCGGGTCGCTCAGTGAAGAGCTCTTTACCGTCTTGCACGAGCGTCATCCGGCTCGCTTTAACATTGCTCGGTTGAATGCTGAAGATAGTTTTATTCCACTAGGTAAAGCTGCTTACCATGTGCTCCCATCTACGGCACAAATTGTCACTTCGGCACTGCAACTGTTGGAGGCAAACTAAATGACTTCTGTTCGTAAAACTGCCTTAGTTGTCTGTCCAGGTCGTGGCACCTATAACCGTCCTGAGTTAGGCTCAATTCTAGGTAATCTGAATACCAATCAACCTGAGCTACAGGAAGTATTGGCCTCCATCGATGCCACTCGTGCCAGCCTCGGCCAAGCCACCGTGACGGAGTTGGATCAGGCGCCGCACTATAAAAGTGCGCTTCACCAACACGCCATCAATGCTGCTGCTCTGATTTATGCTGGCGGCTATTTGGACTATCTCGCCATTGACCAAGAACGTTTTGAAGTCGTTGCTATCACCGGCAACTCCATGGGGTGGTACACCACCATGGCCTGTGCTGGCTGCTGGGATGTACCAACCACCACCCGTTTGGTGAGTTCTATGGCAGAATTGACCGCGGCTGGAGCCGGTGCGCAATTTATTTATCCATTGGTGGATAGTGAGTGGCGCCCCCATCCCGGTTATCAAGCGGCAGTGGAGGAGCAGTTGGAACGCTATACAGGCGACTTGCACATGTCCATTCACTATGGCGGCTATGCGGTATTAGCTGGTACTACCGAAGCCTGTCAGGCGGCGGTCGCCGCGCTACCCAAAGTTGATGACCGCTTCCCGATGGTGCTACCGGGGCACGCGGCATTTCATACCAATATGATGGCCGATGCTGCCGTCACCGCTCAGCAACTCTGGCCAGCCCATTTGTTCCAAGCGCCAGCAGTACCGCTGATTGATGGCCGCGGCCATATTTGGTCACCCCATGTAGTTGACCAAGCTGCCCTGCAGCAATACACCCTCGACCATCAGGTCACACAAACTTACCACTTCACGCGCGCTATCCAAGTGGCAGTGAAAGAGTTTGCACCAGACCATATCATTCTGCTGGGCCCAGGTGCAGGGCTTGGTGGTGCAGTGGCTCAAGCCTTGATTGCAATGGACTGGCAAGGCTTAACCGATAAAACCACTTTCACCGAGCGCCAGCAAGCAGCGTTACCTTATTTGCTCTCTATGGGTATCCCTGCGCAACGTACTCTGGTGACAGGTTAGCAAAACGTACTGATAAAGCGCGTAGGCAGGCTTTACCACGCGCTGTCACATCAGTTTTAAACAGAAACTGCTGCCGCGGATCAATCGGATTCGCCTTCAAACGATAATGGGTTCCCCATGGCTGCTCCTCAATAATCACCACTATTGGCTCACTTAACTGGAGGTAAGGGCTCGTTAATGCCACGTCATGCAGCACCTGTTGCACCTCATACGCGTCGTGGTCGGCCGTCAGATAAAAATCGACGACACAAAGCAAGCTAGGGCTGCCGCGGTTAGCATTTAGAATCAAGTTGTCCCAGATTTTGAGATGGGGCACAAACACAAACTCCCCATCAGCAGTGACCAATTCAATGGTTCGCATACCGATATGCTTGACTTCGCCATAAGTGCCATCCACCTCTATCCAATCACCAGGTCGATAGGGTAACTCATACACCGCCACAATTCCGGCAATTAGGCTGCTAACATAATCTTTGAGGGCAAACCCAATAGCAACGCCTGCCAAGCCGAGAATCGCAATCATATTCTGCACCGTGGTTTCTATAACCAGTGGTACCACCCAAGCAAGCGCAAGGATCACAATCAGAATACGAATGGTGGGGATCAATGCCAGTAGGAGTAGCCGCTGACGCCCATATAAATGGTTGGCCAGCCACGGCAACACCCGCTGACTCAGCCAAACAATCAATGCCGCCGAAACAATGACAACCACAATTTCAATAACGATATCTTGGGTTAGCGTTTTGAATAATTGTAATAACTTTTCTGCTTCCATGAGGGAGCCTCCCGCTTACCGCTAAAACGCGTCCACATCGAATCCACGACTTTTTAAAAAGTCTCGTGCGGCCAAATAACCGTGCACAGAAACCTGCCACTGCTGTTCTTCTTGTTGCACAATTTGCGCTTGTTCTAATTGCAACAGCTGAACATCAAGTTGCGCCGCTGATAACGTCGGCAATAGGCGCTGTAACTCGGTACCACTTAACCCGTTATGGAGCAACAAGGTGTACAACACAAAGGCTGCAGCATCACCACTCCCCGCTGGTACGCAGGGTGGTTCATGACGGCCTTGCCGTTGTGCGGCCCATAGCGCTAGCGCCAATCCTGGGTTACCTAGCGCTTGTGCAGCTAAGGATTTTAGCTGTTTAGCTGGTGCACGAACCCCCAATTGCTTGAGTAACGGCGCTTCTGCGGCAGCAAAACAGTACACATGGGTGAGGTGAACTGGCCAAGCGTGCTGTAAAAACATGAAGCTCCAACTGTCACACACCACCAAGCCTTGTCCGAACTGTCCCCGAATGAGTTGTGGTAACAGCGCGCGTACCAACGGCAAATCATCAACATGGCGACGCCAATACCTCGCAAAATCGGGTATCACCCACTGCTTCGCTGCTTGCGGCTGCCACCAGTCTGCCACTTCAACGTGGCTAAGTTGCGCAGCGTCCGGTGGTGTTAAGCAACGCCATTGGTGGTGCTCAGCCCATGCTTTAGCAATAGCTGCAGTGCCGCTGTGTGGTGGTCCTACTAGAAACTTTACCCCTGGCGTGGATTCATCGGCCCAACTTGCAAATGCGGCATCAAGGGCACGCACCGCTGGCTCAACGGCAAAGTCTCGATAACTAGGGAGCGATTCCGCTTCCGCATCGAGATCGGTATCCTCAGTGTTAATAAAAAGATTACGTAGATGGTGATACCATTGCTGCAGTAAGGTACTTGCAGGTGCGGCAGGGCGGGTGAATTCAGTAAGGCGAATGACTCGCCAATGGTTTTCGTCTGTCATCTGTCATCCTTCCTTGTCACATAGCGGGTGACATCACGGCCTACAGATAGACTGGCATTATTTACAACACTTTGCACCTTTTTTGAGCGCCGTTAGAAATTTAGCAGGGGCTCATTCTCACCATCAAGGTACGCAGTGATTGCAGCAATGAACTCTTGCCCGTAGCGTTCGAGTTTCTTTTGACCAACCCCGGTGATTTCTAAAAAGGCAGCTTCATCGATGGGACAATACATCGCCATCTCCACCAAGCTGTTATCATTAAACACCACGTATGGCGGTACTTCTTCCTCATCTGCAATGGCTTTTCGCAATTTCCGTAAGCGCCGGAACAATACTTTATCGTAATCTTCGCGATCAACGACCCGCGACTTAGACACTGCCGTCAAGGTAACCCGAGGCTCAGCTAATTGTAGAGTAATTTCTCCACGCAGAATGGGACGCGCAGCTTCTGTTAATTGCAGTACACCGTATTGCTGCATATTCTGAACAACATAGCCGCGGTGAATAAGTTGACGCACTACCGCTAACCAATATTCATGGCTGTGATCGGCACCAATGCCATAGGTCGATAGCTTATCGTGCCCTAATTCAACTAAACGGTGTGATTTACTCCCCCGCAGCACATCGATCACATGATTGACACCGTAGCGCTGCCCCACACGATAAATGCATGACAGAACTTTCTGCGCATCGACCGTGCCATCATACTGACGGGGTGGATCCAAACATATATCACAGTTACCACAGGCCTGAGTGCGATGTTCATTAAAGTAATTCAGCAGCACCAACCGGCGACAGGTTTGCGCTTCGCCTAAAGCTTGCATGGCAGCGAATTTATGTAATTCGATGCGGCGCCGTTCTTCGTCAGGTTGCTCATAAATTATGGATTTGATCCACGCGGCATCACCTGGGTCATACAGCAGTACCGCTTCAGCCGCGAGGCCATCGCGGCCAGCTCGCCCAGTTTCCTGATAGTACCCTTCGACACTCCGAGGCACGTCAAAATGGACCACAAAACGTACGTTGGGTTTGTTGATGCCCATGCCAAACGCAACAGTCGCAACGACCACATCAAGGTCATCGCGGACAAACTGGCGGAGAATATCCTCACGAATCTCATGATCCATACCAGCATGGTATCCGGCAGCACGAATCCCTTCCCGTTTTAGTTTTTCAGCCAGTTCCTCTACCTTTTTCCGACTACCACAGTAGACGATACCCGACGCGCCACGTTGTTTTTTGATATAATCTGTCACCTGCTTGAAGGGCTTGTATTTTTCTTCCACCACATAACGGATATTGGGGCGGTCAAACGACCCTTTATAAACGACAGGATCATGCAGATGTAAGCGGGAAATAATATCCCCTTCAGTGGCCGCATCAGCAGTTGCAGTTAGCGCCATAAATGGCACTTTGGGTAAGGCCTCACGCAACACTCCAAGCTGGCCATACTCTGGTCGGAAATCGTGCCCCCACTGTGAAATACAATGCGCTTCATCAATCGCGATGAGTCGTATCGGCCACTGCTGTAACTGACGCATAAAGTATGGTTGCAATGCCCGTTCGGGGCTCACATACAGCAACCGTATTTGATTTTGATGCAACTGGGTCATGATCCGTTGGCTCGCCTCGGGGCTCAACCCGTTGTTGAGTGCCGCAGCAGCAACCCCCATCGCTTGCAAAGCTTCAACTTGATCTTGCATCAGACTGATTAAAGGTGAGATAACAACGGTAAGGCCATCACCCATCACTGCAGGCAATTGGTAGCACAGCGATTTACCGCCCCCAGTTGGCATCAGAACGAGTGCATCGCGCTGCTGCATCACTGCCTCAATGACCAATAATTGGCCATCGCGAAATGTGGTATAGCCAAACACTTCGGCAAGAACTTTAGACAGTGAAGATTCGGACAAAATAACGTCTCCAATTGACGACCGACTTGTGGAGTATCTATTGTATGCATCCTGCGTGCGAACCTCCACCGAGCCAACCAAAATCTGTCTTGATTTCGGGGTGAATGGCTGTTTTTCGTACAAACCAAACTAATTAGGATTTATTCATGAGTGACCCATCTATTCGCAGCCGTCATGGTGTGCTGTTTGCAATTGCTGCTTATACCATATGGGGGCTTGCACCTATTTATTTTAAATGGCTGCAGCAAATCCCAGCGCTTGAAATACTTGCTCATCGGATTATTTGGTCATTCGTATTAGTACTGCTACTCATTGTTGTGCTAGGGCGCTTTGATCGCATTAAACCGGTGCTAAAAAATCGGGTTTATATGCTCCGTCTCACCATTGCCACGTTTTTATTAGGTGGCAATTGGTTTCTATTTATTTGGGCGGTGAACAACAACCATATATTAGATGCCAGCTTGGGCTATTACATTAACCCCTTGCTCAATGTCGCCATTGGGATGATGTTTTTCGCTGAACGCATGCGCAAAATACAATTGGTTGCCATTTTATTGGCATTAACTGGGGTGGTCATTCAGATTGTCTCGTTTGGTTCGGTGCCGTGGATCGCACTCACCTTGGCCTGTAGCTTTGCCATTTACGGCGCTATTCGCAAACGACTTCCTGTTGATTCCATTACCGGGTTGTGGTTAGAAACCGCGATTTTGCTACCTATAGTACTGATTTATTATGGAGCTTTTGCAGAAGCGCAGAGCTTTAATCTGGTTACCAACGGGTGGCAGCTGAATCTGCTGTTAGTAGCGGCTGGTATTGTCACCACTGCACCGCTGCTGTGTTTCACCGCAGCCGCGCAGCGGATCCGTTACTCCACCTTAGGCTTTTTCCAATACATCGGCCCGTCGCTGATGTTTGTACTCGCCATTTGGTTGTACGGCGAGCCGTTAGCGGCCGACAAGCTCATCACCTTTGCGATGATTTGGACTGCATTAGCGATTTATAGCATCGATACCTTGGTACATCAGCAACGCTCTAAGCGTGCATAATCGACGGCCAGCCACTTGGTGCCCGCAGTGTCAAAATTCACTTGAATACGGCTCTGTGGGCCACTGCCTTCATAGTTCAGCACGGTACCTTCACCAAACTTACTATGTCGAACGCGCTGCCCTAGGCTATAACCCGTCTGAGCAAACGCGTCATGGCTAGCACCCGTATGGAAACGCCCAAGCGCCGGTGAATGGTGCGAGGTACGCGCTTGTAACCGCACATGATGGATCATTTCTGGCGGGATCTCGCCGACAAAGCGACTTACTGTTGCAAATTTTTCTTGGCCATAAATTCTGCGTGATTCGGCGTACGTGATGACCAGCTTCTGCATCGCCCGCGTCATCCCGACGTAGCACAACCGGCGCTCTTCTTCTAACCGTCCGCTTTCACCTAACGATTGCTGCGATGGAAATAGTCCTTCTTCAACCCCACACATAAATACCAAGGGGAACTCAAGGCCTTTGGCGCTGTGTAAGGTCATCAACTGCACCGCATCTTGATGCTCTTCGGCCTGATCTTCACCAGACTCGAGTGCGGCATGGGCCAAGAAGGCCTGCAATGGCGACAATTCCTCTAAGATAATGTCATCCAATTGATTAAAGTTATCGCAGGCTGAGACCAACTCTTGCAAGTTCTCCACTCGAGTTTCTGCTTTATCACCCTTTTCAGCTTGATACATAGCCATCAAACCTGAGTCTTTGATCGCCATGTCCACTTGGCGGCCCAGCGGCAAATCAACCATATTGTCTTCAAGTTGATCAATCAGGTTAACAAATGCTGCCACTGCGTTACCAGCACGCCCAGTGAGTATTTTTTCATGCACTAACTGCTTGGCGGCATCCCATAGCGGCAGCCCGCGTTCCCGTGCTCCGTCACGAATAATACTCACTGTGCGGTCGCCAATCCCACGCGTTGGGGTATTAATAATCCGCTCAAATGCAGCATCATCATTACGGCTTGCCACCAATCTTAAGTACGCCAACGCATCCTTCACTTCTTGACGATCAAAGAAGCGCAAGCCGCCATAAATACGGTAGGGGATCCGCGCATGAAGTAACGCTTCTTCTAACACCCGTGATTGCGCGTTGCTACGATACAAGATGGCCACATCTTGCAAGGCGTTCCCTTGCTCATGCCACTGTTCAATACGTCCAGCGATAAACCGTGCTTCATCAATTTCATTGTAAGCCGCATATAAATCTATCGATTCCCCCATACTGCCATCCGTCCAGAGCTGTTTACCTAAACGCCCTTGGTTGTTCGCAATCACTTCATTTGCGGCAGTCAAAATGGTATTGGTGGAACGATAGTTCTGCTCCAAACGAATGGTCTCAGCATTGGGGTAATCACGTAAGAATAACTGGATGTTTTCTACCCGCGCTCCGCGCCAGCCATAAATAGATTGGTCGTCATCGCCAACAATGGTGACGTAATTTGTATGTGGTTGGTCTTGGCCGACCCCAGAAAGGAGTTTAATCCAACTATATTGAATGGTGTTGGTATCCTGGAACTCATCCACCAAGATATGCCGGAAACGCCGCTGATAATGTTCCCGTATATGCTTATTATCGCGCAACAACTCATGCGCTCGCAGCAGCAACTCGGCGAAATCAACTAATCCTGCACGATCACAAGCCACTTGATAAGCTTCATAGATCTCTTTTAAGGTGCGGTCATTGATATCATATCCATCTAAATGATGAGGTCGTAGCCCTTCATCTTTATTATGGTTAATAAACCATTGCGCTTGCTTTGGTGGCCAGCGCTTTTCATCAAGATTTAAACTGCGAATAATGCGTTTAATCAACCGCTGCTGGTCATCACTATCGAGGATTTGGAAGTTCTGAGGTAGTCCGACATCCATATAGTGCGCGCGGAGTAAGCGATGCGCCAAACCATGGAAGGTACCCATCCACATAGCGCGTACCGAACTACCCAGCAGTTGCTCAATCCGCCCGCGCATTTCAGCGGCTGCTTTATTGGTAAAGGTCACCGCCAAAATACTATGTGGCGATACGCCTTGGGTTTGAATCAGCCATGCAATCCGATGCACCAAGACACGGGTTTTGCCACTTCCGGCACCCGCCAACACGAGCAAATGACGCTCCATCGTACTAACCGCATCGCGCTGTTTATCGTTGAGTTCGGAAAGTAACGGGTGTTCGTACATGATGTTCTTCCAAGCCAGCTAAAATTTCAGTTTAAATCCTGACTACTGTATATGCAACCAGTTATCGCCGTGCAGCCAGTAAGTAATCAACGAGTTGCGTTAAATCGTGATAGGCTAAGGTTGGTAACACGTGTAAGTGCTCGACACGACCTAATCCACCGGTAAACCATGCACTTTGCCAACCTGCGCGATGGGCACCTAAAATATCAGCCTGTGGGCTGTCACCAACATGCAACCAGCTGTGCGCTGCAATCGCTGGTAGTTCACGTTGTGCCGCAACAAACATATCGCTGAACGGTTTGCCACGTAATTCATCCGTTGGTTGAAAGACTGCTGAAAAATAAGGTGCTAAGCCAATCGCCTCAACATCAACATTGCCATTACTAAGCGCAATCACTGGATACGCGTCAGCTAATTCTCGTAACGCTTGGTGTACTACGGCATCGATCTCAACATCATTACGAAACTGCATGAAGTGGTTAAATGCTGCCGCCACCGCCGCCGGAATCTCATCCTCATTAATGCCGAAATAACGCAAGCCCTCAGCTAGGGATTGTTTCCGTAAGTGCGTCATATTGCTGCCTAGATCTGGCTGCTCTTGCAATAATCGTTGTCGTTGCGCGAGCCAATCTGTTGTTTGCCACACCGCAGTACGAGGGAAGTGCTGGGCGACATAATCGCGCATGGCCTGTTCAGCGCGCTGCATCACGGGTACGTTGTTGTATAGCGTGTCGTCCAGATCAAAGCTCACGGCTTGAACGGGTTGTAATCGGCGATAAAACTGCATGAATTTACCTACGTTTTCTTTTTTCGGGCGCGCGGGTGTGCACCATCATAAACTTTGGCGAGGTGCTGAAAGTCAAGGTGGGTATACACTTGAGTTGTGCTTAAATTGGCGTGCCCTAACAACTCTTGCACAGCACGTAAATCACCGCTTGATTCTAACATATGTGAGGCAAAAGAATGACGGAGTTTGTGTGGGTGCAAGGTGCTGTTTAGACCTTGCTGCTGTCCCCAATAGTTTAATCGTTGCTGCACGGTACGCGGATGGATGCGCTGCGCCCGTTGAGAAATGAATAGCGCTAGCTCATCAATCCGCCCACCCAGCCATTGTGCTCGAATCGGTAACCAACGTTCGAGCGCCTCAGCGGCAAACCGCCCATAAGGAACAATGCGGGTTTTATTCCCTTTGCCTAGTACCCGTAATTCTCGGTGACGGGTGTGAATCGCATCCACATCTAATGCCACCAGCTCGGCTAATCGCAACCCGCTACTATAAAGGAGTTCCATCATAGCGGCGTCACGAATAGCCAGCGGATCATCAGCTGGCAGCCGTAATAGCTGTGTAATGCTGTCCACATCGAGGTTTTTCGGTAACCGTTTCGCTTTCTTCGGGGCTTTGAGTTGTTTGGCTGGGTTATCAACCAGCCAATCTTCACGGATCAGGTAGTCACAGAAAGTGCGCCAGGCCGCCAAACGTAATGCCAATGAGGAATCACCCAAACCGCGGCGGCGCCACCCCACCAGCAAGCGCTCCATGACCGCAACCGTTAGTTGTTGTGGTTGGGTAACACGCTGACTGCCTAGAGCCTCTATGTCATCGGCCAAAATGCGTCCGTAATTGGTAAGGGTTAATTCGGCGAGCCCGCGCTCGCCGGCTAAATGGTCTAAAAATGGTTGGCGAAGTTCAGCTAAAGTCATGGTGTTGGGATTGATGCTGTAGCAACGGCGGCAAAATTCGGCTGAGTAACGCCTGTAATTGGCGTACTAACAGTGTATCCATTGCTGGTTCAAAATGGCCAGCATCATGGTTACCAATCGCCAGCATACCTAATTCACCTTTTTTGCCCAACAACAACAACGCCACCGAGTTAATTGCCTCATTGGGAAACAACAATTTCTTCTCCTCAGCAGTCAGCCGACCTAAATACACGGCACTATTTTGAAACCGTTTACTCAGTAGCATTTTGTGGGTGTCTGCAGCGAAAGTGAATTGCTCATCGAGCTCTATTGGGCTATCGAAGAACTTCAACGTCAATGCTGGCATCTGTAGGCGTGTCGAGAAAGTGTCCTGCAGTGCATCCATAATGCTCGGTAAATCATCACAAGCTAACAGCGCAACATACAAATCGCTGTACGCTTGGAAAATTTCCTCATTGCGCCGTGCCGTTACCATCAAGTCAGTGATTTCCTCCTCCAGCTGCATGATGCGCTGGCGCAGAACTTGTTGTTGGCGCTCCACCAATGAAATCGCACCCTGCTGCTGATGCCGCAAACTTAGTTGCTGCAATAACTGCGGGTGACGTTCAAAGAAATCGGGGTTTTCAATGAGGTATTCAGCAATCAGTGTGTCATCCACCACCGTTTGCTCAAGAGGTTTTACATCACTTGTCATAGTTTGATATATCCATCGTAAACATGTTCTGCTGGTCCTGTCATCCGCACAGCTTGCCCAGGCTGCCACCGAATCATCAGTGAACCGCCAGGTAAATCAACGGTGACCTGATCGGCTAGTTTTCCTTGTCGCATCCCAACCACAGCGGCGGCACAGGCACCACTGCCACAGGCTTGGGTTTCTCCCACGCCACGCTCGTACACGCGCAGCTTAATGTGATGGTCATTAATAATTTGCATAAAGCCAACATTTACGCCTTCAGGGAAGCGTTCATGGGTCGCCAGCGCTCGCCCAAGTGATGCCACTGGCGCAGTTTCAATATTGTCCACCTCAAGCACACAATGTGGATTACCAATCCCCATCACACCCGCAAGAATGGTTTGATCTTGCTCACGTAAAATATAGGTGAGTTCTTCTTTATTTGCCTTAAATGGAATATCCGCCGGCTGGAATATAGGAGTCCCCATTTCGACGGTGATGCGGCCATCGCGCTCATGGTGCAAGACCATTTTACCTGCTTTGGTACTAACCTTAAGGTGGTTTTTAGAGCTCAACCCTTTGAGTTTCACGAACAACGCAAAGCAACGTGCCCCGTTCCCACATTGCGCAACTTCTGACCCATCGGCATTAAAAATTCGATAATGAAAATCTAAATCTGGATCATAGGGCGGTTCCACCAGCAGCAATTGATCGAAGCCAACCCCACGATGCCGATCTGCCCAATGTCGAATTTGCTCTGGATTCACATATACGTTCTGGGTCACCGCATCGATCACCATAAAGTCATTACCAAGGCCATGCATTTTCGAGAAGTTCATCGTCGCAGCTCCACAATATGCTCACCTTTCCATAACTCACTCAAGGTTTCACGCTCCCGGATCACATGGGCGTTATCACCCACTACCATCACTTCAGCTGCTCGCGGGCGGGTGTTGTAATTAGAGCTCATGGTAAATCCGTAGGCTCCTGCATTCATCACCGCTAATAAATCGCCCGCAGCTGCCGCTAAATGACGCGCATGCCCCAGAAAATCGCCCGTTTCACATACCGGCCCAACCACATCCACCAGCATTGGTGATGCAGAGCTTTGCTTGACTGGGATAATATCGTGATACGCCTGATACAGTGCAGGCCGCATTAAATCATTCATACCGGCATCGACCAATAGGAAATCTTTATCGTCACCGGCCTTATGATAGATAACTTCCGTCACTAATATCCCAGCATTGCCGACAATCGAGCGGCCCGGTTCAAGCATCAAGGTTAAACCACCAACCGCATCAGCACGACGCTGCAACTCAAGTAAGTAAGCGCTAACATCCAATGCCTGCTCATGCTGATATGGGATACCTATACCGCCCCCCATATTTAAGTGGCTGATGGTGATACCATCGCCTCGCAATTGCGTGATAAGTGCCAACATACGGTCAGCAGCATCAAGAAATGGTGCAGCCGTCAAAATCTGTGACCCAATATGGCAATCCACACCTTGCAGCTGAATATACGGGAGATCCTGCGCCCGCACAGCCACATCACGGGCATGTCGCATCGCAATGCCAAACTTATTACTTTTTAGCCCCGTGGAAATATATGGGTGCGTTTGAGCGTCCACATCTGGGTTAACGCGCAAGGAAACAGGTGCCGTTATTTGGTGGGCTCGCGCCACGTCGTTTAATTGCTCCAGCTCGGCAGCCGATTCCACATTGAAACAGTAAATTCCCTGCTCTAATGCTGCAGCCATCTCGGCACGACTTTTCGCAACCCCAGAAAACACTACTCGGTCAGCACGGCCACCGGCCGCAAGCACGCGCGCTAACTCTCCGCCAGAAACAATATCAAAACCAGCACCTAACTGGGCCAATACATTGAGCACGGCTAAATTACTATTTGCTTTAACGGCGTAACATAAGCGGTGAGGGGCTGGCCACACTGCCGCAAACTGTTGCCAATTCTTCACTATCTGTTGTTGGGAATACACGTAGAGAGGCGTGCCATGTTGGGCCGCCAATGCAGCGACGCTGCATTGTTCTGCATAGAGAAGGCCATCGTGATAGTCAAAACTCATAATTACTCACTAGGATCGGCTGGTGCAGCGGGTTGGTTTTGCTCCACCGGTGGCGGTAATTCAAGCGGCCCTTTTTGACCACAAGCAGCGATAAAGCTCAGGGTTCCTGCTACAATGATAAGACGCATTACTTTCAAGTTAAACATCGGTAAACTGTACCTAATTGTTACGGTTTTTAGCCAGTGCGCATATCATCGCATTGCAACGCACAAATGTCATTATCAGGAGTAAACATGCTAGAGCACGAATACCACGAACTCGCCGAAGCTACCATTTTGGCTATCGAAGAAGCCATCGAAGCGTGCGAGGTGGATATTGACTGCGAATCAGGCGGCGACATTTTAGAGTTAACCTTCCCGAACGGCAGTAAAATGGTCATCAATAAGCAACCACCTCTGCATCAGTTATGGGTTGCCACCAAATTTAACGGCCATCATTTTGAATATCATGATGGTCAGTGGATCGATAACCGTACCGGTAGTGAATTATGGGCGCTACTCAGCGACGCCGCCAGTCGCCAAGCAGAAATACCAATTAAGTTAGCGCCTCCACAAGCATAATATTAAAAATAAGAGCATCGCTGTTATGAGTAGAACATTACGCATCGCCACCCGTAAAAGCATGCTTGCCATGTGGCAAGCAGAACATATTAAAGCGCGGCTGGAGCAACTACACGACAACTTAACTGTTGAGCTATTGCCGATGAGTACCCGCGGCGACGTCATTCTCGACACGCCGCTTGCCAAAATTGGCGGTAAAGGGCTGTTTGTGAAAGAGTTGGAAGTGGCCATGTTAGAAGGCAAGGCTGACCTTGCCGTCCATTCCATGAAAGATTTGCCTGTTGAGTTTCCACCAGGCTTAGAATTATTTGGTATCTGCGAGCGTGAAGATCCACGCGATGCATTTGTTTCCAACCACTATGCCCGCCTCGATGAGTTACCAGCTGGCGCGGTTGTCGGCACTTGTAGCTTACGCCGTAAATGCCAATTATTGGCTCATTACCCACACTTAATCATTCGTGATTTGCGTGGTAACGTACAAACACGCCTACGCAAACTTGATGAAGGCGAATTTGATGCCATCATTCTTGCGGCATCAGGATTGGTTCGTTTAGGGCTGACTGATCGTATCAAAGAGCGCATCGCCGTTGAGTTGTGCTTACCCGCTAACGGGCAAGGGGTGTTGGGTATTGAATGCCGTAGCGATGACGCTGAAACTAAAGCGCTGTTAGCACCCCTCACGTGCCCTGATACACGCAGTTGTGTGTTAGCTGAACGGGCTATGAACCGACGCTTACAAGGGGGATGCCAAGTTCCCATCGGTGCCTATGCTGAACTCCATGGTGATCAAGTCTATTTGCGTGGTCTAGTGGGCCGCCCTGATGGAAGTGAAATCATCGAAGGAGAAATCAGTGGCCACCGCGATCATGCCGAAGCATTAGGTGCTGAATTAGCCGACTATTTGCTCGCCCGTGGAGCCGGTAAAATTTTAACCGACGTTTATGCAGAGAATGAGTTGCAGTCATGAATCATCACTTACTGCTGTTACGCCCTGACAACCAAGTGACTGAAGTCACTCGCTTACTATCGCAACGTGCAGCTGCTCTAGGGGTTGACCTCACCAGCAGCAGTAAGAGTATGGTAACTATCCATAGCTACGATGATCCTAACCATAGCCTTGCGGGAATTCTGCGACAGCAATGGGATGCTGGCCTCATGGTCAGCGTCAATGCGGCTCATTATTTTGCACAACAGGCCAAGGACTGGGCCCCAGGCATCCCTATGCCGATCGCACGCTGGTACGCGGTTGGGCCGACCAGTGCAGCAGCGATTGCGAAAGTAGTGGGGCGCCCCGTGAATTGTCCTTGGCGACAACATAATAGTGAGTCCTTACTTGAATTTCCGGAGCTGGCCGACGTCAAAGGTCAACGCTGGCTTATTGTCCGCGGTAAAGGTGGCCGTGATCTGGTGGCTGAGACGCTTACCGCACGCGGTGCAGATGTTACCTTTTTAGAGGTATATCAACGCCAGCAAGCCACTATTTCTGACCATGAATATCAACTCTGGCGGCACCATGTAAACGGTATTGTGGTGACTAGTGCTGAACAATTGGGTTACTTTTTAGCTGCGGTACCCAATGCTGACATCGATTGGCTTGCCAGCTGTTACTGGATCGTCGCCAGTGACCGACTTAAGCACCTCATCCCATCCGCCCTACAAAAAAATGTGGTGGTTGCCCATAGTGCTACCCCCTTTGCAATTGCCGAGGCGTGGCAACACCAAGTTGAACAGCAAAAGGAACTGTTATGAGCGAGTCAAACCAAACTCCCGAGACAACCACAAGTGCTCCAGTAGCGGCTGAACAGCCGGTGGTAAACGCAGCACAGCCTACGACTAAAAAAGGCTATGGCGGCTGGTGGGTTGCACTCGTATTGTTGCTGGCAATTGGCGCTGCGGGCTGGTTAGGATACGCCAAATGGTGGCCACATCATCAACAGCAACTGGCGGCTATGACCGCCCAACAACAGCAAACCGCTGCCTCCATGAGTCAATTCGAGCAGCAGCTAAGTGCGCTAGAGGGGCGAATTGCGCAGCAAGTCAATCAATCTACGGCTGCCTTAGAACAAGCTGTCAGAAACCAGTTACGGCAGCAACAACAGCAGCTCGATAATTATCATATGGCGGTAAAGTCGGTCCAAGCTGAGCTTGCTAACCTCGATTTATCGCAAGAAGCCCATTGGCGGATTTTTGAAGCGCGTAACCTTACCGACCGTGCAGCAATGAAGCTATGGATTGAGCATGATATTGCAGCTGCGATTGCCTTTTTGAAGTTGGCCTTGTCTCATCTTACAGCACTCGATAATCCTGCACACTTTGCTGTTCGCGAAGCATTGGTAAGTGATATCGCGCGGCTTGAACAGCTACCGCAACAACAAGTATCGGCAGCGAGTCTAGCCCTGATAGGTATTCGAGCACAACTGGCCGAACAAGATTGGCAGCAATCAGTAACACAACCTAACGCAGGGACTGACCCAAGCTCAGATAATACCTGGTTAAGCAACTTACAACGCAGCATGGCAACTTTATTCAGTCAATTCATTCAGGTGCAGCGCCATGATCAAGCGGTTGCTCCGATGCTTGAACAAGCTTACTTTAACGTACTGCAACAGCGCGTGCTGCTGCAATTGCAGTTAGCGCAACAAGCAGCACTCCACAATTCCCAAACACTCTACGAAGCCAATCTTGATGAAGCTATTCACCTGCTCCAACACGTTGCCAGTGTCATCAACAACACTGATCTAGCAGCGTCTATTGACCAATTACAGCAGTTACGACAGCAACAGTTGCGCCCAGCTTATCCTGCGCAACTTGAAGCACAAGGACAACTGGAGCGTCTCGCACAGCAGCTTGGGCAAGGGGGTTAAGCCATGAAAACGGCCATCACTATCATCGTACTTGTCATTGCAGGTTTGCTGGTAGGCCCCTTGTGGTCAGGCAATACTGGTTATGTGCTTATCGCAGTGGGTAACTACACTATCGAGACCAGCTTGGTTGCCGCGCTGATTCTGCTGGTGGTGGTGTTACTTATCCTGCGGGTAATATTACGCTTTATCGGACGTTTGATCCGCGGCACCGAATGGGGAATTAAATGGTTCGGCCAACGTCGTGAAGTTAAAGCAGAACAAGCTTTTCGAGAAGCCCTGATTCAGTTGAATCATGGGGATTACGATGCCAGTTCTAGAGCCATTAATCGGGCTTGGCAATTACGTAAACTGCCTACCGATGCCCTATTAGCAGCCTACGCTGCGCAACGGGTGGGTGATATCAAACAGGCACGCGAGTGGTTGACCCGCAGTCATCAAACAAATGAGTTACCATTAACTGAAATGATTCTAGCGCTGCGGGAGTCTTCGGATGCTGTAGAGCGGCGTTGGCCAGAATTGAAAGCGTTGTTGGCAGATTATCCGCACCACCCAAGTTTGTTGCGGTACGCAATTCTGGGGATGCGCTCAATGCAACGTTACCATGATCTTGCCGACTTACTCCCTCGCGCTGCTAAACAACAACTTTTTAGCCCACAAGAATTTGCTGCACTACAAGAAGAAGTTCAGTTTAATTTGATGCTCGAGGCAGGGCGTCTAGGCGCATCTTCATTGCAAGATTATTGGCAAGGACTAAGTCGCGATCAACGCCGTGATGCGGTTATTCGGCGGGCTTACTTACGTGCTTTAAAAACCTTCGACGCTACGGCAGCAGCAGATAAAGTGGCAGCACGCGCGCTAAAACGTGGTGAACTAGATATTGCTTATTTACTTGAGCATAACTTGTTGGTGCCCGGCCCAGAACTGCGTAATTTGATTCAAGAGAAGCTCAAGCAACACCCAGATGACGCGGTGTTACTACATGCGTTGGGACAGTTAGCATTACAAACGAATGATTTAACCTTAGCGCAACGGGCGTTACGTAAAGCAGCAGAACAGCAGCCATCACGTCAATTGTTGTTAGATTTAGCTGTAACTTACGACAAGCTAGGGGATACTGCAAACGCACTACGCTGCTATCGGGAAAGAGAAAGCTTGCAGCTATAGCCGCAAGCTTATTGTGCACAGTTCTGTTACTTCTTGATACCTTCAATCGATAAGAAGATCTCAACAGTTTCAGACGCTGGACCTAAATCATACTTCATTCCGTAGTCAGCTGGTTTAATCGTCACAGTACCTTCAAAGCCACGACGGAAACCACCCCAAGGATCTTGTCCTGAACCAATTTCTTTCACATCAATAGCAATGTCGTTCGTGGTGCCATGTAGCGTAAATTTACCCTTCAATACACCTGTACCATCACCATTTGGCGTATAGCTGGTTGATACGAAAGTCGCTTTTGGGTACTTGCTCACATTAAAGAAATCAGCACTCCGTAAATGCTTGTCACGCTCTGCATGGTTACTATCGACGCTGGCTACATTAATGGTGACATCAACTTTGGCTGCGCTTGGATCGGCTTCATCGTAGCTAAAGGTGCCCTCGAAATCGTTAAAGCGACCTAATAACCAGCTGTATCCTAGGTGGCTGATTTTGAATTGCACAAATGCATGTGCATCCTTAGTGTCGATAACATAATCAGCAGCTTGTGCTGAAGTTGCACCGAGGGTAGCGAGCGAAATCAATGTTGCTAAAGCTAGTTTTTTCATAAAAATCTCCTGATGAATAGAATAATAAGATAAAAATTTTTCAATCGTTTATTGGTCTGGTGGAGTGGGCCGCAACATACGTTTAAGGGTGTTATCACGATTAACGATGTGGTGGCGCAACGCAGCTAATGCATGTCCCGCGGCAACAATCACTAATGTGAGAGCGGCATACCAATGAATCACTCCGGCAATGTCTTCCTGCTGCGGTATGCTTGTAATTAACGCTGGCACTTCGAACCAATCAAATACAGAAATACCTCGACCATCCGCCGTTGAAATCAAATAACCACTAATTAACGTAACAAACAACAATCCATAAATAAGTGCATGACCTACGGTTGCACCACGCTTTTCCCACGGTGTCCCCAAAGGTTCTGGTTTTTGATTCGATAAGCTCCACAACAGCCGGATCACGGTCAACACCAACAAGGTAATACCGAATGATTTATGCCACCAAGGGCCTAATCGGTACCAGCTGTCGTAGTAGCCTAGGGTTAACATCCAATAGCCAAGAATAAACAACCCGATGACCAATACTGCGGTGATCCAATGCATCGCAATGCTTACCCAGCCGTAGCTATGAGCGGTATTTTTAAACATGCGATAACTCCCTGATAATGAACTATCAGAAGTGTAGCTTATTTTTGAAAATGAGATATCGGATTAATTAGTGAGTATGCTTCGATTTTTTCGAATAAAAA
>Ga0209075_1000350_pt1 | contig 44439 bp, 35 predicted proteins | sample Stecom2011_FD_187523 | JGI IMG/M metagenome (GOLD analysis project Ga0209075, IMG submission 187523) | Agricultural soil microbial communities from Utah to study Nitrogen management - Steer compost 2011 (SPAdes) (version 2) | ecosystem: Environmental > Terrestrial > Soil > Agricultural land...
ATCGGAGAGTTGCGCAAGCGCAATGTGTCTCGAGCCGTCTTTTTGGTTATGCAAAACGGCATGGCGGTGTGAGAAAGTACCACGCCCGACATCCTGACCCGTGATCCGGACGGGATGGCCCTCGTTCAACAAGGTTGCGTAGGCCATAATTTCGCCATAACCCCAGTTGATCGGGAGTGCACCAGCCGTCATTTTGTCACGGTCAGTAACAATCTTGGAAACCTGACGCTGAATACTGAACCCTTCAGGTACCTGAGTCAGTTTCTTACCCAGCTTCTGAATGGTTTTCAGTGGAACGCTGGATTTACACTTTGCAGTCCAAGCGTGACCAAGATACGGAGCCCAGTCAACGTAGAGATCTTTATTGGGCTCTTTAACCAGCGACTTAACCACGTGCTCGCCATTATCTAGCGCATCACGGTATTCGTTTTCCATCCGCTTGACTTCATCTTCGGTCACCACGCCAGCCGCAACAAGCTTTTCTGCGTACAAGGTGCGCGTCGTTTTAAGCTTGCGGATTTTTTGATACATCATCGGCTGGGTTGCGGCAGGCTCATCTGCCTCGTTGTGCCCGCGACGGCGATAGCAAACAAGATCGATAACCACATCGCCCTTAAACTCGTTGCGATAGTCCATCGCCATTTGAGTTACAAACACAACCGCATCCGGGTCGTCTGCGTTAACGTGGAGTATCGGCGCCTGAACCATCTTAGCGATGTCCGTGCAATACTCGGTAGAACGCGCATCTTCCTGTTTGCTGGTGGTAAAGCCGACCTGATTATTGATCACGATATGAATGGTGCCGCCCACCCCGAAACCACGGGTCTGGGACATCTGGAAGGTTTCCATTACCACGCCCTGACCGGCAAAAGCCGCATCACCGTGCATAATAACCGGAACAACTTGATTGCCTTCCGTATCTGAACGACGAGTCTGGCGCGCACGCACAGAACCTTCTACCACCGGCGATACAATTTCCAGATGGGACGGGTTAAACGCCATCGCCAGATGCACTTCACCACCCTCCGTCATAACGTTGGAGGAAAAGCCTTGGTGATATTTAACATCGCCGGAACCCGAATCGGCTAGCCGCTTACCTTCGAATTCGTCAAACAATTCTTTGGGGTTCTTGCCCAGCGTGTTGACAAGAATATTCAGGCGACCACGGTGTGCCATGCCGAGAACGATCTCCTTGGCACCATAATGACCGGCACGCTGAATAAGCTCGTCCATACACGGAATAAGGCTTTCACCGCCTTCAAGCCCGAAACGCTTAACGCCCGGATAGCGGGAGCCAAGATACTTCTCAAGACCTTCCGCTGCCGTTAGACGCTCAAGGATATGGGTTCGGGTTTTTGCCTCAAAGCCGGGCTCGGAACGAACAGGCTCCATGCGCTGCTGAAACCAGCGCTTGATGCGGGTATCAACTACATGCATGTACTCGGCGCCGATGCTGCCACAATATGTCTTGCGCAGTCCGTCGTATATATCGCCAAGTTTCATGGTGTCCGAGCCGAAGCTTAGGGAACCTGTTTGGAACTCCAGATCACGATCTGATTCTGACAAGTCATGAAATGACAAATCGAGATCTTCTACCTTTGGACGCTGCCAAACACCGAGCGGATCAAGCTTTGCTTCCTGATGACCACGGAAACGGTAAGCGTTGATAAGCTGTAGAACACGGATCTGCTTTTTATCGGCATCCGACGTAGCACTAACAGGCACGCCGTTATTTGCGAGAAAACGCTGATTGCGGGAAATGTGTTCAAACTGCTCGCGGATCGAAGAGTGAATAACGTCGCGGCCCTGATAGCCGTCAACGCTTGGAAGTTTGTCAAAATAACTGCGCCACTCTTCGGGAACGGCATTTGGATCTGTCAGGTAGGTTTCAAAAAGCTGTTCAACATAGGCCAGATTTCCACCTTGCAAGTGGGACGTCTGCCATAACTGCTCCATCATGCTTTCTTGCATTTTGAATAGCTCACCTTGGGCTGGTGCGGGGGAGCCAAGTATGGTCGGCCAGGGGTAACTATCAGTCAATACGGGTTTTTACGGGATCGACTGTGGCCACCACACCCAACATGGATGTTTTCCGTTCCCCAATGATTTTTGTATTCCGCAACACCGCAAGAAAACCTGATGGGTTCCCGTTACGGCTTGCGTAGTGTGCACCCGGGTAAGACCTTTGACTATAAGCCTTTGGTTGAAGGCCCCGCAAAAATGCGAGGCCTTCCGGGGTTCCAACCTGTTCAGATCAGTATAGCGCCTGTCTGAAATCCTGCCGCTTAAGTGGCCCTATGCAACAAAAGATTTCTGATGTGGCCGATTGCCCTTGTAGGGTTGAGACCCTTCGGGCAAACGCTGACACAGTTCATGATACCCCTGCAACGGAACACACTGAACGGGTCATCCAAATCGGCAAGGCGCTCTGCTTGAGCTGTATCGCGACTATCCGCAAGAAAGCGGTAGGCCTGCAACAGCCCAGCAGGACCAATAAACTTGTCAGGATTCCACCAAAATGACGGGCAAGAGGTTGAGCAGCATGCACACAGAATGCACTCGTACAAACCGTCCAGCTTTTCCCGGTCTTCCGGTGACTGCAAACGCTCAATGGCTGGCGCAGGCGTATTATTTACAAGGTACGGCATAATCTTTTCGTACTGCTTGTAAAAAAGGCTCATATCCACCACCAAGTCGCGTATAACCGGCAGGCCCGGCAGTGGGCGCAGCACCAGCTTGCCATTCTTTACAACTTGCGACATAGGCGTAATGCATGCCAAGCCGTTCTTGCCGTTCATGTTCATGCCATCAGAGCCACACACACCTTCACGGCATGAGCGGCGATAGGCCATGGACGAGTCCTTCTCCTTGATGAGATTAAGCACATCAAGAACCATCAGGTCTTTTCCTGCCGGAAGCTCAACTTCGACGTCCTGCATGTAAGGGGCGTTGTCAGTTTCCGGGTTATAACGGTATAGGCTTACCAACATAGTGTACGTTCCCCTTAATAAGTCCGGACTTTCGGCTGGAAGGTTTCGACAGTTTTCGGCGAAAAGTTAACGTCTCGTTTGCCGATACGCTTGTCCAGCGGGAAGTAGAGCGAGTGCTTTAGCCAGTTCTCGTCATCACGCTCGGTGAAGTCGTTGCGGGCATGAGCCCCACGGCTCTCTTTACGCTCATTTGCCGCAATGGCCGTTGCCTGCGCAACTTCAAACAGGTTATCCAACTCCAGAGCCTCAATGCGCGCAGTATTAAACGCATTGCTGGTATCGGTCAGCTTAGTATTGCGCACTCGCTCGCCAATAGCCTCCAGCTTTTTCAGGCCCTCTTCCATGCTCTTGCCATCACGGAATACCCCGAAGTAAAGCTGCATGCAGTTCTGCAGATCCTTGCGGACCTCGGCAACACTTTCACCTTCCGAAGCGCTATTCAGGCGGTCCAGTCGAGCCATGGCTCGTTTAATATCTTCTTCGGTTGCACCGTCGGTCTCAAAACCTCCGCGCAACTGCTCTTCAATGTGCAGGCCAGCCGCACGACCAAAAACAACAAGATCCAGTAGCGAGTTACCACCGAGACGGTTCGCACCGTGAACAGAAACGCACGCAGCCTCACCACACGCAAACAGACCCGGGATTGGTTGATCGTTACCGTTCTCATCTTGAGTCAATGCCTGACCGCCGACGTTCGTGGGAACACCGCCCATCATATAATGACAGGTAGGCACAACCGGAACCGGCTCTTTAACAGGGTCAACGTGGGCAAAGGTGCGAGACAGCTCACAGATACCGGGCAGACGCAGGTTCAGGGTTTCTTCACCCAGATGATCCAACTTCAGCAACACGTGATCCTTGTCTGGACCACAACCACGGCCTTCAAGAATCTCAATAACCATGGAACGCGCTACAACGTCACGACCAGCCAGATCTTTCGCGTTAGGAGCATAACGCTCCATGAAGCGCTCCCCTTCGGAGTTGATCAGGTAACCACCCTCACCCCGGCAACCTTCGGTTACCAGCGTTCCGGCACCGTAAATACCCGTTGGGTGGAACTGCCACATTTCCATATCCTGCATCGGAAAGCCCGCACGCAGAGCCATACCAATGCCGTCGCCGGTATTGATCAATGCGTTGGTTGTGGAGGCGTAAATACGACCCGCACCACCGGTCGCAAGAACCGTAGCTTTGGACTTGATGTAAGCCACTTCACCGGTTTCGATTTCAATAGCAACAACACCAACAACTTCGTTCTTGCTGTTCTTAACTAAATCAACCGCGTACCACTCGTTCAAGAAGGTAGTGCCACCTTTAAGGTTTGCCTGATACAGGGTGTGCAGCAACGCGTGGCCGGTACGGTCTGCCGCAGCGCAGGTACGAGCAGCCTGAGTGGGGTTATCCGGGCCTTTGGACTGGCCACCGAACGGACGCTGGTAAATACGGCCCTGTTCAGTACGGGAGAAAGGCAAACCCATATGCTCAAGCTCAAAAACAGCCTGAGGCCCCACAGAACACATATATTCGACAGCGTCTTGGTCGGCAATGTAATCAGACCCCTTTACGGTGTCATACATGTGCCAGCGCCAGTCATCATTGGGGTCAGCACTCGCAATTGCACAGGTAATACCACCTTGGGCGGACACTGTGTGCGAACGCGTAGGAAATACTTTTGTAATACACGCAGTTTTAACACCGGATTCGGTCAACTGCAGGGCCGCTCGCATACCGGCACCGCCGCCGCCGATTACAATGGCGTCGTACGACATGGTCTTAATGTTAGACATCGATCAAAGCCCCCAAATAATCTGAATACCCCAGACCACATACACAAGAATCACCAGAATGAATGCCGCCTGAAACAGGAAACGCTGCATTGCTGACTTGATGTAGTCGGTAGAAACGGTCCAAAGCCCGACCCAGGCATGAGCTCCAATTGAAAGCAGCGCCAACAGAGTGAAAATCTTAAACCAAGATTGATCAAACAACGCCGACCAAATTTGGAAGTCCACATCCGTTGTGGCAAAAAAGCCCAGCAAAAACAGCGTATAAAAGGCTAATACGTAAGCAGAAACCCGCTGGATGATCCAGTCTTGGATACCGTTCCGACCAATGTTGGTCACACTATTCATGCCCATACCCAGACTCCTGCCAGAACAATAAGGACAACGGAAACTACGATGGTGATCTTCGCGGCTGCGCGCCCGCTTTCAAGCTCTTCACCGATACCCATATCCATGAGCAGGTGCTTGATACCTGCCACCAGGTGATACAGCAGAGCAGACAAGATGCCCCAGGTAATCAGCTTGGCAAGGAAGCTGTTCAGCAGTTCACTGACCTGACTGAAGCCTTCTTCCCCGGATAGGGAAAGCTGAAGCCCATAAAGCATGAATGCAACACCAACAAAAATGATGATGCCGCTCACACGGTGCAATATGGACGTAATGGCTGGCAGAGGAAAATGAAACTTGCCGAGATCGAGATTTACTGGTCGTTTGCTATTCACAGCGCTCTCACACTCTCTTTTGGTACCGCAGAACCGGCGAACCGGAGGCGGTTAGTTGGTATGTAAGGATCGAATGTTCAATACGATATCGACACACGATTGGTTCAGGAGGGTGAACACCAAACAGGTAGCTTGCTATGCTCAAGCGCCCATGAAGATGAATCCCCGATTCCGGGCTAGGGATTATAAGGAGGCGCCCGTATAATTACAAACGCGCAACCCACGCTGAAACCGCATGGGTACTGTAACAGGGCAAGCTATTAGGCGTATTGACAAATACCTTTTTTGGCCAGAACCCGCATCATTCGTGATATCCCTGATTTACAACAAGGGAAAGATCAGAAGGTTTACCTACACTTTCATTGACAAAAAAAGCATACACCCTATATTTTGCCGCCAGTTTTGCGATAATACGCGCCTTCTCGCGCAACTATAAAGACAGCTAGCGCTGTTAAAGCTGATAAACAGGAGAGCACTATGACCGACAGGAAAGCCACGCTCTCGGTGGGTGACGAGTCCATTGAGCTACCGGTTTATTCCGGCACCGTTGGCCCTGACGTTATTGACGTTCGAGGCCTAGTCCAGAATGGCGTTTTCACGTACGACCCCGGGTTTGTCTCTACGGCATCCTGCGAGTCTGCTATCACGTACATAGATGGTGAAAACGGCGTTCTCCTGCACCGGGGATATCCGATCGAGCAACTCGCTGAGCACTCAGACTACCTAGAAGTCTGTTACTTGCTGCTCAAAGGTGAACTGCCAACTGCCGAACAAAACAAGCAGTTCCATGACACCATCAAAAACCACACCATGCTGCACGACCAGATGCGCAATTTCTTCCACGGCTTCCGCCGGGACGCGCACCCTATGGCAATCATGTGTGGTGTTGTGGGAGCGCTTTCAGCGTTTTATCACGACCAGATGGACGTTACAGACGAACATCAACGGGAAATCACCGCTCACCGCCTGATCGCAAAGATGCCAACCATTGCAGCCTGGTGCTACAAATACAGCATCGGCCAGCCATTTGTGTACCCAAGAAACGACCTCTCCTACTCGGAGAACTTTCTACAAATGATGTTTGGCGTTCCCTGCGAAACCTACAAGCCAAACCCGATTTTGGCCAAGGCGATGGATAAAATCTTCATCCTGCATGCCGACCACGAGCAAAATGCGTCAACGTCCACCGTTCGTTTGGCTGGCTCTTCCGGCGCCAACCCATATGCCTGCATAGCATCTGGCATCGCTGCACTATGGGGACCGGCTCACGGCGGCGCCAATGAGGCCGTGCTAGACATGCTTGCGGAAATCGGCGACGAGTCAAACATTGACACCTTCATTGCGAAGGCCAAGGATAAAGACGACCCCTTCCGCTTGATGGGCTTTGGTCACCGGGTATACAAAAACTTTGATCCGCGCGCCAAAGTTATGGCCGAGACCGCCCATGAAGTATTGAGCGAGCTGGGCCTTGAAAATGATCCGCTGCTGAAAATTGCTCAGCGGCTGGAACAGATTGCCTTGGAAGACGAGTACTTCGTAAAGCGCAAGCTCTACCCGAATGTGGATTTCTATTCCGGCATAATTTTGAAGGCAATCGGAATTCCGACATCCATGTTTACAGTTATTTTTGCCATGTCACGGACCATCGGCTGGTTCTCCCACTGGAACGAAATGGTGAGTGGCGATTACCGCATAGGCCGTCCGCGCCAGCTGTATACCGGCTCCCCGGCAAGAGACTACCCAAAGAAGTAACACCTTACAGCCCTGCAGACCAGAAGGCCGCTGATTTAGCGGCCTTTTTTTATGACTTTAGCAGGCGGTTCTTTTACTCCGGCAAGCCACAAACTCTGTGCTAAGTTAAGCCCCACAACCCTTTAAGGAGAAGCCAATGATAACCGCAACATTTATCGGCCTTGGTGTTATGGGATACCCCATGGCAGGCCACCTCGCCGAAGCCGGACTAACCGTGCGGGTATGGAACCGCTCGCCAGAAAAATCTTTACAGTGGACCAAAGAATACTCGGGCACCGCTTGCACGAGCATCCCAGAAGCCGTTAAAGGCGCTGATTTCGTTATAACCTGTGTCGGCGCCGACAAGGATCTTATTGCTGTTTACGAGGGTGAAAATGGCATTCTCGCCCACGCCAAGCCGGGAGCCGTTTTAGTGGACCACACCACCGCTTCTGCAGGGGTCGCGGAAAGACTGGACCAAGCTGCAAACAGCAAGGGCATGGGTTTTATAGACGCACCAGTCTCGGGAGGCCAGCAAGGCGCTCAAAAGGGCCAGTTAACCATTATGTGCGGAGGTTCGGAGGCAGACTATGGCAAGGCCCAGCCAATACTTCAGCACTATGCCAGAGCTTTGAACCTAATGGGGCCAGCAGGCAGTGGCCAGAAAACCAAAATGGTGAACCAAATTGCTATCGCAGGTCTGGTACAGGGGCTATCAGAAGCTCTGCACTTTGCCGAACAGGCCAATCTGGATGTTAAAAAGGTAGTAGATGTGATCTCCAAGGGCGCCGCCCAGTCCTGGCAGATGGAGAACCGCTCTGAAACCATGATCGATGGTGAGTTTGACCATGGATTTGCTGTGGACTGGATGCGCAAAGATCTGGGTATCTGTCTGGACGAGGCTCGCAAGGTGAATGCTTCTTTGCCTGTCACGGCTTTGGTTGATCAGTTCTATGGGGATATTCAAGAAATGGGCGGTAAGCGCTGGGATACCTCTTCGTTAATTCAGCGGCTACGCAAGTTCAGACAGTCCAAATAACATCGAATAAAAAAATGAGGTCAGAGCCTTTGCCCTGACCTCATCTTTTAATTACCACATCGTCATATCTGCTGTTATTTTTCCCGGGGCTGCCACTTTCCGTTCACATACCATGCAGACCAGCCGGTAGCTTTGCCGTCTTTTTCCGACATCACGTACTGCTCTTTCGTTTTTCTGCTGTACCGGATAACCGTGGGGTTGCCCTCAGGGTCGCGCTCCGGAGCTTCCATCAAATAATCGTGTTTGGGATCAATTTCCTTCCGGTGCGGCTTTATCTCCATAACCAAAGGTGGCCGGGTCTCACGGTTCTTCGGGAACTTACTGGCCGCCAAAAACATTCCGGACGCACCATCACGCAACACATAGGTGTCATCCACTTTCTGGCATTTGAGCTCAGGCATTGGCACCGGGTCCATTTTGGGCGGCGCAGGCTCCCCATTTTTCAAAAGCTTCCGAGTGTTTTTGCAGGTGTCACTCATGCACCCAAAATACTTGCCAAACCGGCCTGTTTTCAGCTGCATCTCAGAACCGCACTTATCACACTCTAACGTCGGGCCATCGTAGCCTTTTATACGGAAGGTGCCCTCTTCAACTTCATAGCCCGAACAGTCCGGATTGTTACCACATACATGAAGCTTATGGGTTTCATCCACCAAATAACTGTCCATAGCTGTGGAGCATTTCGGGCAACGGCGCTTTTTGCGCAGCAAGAGGGTTTCGCCCTCACCTTCAACGTCGTCATCGGCGCTGACTACTTCATCGCCTGAAATAAGGTTAATGGTTGTCTTGCAACGCTCTTTGGGAGGCAGGGAGTAACCCGAGCACCCAAGAAACACGCCAGTGCTCGCCACTCGAATCTGCATATTGCGGCCGCAAGTCGGGCATGGAATGCTGGTTTCGGTCGGATCGTTCGGGCGCATGCCACCCTCACCATCAGCCGCCTCAGCTGACTCCAACTGCTGACGGAATCGAGCATAGAAATCGTTGAGTACTTTTTTCCAGTCAACATCACCCTCTGCAATGTGATCCAGATCGCCTTCCATTTTTGCGGTAAAGTCAAAATCCATTAGATTGGAAAACGACTCGCACAGCCGGTCGGTAACGATCTCACCCATTTTCTCGGCGTAGAAGCGCCGATTCTGGAGGCGGACATACCCCCGGTCTTGAATGGTCGAGATTATTGATGCGTAAGTCGAAGGTCGGCCGATGCCCTGCTTCTCAAGCTCTTTTACCAAGCTAGCTTCGGTATAGCGAGGAGCAGGTTTCGTGAAGTGCTGGCTAGGCTCAAGCTTCTTAAGACTCAAGGCCTCTCCCACCTTGATATCCGGCAAGGCCACATCTTCTTCTTTCTTAGCCGATTGGGGAGCAACCTTGAGGAAGCCCTCAAACTTGATAATACGCCCGCGTGTACGCAGTTCGTAGCCACCATTGGCCACTACGATAGAGGTGCTCAGGAATTCAGCCTCAGACATTTGACAGGCAACAAATTGACGCCAGATCAGGTCGTAAAGTTTCTCAGCATCTTTCTCCAAACCACTAATCGCAGACGCCTGCCTAGTCACTTCTGTCGGGCGAATGGCTTCGTGAGCCTCTTGAGCGCCTTCTTTACTGCCATATACCTTGGGCTTTTCCGGCAGATAGCGGTCACCAAACTGGTCTTTTATGTAATCGCGACAGCTATTAATTGCATCCTGACTCAGGTTGGTGGAATCAGTACGCATATAGGTGATGTAACCGGCCTCGTAAAGACGCTGGGCCAGCATCATGGTTTTCTTAACACTAAACCCCATGCGGTTGCTCGCTGCTTGCTGCAACGTCGAGGTGATAAACGGCGCACCCGGCCGGGATTTGGTTGGTTTGTCTTCGCGCTTTGCTACTTCAAAACTGCCAGCCTTGAGACGCTCTACGTGCTCATTGCTCTGCTGCTCGTTAACCGGGCGATAAGGCTTGTCGTTATAGCGTGTAACCTCAAAGCGCACAGGTTGAGCACTGGCTTTGGCTCCTAGACCGGCAAATAACTGCCAGTACTCTTCTGGAACAAACACTCGAATATCCCGCTCGCGCTCTGCAATTAGGCGCACCGCAACGGACTGAACCCGACCAGCAGAAAGCCCTCTAGCCAACTTGGCCCAAAGGAGCGGAGATACCATGTAACCCACCACACGATCCAAAAACCGCCGTGCTTGTTGTGCGTTTACTTGATTCGTGTCCAGACTCCCCGGGTTTTCGAAGGCCTCCTGAATCGCACGCTTGGTGATCTCATTGAACACTACACGACGGTATTTTTCAGGCTCACCACCAATGGTCTGCTTGAGGTGCCAGGCAATGGCCTCCCCTTCACGGTCAAGGTCCGTCGCGAGATAGATATGGTCAGCATTCTTAGCGAGCCGCTTTAGCTCACTTACGACCTTTTCCTTTCCTGGAAGGACTTCGTAACGCGCATTCCAATCGTTATCGGGATCTACACCCATGCGGGCGACCAGCTGCTCCCGAGCCTTGCGTTTTTTATGCGCAATTTTGTCTTCGGGGCTGAGCTTGCGAGTGACTGCCGCCTGCCTAGCACGCTCTTTAGGATCCGACTGGGATCCGCTGCCACTGACGGGAAGATCACGAATGTGCCCAACACTCGACTTCACGATGAAGTCGGAGCCTAGGTACTTGTTGATGGTCTTCGCTTTCGCTGGTGACTCGACAATTACGAGACTTTTACCCATATCGGAGATCTGTATCCTTGGCGATAAATCGGTCGGTAAATAAGCAGACCCTAAACTCGCTGTAAAATCAATCGGCTGGAAAAACTATAAGAGCCGCCATTATGTATAGGCCCACTGTTTTACAGGGTCGGGAATAGCAAGACAACCCATTCTTTGTTTCAGTTATCCATTTTTCAAGTTTTAGGAAAGGCTTTAGAGCCGCCCTTAAAGCAGAAAGGCCCGGCGCAAGCCGGGCCTTCCATGAAAGCGTCACTGCACCCGCTTAGCGGATTACAGGCGCTCCCAGACCGTTGCAATACCTTGACCCAAGCCGATACACATGGTGGATACACCAAGCTTACCGCCTTTGGCCTGCATTACATTCAACAGGGTTGTAGAGATACGGGCACCAGAGCAACCTAGCGGATGGCCTAAAGCAATCGCGCCGCCGTTCAGGTTAACCTTCTCTTCCATTACACCCAGAAGTTTTAGGTCTTTTAGTACTGGCAGTGACTGACCAGCAAACGCTTCGTTCAGTTCCCAGAAGTCGATATCTTCAACTTTCAGGCCCGCACGCTTAAGCGCTTTTTTCGTCGCAGGAACAGGACCATAACCCATGATTGCGGGATCACAGCCTGCAACGGCCATGCTGCGAATCTTCGCAATCGGCTTCAACCCCAGAGCTTCCGCTCGCTCTGCAGACATTAGCACCATCGCTGCAGCACCGTCAGTCAACTGAGATGAAGTACCCGCCGTTACTGTACCGTTTTTCGGATCAAAAGCCGGCTTTAGCTGGCCCAGAGATTCCGCAGTGGTTTCCGGACGAATAGTCTCATCGTGCTCGATCAGCACCTTGAAGCCGTTCTCGTCGTGACCTTCAATGGGTACAATTTCGTTCTTAAAGCGGCCTTCTACAGTCGCCTCTTGCGCGAGACGGTGCGAACGAGCGCCGAACTCATCCTGCTGCTGACGGGTTATGCCGTGCATCTTCGCCAGCATTTCTGCGGTCAGGCCCATCATATTGGATGCCTTGGCAGTATACTTGGAAGCAGCCGGGTTATGATCGAAACCCGCCGTCATGGGCACATGACCCATGTGCTCAACACCACCGACCATAAATACATCACCGTTGCCGGTCATGATGGCCTGCGCCGCTGTATGGATCGCGCTCATAGCGGAACCGCACAGACGGTTAACAGTCTGGGCTGCAGACTCGTGAGGGATACGGGTCAGCAGAGAAATCTGCCGCGCCACGTTAAAGCCCTGCTCTTTAGTCTGGTTTACACAGCCCCAGATTACATCTTCAACTTCTTTCGGGTCGAGCTTCGGGTTGCGCTCGAACAATGCATCGATCAGCGCAGCCGACAGAGTCTCCGCACGCACATGGCGGAAACAACCGTTTTTGGCACGACCCATCGGAGTCCGCACGCAATCGACGACGACAACGTCTCTCGGATTAAGGCTCATAGATCTTTCTCCGTTCGGAAATCTCGTTCAGGGTTAACCAAAGAACTTTTCGCCAGTTTTGGCCATTTCACGCAGCTTCTCAGTCGGGTGATACAAAGCACCGAGATCTGCAAACTTGTCTGCTAGTTCCACGAACTTGTCGACACCCATGTCGTCGATATAACGCAGGGCACCGCCACGGAACGGCGGGAAACCGATACCGAAGATCAGACCCATATCGGCGTCAGCCGGGTCTTCAACAATTCCGTCTTCCAGGCAGCGAACGGTTTCCAGACACAGAGGCAGCATCATACGAGCGATGATGTCTTCGTCACTGAAATCGTTCTTACCCTGAACAACCGGTTCGAGCAGCTTGTAGGTTTCTTCGTCTACAACTTTCTTCTGCTTGCCCTTGCGGTCCAGTTCGTACTTGTAGAAGCCTTTATCGTTCTTCTGACCATAACGGTTATTTTCGAACATCACGTCGATGGCAGTCGTTTCTGAGTGCTTCATACGGTCCGGGAAGCCGTCGGCCATTACTTCACCAGCGTGCTTACCTGTGTCCATACCCACAACGTCGAGAAGGTATGCAGGGCCCATGGGCCATCCGAACTTTTCCATTACCTTGTCTACGCGCTGGAAGTCCGCACCGTCACGCACCAAGCCGACAAAACCGCCGAAGTATGGGAATAAAACACGGTTAACCAGGAAGCCCGGGCAATCGTTTACAACGATAGGTGTCTTTCCCATGGCCTTGGCGTAGGCAACGGTTGTTGCAATTGCACGGTCACTGGTCTTCTTGCCACGGATAACCTCAACCAGCGGCATCATGTGAACCGGGTTGAAGAAATGCATGCCACAGAAATTTTCCGGACGCTTAAGGTTTTTAGCCAGAAGATCGATGGAGATAGTCGATGTGTTAGACGTCAGAATGGCGTCATCACGGACCGCATCCTCGACTTCACGCAGAACCGCATCTTTTACCTTCGGGTTTTCAACAACAGCTTCAACAACTAGATCTACGTTCTTGAAATCACCGTAGTTGAGGGTTGGAGTAATGCTGTTGAGAACATCAGCCATCTTGCCTGCATCCATACGGCCTTTATCGACGCGTTTGGTCAGCAGTTTCTTGGCTTCCTTCAGGCCCAGAGCGATACCGTCCTGATTGATGTCTTTCATGATGATAGGCGTGCCTTTCAGTGCTGACTGATAAGCTACACCACCACCCATGATACCGGCGCCCAATACAGCAGCCAGTTTCACTTCAGACGCTTCTTTTTCCCAAGCCTTGGCTTTTTTCTTGAGCTCCTGATCATTCAGGAACAGGCCAACAAGGCAAGCCGCCACGTTGGTCTTCGCCATCTTGGCAAAGCCCTTGGCTTCTACTTCAATAGCCTTATCGCGGGTCATACCAGCGTGCTTCTGCATTACCTTGATGGCTTCTACAGGTGCCGGGTAATTCTTGCCCGCTTTACCGCCAACAAATGCCTTGGAGATCTCGAACGCCATCATGCTTTCCATAGCGTTAAGCTTGATCTTGCCCTTCTTCTCTTCGCGGCGCGCTTCGTAGTCAAGCTTGCCTTCGTTACACTGGTTAATAATGGCAACGGCAGCGTCCACCAGCTTTTCTGGCTCGACAACTGCATCAACAGCTCCGGTTTTCAGGGCTGCGTCGGCACGATTTTCAGAACCGCCACAAATCCATTCTACTGCGTTATCCACACCAACAAGGCGGGACAGACGAACAGTACCGCCGAAGCCCGGGAAAATACCCAGTTTAACTTCAGGCAGACCAACTTTGGCCTTGGGTGCCATAACCCGGTAATCGGTTGCAAGGCACATTTCAAAACCGCCACCCAATGCCATACCGTTGATGGCCGTTACAGTTGGGAACGGAAGGTCCTCAACTGCACTAAAAATGGCGTTAGCTTTAAGGTTGTTGGCTACCAGATCTTCCTCGGAGCCGGCGAACAGATCGGTAAACTCTGTAATGTCGGCGCCAACGATGAAACTGTCTTTAGAGCTGGTTACCACCAAGCCCTTGAGTTTCTTCTGTGCTTTAAGTGCATCAGTCGCGGCGTGGAGCTCTTCAATGGTAAGACGGTTGAACTTGTTTACCGACTCGCCTTGCAAGTCGAAGTTCAACTGAGCGATCCCGCCTTCGATCTCTTTAACCGTGATGGCTTTACCTTCGTAAATCATCAACTGATCTCCAGTCTGTGTTTGGAACTGCCTCCAACTCTGAAAGCTCATTTGATTAAGCCGTCAAAGCTGTTTTGTGCAGCGAGATTTCGGTCACTGCCCGATTAATCGACCCTAAAATTCATACGGTCGTTTGAATCGCGAGGACACACGATGTGAAAAAACAGCACGTTTGTCAATTTGTTTCTTTGTTGAGCGGGCACAATGTGCAAGACTTTCCTAGTCGTTACGACACAGATATCTTTTATTTCAACTAGTTACACGATCATTCGGAGAGAAAACCTGAACTTCGTCCCGCAAAATTCAAACATATTTACATTTCCGGGAACCCGTACCGCTAAAACCGCTTGATTGGCTAGGAAAGTTACTTTACCTTCGATCTACGACTTTGGTACACAATAATAAATGCATTACGGAGAATCAATCCGATGAACATCGCCCGTCTGCGTGCGCGCTCCTCTTTGGTTGCGACTGTACTGCTGCTTTTGCTCTCATCCATGAACATCAGGGCTCAGGAGGCAAATAGCTTCTTATCACAACTTCATACTTTCCGTGTGAGCAACTACGTTGCTTTGGATGCGTACTACAGGTTTATCGGCGAAGGTAGCACTGACACCTTGAACGAGATTGTAGCCGGTATCAACTCCGCTAACGATTCCATGAACCTCCTTGCAACGACCACCAGCGGCGTATTATCGAAAGAGCAGCTTGAAGAGCTCAACAGTGAGTTTGATAAATTCAAGGGCTTAATGCGCAACAACATCAATGATGTGCGTAACACCGGCTACCCGGATTTGCGCCTGGTGTCAGACATGGCCAATCAAGCGCTGGTAATGAACGATATGGCCACGGAGTTGTATCAAATTGCTCAAGAAAAATCTCAGTCAGAGACCAGCACCCGTGTTGAAGCCGCTAGAATGGGCGCGGTGAAAATTGCTCAAATGATGGCCAAATATTCGGTACGGACCAACTCCTCCGTTGCTCAAATATTCCAGGGCACAGCTACAGAAGTCTCTCTTGATGAGCAGGCCAAGGAGTTCGATCAGTTATTGGCGGCTATGGGTTCTAATCAGGACAAGGGGGAATTGAAAACTGTTTTAGATGACGCCAGCGCTAAATGGCAGTTCATCCGCGGTTCCTACATTAACTACAATGAAAACAACGTGGGCTTTGTGATAGACAGGTACTCCAAGCGCATTCTTGAAAGCCTGACCGCTGCAATCTCGTTACTCCAGCAAGGTGCATGAGTTCTTGCGCGAACCCTTTCCAGAAGCCAGCTCGCGTATTATGCTGTAGCAAAGCCGATACATAAGGAGTTAGGGATGTCCGCCTACAACAAAATGCTTGTTGCCATCGATCTTACTGAAGAAGCGCCTCAAGTTTTGCTCAAGGCGAAAGCCATGAGCGAAGCCCACAACGCAACTTTGGTTTTGGTTCACGTTGTCGAGCCTGTAGGCTACGCCTACGGTGGTGATATCCCGATGGATTTGACCGAGCTTCAGGATCAACTTGATAAAGCCGCCCGGGAACAACTCGCGGCCTATGGAGACCAGTACGGCGTAGACAAAGTTAACCAGATTGTGACGGTGGGCCGTCCGGAATCTGAAATTCACCGCTTGGTGAAAGAGCAAGAAGCTGATCTAGTGATTGTGGGAAGCCACGGCCGGAAAGGTTTTCAACTGCTACTTGGCTCCACCGCCAATGGTGTTTTGCATGGAACGGAGTGCGACGTTTTGGCGATTAGAATCCGCTAACGCTTTGCGCAACCACAGAGTTTCATTAACAGGCCCGGGGTGTACACTTACACCGCCGGGTTTGTTTTTTATCTTTCAATCCTCGTTAACCGAGCGATTGCTCTTCAAGCTCCATCCACCGCTCTATCACCCTCTCCAGGCTGGTTTCTTTTTTCTCCAGCGCTTCAAGCGTTGCTGCAACATCTTCCGGCGATCCCGAATAGAACTCAGGCGAAGCGATGCGTGCCTGAATACTGGCCACTTCTTGCTCCAACGTTTCTATCTGGCCCGGCAACTGTTCGAGCTCTAACTTCAGTTTATAGCTAAGTTTTACCGGTTTGGACTTACTCGCACTCCCTACATTCGAACCACTTCCACTCTGCCCGCTGTCTCCTGACGATGCTGACTGCTTCTTTTTATCGCTCTGCTTACCAGACTTCGCCGCCTTATCGTGACGGTCTGGACGTGCCCCAGCCACCTCCGCCGGAAAGCGCCCGCCTTGCCGGCGCCAGTCACTATAACCGCCAACGTATTCTTGAACGCTGCCGGAGCCATCCAAAAAGACGGTTTCTGTAACAACGTTATCCAGAAACTCACGGTCGTGACTGATAACGATTACCGTACCGGCAAACTCGGCAAGCTGCTCCTCCAGCAATTCCAGTGTTTCCACATCTAGATCGTTGGTTGGCTCATCGAGCACAAGAATGTTTGCAGGCTTACTGAACAACTTGGCCAACAAGAGCCTTGCGCGCTCACCGCCGGAAAACACCCGCACGGGTGATCTCGCGCGCTCAGGTGTAAATAGGAACTCTTGCAAGTACCCAAGCACGTGCTTGCTCTGACCGTTTATGTCGATGAACTCACGCCCTTCAGACAGGTTATCAATAGCGTTGCGACTCAAATCCAATTCACCACGAAGCTGATCGAAGTAAGCAACCTGCAGGTTGGTGCCGAGGCGAATAGAACCCTCTGTTGGTTCAAGATCCCCCAAAAGCAATCGCACCAAGGTTGTTTTGCCTGTTCCGTTTTCCCCTACGAGGCCAATTTTATCCCCCCTAAGAACAGTGAGGGTCATATCACGAATGATTGGCGCCCCACCAGAGTACGCAAAACCAGCGTCAACCGCTTCTACCACTAGCTTGCCCGAGCGCGCCGCATCTTCCACTGCGAAGCTTGCGGTACCGCCACGAACCCTGCGCTGCCGGTGCTCTTCACGCATGGCCTTTAGTGCTCTCACCCTTCCCATATTACGGGTGCGACGCGCTTTAATGCCTTGGCGGATCCACGCCTCCTCTTGCTTTAAGCGTTTGTCGAACAGGGCGTTTTCCCGCTCTTCTTCCTCAAGGGCCTTTTCCTTGAGCTCCAGATATCGGTCGTAAGAGGCTGCAAAACTAATCAGCTTACCTCGGTCTAACTCCACAACCCGGGTGGCCATACGCCTGATAAAGGCCCTGTCATGGCTCACAAACAACATGGCACCCCGGAAAGCTCCGAGCGCCTCTTCAAGCCATGCAATAGCGGGAACATCAAGGTGGTTGGTAGGTTCGTCAAGCAATAGAATGTCTGGCTCACTCACGAGGGCTCTGGCCAACAGTGCCCGGCGCTGCCAGCCTCCCGAGAGCGTGTTGAGCCGCTGATCCGAATCTATTCCGTATTGCGCCAAAACAGCGGTAACCTTCTGATCGAGCCGCCAACCATCCAAGGCCTCAATACGCTCCTGAACCTTCATCATGCGGTCGAGACTGGCCTCATCCGCCTGCTGTGCGAGAGTATGAAACTCAGCCAAAAGCTGCCCTGTTTCTGGAAAAGCACCGGCTACAACTTCGTATGCTGTTCTCGTGTCGTCAGACGGGAGGTTTTGGGGCAAAACCGCCAGAACAGCGCCATCTTCAAGGCGAACCGTTCCGCCATCCGGAACAACCTCGCCGCTGACAACCTTCAACAGGGTCGACTTACCCTCCCCGTTTCGCCCCAACAAACACACACGCTCTCCGGCCTCAATCGTCAAAGACGCCTGATCAAGCAAAGGGTGCATCCCAAAGGCTAGAGATATTGAGTCCAGCGTTAACAGTGGCACGTTGTTTTCTACTCCGATTCAATAACTGTGACGGAATCACCTACATGAATAATTCCGGGAAATTCGTGAATTGCGTTCTGGCCAAAAATGACGCCGTCAGGTGTTCTGCGGTAGCCCGAGAGGGCTCTTAAAGGCTGTAAGCCGGGGTCTTTGGTCCCGGTATCCGGGTTAACCGTCGTAAGAACGCAGCGTGAACAAGGCTTTACTATGTCGAAGTTTTGCTCGCCCACTGTTAGCTTCTGCCAGCGGTCTTCGTGCCATGCAACAGCTCCTTCAACGACAATATTGGGGCGGAACCGGCGCATATCCACCGGTTCTTCAAGGCGCCCGTTGAGTTCTTCTAGCGACGCCGTGCTCGTTATCAAAAATGGGAACCCGTCAGCGAAACCGACCCGTCGATATTCGCTTACCCTTCCGGCATCAACGCGACGGAAGGAAGAATCCGGCATGTAAACAAAGCGTAATTCTTTGCCGCAAAAACGACTCAACGCCTCACTCGCTGCAGCTTCTCCGCTATAAGCTAAAACCCAGTCCCGCCATACCAGCACACGCAACTCTTGACTGGTGTGCTGTAATGTAAAATCGCCCTCTCCCGGTATCGAAAGGCTAACCAAGCTCTCCGATAGATCGGTCATCACGCGCGCGAGCTGAGGCAGAGACCGCTGGGTAACGAAGTTCCGATCCTCATCAATAATCATCCAGCGCCGATCATTTTTCGGGCCGAAGTCATCCATTTCAAAGCGGGAAACCTGAATGCCAGCAAGCGATTTAACAGGGTATAGATGGAGCGAGTGAACTTTCAAGGCGCGCCTCCGGAATCGGGCTGTGATATGAGTGTGGCGGCCAGTATAAACCAATAGCAAAAAACCCGACCTCTCGCGAGACCGGGTTTTTAAAATATGGAGCGGGAAACGAGATTCGAACTCGCGACCCCGACCTTGGCAAGGTCGTGCTCTACCAACTGAGCTATTCCCGCAATGTTGTTTAGCGTGTGCCGACAACGGAAACGTATTCTACTCATCCCGATCCTTTCGTCAACCTTCTTTCGAAATTTTTATTGGCCATAGCGCGGGGCCGTACCTAAAAACTCCTTTTCAGCCTCGGTCGACACCCGTCCGAGAGCTTGATTTCTATGGGGGAAACGGCCAAAGCGCTCGATGACCTCCTGGTGATCCCTCGCATAACGTAAAAAGCCTTTAAGGTTGTCTTGCAGCACTCCAGACGTAGATGCAACCAGCTGCTCAAAACATTCTACCGAAAGAGCCTGATCACCAGAGCGTTCGGAGTGCTGCAAAGGCATATATACAAATGCTCGCTGAATGGGTGGCAGCGCCATATCCTGACCTTTGCGCATGGCCTCCTTGCAGAGCTTGTTCGCAGCCTTGTCCTGCTCGAATGCAAGCGCGCCACCGCGAAATATATTTCTGGAAAACTGGTCGAGTAATATAATTTCGGCCAACCGCCCGCCCGCAGCTTTGCGCCAGTGCTCAAGCCCTTGCTCAGACGCAAACAAAACCATAGAAAGAAACCGGCGACGTATCTCCTGATCAAACTTCCGGGTCGACCGAAACCAACGATTACGGTGGGAGCTGTCGGGAAGCCCATTTTCATCTAAATCTCCAAACCAGAAATCCAGAATCTCTTTCCAATCGAACATTAAAGACCACCCTGTTATCTTGAATGATAGGTCAAGAAGAGAATACCGACCCACAGTACAAATTACGACAGGCGCATTTTTAACCATAGAGTCAGGAGATTGGATGGGCAACCGACGTATTATTTTGCTAGCACACGGCAGCAGCGACAAACGCTGGTGCGATACTTTCGAGGCTCTTGCAGAGCCCACTTTGAAAGCCGTGAGTAATTCGAGCATTGCCTACATGGAGCTGGCCGAACCATCACTAGACGCGGTAATCCATGAGGGGGTTGCCGCTGGAGCCAGGGAGTTCACAATCATTCCCCTTTTCCTCGCTGCGGGGCGGCACCTACGCAAAGATGTGCCAGCGATGATCGAAGGGCTTGAGAGGGCCACGGGAGCACGAATCAAGCTTTCCGCCCCCATTGGGGAAAACCCTCTTCTAGGGCAGGCGATTAAGGATGTCGTAGCACTGCAGCTTGATCAAAGCGCAGGCGAATAAGGGGAAGACGATGAACAAGCATGTTCTCATTACCGGCGGCACCGGCTTCATTGGCAGCGTACTTTGCGGCGAAATGCTTAGCCGCGGCTACCGACTGACTGTCTTGAGCCGACAAGCAGCTGACAAAGTTCGTTCTCTTTGCGGTCCAGTTGAGGTTATAGGCAACCTTGAATCGCTTCGCGCCCATGCTGGCTTTGATGGCGTTATCAATCTAGCTGGGGAAGGTATCGCAGACAAGCGCTGGACCGACGGGCGAAAACAGGCCCTGCGGGATAGCCGTGTTAGCTTAACCTTAGCGCTTGTGGATATTGTAAACACTTGGAAGCGATTGCCGGAGGTCTTAGTTTCCGGCTCTGCAGTTGGCTTTTACGGAGCTCAGGGTGACGCAAGAGTGACTGAAGATACCCCACCCAACGATGAGTTCACCCATAAACTCTGTAAAGACTGGGAAGAGGCTGCCCTCAAGCTGCAACCATCCACAGTGCGGGTGTGCCTTTCGCGAACGGGAATCGTAGCTGGCAACGGTGGCGGTTTTTTACAGCGAATGATCTTGCCCTTCAAACTTGGGCTTGGAGGCCGTCTCGGCACGGGCCGTCAATACATGCCGTGGATTCACCGGGATGATGTGGTCGCCGCCCTTATTTGGATGCTGGAAACCCCAGAAGCTTCGGGCGCATATAATGTGGTTAGCCCGAACCCGACCACCAATCGTGAATTCACGCAATGCCTCGCTAATACTCTTAAACGACCAGCCATATTCCCGGCCCCAGCACCACTTCTTAAAATAGCGCTGGGGGAGATGTCCCGCCTTTTACTAACAGGGCAGCGAGCCATCCCCGCGCGCTTGCTCGACTCGGGATTCAAGTTCAGCTACCCCACACTTCGAGAAGCACTTAAAGACGCGACAAACTAAGTATTTACGTTTTTTTGGAAAAAGCGTTGACAGCTGAGGAAGGCTTACTTAATATACGCGCCACCTCGACGAGGCAAGGTTTTGAAGCGTTGCGTCCCCTTCGTCTAGTGGCCTAGGACTCCGCCCTTTCACGGCGGCAACAGGGGTTCGAACCCCCTAGGGGACGCCATTTCTACTTCTCTGCTGGTTTAAGGCGAGAAGCAGAAAGTGCTAATAACCTTCGATCAAAGCTCGCCTTTTCAGGCGGCTTTCCTGCTAGTTTTGATGCTTTTCTTAGCCTGAGCGCTACCGTGAGCTTTCTGATCCCGCATCACGAAAATACCCACGCCGACGAAAAACACTACCATCAGCAGTACAGTTGCAATTCCAGCTAAAACGACTGCGTCCATATACATATTTTTTCTCCCCACCTGTATCAAACTTGATTAAGCTCAGGTTACGCCACCCTACAATGCAGGTATTGATCTGTGTCAATGGACGGCGGCCCTTTCGGAAGAAACCGACAAAAGCTGAAGCCTGTATATTTCTGCCCTATTTTCGCCGAATTTCAGGGAATTTGAACATCAGGGCTGGTATAGTCTGCGAGTAATGGAATCTACGTAATAATCAACCGGTCTGGGTGGCTTGAGTACGACATGCCGAAACTGCCGACACGCCTTCAACGTTTTCGCTCGGGCTCTCCGCTGTCGTTTAGACTGCTGGCCTGGATACTTTTGTTCAGCTCGGCTTTCACCCTGATTGCATCCGCCATTCAGATTTATTCGGATTACAGTAAAGACCTTAACCAAATCGATAGCCGCATGCAGGTTATCGAGTCCGGCTATGCCTCAAGCCTTTCCAGAAGTCTCTGGGCGCTTGACCAGAAACTGCTCCAGACACAAATGGAAGGAATTTTAAGCCTTCCCGACATAACTCATCTTCGGCTGGGCATAGAACCAGACTCTGAACTGGTCATGGGTGAAATTCCCCGCGGCGCTGACACCCAATCCCATAGCTTTGACCTAATTCATCAGGGCGACGAGGCCTTCAAGCTTGGCGAACTAACGGTAACGGCTAATCTAGACCGGGTTTACCAGAACCTGAAAGTAAAGATCGGCATCATTCTCGCCACCCAATTCCTGAAAACATTTTTCGTATCCATGCTCATCATTTGGGTGTTCCAGCACTTTGTTGCTCGTCACCTGACCACCATGGCGAACTACGCCAAAGATTTCTCACTGACAAACCTCAGCACGCCGCTCACACTCGACCGCCCGGATACACCCTCGCACCGAAATGATGAAATCGGACGTGTATCCGAAGCAATCAACCAAATGCGTGAGCGCTTGAGTGATGACATGGTGCGGCAGAAGAAAGATGCGGCCGAGATTCACAAGTTTTCGATGGCCATTGAACAAAGCCCTTCCTCCGTTGTTATCTGCGATCGTCAATGGCGGGTCGAGTTCGCAAACCACAAGTTCACGCAGCTCACCGGTTACGACGCAAAGTCCATTGTCGGCCGGCCCCCTGGCGCTTTAAGCGATAACCCGATGGAAGTCCGGGACAACCGCCAACTTTGGCAATCCATCCGCTTGCAGGTTCAGCGCGTGGGTGTTTGGCAGGGTGAAGTGAACAGCACCCGACGCAATGGCGAGCGGTTCTGGGAACAGCTGATCGTTACCCCCATAAAGGACAGCGATGGCGATGCGACAGGCTACCTCATTCTCGGCGAAGACATCAGCATACGAAAACGGTACGAACAGCAGTTATTGCGTCAGGCCAACTACGACATTCTGACCGGCCTACCCAATCGGATGCTGGCGTTGGACCGGCTCAAGCTAGCACTGGCTCAAGCCCGCCGCGAAGACTCCATGGTTGGCGTTATGTTTTTGGATCTTGATAATTTCAAACACATCAACGATACCCTTGGGCACGACGCCGGAGACAATCTACTGATTGAAGCTTCACGTCGTATTTCCAGTTGTTTGCGCGGTACTAGCACCGTTGCCCGACTGGGGGGGGATGAGTTTCTGGTTATTTTGCCGGGCCTGACCGGACCCGAACCTGCTTCTCAAGTTGCAGAGCGCATTCTCGATAACTTTAGACCTGCCTACACCCTGAATGGCCAGGACGTATTTGTTACTACGAGTATTGGTATAGCGATTTTCCCGAGCGATTCCGATAACAGCGGCACCCTACTCCAGCACGCTGATGCAGCCATGTACCAAGCAAAGCGGCAAGGCAAGAGCTCTTTCGCACACTTCACACCGGAAATGTCGGAGGTATCCCACGAACGCCTGCAAATGGAGTCTCGAATGCGGAGGGCGCTGGAGCTGCATGAATTTGAGCTCTACTTCCAACCAATAGTGGATACCGCCACCGGGGAAGTGCGTGCAGCCGAAGCTTTATTGCGCTGGAACAACCCCGTTATGGGCATGGTTATGCCGGACCGCTTTATCCCATTGGCGGAAGAAACAGGGCTTATCATTAGCATAGGCGCCTGGGTGCTTGAAGAAGCCTGCCATGCAGCGACCCAGTGGAAAGACATTACCGGCCAAGACATTGGAATATCAGTGAACGTGTCTCCGCGGCAGTTTAGAGACTCTGGCTTTACCCAGACAGTGATGCAAGCCCTATCCAACAGCAATCTGGCTCCGGAGCTGTTGGAGCTAGAAATTACCGAACGCCTGCTTCTCGACAATTCAATTGAAACAGCAGAAATTCTTAGAGAACTGGATCGAGAAGGTATCCGACTGTCGGTCGACGACTTCGGTACTGGCTACTCGGCACTTAGCTATCTCAAAAGCTACCCGTTCGACACCCTAAAAATCGACAAAACGTTTATCCACGATGTAACGAGAACCCAAGGAGGCGCCTCATTAGTCTGCGCCATCATCAACATGGCACACAGCCTAGGGTTAACCATCATTGCGGAAGGCGTTGAGGAAGAATCACAAACTCACTTCCTAAAGCAGGAAGGCTGTGATTTATCCCAAGGCTACTTTTACAGCCGCCCACTCCCTGCCGTTGAATTTACCGAGTGGTTAAAAGCTCACCTTCCTAAACAAACCTGATACTCAGGGAACCGCCAAACCATGAAGCAATCCATTCTTGTCGTTAATTGCGGCAGTTCGTCATTGAAGCTGGCACTATTCGACGAAAATGAAAACAAACTCGCGTCTGCCATCGCAGAGCGATTGAATGGACAAGATGCATTTGCGCGCATTGATGGGGACGAACAAGCTGTGAGATTACCAGCCAGCGCGGACCACAAACAGGCGCTTAAGGCACTAGTTTCGGCGTTCAGTGACCGGCAACTGATGCCCGTCACCCCCACGGCCATCGGCCACCGTGTAGTACATGGCGGTGAAACCTTTCGCGAGGCGGTGCTCATCGATAATGGTGTGGTAAACGCCATCAAAGACTGCGCAGATTTGGCTCCCCTGCATAATCCGGTCAATCTGGCAGGTATTGAAGCAACCCGAGAGCAGTTTCCTGACACTGCGCAGGTTGCCGTATTCGATACTGCGTACCATCAAACGTTAGCGCCCCGTGCTTATTTATATGCATTGCCAGAATCCTACTACCGGGACTTGAACGTAAGGCGTTACGGGTTCCACGGCACCAGCCATTTCTTTATGGCCCACGAAGCGGCACGCCTACTCAATAAAACGCCAGCAACCACATCGATAATCTCCGCACACCTTGGCAATGGTTGCAGCATTACTGCCATCAAAGACGGCTTGAGTGTAGACACCAGCATGGGGCTAACCCCCCTAGAAGGACTGGTTATGGGTACCCGCAGCGGTGATATTGACCCCGGGCTTTTCGACTACTTGAGCTCGCGGGGCATGCAACAGGCAGAAGTCCATAAGATGCTCAACCATAAAAGCGGGCTTCTCGGGATTTCCGGGCAAACTAACGACATGCGCTCGCTGTGTGAATTAGCGGACCATGGGCATGAGCCCTCGACGCTGGCCATCGAGATCTTTTGTTTCCGTTTGGCAAAGTACATAGGCGCAATGATGGCTTCGCTGAGCCATCTCGATGCCCTAGTATTCACTGGGGGCATAGGAGAAAACAGCCATCGGGTGCGAAACCAAACAGTTGGCCACCTGTCTCTGCTTGGTTTTGACATTAACTCAGACATGAATTCACATCACGGCCGTTACAGCGACGGAAGAATCGACGATGCCAGTTCACGATTCCCTATTCTAGTTATTCCAACTAACGAAGAGCTTGTGATCGCCCGTGAAGCTAAGCGTTTGGCCTCCAGCGTTTAGAAGTCTACTCGCTAGACTTCCCAATGGCCCAAGAATCAAAACTCATTAATTGAATAACCCGGACCTTCTATATGGCTAAAAGTCTCTTTATTGCACCTACATCCATAGACTCAGGGCTCACTTCAACTTGTCTGGGCTTACTGCGTGCCATGGAGCGTGTAGGTATCAGTGTTGGGTTCTACAAACCCTTTTGCCAGTCGGTTAACCACGGCGAGTCTTCACATAACGGTGGCAAAGACGCATCCGTTACTTTTGTCCGTTCACGCAGCCACCTTCAGCCACCCGATCCAATGCCTCTTAAAGAGGCCCAGTACCTGCTGAACCGCGGAAAATCCGACCTGTTAATGGAAACCGTAGTCGGTGAGTATCAAAAAGTTGCCAAAGATGTGGATGTTGTGGTCATTGAGGGACTTGTTCCGGATCGTCGTGAAGCCTACATCGCAAGACTCAACGTGGAAGTCGCGCGCAACCTCGGGTCGGATGTCGTGCTGGTCAGCGCGCCTGGCGATAGCAGTCCAAGCGATCTAGACGAAGAGCTGGATTTCTCCGCGCGCCTGTTTTCCGACGCTTCGGCGCAAGATGTAATCGCTGTTATTCTCAACAAACTCGGTGAGCCCGAGAGATCAGGCCTAGAGCCATACAGCAACATCAGCCAGACTGAAGGCGACACCCCTGACTACCGGAATGAGTGTAAGGTTTTCCGGGATGGCCGCTTCCGTTTACTCGGCGAGATTTCTTGGCAGTCCGACTTATTAGCGCCACGGGTGTCTGATATTGCTCGTGAACTTAATGTGCCGGTGTTACATGAAGGCCAAATGCACACACGGCGCGTTCAAAAGGTATCTGTGTGTGCCCGCTCAATCCGCAACATGACTGAGACCCTGAGCCCAGGCACGCTCATGGTGACCCCGGGCGATCGGGAGGACATTATCGTGGCAACTGCCGTTGCGGCTTTAAATGGCGTTCCCATGGCTGGCCTCATGCTAACTGGCGGCCTTATGCCGGATCAGCGCGTTATTGATTTGTGCTCCCGCGCGCTGCATACGGGTTTGCCAGTGCTAAGCTCCCCCACCAATACTTATGAAACAGCCCACATGCTGGCAAACCTTTCCACCGCCATTCCAACCGACGATCCTGACCGGGTCGAGAAAGCGATGGAAGCGGTGGCAACGAAAATTGATACCGACTGGCTTCAAGAGCACCTTCGCGTTCAAGTTCAAACCCGTCTATCCCCGCCAGCATTTCGCTATCAGCTTTCTGAACGAGCCAGAGCAGCGAACAAACGCATCGTACTACCCGAAGGCAGTGAACCGCGTACGGTTGAGGCTGCAATCATCTGCCACCGGCGTAAACTTGCTCGCTGCGCTTTAATCGGCGATGAAGACGAAATTCGTGGTGTTGCAACATCCCTAGGTTTTGAGCTACCCGATGATATTGAGATCATCGACCCAGCCCAGATGCGCAAAAACTACATCGCACCCATGGTTGAATTACGCAAACACAAAGGACTTGCCCCGGATATGGCCGAGGCGATGCTAGAGGATAATGTGGTTCTGGGCACCATGATGGTCGCCCTCGATGAGGCCGACGGCCTTGTTTCAGGTGCTATTCACACTACCGCGAACACTGTGCGCCCTGCCCTGCAGCTGATCAAGACCCATGATCACGCTCGGGTCGTGTCGTCAGTTTTCTTCATGCTACTACCCCAGCAGGTAGTCGTTTACGGCGATTGCGCCATAAACCCAGACCCCAACGCAGAAGAGCTGGCGGATATTGCCATTCAGAGTGCGGAGTCTGCAGAGGCCTTTGGTGTGGAACCTGTGGTCGCTATGATCAGCTACAGCACCGGTGAGTCGGGCAGCGGACACGATGTTGTTAAGGTTCGTGAAGCCACCAAAATCGCCCGTCAGCGCCGACCAGACCTACTCATTGACGGCCCGTTGCAATACGACGCTGCGGCTATCGAAAGCGTGGCCAAGAGCAAGGCTCCGAACAGCAAAGTGGCAGGCAAAGCAACGGTGTTCATCTTCCCGGACCTCAACACCGGCAATACCACCTACAAAGCAGTTCAGCGTAGCGCTAACGTGGTAAGTATCGGGCCCATGCTTCAGGGTTTGAGAAAGCCGGTTAACGACCTTTCGAGGGGGGCCTTGGTAGAGGATATCGTGTTTACCATCGCACTGACGGCTGTTCAGGCAAAGCAGGTGGAGGATGCGGGGCTGGCCTAGCCGCCCCGTCTGTGAATGTGAAGAAGACCTATCAGCGCTTGAGGCTTTTCTGACGAGTCTTTTTCACTTTCCGCCCAGCCTTCAAATCATTATCCTGCTTGACCTTCTGCCGGGGTGTTTTACGGTCAACTTTATTGGCAAAGGGGTTCTCACTGGAACGGAATTCAAACCGTATCGGAGAGCCCGTAACTTTAAGCACGTTACGGAACGTATTTTCCAAATACCGCTTGTATGATCCCGGCAAAGCGTCTGTTTGGTTTCCATGGACAACAATAACCGGCGGGTTTGAGCCACCTTGGTGCGCGTAGCGCAACTTGATCCTACGCCCGCGAACCATGGGCGGCTGATGCTGGGCAATAGCATCTTCGAGTATGGCTGTCAGGCGGTTGGTTGGCCATTTCGCCATAGCGGATTCATAACATGCCTCTACCGACTCGTACAAAACGCCAACGCCTGAGCCATGGAGCGCAGAGATATAATGCTTGTCGGCATAATCCAAAAAGTCTAGGCGGCGCTTCACCTGCTCTTTCACCTTGGCGCGATCTTCCGCATCCATGCCATCCCATTTATTAACCGCAACCACCAACGAGCGACCGGCATCGAGAACAAACCCGATCAGGTGTAAATCCTGATCGACCAAGCCTTCCCGCGCATCAATAACCAATATCACCACATGGGCGTCGTCGATTGCCTTCAGTGTTTTGATAATGGAGAACTTTTCCACCGCCTCATTGACGTTCTTGCGACGCCTGACGCCGGCAGTATCAATGAGAGTGTACTGCTTTTCGTGACGCTCATACGGGATATAAACGCTGTCCCGGGTCGTGCCCGGCATGTCATAAACGACGACTCGCTCCTCACCCAGCATCCGGTTAACCAGTGTAGATTTGCCAACGTTCGGGCGCCCAACAATACCTATGCGAATGCCCGGATAGCGGTCCGCATGGTCGGCCGCTTCACGGTCTTCTTCGGAGGGAAGCAGCAACTCCAACATCGACCGAACGCCACGGTTGTGGGATGCAGCTATCATAAAAGTTGAGGCGAAACCGAGACTATAGAAGTCCGCCGCTGCAACGTCCGGGTCCTGACCATCGGTCTTGTTTACGACCAAATGCGCTTGTTTACCCGACCGACGCAGGTGATCGGCAATCATTTCATCACCGGCAGTTAGGCCTGCGCGACCATCAACCAAGAACAGCACTATGTCTGCTTCATCAACGGCCTGCATAGACTGTCGGGCCATTTCAAGATCCAGCCCTTCCTCTGTACCCGTAAGGCCGCCGGTATCAATAACGATGAAGCGCTGGTCTTCAAAAGTGCCCTCACCATACTTACGATCGCGGGTCAGGCCGGGAAAATCCGCCACCAGAGCATCGCGGGTACGCGTCATCTGGTTAAACAATGTCGATTTACCAACATTTGGCCGGCCGACAAGGGCAATTACTGGGGTCATAATGGTTCGCTATACAGTCGTTTTTGGCTCTGCATGCGGCAGAGCGTTGGGGGCGCGGATCAGTTCCGCGCCTCCAGTTTGAATACTGACAGTTTGCCGCCGTTTCCAAAAACCATTAGGTTTCCGTTGGCCATGCGCTGCAATGGAACCCGCAGGCCATCACCGTCATAACTTTTTTGGCCCACAAGGCTTCCGTCTTCTCTTGAGAGCACGTGCAAATAACCTTCATAATCGCCCAAAACCAAATAGTCCTCGTACATCGCTGGCTGGGTCGGCTGACGCCAGGACAAAGCATCCTGAAGCCATAATTCCCTGCGATCAGAGCCGCGGTAAGCGATGACATCACCGTTTGCGGAAGCAAGATAAATATTACCGCCGCCCACCATTGGAGCGTGCAAACTGGACGCCTTACGACTCCAGATTTCCTGACCGGTACGAATATCCACCAGTGCAAGTTTACCCTGATAACCGGTAACCATCACCGCAGTATCAAGAACCAGCGGCTGGCCAGCTATGTCTACAAGCCTTTCAAGCTCGGTGCGGCCTTGCGGTTGCCCAACTTCGTACTGCCACAAAGGCTGGCCTGAATCGGCCGATAAAGCCATGAGTTTGCCATTGGAAAACGATGCTATCACCACGTCGCCACCCACCAATGGAGCTGCAGCGGCACGCAGTGACAGCACGGGTACAACGCCGTCATACTGCCAGCGTTTCTCGCCCTTAGTAGCATCAAACGCAAGAACCCGCCCATCTGTGGTTTGAGTGACCACCAACGCGCCGTTCGATTGCGGGGCTGCCAAAGCTTCTGTGGGCAAAGCACTGCGCCATAACTCTTGGCCGTCTTCTCGGGAAAGAGCCACTAAGTCTGCTTCACGGGTAACCAGATAAAGTCGCTCTAAATCCCCGCCAACGCCAGCGAAAATGCGATCGTCTAACTGTCGCTTCCATTTGCGTTTTCCAGTCTCGGCATCCACGGCAACCAACTCACCGTCAGCAGACGCCGCATACACAATATCGCCAGTGTTCAGCGGTGCCAGATAAAGAAAGTCACCATCGTGTCCGTCGCCTACGGACCGGCTCCATACTGTTTTGAAATCAACCGTTTCGTCCACTTCTGGCACCGGTACAGGCTGCTCAAAGGTATCTGTTGAGCTGCAACCGCTAATGCCCAGTGCTGCTACGAAAGCCGAGAAAACACCAGCCCGAAACAGTCTGTTGCCCGCTAACAGCATCAGGCTTCCTCTCCAACACCGAGATCAGACAGCTTCAGCTCCAGAATGCCACTGCGACCTTGTTGGCTTTGCTCGCGAGCGGCCAGATACGCATCTCGGGCACCATTTTTGTCGCCTTGCACCAAAAGAATGTCGCCACGCAACTCGGAGAAAATCGCGGCAAAAGCTCCGGTGTCATCTATGCTTCCGGCACTATCTATGGTGGCCAGTGCATCGTCATAACGTTCTGCAGAGAACTGGGCGCGAGCAAGGCGGTTTCGTACCACCAAAGACAATGCTTTGTGGTCACCTGCTTTCTCTAGCGCCCATTGCAATGAACCAATAGCCGCTTCCGCATCTTTGTCTTCAACCAACTGCTGACGCGCCAGAATCAGGTTGCCGTAAACGGCGTAGGCGCTGTCGGTGTAATCCTCACGCAGAGTATTCGCAACAAAGGCAACCGTTTCACCGGCAGTTTCATCTGCCTGATTGCTAAAGGCATTCAACAGACTTGCAAACTGGTTAGCGGCTTCGGCACGCTGCTGGTCCTGATGGTTTTGCCAAGCCTGCCAACCAAATACAATCGCAAGAGCGGCACCGATACCAATCAGCAGGGAACTGCCATTTTTTTTCCACCAGTCTTTTATCGCCTGTACCTGTTCTTCTTCGGTGCGAAGTTCCGCCATGATGACTCCTGTAATAGTTTTTTACTTTTATAGTTGTGCGAATCAGTTCGCCAGAGCTTTCGCGAGCACAGTTGCAAGGTCACTCTGTGGCACACTGGTCTGTTCTTCATCTGAACGCAGTGGTTTAAGGCTGACTGTTGCGTTCTCTAATTCGTTATCGCCAAGAATGACTGCGTAACGGGCACCACTTTTATCCGCTTTTTTCATCTGGCTTTTGAAACTGCCACCGCCACAATGGCTGATAACGATTCGCCCTTTTAGCTGGTTACGCAGGTTTTCTGCAAGCGCCAACGCAGGCGCTACGGCTGTGTCACCCATTGCCGTCACATACACATCCGCATTGCTGTTAGCTTCTTCAGGCACCAACCCCAAGGTATCCAGCAACAAGATAAGGCGTTCAAGCCCCATGGCAAAACCAACGGCCGTTGTCGGTTTTCCACCAAGTTGCTCTACCAAGCCATCGTAACGACCACCTGCGCAAATAGTACCCTGAGCGCCGAGGCTCTCAGTTACCCATTCGAAAACCGTCTTACCATAGTAATCAAGACCGCGCACAAGGGCCGGATTGACGGTGTAGACAATGCCGGCCGCATCCAGTAGTTCTTTTAACCGGGCAAAGTGGTCCCGCGATTCCTCATCAAGATAGTCTTCCAGGCGCGGCGCATCTGTGAGCAACTTGCGGGTCCCGGGATCTTTGGTATCCAGAATGCGGAGCGGATTGGTCTCCAACCGCCTTTGGCTGTCTTCATCAAGTTCCGCTTTGAACTGGCCCAAATAATCCACTAAGGCACTACGAAACTCTTTGCGCGCAGCCGATGAGCCAATAGAGTTAATCTCTAGGCGAGCATGATTGCCAAGCCCTAACTCTTGCCAGAGCCTGGCGGTAAGAATCAGTAGTTCCGCATCAATATCAGGACCCTGAATACCAAAGCACTCAACGCCAATCTGATGGAACTGGCGATACCGCCCTTTTTGCGGACGCTCGTGTCGGAACATGGGCCCGGTATACCACAACCTGCGAGTCTGGTTGAATAATAAGCCGTGCTCTTCAGCCGCGCGAACGCATCCGGCAGTGCCCTCGGGACGCAATGTCAAGCTATCGCCGTTGCGATCCTCAAAGGTATACATCTCTTTTTCAACGATGTCTGTGACTTCACCTATGGAGCGCTTGAACAGATCTGTCTGCTCTACAACCGGCATCCGAATTTCTTGATAACCATATTGCCGCAACACTTTGCGCGCAGTGGACTCAACAAACTGCCAGACCGGTGTTTGCTCTGGCAGGATGTCGTTCATCCCACGTATTGCCTGAATCTTAGCCAATGTAAACCCTTAATGCTTTCTGGATAGTCGTGCCTAACGGAGTGAACCTATCACTTGTCTGAGCGCGCGATAATGGACTCTTCCTGTTCTTTTTTACGGGCGATCTCTTCGCGTATCAACCGCTCAAGATCATCCGTGAGGTTGGCATTATCAAGTTTTTGATTCGGCTTGCCGCCCCTGTAAAACAGGTTTTTAGGGCTTCCCCCGGTTAGACCTATATCAGCTACTTTGGCCTCACCGGGACCATTCACAATGCAGCCGATGATCGCGACGTCCAGTGATTCGTTTACATCCTCCAAACGCACTTCAAGATCATTCATGGTTTGAATGACATCGAAGTTCTGGCGCGAGCAGCTCGGACAGGCAATAAAGTTAATGCCCCGACTACGCAAACGTAGACTTTTGAGGATATCGAAGCCCACTTTGATTTCCTGAACCGGATCCGCTGCCAGAGACACTCGGATAGTGTCGCCGATGCCATCCATCAAAAGCATACCAAGGCCGATAGATGACTTAACCGTGCCTGACCTTAGGCCCCCGGCTTCGGTGATACCAAGATGTAAGGGCTGATCAATTTGAGTCGCAATTTTTCGGTAGGCGTCTACTGTCATGAACACTTCTGACGCTTTCAGGCTAACTTTAAAGTTCTGAAAGTCATGCCGGTCAAGAATATCAATGTGGCGCATCGCTGATTCAACCAGCGCATCCGCTGTGGGTTCGCCATATTTTCGCTGCAGTTCTTTTTCAAGAGAACCGGCATTTACGCCTATTCTCATAGGTATATTGCCGTCACGACAGGCGCTGATTACAGCACTCACGCGATCTTCACGGCCTATATTGCCGGGGTTGATACGCAGGCAGTCAACCCCAAGCTCAGCAACCCGTAACGCGATTTTATGATCGAAGTGAATGTCTGCAACTAACGGCAAAGACACGCGCTCTCTGATCTTCCCGAAGGCGTCGGCGGCCTCCATGGAAGGTACAGATACCCGGACAATATCGGCGCCCGCATCTTGCAAAGCGGTAATCTGGCCCACCGTTGCATCAACATCACAGGTGTTGGTGTTGGTCATGCTCTGGACCGCAATTGGCGCATCACCACCAACGGGTACGTTTCCGACCATGATTTGGCGGGATTTGCGTCTCTTGATCGGGGATTCGTGTTTCATGTGCTTACGACCGAAATAGGTAAGTGCAAAAAAATAATCAGATTGTCAGCGTGAACTCGGAGCGGTTGTTCACCACAGGAAAACCACCTATGTCCACAGGTTCGCCTTGAAAGCTAATGGTAGCGACCGTATCAACGGCACCGATTACCACTTTTAGAGGGGCTTCGCCGGAAACCTGCAGCTTGTCTCCTGCCCTTTGCAGCGAACTTGCAAGGCGGTTTCCGCTTGCATCGCGCACCTGAACCCAGCAGTCCCCGGTAAACTCGATTTCCAACACCCCTGATACCGGGCCTGCCGGTTCGCTGACAGGCGGTTGCGCCAAAACAGGTTCAATGTTTTCAGCTACAACGGGCACCTGCTCGTCAGCTTCGGGCTGCGCAGGCTCAAAATCCGACATCGGTTGTTCATCGGCAGTGACATCAACCACAGAGCTAAGCTCAGGCGCATCATCAACACTGTCATAGCCGGTAGCTTCAGAAACGCTGGCGCTTTGCTCGGGTTCCAGCAAAGGCTCCGGTGCTTTTACCTCGGGTGCTGGGTCTGTTATCGCAGACTGTTCCTCGGCTACATCTTCAGAGTTGAGTTTCGGCAAAACCACCCTGACAACGACGGCAGCAATAATTGCTGCTACTAGGATCAGCAACAGCAACTTAGCAATTCTACGCTTTCGGCGTCTGCGGCGCTCAATATTAACCAGCGGATTGGCTTCCAAGTCCCGCGCTTTTTGAAGGCGTGCGGGCTCTAGCTCAATGTTGAGGTCTGCAATGATAGAGTCGGCGTTGAGCCCCACCTGTTTGGCATAGGTACGGATATAGCCCTTAAGAAAGAGCTCGCTGTCTATTTGCTTGTAATCGCCGCTTTCGATTGCTTGAATGACGCCGTTTCGTAAATGCTGTGCTTCAGCAATTTGGGAAACGCTCAAACCCTGCTTTTCCCTTGCCTTCTTCAGCTGCTGGCCAACGGATTCATTCCCTGCACTGTGTTGATTGTCATCACTTGTCATTAGAAATCAGCGCCTTGTATTGTTGGTACTCTACTGACTCCGGGTAATTGTTTTTCAATTGCAGCCTCAGGCTGGCTTCCTGATTCCTGTCTCCTAAGTGCCGTGCAATACGAATACCTGTGAAGAGGCTCTCGGGCGAATGCTTCAATTTTGGGTTACGTTGCATGATTACTAACAGGCGCTTGTAATAACGGGCAGCACCCGCTACATCGCCTGATTCAACCATCACCCTAGAGAGCGAAAGCAAGGAACGTGGATCGCCACGCGTCAGCTCCGACGCTCGACGGTAGGAAGCAATTGCTTCTTTTTGTTGCCCGAGGCGCTCCTGTGTCATACCCAGATTGTAGAAAATGGAACCGCGATCTTTATAGTCTGTATCTTTAGACGCCGCACTAAACTGGTCACGCGATTCCTCCAGCCGACCTTGTGCGTAAAGAAACGCACCATAATACACCCGAGCGCGGGTGTATTTGGAGTCTTCGGAAATCGCTCTTTTAAAGCTCTTTTCGGCAAGCTCGGGTTCACCATCGCTATTGTAAATCAATCCTAAAGTTGCGAGAGCTTGCGGGCTGTCGGGCTCAAGCTCCAGTGCCCTGTCTAGATGGTGTCGCGCGCGCTCGATGTTACCTTGACCAATATACGCAGAGGCGAGCTGAACGTAGTTTTCAACCGCTTTTTGGCGGTCCGCCTCGCGTGAAAAACGGCTATCCGTTGTGGTAACACACCCAGTGACCAAAAGAGCGACTAGCAAGGCTGTCAAGACAGCAAAGCGTTCATGTACCGATCTTATAACCACAGATTACGTTCCTCGCTGGTTAAACGTGGCAAGTGCCCGTTCAGGTGTTCACCTGTTGAACATTAATGTACCGCTGGCTTCTGCGGGTTCGATCTTCCACCTGCCCCACCAGTTGGCCGCAAGCTGCGTCTATATCGTCACCACGGGTTGTTCTGATAGTAGCGACATAACCCGCTTCGTTAAGAACGGTCTGAAAGCGCCGGGTCGCATTCATGCTTGGCCGGCGGAAGTCACTCTCGGGGAACGGGTTGAAGGGAATAAGATTGATCTTGCATGGAAGATCACGCAGTAATTCCGCCAGCTCGTGAGCGTGCTCTGGTTTATCGTTCATTCCCTCGATAACCGTGTATTCTATCGTCGCTTTACGTTTTTCGGGAAGACGGCTGAAATAACGTTTTGTAGCCGCCAGAAGCTCGGCGATCGGGTATTTTTTGTTGAGCGGCACCAGTTTGTTTCTTAGCTCATCATTGGGCGCGTGTAGCGAAATGGCCAGTGAAACATCCGTAACTTCCGCAAGGCGATCAATGCCGGGAACAACACCGGAAGTGCTGAGTGTTACCCGCCGTTTGGAGATACCGTATGCGAGATCTTCCATCATCAGGTTCATGGCATCTACCACGTTGTCGAAGTTCATGAGGGGCTCACCCATCCCCATCATCACAACGTTGGTAATTGGCCGATCCGGCCCTGGCTCAAACGGCATGAAAGCTTTGCGTGCAACCCATACCTGCCCAATGATTTCTGCGGCAGTCAGATTGCGGTTAAAACCGCGCTTACCTGTGGAACAAAACGTACAATCAAGGGTGCAGCCAATTTGCGAAGACACGCACAGAGTGCCCCGTTCGCCGTCTGGAATAAGCACGGTTTCTACACTGTTGCCGTTGTCCATGCGCATGACCCACTTGCGGGTACCGTCTTTTGACGTTTCGTCGTAAACAACTTCCGGGCCGCGAATCACGGCAACTTGCTTGAGCTTATCCCGCAGGGATTTACTCACATTGGTCATTTGATCGAAGTCATCCACACCCCGCTGGTGCATCCATTGCAGCAACTGAGTAGCGCGAAAACGTTTTTCCCCCAAGGTTTCGAAGAAAGCCTCAAGCTTGTCTCTCGGCATTCCCAAAAGGTTGGTTTTTTCAGCGGCCGCTGTCATTTTATAACCTCGATCAGATAACCAATGCGGGGCTGCCTTTGGCAACCCCGACCAACCAAATCAACCGCGCGGGCAGATTTCGTTGTCATTGAAGAAATAGGCGATTTCACGCTCTGCAGACTCAGCAGAGTCAGAACCATGTACCGCGTTAGCATCGATTGATGTAGCGAAATCGGCGCGAATTGTGCCAGCATCAGCTTCTTTCGGGTTGGTAGCACCCATTAGATCACGGTTTTTCAGGATAGCGCCTTCGCCTTCCAAAACCTGAACAACAACCGGGCCAGATGTCATAAAGGCAACCAGATCGTTAAAAAACGGACGCTCTTTGTGCTCTGCATAGAAGCCTTCAGCCTGCTCTTGAGTAAGGTGCATCATGCGCGATGCAACAATGCTCAGGCCAGCCTTCTCGAAACGGCTGTAAATCTCACCGATAACATTTTTTGCAACGGCATCGGGCTTGATGATGGAAAGCGTACGTTCGTTAGCCATGGTATTTCTCCAGTAGGGTTGGGGTTAATGAGATTCAGGTAAATTTCAGGCCTGCGATTATACGCAGTCAAAGGCCCACTGCCTACCGCACTGAACGAAGGCGGGTAACAACATCAACAATTTGCGCGCTCGCAAAAGCCATTTCATCGGGCGTTGTGTAGCGACCAACAGAAAACCGCAGTGCCCTATGGGCCTGTTCATCACTCAATCCAATCCCACGAAGCACGTAAGACGGCTCAATCGTTGCTGATGCACAGGCGGAGCCGGATGATACCGCCAAATTCCGCAAGCCCAGCATGAGAGATTCCGCATCCACGCCATCAAAGGAGAGATTAATAATACCGGGGACACGAGAGGCTTCAGAGCCATTGAGCGTTACTCCCGAGAGTCCGCTTAACCCCTGCAAGAACGACGCGCGCAGGCTTTCCAACAGACGGGTCTCATCGTCAAGGTTGCTCTGTGCGATAGCAAAGGCTTTGCCCATGCCGACTATTTGGTGGGTTGGTAAGGTACCGGATCGCATACCACGCTCATGGCCTCCGCCGTGAATTTGCGCCTCTATGCGCACATCTGGAGAGCGCCTTACATACAGCGCCCCCACACCCTTGGGGCCGTATACTTTATGACCGGAAAGTGCCATAAGATCCACCGACAACTCCGTAACATCCACAGGAAGCTTGCCGGCAGCCTGAGCTGCATCTACATGAAATAGAACGCCACGGTCGCGCAACTCTTTACCAATAGTGGCTATATCGTTCACAGACCCAAGCTCATTGTTTACAAGCATTAGGCTAACCAGTGAGGTTTCCGGCCTAAGAGCTTGGAACACTTGCTCTGGCAATACCACGCCATCACTCCCCGGCTCTAGCCAGGTAACCTCAACACCGCGTGCTTCAAGCCATTTGCAAGTATCAACAACCGCCTTATGCTCGATTTTGGATGTTACGATGTGCGCTTTTTCGCGATTGGCAACTGCACCTTTGATCGCAAGATTGTCCGATTCCGTTGCACCAGAAGTCCAAACTATTTCACGAGGATCTGCGTGGATGAGGCTTGCTACCTGACCTCTAGCTGCCTCGACGGCGGCTTCCGCTTGCCAGCCAAAACCATGGGAGCGAGAGGCTGGGTTACCAAAAACACCATCCGGTGTGAGATATTTAATCATTTCTTCAGCGACAGCGGGATCAACGGGCGTCGTTGCCGCGTAATCCAGGTATACGGGCTTTTTCATAAATTACAGATGCTTGATTCAGGCGGGCGCCTGATCTTTCAGACGCTCGGTGTTAATCGTGTCGGAATCCCCATCGGCCTGACGGCGATTCTGTCTGTCCGCAACTTGGCGGATTTCGTGTCTTTTCATCAGGTCACCGAGGCTAATCCCGCTGAGAAACTGATGAATCTGGTCGCTAAGATCAGACCATAGGTGATGAGTCAGGCATTTCTCGCCATTCTGGCAGTCACCTTTATTTCCACATCTTGTGGTATCGAGTGACTCACTTACCGCATCAACAACATCGGCAATGTAGATGTCGGCGGCTCCACGACTCAAGCGGTAACCACCGCCCGGCCCACGAATGCTTTCCACCAACTGCTGGCGGCGAAGGCGTGAGAAGAGTTGCTCCAGATAGGAAAGCGAAATTTCCTGACGGGCTGAAATATCCGCTAGCGTTACCGGCCCCTGCCCCCCATGGAGAGCAAGATCCAACATAGCCGTAACAGCGTAGCGGCCTTTTGTAGTCAACTTCATGGCATCAGCCCCGTGATGGGATTGAATCTCAATATAGGAGCCTGAGTATGAATTGACCAAGTAATTCAGTCAAGTATTCAGCCCTACCCCTCTTTCTCATCACGCACACAATCAAAATCGTCTTCGTCCAAAACGGGCAGCTCTCCATTCTGGTACTCACTGCTCACTTTGCGCAGGGCTTTGCACATAATTTCAATGCGGTCATCCACCGCATGCATATGGTCTAGCAGGGCCCGCATTGAGCGAGCCATTGGGTCCGGCATTTCTTCGGTTACGCCATAGGCATCAAAGCCCATGCGCTCTTCCATTATTTTGCGACGGGCGTCGTCTTCGGATTTCTGCCTTACGATGACCCGGCCAGGAATACCCACAACAGTCGCGCCCTCGGGAACGCTTTTGGTAACAACGGAATTAGAACCAATCTTGGCTCCCGCTCCCACCTCAAAAGGCCCCAATATCTTTGCTCCGGCGCCGACTACCACTCCGTCACCAATCGTAGGATGGCGCTTACCCTTATTCCAGCTAGTTCCACCGAGGGTGACACCCTGATACAGGGTTACGTCATCACCTATAACCGTGGTTTCACCTATTACCACACCCATACCATGATCGATAAAGAACCGTCGGCCGATTGTCGCACCCGGGTGAATCTCTATGCCAGTGAACCATCTAGCCAGTGTGGAAATAGTGCGGGCCAACCACTTAAGCCCAGCATTCCACAGCCAGTGGGAGAACCGGTGAATCAACAAAGCGTGAAGGCCCGGATAGTTGGTGAGCACCTCAAAGGTATTTCTGGCAGCAGGATCCCGATGAAAAACGCTTTTTATATCTTCACGTAAATGCCTAAACATGGCCACTTTCCTGTCCGGTAGACTCTTTACCAGCCTGTGTTGATTTAGTGTTTCCGGAAACGCCTGCAGCTTTTTGCACCGCGCTCAGAATGCCCCGGAGAATATTGATTTCCATCTGATCAAGCTTTGCCCGCTGGAACAGTCTGCGCAGTCTGGACATTAGCTGCCTTGGATTGTCGCGCCGGTGAAAATCCACATCATGCAAGGTTTGCTCAAGATGGGTAAAGAAGCCCTCAACATCGCCCACTTTAGCAGGAGGCACATCCCAGCCTGCATCGCCGGGCGACACCATCGACCTTAAATATGGGCTACCCTCAGTTTCTTCAAGGCTGCGCAAATACAGCATCCGCAGCTCATAACACATGATTTGAACCGCCATCGAGAGGTTCAGAGAACTGTAATCCGGGTTTGAGGGAATATGGATGTGGTAGTGGCAAAGATGAAGCTCATCATTGCTCAACCCATGATTTTCCCGCCCAAAAACCAACGCCACTGAACCACGCTGGCTATTCTCTGCCGCAATGGCAGCAGCTTCCGGAGGAGGCATAACAGGCCAAGGTATTTTTCTCCCCCGGGCGCTGGTTCCCATAACCATCACGCAATCTTCCAGTGCTTTGTCCAAAGTGGGCACTACCTGTGCTCTGTCGAGTATGTCGGAAGCACCTGCAGCACGGGCATAGGAGGCCTCGTCCGGGAAGGAGTTCGGGTTAACCAGCCATAAATTGGCCAGCCCCATATTCTTCATTGCTCGGGCAACTGCCCCGATATTCCCGGAATGAGAGGTCTCGACGAGGACAATCCGGATTTTATCTTGAAACGCGTCCGGCCCTTCCAGAGGCGGAGATGGCTTATGCATTGGCGGCTGGCCCAAAGTTAAAATTTAAGGGCGAATAGGATACCAGAAAGCACTCTCTTTCTGCGCCCCCGGATATTCCATGACTAGTGCTTTTACTAAGCCAAAAAACGTACAACGAGGATGATCTTTTGCTATCATACCCGGCCTTCACACACCCGGATAATGAACACTCAGATGCAACCAGCTATCAAAATGGCCCTGCGCGTCGCGCGTCAAGGGTCGGATTACCTGAAAGCCCACTTCGAGCGCCAGGAGCCCATCGGTAAGGATGACGACGAACGTCGCCGCCAGTTGGACCGGGTCGAGCAATCCATTTATGACAACTTTGCAGAGCAACTCGAAAAGGCCTACAAAGATCACACCATCGCGCCTCTGAATGAATCAGATGCCGGTACAACCGAACGAAGCTGGCATATTTTCCCAGTTTTGGGTCGCGAAAATTTCCTGCGAGGCATTCCCGAGTTCGCTCTGGCTTTGGCGCAGAAGAAGAACAACCGTACGGAAAACCTACTGCTTGTAAACCCGGTTACGGGCGAAGAATACTCTGCCAGCCGTGGTCGTGGCGCTGCGCTAAACAGCCGCAGAGTAAGAGTTTCAGACGTTAAGCATGCTGAAAAAGCGGCTTTTGCTACCAACCTGCTTGATCAGGCCCGCCAAAGCGACAATCCGCTTCTTTGGGGTGAGATGGCTGCGGTTCTGGCGCAAAATTCATCCATGTTCCGCACGTCTGGCTGCGTTGTTTTGGATATTGCGCGAGTTTCAGCCGGCCTTCTGGATGCAGCTGTTATTTTCCGTCCAGATGCAGTGGATCTGGATCTGGGAGTAGTTCTGGCCATGGAATCCGGCGCACTGACTGCAGACTTTTCAGGCAACCCATCAACAGACAAAGCACGTCAACTCGTGGTAGCCAACCCGAAGTTGTTCCGTGAAGTCCTGAAGGCTCTACACCCCTTCCGCGGCCGCATGCCTAGCTAACCTGAGCACTCGGGCTAACAATCACAGCCCGATTTCAGACACAAAAAAACCGCCAACTGAGCAAAACAGTGGCGGTTTTTTTGTGTCTGGACATTCGTCAAGACGCAACATAACTACATGCGATTGAGCCATTCCGGAGGCTGCTCTTCCTCTTCGGAACCCTCGACACCTTCTTTGGCAGGAACCATGAGATCTTCACGGGACACACCCATGACCATCAGCAGGTTCGCAGAAACATAGATAGATGAGTAGGTACCCACCACCACACCGATTATCAACGCAAGAGCGAACTTATTAATCGCCTCGCCACCCAGAAAATACAAAGCCAACAGAACCACCAAAGTGGTACCGGAGGTATTGATAGTCCGAGCAATGGTTTGGTGAATGGATTCATTGATAATATCCCAGGACTCCCCAACCCTCATCTTCCGAAAATTCTCGCGAATACGGTCCGCCACTACGATCGTGTCGTTAAGCGAGTAACCAATAATAGCCAGCAACGCCGCGAGAACCGTTAGGTCGAAGGTCCATTGGAACAGCGCGAACAGGCCTAGAACGATAATAACGTCGTGAGCCAGAGGCACTACCGACGCAATCCCAAACTTGAACTGAAAGCGCATACCCACATAGATGAGCACAACGACAAGCGCCAGCAAGAGCGCCAGCCCACTATCCTCTTTAAGGTCATCACCCACTTGAGATCCAACAAATTCTGAGCTGATTAGCTTCAGATCGTCCCCGGTCGCGGAAAGCGTATCCACAATCTCAAGCGCCAACTGGTCATTGCCGGATTCCGATAGTCGCACCAGAACAATAGTATCGGCGCCAAAATTCTGCACCACAAACTGATCATATCCAGCTTCTGTGAGCGTGGAACGAATCTCATCCAGCTTCGGAGCTTGAGCATACTCGAGCTCAACCGAGGTGCCGCCGGTAAAGTCCATACCGAAGTTTAGACCTCGTATTCCCAACAGCGCGATGGACGCAACTACCAGAATAATGGAGATCGCGGAAGCGATCTTCCGGAAATCCATAAAATCAAATGCTTGCTTTTGATCATCAGACATTGGCGAGCTTTCCTCCGATCGACAATTTCTCGACCCTGCGGCCGCCGTATACCATGTTAACGATGCTCCGGCTAACCATCAGCCCTGAGAACATGGACGTCAGAATCCCGATGCACAGCGTCACCGCAAACCCTTTTACCGGACCAGAGCCCATCGCAAAGAGAATAACAGCAACCAGCAACGTAGTGATGTTGGCATCAAAAATAGACACGAAAGCGCGGGAATAGCCGGAATTAATAGCCAATTGCGGCGATACGCCAGACTTTAGCTCTTCCTTTATACGCTCAAATATCAACACGTTTGCGTCCACAGCCATACCTACGGTCAACACGATACCGGCAATACCGGGTAGCGTCAGCGTGGCAGAGAGAATGGACATGCAAGCAATCAACAACATCAAGTTTACGGTGAGCGCAATATTCGCCACAACACCGAACCCGCGATAGTAAACGAGCATATAAAGCAGAACGAGAATAAATCCGAGCCCCACCGACATCATGCCAGCGTCGATATTTTTCTGCCCCAGGCTTGGCCCAATGGTGCGCTCCTGTACGAAATACATAGGCGCAGCAAGAGCGCCTGCACGTAAGAGGAGCGCCAGTTCCGACGCCTCGGGAATGGAATCCAGCCCCGTGATACGGAAGCTGCTGCCTAACGCGGACTGAACAGTTGCCAGGCTAATAATCCCTTTTTCTACAACCCGCTTCTCAGATTCCACGGGCTCACCATTGACCATTTTGGTTTCGGTTTCGGTGCGGAATTCGATAAACAGAACCGCCATACGCCGACCGATAGCATTACGAGTAGCACGATTCATTAGGTCGCCACCCACAGAGTCCATGGTAATACTCACCTGCGGCTGGCCATTTTCATCAAAAGCCTGCTGCGCATTGGCAACGTTGTTACCGGTGGCAATCACGTCACGCTCTAGGCGAGCTGTACGCTGGCGCTCGTCCCGAAAGCTGAACTGCTCTGTCTCGCTAGAGGCTGCGTCTTGACGGGCCTCCATGCGAAACTCCAGATTTGCTGTCGCCCCCAATACCCGCTTTGCTTGAGCTGTATCTTGAACACCCGGAAGCTCGACAATAATTCGGTCGGAACCCTGTTGTTGGACCAAAGGCTCAGCAACACCAAGCTCGTTCACCCGGTTACGGATGGTGGTCAGGTTCTGCTCAAGAGCATACTTACGAATAGCGCTTACCTCGGCTTCGGAAAGTGTGAGCACTATCTGCAACTCATCACCGTCGGCTCTCTGGTCTAGCAAAAACTCGTTATATTGACGCTTGATCAGATCAAATGCCTCGGTGCGAGTCGCTTCATCACGGAAACTCAAGACAATGTCGCGGGCGCCTTGCACATCTCCGCCTCTATACCGGATGCGCTCCTCACGAAGCTCGCGTTTAATCTGACCCGAAACCGCTTCAAGCCTTTGGCCAACAGCGGTATCCATATCAACCTCGAGCAGGAAGTGGACACCACCACGCAGGTCCAAGCCAAGCTTCATTGGCCCAGCACCCAAACTTTTCAACCAAGAAGGTGTTGAGGGCGCCATATTAAGCGCAACGAGATAATCTCTTCCCAAAGCAGCCTGAACAGCGGGACGGGCACGCAATTGATCATCAGAACTGGTCAACCGGATAAGAGCATCCCGATCCTCAAGGGTACTACTTTTAACCTCAATGCCATCCGACTCCAACGCCTT
>Ga0209075_1000351_pt1 | contig 44434 bp, 41 predicted proteins | sample Stecom2011_FD_187523 | JGI IMG/M metagenome (GOLD analysis project Ga0209075, IMG submission 187523) | Agricultural soil microbial communities from Utah to study Nitrogen management - Steer compost 2011 (SPAdes) (version 2) | ecosystem: Environmental > Terrestrial > Soil > Agricultural land...
ATGCCAATATATTTGGATCATAATTATAAGCTAATGCATCACTATCAAAAACTAATAACTCATTATTATTTAAATAAACATCTAAATTATCATACAATTCACTGTTTATAAAATTATAATTTACAATAAGGGTTGATAATTCATTTTCACGAGTAATTGAGATTCTATTTAAATCATTAATATCTGTTGATTGTAAATTAGCATCTAAATAAATCGTTCTTTCATTAACGTCGCGTTCAATAATTCGGTGAGTTATTATTTCACTACTACCAGATTCTGGCAAAATTTCATATGTTAATATATATTCTTTTATACCATTACTATTATATTCATATCTAATTATAGCTTTAGTAAGTCTTGCAAATTTAGCCAGTTTTATATTTAAAATGTGTTCATTATTTAAATATAGTTCATAATAATCAAGACTGTCCATATATAGATAGTTTACTTGATAATTATTTTCAACTAAAGTTAATGTTTGATTATTAGTTGTAACATTATCAAACATATAACCAAACTTAATATAAGTATTAAAGTTAGTATTTGTTTTAATAAAGCTAGAATCATTACCCATTAAATCATTTGAATATGTATCATAACTAACATTTAAAATTGAATAATCAGTTGAGTTAGCTTTACTAAATGTAATACTTCTTATCGTTGATGAGTTATAAAATCTATATCTTATTTCATAAGTATTAGCCTCTAATTCATCATTTAAATTTACTTTAAAACCAAATTGGTTATTATTTTTAGGATTAATTTCAATATTATAATAATTTTCATTAATAACTTCATTATTTAAATATAAACCTTCAACTACTAATTTATGATTATCAGGTAAGATATCATTTAAATCAGTGAATGTTGCAGTTAGCATACCATTAGGTTGCATTAAAGGATTAGTAATAACAACATCAGTATTATTATTGATAATTGGTGTATTATTATCAATTTGAATACTTGCATCAACATCTAAGTTGTTATTAGCTCTCACAATTCTAATTGTATAGTCTGTATAGTATTTATCTAATTCATAAATATTTTGATCTTTAACATAAATTTCTGAATAAACTCTTATTGTGAAAGTTGCTACATTATTATTAAAAGTTGCATTATATGTTTCAATAAAGTTGCTACCAGCTGGAAGTAAATTATTTTCTCTATTATCATAATCAGTTCTAAAATCATTATAATAATCTGTTTCACTAATATTAGCCTTAGCAATAATTGCATTGTTTGATAATTCATTTCTTAATACTTGGTAATTAACTGTATTACCACTAAAGGAATCATTACTAATATTATATGTAATTGTGTTTGTACTACGGTCAATTACACCACCTGTTAAGATTGGTGAATTACCCGTTGGATCATATAAATCTAATTCAGCAATTAACGGTGTTACATTAGCATCTTCTGCAAGTATTTCTGATTTATCATTAAAGTTTAATTGTTTCATATCATCATAACTATTTTGTAATTTAGTTACATAAGAAGATGATTCAACTAAATCATTTAAACTAACATTATTAAAATCAATATATTTAAACTCTGATTCATCTAATTTAAACAAAGCAATTATTTTCATATTTGTAGGTAGTGCTGCACCATCAATACTACCGGTACTACTTGATAAAACATACATTCCATTTGGCATTGGATTTGTTCCAATATTTTGGAATCTTAAAGCAAGCGCATCTTGTTCAACTGGATAAATAAATTCTGAGTTTTCTGGTTGCATTAAAGGAAATGATGGATCAAAGATATAGTTATGATTGGTATTAGGATTATCACTTACAATTCCTACTACTCTTAGTTCATCTGGACTAAAATTTGTATTAACCGTTGAAAAATCAGTCCTATATACTTGGTTTTGTGTTATATGATTATAATTTGTTTGATCATAAGTATCAGTTGATGTATTTGCAGCAAAACCAAAGTTAGCAGCCGTATTATTTGTAAATCCCGAAGTACCCCCCTCAAAAATAACTCCTGTTAATTCTAATACCTCAGTGTGTGTTATCACATTTGATGTACCACTATCGTTTACATTCATTTTTCTTCTTACAATTTGGTCAGTTCTTATAACTGTTCCACTTAGAACTTCTATTTTAGTTACATAGCTAGTTCCAAAAAATCCAAAACCAACTCTTTCAACTGTAAATCTAACTGTTGCACCATTAAAGTCAAATGTAGACATTCTATTGTTCCAACCAAAAAGTGAATAACTTGTTGAATCATTTTCACGTGCTGAATAGTATGTTTCTTCCCCATTGAAAAAGCGATAATACATTAAACTACCTGGAGCATTAGCATCAACACGACCAACCATATCTATATTTGGATCCATATTCATAATATTATTAAAATTACTTGAACGCATCTTACCATAAACACCACGTTGCATTCTACCGAATATTCCACCAAATCCACGTTTTCTATTTGGAGCAAGTGCTAAATCATAAGTATTAGCATTTGCAAAAACAAAGGTTTGATCATTATCTGGATAATAGTTAGTTGTTCCATAAGTTTCATTTTCGTTATAATTAATATTTGCATATCTGGAAGTTCTAGCAGCTTTTATTTTCCCATAATGAACAGCTGTATTAATATTTACATCTGTGGTAGGTGAAGTATTTGCATTTTCACCACCTAAAATATACGTAGCTCCAACAATTCCCCCAGCAACATCGGTTGCTGAAATCGTGCCATGATTAATCATTCTAACCATTTGTGTCAATCCATAACCAATAACACCACCAGCTGATGAGTTAATGCCTGGTCTTAATGCGGTTGGGTTTGATTGTTGTCCTGTTAGATTACTTAAAGCACCTGAATATTGACCGATATTTAGAGTTATCGCTGAGATGTTGCCAAAGTTTAATCCATTTGATAATAAACTTTCCCCAATTGGATCACTTTGTCCAATTTCAGCCTTTGTAAAAGGACCAGCAACAATTTCGCTACTTTCACTAGTATTGTTAAATGTTCCTGCCGTAAGTTCAACACTTAAAGCTATTCCTAAAATACCACCGGCTCTTACATATTCTTCTGATTTACCAAAAAGATCACCATTATTAACAGTATCAATAACTTGTGCCACTTCATTAATATTAATTGCATGGGGACTAATTTCTGTCCCTTCTTTATCACCAAGTGCCGCAACAATTCCCCCAATTGTTACTCCCCCTGTATAAGTAATTGTAATACCACCAAAAGTATTTATATTTTGACCTGTAATATTATCATTACCCGCAAAGTGGGATTCAGATGTTACACTATCATTAACATAATTAATTAAACCGCTATTTGCAACATTTTTTATTAAATTATAATTAAATGTATTAATTCCACCAACAAAAGCATTAGCATTACCATTAATATTTCTAATTTGACTATTATATGTTGATGTAATATTTCCTAAATTAAAGCTATTAGTAATTTCTCCAGCATTTAAATTAACAATCCCTGCTACATATAAGTTTCTAGCAACTAATGTTGATCTAAAAGGAGCGGTTGAGTTAAATTGTTTCCCTTCAACATTACCAATTACCTCAGAATTTCCTTTTATTCCCGCTGTTACAATATTTCCCTCATTAACAACATTTTCCATTAAATATGTTCTATTATCATAAGATAAAACAAAACTAACACCAGCCACATAAATACTATCACTCGTATTATTTATTCTTAAGACATTAATATCTCCAGAGTTAAATACATTTTTATAATCAACTCTTGTTGCTTGGGTAATATTTGATATCTTTAACAACTGGTTAACCACGGTATCACCACTTGTGTTACCTACTGTTAAATCACCTTTGTTTTCGCTATATAAAAGCTTACTAGAGGCATTATTAACTGATGCAAAAAACATTGATATTAATATTTCATTAGGATTAGTTATTCCTAGGTTTTGAGTAAAATAAGATCCACTAATGTTAAAGTCAGTTTCATTATATGCTCTTGATAAAATAATTCCTGCATCAGTATTATCGATAATGGTTGATGCATAGTAGATGTATTTATTATGAGTTTGATAATTAAAATTATTAAATTCATAAGTTCCACTATTTGTTAAATAAGATATATTAGCATTAGCATAACTTGTGTTCATAACGCCAATTCCTGCTGCAAAAAGCTTAGTATGTGTATTTATATAACTACCTTTGACATTACCGGTATTTTCAAATCTTCCGTTTTTAACACTACTACCTTCATTTAATTTAAAACCATAACCTTTAACGCTACCAAAAATACCACCAACATATTGGTGTGCTATTAAATTATTATTTTTACCTTGAAAATCATTAGCATCTATTAAACCATTATTTGTTAAATAAACTAAACTATTACTACTTTCAGTAATATTATTAACTTCACCTATAATGCCTCCTGTAAAGGTTTTTGCAGTATTTGTATTAGCATTATAATTAGTATTTAATGTTCCAACCCCTTTAACAGTTCCATTATTGAAACTATAATTAATATTGATTGCCCCATTATTAGTACCAATAATACCACCAACATAAAAGTTTGGAACAATTGTATAATTGTTAAAATTGTGTTTGCCACCATCAACTAAACCATTAGTAGAAACATAACTAATTTCACCATTTCCAATTCCTACTAATCCCCCTGCATAAACTAACCCGATTGCGTTTGTTCCTAAATTAGTATTGGCATTAGAAATAACATTTTTAATTGTTCCACCCGTTAATTCCGCAGTAACAAAACCAACATTAATAGTTTTACCATAATGACTATTTGTATTAGTTAATATTATATTACTATTAAAAATGTTAATATTTCTAACCGTTCCACTTAGTCTTGAAAACAAACCTAAGTGGTAACTGTTTCCTTGTATATGAGGTGTTTGTAAAGTTAAATTATAAATATATTTATTATTATTTACATTAGAATTTAGAGTAAAATTAACGTTTCCACCATATAATTCACCTCTAAATACAGTTGATGGTGTTTTATAAAACTTAAAGTTTTTCATATTAATATGATCAACTATACGATATTTATGCATATCAAAAGACTTACCATTAACTGGGGTAATTAAATTAAGTAATTGAGAAAAATACATTAATTCTAAATCATTATTAATTAAGTATTCACCATTACTATATTGTAAACCCTTTAAGCTTGGATAACCATCAAGCTCATAAAAGTACCAAGGACTTCCTAAACTGCTACTACTATTTAGATTAGTATTGCCTATTTTTATATCACTTAAACTATGTGATTCAAGACCTGCGTTTGTATAGTCTTTTGGATTGTTTAAATCTACTTTTGTAATAACATTATCACTATATAAACTATTATTAATTGTTCCACTATTTTCATAAAAGAATGGAGCAATTCCACTAAATCGATAATTTAGTGAACTTACAACAACATTACTTCCGACAAAATAACTATTATTAATAACACCTTTATTATCGTAAACAAATGCTGCTGCTGTATAAGTTTCATTAGATGGGTATAAAACATCAAATATAATTCCCGGACCTTGTGCACTTACTTTTTCATCAATAACACCAACATTAGAAATTGTTCCACTATTTTCACCAGCAAGCATTGCTGTTTGAAGTAGTCCTGATGATGAGTCAATTGTTGTAATTTCTAAAATCGGATTTTTTAAGACAAAGTTTTTAACAACGCCACTACTACCAATATTTGCAAACATTGCGTATTGTTTAAACAAAACAACCGTTACAGCTGATGATTCTTCATCATCTTGAATTGTTATTGTTACATAACTATGCTCCGCTAAATATAAGTTTTTTATTTCAAAACCATTACCATCAAAAGAACCTGTAAATGGGGCTTTTAATGAAATTGGTTGAGTTGAAATAACACCTGATTCAAGTTCTAAATTTGTTCCAATTGGAACAAACTTTTGCGCTTTTTTAACTGAGTAATCAATATCATTTAATAAAACATAATCAAGGTCTAAAACTTTTTTCATAACACTTGTATTTACTTCATCGTTAATATCTGCAAAACTTACAATGCCGCCTTGTTGATCAAAGTTATATGACTGAGCATTACCAAACAAATAAAGTTCATGAGCTGAATCAATTGAAACTCTTTTTGTTCCAACTAAATTCTCAATATTACTTACAATAACATTTTCATCTAAATCATTTATTCTACCTTGTTCAATAACATTATATAGATCAGTCATTGAAACCAAATCTTCAACAACAACACCGGGATCAGTTAAATCACTTGAAAATAAATCATTGTTAAAACTAATTTCACTATTATTCTTATCATTTATAATATTTGCTTTTCTAAAGCTTTGTGGTATTAAAAGAAGGATAAATACGACAAGAAAAAGTAATATACTTCTTTTAACTATTAACTTTTTCATCTAATATCATCCTTTCTACCATATAGTATCTTCGTTTTCATAACCTGCTTTATTAGCCCAGGGTGGATTAGTTAGTCCCCAATTATAAAGTGGTCCCCCAACAGCTTGCACAGCTTCAACTTTAATTGCTAGTTGAATTGTATATTTTGAATCATGCAAAACATATTCATTTTCAGGGTGCTTATATATAAAAGGAATTCTTAAACCTTCGTTTTCATTAATTCTTTGAACCTTATTTACATAGTAAAAATAATCATCTTCAATTCGGTTATTATAAAAACTATTATTAAAAACAAAAGGAGCATACTCATCTTTTGTAACAGCAATTTTATTAACAACCCCACCTGTAATATAAGTTAATGTAAATTGTTCATATATAGCAACTCTTAAATATGTGTCAACATTACTTAATACAATAATATCAATTGAAAGTTTCTCAAAAAATAAATCATCATTACGATCTGAAAGATTTATTTCAATAACATCGATATCTGAACCTGCATCGATTTCTTCATACAAAATATCATCTAAAAATATTTCAGCGCTAACTTTAACAAACCCAACTTCAGTTACATCCGTTTCATCTTTTTCAAAAAGGAGAAATGCACTAACCACACTAACAATAAAAAAGAGCGCTGTCGTTAAAACGATTATTAATGGTTTTATTAACTCTTTTGTTTTCATATTTACTCCTTTTTATTTATATTAGTTTGGAATTTGATCTAATCTTATTGTTATACCCCTTATTGTTAAATAATCACCTAAGTTATCGTTTGTTAAATTAGGGGAGATAATTATTTTAAAATAAACCGTAACTTCATCATTAACACCTAAAACTTTATCATTACTAATAATTGTCTCATCATCAAATAAAATATTTTTACTATTATTTAAATCATCTTCTAGTAAAAAGATATCTTCTTCTAAAGTTGTTGATTTTAACAAATTATTATTATCAATATAAACACTTAATTTTCCGTCAATTGATCCAATGTTTTTAACCTCTAATTTGAAATAATAAATTTCTCCAGCAACAATATCATTAAAAACTAATGCCTCAGTAACTAACTGATAATTAGGATCATTAGGAGCAAGTCCTGCATACAAATCAGCTTCTACCTTTAATGATGCTGTATCAAATTTTATAACGCTTGTCTGTTCTACTTTAGCAAACCAAGCATAAGTAACACTACCAAGCATTAAGAAAACTGCAACTAGTAACATACTTAGTTGTAATAATCTAACTGGTTTTTTCATGACTAACTCCTTTCTTTATTTATTATTTTTTATATATTTTAATAAAATATTTTAAACTTACTAAAAATATTACAATTGCAGCCAAAATAAATGTTATTTCAAGCTCAATTATAAAAAATCCAATAAAAGGTATTTTAAATAAGTATTTACCTAAAATCCTACTTTCCAAAATCCACCCATCTGATGCATTATTAAAGTCACCTTTAGTTTCATACTCAACTTGGTTATTAACATTTCTAATATTAATAACGCGGTGAATAAATGGTGTTTCTGCATTTATGAATGCAATATCGCCTTCTTCTAATAATGGTCTGTTGCTATAATCAAAAGTTTTAATATAAACAAGATCATACTTTTTAATATTAGGATGCATTGAATTAGAACTAACTGCTGCAATATTAATATTAAAAAGTGTTAAAATTAGTGTTATAGATAGAAATAATAATAAAATTGCTGTTAGTATATTTAACACTATTTTTTTAATCATTTAAATTATATTCCTGTTATAAAATCAATTGATCCAGCATCTTGCCATGTTAAATGGTCAGCTTGTTTTGCTTGGAAAGTAAATTTGATTGTAAATTCTTTACCAGCAAACTGATTACCAACTTTACTACCATCTAAAATAAGTGATGTTAAGATTGCATTTGCAACAGTAGTATTAGCTAAAATAACTCCATCTTCACCATTTAAATAATAATAGCCTTCTAATCCTGCTGTAGTGCCTAACTGCCATACTAGATCAAATGTTGTTAATAACAGTTCATCAGCAACTGCATCACCAGTAAAGGATGAATCCATACCAGTATTATCATAAGTTGCAGTAAATTTAAATCTTATTTGGGAATCAACATTTGATTGATTAGTAATTTCTAACTCATTATCTTCTACTAAATTTTGTCCTGGAACTACCGGGCTTGTTACAAACAAGTTACTTGTTCCTGTTAAATTGTACTCAACATTTCCAACTTGCAATGTTACCTCATCAGTTTCTTGTTGATCCGTTAACCATGCACCAACACTTCTTGCAACAAAAACTAAAGCTACAACCATCACTAAAATTAAACTACTTAAAACAATTCTTTTCTTATTTTTACTCATAATTACGCTCCTATTATTCTTATACCATTTATTTTTAATATTTCTGCTTGTATTTGTGATAATTCATCAAATACAAGTGTAAAACTTATTATTTTTGTTTCATTAGGATTAAATGAAACACTACCTAAACTAACATTATTATTACTATTAATTAACTCATTTAAATACATATTACTTAAAATGTTTTCTTTTTCTAAAACTTCATTTTGATAAATATAAACTTTCATATCTTTAATATAAAAGGCTTCTAATAAAGGACTTTGTTCAATTTGAAACAACATTATATTAGTTTCATAATTATTAACACTCCCACTAAAGTTTACTGTTAATTCAAAAACAAACTCATCACTTGGTTTAGCGTTAAACAAAATTGCTTCAACTTCATCTTTAGCGTTAGCTATTTCATCATTAATTTTTAATGTTAAATCCATTTTATAACTTGTTGTATTTACTATAAATGGATCAACTTGGTTCATATTACTAACTGTATACCAAGCAAAAACTGTTGATGCTAAAGCTATTATTGTTAAAAGTAAAACTATGATTGATTGGATTTGTTTATTTTTCATAATTATCATTATCCTTTATTGCTTTTAGTCTTTCTTCCACAAGTTTATCAATTTCTTCATCAGTTATTTTATTTTTATTCTCATAACTTCTTTTAACAATTTCTTTTATTTGCCAAATTAACATTATTAATAAAATAATTGTTAAAATCATAAAAATAACGGTTCTAAATTGTGTTAAATATAATCCTAATCCGAAAGCATTAAAAACTTTAATAACTAACCCTTGATACTTTTCATTTGTTACTAAATCATCACTATCAATTGGAGCACTTAAATTATCACCTTTAGTAACATAATGATAATCATGTTTTTCTATAATTCTATGAACTTTTAAATAATTATCCTTTGACTTATAAACAACAACATCATTAATATTTAAATTATTAAAATCTTCAAACTTAACAATTACTATTGATCCTTTTTTAAAACTGTCAATTTTAGCATCACTTGGCGCAGTTCCATCCATTGAATCAGTTGGAACAAACCCGTATGAATATCCAAAAATATTTATTAGTTTATTGTTTGATAGCGCGATTGAGCCAAAAATAATTATATAAAGGGTTAAACCTACGATTCCTAAAGTTAGAATTGATGTTGTATATTTAAATATTTTTTTTAACATAGTTAATTCTTTCTCACTTTAGATCTTATTTCTTCGCGCTTAAACTCATTATTAATTGTTATTTGTTCGGTTGTTATTTTAGCTTCTAAAAATTTGTTATCCAACATCTTTTTATACTTCTCATATGATTGTTGATAAGTTTTATTTAAATCCTTATTAATTAAAACTAAATTTGCTTCATGATTGTCTTTAATATTTTGAATTCTTTGTTTTAACATTTCATCTTGAACAATTTGATCTTTAATAAAACGTTCTTTTAATGTTTTAATTCTTTCATTATGTTCATCTTCTAAAGCTTTTAATCTTTTTTCAAATTGTTTATCTAACTTATCTTTAATCTCTTGATAATATTTTTCTTCTTCTAATTCTAATTCCTTGACTAATAAATTCATTTCATCTAAGGCTTGTTTCTTTTCTTCTTCAAGTATTTTTTTATTTTCTTTAACTTTATCAAAATAAGTTTTTAGGTATTCATCATGTTTAAGAATTTCTTTTTTAGTTTGTTCTGTTAGCATTTCTTCTTCAATATTTTGAGCAGTTATAATGCGTCGTTTTTTACTTGCTTCTTTTAATATCTTATCTAAGTCTAAAACTTGTTTTATTAATCTTCTTTCAAGTCTTACGTGTTCATTAAAATCAACTTCTTTTACTTCTCTAATTAATTTTGCATAATAAAGCTTATCTTTTAAATCTGATATTTGATTAACTGGATTTCCTCTTCTAATTAATCTTTTAAAAATATCTGGATCAACATCAAACTCAAAATATGATTGATATAAATTGTTAGATATTGCTAAAACATCCCGCATTGATCGTTTTAAAGCCGTTTCTTCCAACTTAACATTTTCACTATGTCTTTTAATATCTTCTTCTAATAGTTTTTTAAATTCATTTAAATAATATTCGTTAGCAGTATTATTTTCAATTAGTAAGTTTTTCGGATTATCTAACAAATCATTAGGATGTTCTGCTACTTGCTTAACACCTTTTTTGTTATGAATCTTTCCCTCAATTTTGTTATACTCTAAACTATTTTTATCTTCGTTATATGCAAGGGTTGCAAAATTTACTAATGCCATTTGCTTAATATTTTTCAAATAGTCTTTATTAAGTTCAATTTGTTTTTGTTCAACTTTTAAATCATAAGATAATTGATTATAACGATCTAGAAACAACCATAACAAATAAACATTTTGATAATCAACATTTTTTAAAATAATACTTGTTTTCATAATTGGTGCTCTAACTTTTAAGGCACCTTTTAAATTTTCCATAAAACTTGAATTATAAAAACTTGTCACAAGTTTATTTAAATTTTCAACTCTTTTTAACAACTTTTGATTATATTCATTAATACCTTTATCATCTAGGTCTTTTGTTATTGCAATATCAAAATTTAAATCAACTTTAGAATCGTTAACAGGAAATTTAGCATTTAAAATTAACTTAGTTTTTTGAAATGATTCAATATTTTTCTTTATTTCGTTATATCTATTTCTAACAAAGAAAAATAGTCTTTCAATTAAAGTCATAACAACTCTATTTTCATATGTTGCATAATCAATATCAGAATAAGTTGTTAAAATCTTTTTAGGAACTACATTTCCTTTTGCATCAATTGTTTTAACATTTTCAGAGTGTGATGCTAAATGTTTAATTGAATTTGGTGTTATCTTTTTGGCTTTCTCAACTAAAACAACCTCATCTTCATATTTTAGTCCACTTTTAGGATCGCTAATAATTTTATTAATACTAGGGAAATATGATTCAACTGTATCAATCCACTCTTCATCAAATATTTTTATTTCTTCAACATGATTTTGATAAATAATATTTTGGCCAGTTAAAAACTGATCATAAAAATCATTTACGAATTGATCATTATTTTCGTTTAATTCAAAGTTATTTAAATATGTTTCAAAAAATTGTTTTAATTCACTTTTTTTCACTAACGATCAATCCTTTCTTTTTTAAATTTGTTTTCTTAAATCATTAATATAACTAATTGCCATTTTAAATTGGCCTTTTCCAAATAGTCTATCTAAAACAACTAATAACTCTTCTAATTCTTCTTGTAAGAATGGTAAGTTTAGTGCTTCAAACTTTCTTAAGATTTTATGGGTTACCATATAATCTAAGCCTTCAATTTCACTTCTTCCTGCTGCAACATAAACCGGAACAAAATCATGTATTTGTTTCATAATACGATTACCAAAAGTAATTTTAAAGTTTTGAGAAATAAATTTATCTAGCTTTTCTAAGTTATCTAAGCCTTTTGGTGAAATTGGATTAGCTTGTTTTGCTTCACTAAATAGTCTTTCTAAATAATCATGACTCATACTTACTGGTGCTGTATATGGTGCATCAATATATTCGGCTCTATAATTAACCTCAATTGGTGCTGCTCTATCATATACTTTATCTGTAATTGTAAAGGTTGAATCATCTTTATTAGCAGTACCAACAAACCAAACATTTTGACTTACTAAAAGTTTTCCGTTTTTTAAGTTTTTAGGATCTCCTTTTTGTGAATCTGGAACAATATCTATTAGCCAATCTTTTTTATTAGGCATCTCCATAATTGATAAGAATTCCGCAAAATAATATTCAATTCTAGAAAGGTTCATCTCATCTAGGACAATAAAGTTTGGATCTTGTCTATATGTTGATTCATAAAGTTTCATTAAAAAGTCGGTTTCATTAAATCTTTTTGTAAATTCATTTAAATACCCAATCATTTCGGTTCGATCACGCCATGAAGGTTGAACAGAAACTATGGCTGTATCATATTTGAAAAACTTACCCATTGCATACGGTAAACTAGTTTTACCAGTACCACTAATACCTTCTAAGATAATAATTTTACTTGATGCCATACCAGCAAAGAATGCTGCAATTACTTGTTCATTATAATAAAGTCCTAATTGTGATGCTGAAAAGTAAATGAATCTTTTAACTAAAGCTTTTAAATTAATTGTGTCATCTTCAGTCATTAAAATAGCTGGATTATAACTTTGATATTGTTTATCAATATTAATTAATTTAACAAATCTACTTTCTTCTTCATCTTCATCATCGGTAAATTCACTAAAAAGATTAGGATTTAATCCAAATGATTCCATTTTTAGTTCTAATATTTTATTTTTTTCACTTGTCACTTCAACCACTCTTTGTGATAGAAGTGAAATCTCTTCTAATAAACGATCTTTTTCAATTTCTTTTTTAGAAAAACGGATATATTTTTTAAGTAATTGAAATAACCGAATTATAATAAAGATAATAAAACCAATATTTACAATAAAGACAAAGATCGCCATAAACCAGTCTAAAAATGTAAAGGTTGAACTTCTATAAACAAAATCGTTAATATAATCAACAAGATTGAAATAAAAGATATTAGCAAAAGAGTTAAATAAAGTTACAATAAAATCCCATAAGTCTTTTGCAAGAGTTGTAAGTAAATCAATATAATAACTGGCAAAACGATACATTTAATCACCTCGGCTTTCAATCATTTTCATTTTTTTCTTTTAAACGTTTTTCTATTTCAGCTTGAATTCTTGCTTCTATTAATGCTTTATCTTCAGCTGCTTTTTTATCTAATCTTAATTTAAATAATATATTAAATGTGTGTATTGCTTGAATAATTAATACAATAAATACTGGTAAAATGATAACTATTGCGAAAACTACTGGTTTTTGCAGTTGGATAAATAACCAACCAATTCCATTAATTCTTGCTCCATTATGTTTAGCAAATACATGGCTAATTAACACTTGTTCAACTTTACCATCATCATCTTGATACTTATCACCTTGTGTTTTAATCGATGTGATTGTATTACCACTTAAGTTAACTTCTTTAACGCGGTGTGTATTTAAAGCTTCAATGTTAGTATCATAAAATGTTACGATATCACCAACTTTAATTTCTTGTCTTGAATCATCATCAACAATATCAACAATTAATAACGTGTTTGCTTTAAATGGCTTGGGACTACCATCTGGTACCCAATCAGGCATGTTAGCGTCCATCGAATCAGTTTGAACAGCAATATATCCTTTACCAAAGATATTTGGAATACTATTAGCACTTTTAGATCTTACTGTCATTATTGAAAAGATTAATAATCCTAAAATAATTAAATAAAAAATAACATTGAAAGTAATACTAAATATCTTTTTTTGTTTTGAAACTTCTTTTTCTTCCATTACCTGCTCCTTTTTATAAAATACCCATATCCCCAAATAGGAGATTAGGAGAAGCATTTAGCTTCTCCTTTAGAAATCTAAGTTTTATGGGACTAATTGAAATGCTAACACAATTGAAACCATTTGATCTAATACCGCATCAAATGCTTCGTTATCATAACCTTCAAACCAAATATTGAATGTAACATCAACAGTGTAGTAATCTTCTCCTCCGCTTAAAGTTTGTGATGTAAAGTCTGCAAGTTTAGTTGTGTTTGATCCAAAATTTGCTGTTGCAGATTTTGGTTCAAAGTTTGTTTCTAATAGATTAGTGAATCCTGACTTTTTAGAATAGTATTCAAATGCACCAATATAATTATCGCTTGAATCTTTTGCAAGCGTACCTGTTGTGTTAGTAGATCCAGTATTATCTTTCTCAAATACGACTGGATCTGTAACATCATCACCATGACTTGCGACTGCCAAGACAGAGACTCTTAATGCATCTGCTAAATCAGCATTAATAGAACTTGTAGAACCTGTTGATGTAACAGGTGTATTACCTTTAGCTAAAGTAAAGTCTTGGTCTGAAGTCCATGATTCAAGTGTTGATGTAACACCTAAATTACTTAAAATAACTTTTTGATTAACCTTTGTTCTAAGTTTAAATTGTAATTGTAAGAAATCCTCATTAGCAACTGCTACATCGAATTCGGTATGAACCATTTCATTTCCACTAATTGAAAATTTGAAGAAATCAATACCATCACTTGTTGTAACAGCATCCATTACAAAATCACCATCATTATTTAATCTTGCAGTGGTAACTTGATTCTCAATATAATCTCTCATTATATCGCTATTTAATCTTGTATACCAATTATTACCATCTAATGAAATTTCTAAACCTTCTGAACTCGTTACATTAACATCAAAGTTATCAACGGTTGCGGTAGTACCTAGCGTAAACCATGCAAATGTTGAAGCCCCTAAAACAACAACTGTTAAGACTAATGTAAGAATTGAAAGGATTGCTTTTTTACTTATTTTTTTCATATATTTTTACCCCTTCTTTAATATTATGGTGTTGTAACTGGAACTAATTCAAATGTAAACCCAATTTGAAGTGTACCATCAAAGATTGCATCATAAGTATTTGCATCCCAACCTTCTAACCAAACTCTAACTGTTACTGTTTCTATGAAATACCCACCAACATATGTATCCATTTCTAAAATATCTTTTAGACCACCGTTTGTAGTATCTGATAATGAACCAATTTGTGTTGCGCCTTCAACATAATCTATAACTTCTTGATCTGGTGCATCAATAACAGCTAACCCATTTTTAACTGCTAAGTAGTTGTGTGCACCTTTATTTAAATCAAACCCTAAATTATTTGATTCTAAATCAGCTTGGAAGATTTTATCATTTAATGATACTCTTGCTCCATAGTGTGGGAATACTTCAACTGAACTTGCTGGAGAAGCTTGAGCTCCACTTTCAAATTGATATGTTGCATCTGGAGTCCATGTAATAGAAGTTGAATCTAATGTCATTGCTGTTAGGTGAAGTTTTTGTCCCTCAACTCTAGTTCTAAACATTAATTCAAACTCTAAGTAATCTGTAGTGGAATTTGCAGCAGCTAATAGAACAGCATCGTCAACCATTCCATCAAACTTTTGGAATTTCCAGTCATCAAAATCTGCTGTAGCATCATTTAATGTAACAGCATCTAATCTACCATTAGCAAACACACTATTTATATGATTATTCATTGTAGTACTATTTAATCTTGTATACCAGTTATCACCATCTAATGATATTTCTAAACCTTCTGAACCTCTAACCTCAACATTGAATTGATCAACTGTTGCTGTTGTTCCTAATGTAAACCATGCAAATGTTGTCGCACCTAATGCAACAACTGTTAGTACTAATGTTAGTACTGATAAAATTGCTTTTTTTGATAATTTACTCATTTTTCTAATCTCCTTTTTTTAATTTTCATTATCTTTTTTATATTTCTAACAAATTAATGTTAGTTTAATACCTTAATATACTTTAAATGCTAATTGAATTTTAATGTTATCACCTAAGATAACATCAAAAGCATCAGCATCCCAACCTTCAATCCAAATGTTTATAGTTGCTTTTGCTTTAAAGTAGCCAGAATCATCAACCTGTCTTAAAAATGTTATTAAGCTTTGATCATTATTTGGAATATTATATTCATCAAAGCTAGTTAACTCATAAATTGTCTCAGGTGGCGCGGGAATACTTAATTCATCAAGCCCCATGACTGTTTCGAAATAACTTAAAGCCCCATAAGGTTTTCCGTATCCTCTTTCCCTGTTTTCAGAAAGATCAAAGATTTTAACAATTGGATCTTCTAATTCATAATTAGCATTTGGACTTTGTTCCACACTTGATACTCTAATAGCATCAGACCCATAATACTTATAACTACTACCAACTGTTCTTAAATCGTCGCTATTAGGTCCATGTAAGTATGTAACAGGTAACACTTGGTCAACACCTTTTGAAATAATAAAAGTTTCATCTTTAAATTCACTCAAATTTTCATAACTTGTATTTTGTCTTGTTAAATTATTAGCAAGATAAATACTTCTTCTATTACTTTTTGATCTAAAATATACATCAATTGAAAGATAGTCTTTATTTTTAAAGGGAATACCACTTTCGGTATATCCTTGTTTAAAATCAATGCCATTTCTTGATGTTACATCACTAAACTTAACGTTTCTAATGATTTCCATTAAAGCTTCCTTTTCAATATTATCACTATAATTAATACCATCAAGTGATATTTCAAGACCATCACTAGTTCTTGCATTAAAACTTATATCATCAATAACATTAGTTCTTGGTAATGAAATCCAAGCTAGTGTCGTTGTTCCAAAAGTTAAAAACAATATTAATGTCAATACAATACTTAATGTTGCTTTTCTCATTACAACTCACCTTCCACCGGTGAACCAATTGTAAGTCTAATTCTTAATCTTAAAGTGCCATCAACCATCGTATCTTTTGTTAAATCACCTTCAAGCCAGAAAAACACTGTTATTCTTTTTACTTCTTTTGGTCTAAAGTTTTCAATTGGTGGTAAATCATTAAACTTATTATCACCTAAGATAATTCCAGAATCATACTCGTTATGGTTAATACCAATATCTTCATACTCATCAACAAACACCCTAATACCTAGTGCTTTATCTAAATCATTAGTACTTTTAACTATTTCTAAAAAGTATGAAACATTTAAAACATAATCCGTTGTTGTATTATCATCACTTTCATTAATTAAATAAAATTGATAAACTGCATAATGATGAACAACATTATTACGTTTTTGTTCATAAATGCCAAAAAGTGGTTCATCATAAATATTATTTCTAATACCAAAATCAATATCACGGTTATCAATTTCATCCAAACCTTGCTCGGCAAGTGGTTCGATCATTATTTGACTAGTTCGATTACTTAAATCTTTATATTTGCTAATATGAATCCCTCTAGCCCCTAATTCTTTATCTAAAATTAAGTAATTATTACCAGTAAAAAAACCAAAGTAAGTAACAATAATTAAAGTTGCTGAAAGGATACCTGTAATAATTAATCCAATAATTACAACTCGCCTACTTTTCTTTGGCTTTTTAGGCACTAAATAATCCGATATTAACATTTAACCACCCCCCTTAAATTTGAAAATAAAAAAAGCCAATTGTCATGTACATGACAACTGGCTGCCTTCTTGAGGCCCTATAGCTTTGCGTCCTACTGTTTCCAATAGTTTGCCTTTTACATTTATTATAAAATTTGTAAGATAATTATATCACATATTTATTAATTGTCAAGATTATAATTTGCTTTGCTTTGATCTTCTAATAATTCCATTAATTTATCTTGTGGTAAAACCTTTGAAAAGTAATAACCTTGTCCTAATTTCGCATTATATTTATTAACATTATTAATCATATCTTTTGTTTCAACATCTTGAACAATTAAGTCTTTATTTTTATCATCTATAAATTCTAAAATAGTTTCTAACATTTTTTCAGCTGCATAAGTTTTTTCACTCATTAAAACATTATATTTAAACTTAATAGCATCAACATTTAATTTTTCTATTTGTTCTAAAGCATTAAAGTCAATACCATAACCATCAACAGTTATTCTAAAACCAACATCTTTTAGTTTAAGTAAGTTTTTATATATTTTACTATTAGCATCAAATAATGCAAACTCTTCTATTTCTAAATAAATATTATTAGGATTTACTTTAGTTCTTTTAATAATTTTTTGAAAATCTGTAGCAATTTCATCATACATTAATTGTTTTAAACTTAAATTAATAGTTGGATAGGCATTAATTCCCTTTTCACTCCATATTTTATAAGTTTTAATTAATTGTTCTAATCCCCATAAACCAACCCAATAAATATCGCCACTTTGTTCCATAATAGGCATAAATTTATTTGGTGTAAGTAATCCTAATGTAGGATGATGCCATCTAATTAATGATTCAATTGAATGAACCTTTTTGGTTTCCAAATTAAAGATTGGTTGATAATAAAACGTAAATTCTTCTTTTTCCATTGCTTCTTTTATTTCATAATAGTAATTAGCATCTTCTTTAGTATCTAATGCATCTTTTGAATAAACTGTTAAATTATTACCACCAGCTTTTTTAACCTTATACATAGCAAGTTGTAATGATTTAATTAAATTAGAAACTCTATTACCATGGATCGGATAAAATGCAATACTAATTGATGCGGTTTGTTCTAATTTAGTATGTTCATATAATTTAATTGGTTCCCTCAATTTTTCTAACAATTTTCTACCATATGATAAAACATCATCTCTTTTATATTTAGAGTTAAATAAAACAATAAACTCATCACCTTGATATCTTGATATAACAATATCAGTTGGTAAAACGGATTTTATATTACTAATAAGTTTAGATAAAATAATTTTAACTTCGTTATCATTAAACGCATTTTTAAAATCACCAAACTTATCAATATCAATATATAGTAAACCAAACTGATTATTACCAACTTGATTTATATATCTAGTAATTAAAAGTTCTATTTCAGCTCTTGAAATTACACCATCTAATCTATTTTGTTTTTCATAACGTTCTTCTTTAAAATCTTTAATTATCTTTTTTAATAAAAGGTATGATAAAAAGATTAAAAAACCAACTACAAAAATAGTTAACATTACTGATAAAACTCTATTACCTGCTAGTGCTAAAATCATGTTTCCAACTCCTTATAATAATTATATTTTTTTATTAAGGTGAATGCTTCATTAAGTGGAACTGCTTTTGATATTAAAAAACCTTGAATAATATTAGCGTTATTTCTTTTTAAATGTTTACTTTGCTCCTCGGTTTCAACCCCTTCAACAATAACATCTAAATCAAGACTCTTTGCTAGATTTGTAATAAACTTAACTGTTTCCCTTTTAAACTTATCTTGAGGATAACCAATCATAAATTCCCGATCTATTTTTATTGTATCAACACTTAGTTGTTCTAAATATTTTAATGATGAATAACCTGTTCCAAAATCATCTAAGTGAATATGAATACCACGGTTTTTTAATTGCTTAATTTTTTCATTAATAATATTAAATGATGACATTAAAACCGTTTCTGTAATTTCGATTGCTATCATATCTTTTCTTACTTTGTATTTTTCAACTAAGTTTAAAAATTCTTCAACAAAACCAATTTGTAAAATTTGAATTGGCGAAACATTAATTGAAATAACAACATTTTCTTTTTCTAACTTTTTAGCTATTTCTAAAGACTTTTTAATTGTTATTCTACCAATATCAACAATCAAATTGTTATCCTCTGCTACTTTAATTACTTTTTCAATGGATTCATATTGATATTTAGGATTATCCCATCTAATTAATGATTCAAAACCAACAATTTTATTAGTTTCATTATTAAATTGTGGTTGTAGATAAATAATAAACTCATCATTTTCGATGGCTTTAATAATATCTTCTTCCATCGATCTTAAGTTTTTATAATAGCTCTCTGTTGTTTGATCATATACAATAACTGCTTCATTTATTAAAGTTTTAGCAAGCTCAACGGCTTGATATAACTTTACATAAATTTCATTAACCTCAAGGCTTTTATGTTCATTTTCTAAATTTAAAATTCCAAACTTTAAATCAATTGCTAAAATATTTTTATTAGTATTCCTTTGACGATATAAATTAACCGTTTCATTAGCCCATTTAATAATTGCATCCATTGATTTTAATCCTTTAAAAACAATTACAAAATTATCAATTTTAGTATTAAATATTTTAACATCTTTAAATGGAACAGTTTCCTTTATATAACTAGCAATATCTTTTACTAATTCATCCGCTTGACTTTCGCCAATTAAATTATTAACATTTTTAAAATCAATAATATTAGATCCTAATATAGTATATTCACTTAAATCAGGGTTTTCTAAAACACCTTCCATATATTTTAAAAATGACTCTAAATTAGGCAAATTAGTAACCTCATTATATAAAGCAATATTTTGATATTCCATACTTTCATTAGTTGTAATGCCTGTTAGAGCTACTAATACATATCCATACCTTGCTTTTAAAGGTATAAATGTTGTAATAACTAACTCACCATCTACTTCTAATACCCCTTCTAATGCCTCTTGTCTTCTAATTAATAATTTTAACTCTTCATCAGCATAGTTAAATAATTGATTTAGGCTTTTAATTTCGTAATATGTTTTAAATGTTTCTTTAAATGTTTTATTAAAACTTTTAATTTTTCCATTAGTACTTATATAAATAATTGGCCTTTTATTATAAAATGTTTTTAATCTTGTCAATTCTAAATCATTATATTTTTTATATATAAATGATATTGAAACTAAAAATGATACAATTAAAACAATATATATAATTAATGCAGCAACTATAAAGAAATATAAATTACTATTAGTCATACTAAATACATAGCTTTCATCAAAAATCATTAAAAGGTTTTGATCATTATCAAATTTTATAAAACTAATTAAAAAATCCTTATTATTAACAACTGATTTAATACTATTAACTTCGTTACTATTAATATTTTCAATTAATAATATATCATCATTACCTTTTAGATAATTAGTTAAGTTTGTAATACTTCCTAAATTTTTATTAGAGTAATAAAAGTAACCTGAATTATCCATAATAATAAAGTTTTCAATATTATAATCTAAAGTAAAGTTGTTTAAATAACTTCTTGCGTCTAAAACAGCAATCAAATTAAGATCTTCTACATAAAAACTTATTAAATACTTATTAAATAAATCTATATTAACATCATCTTTTAAAATGTCATTTAATTTAAAAAATGCATAATTATTTTTATAAAGATCGTTATTAATTAAATAACTACTATCATTATAATTTAGCAAATTATCATTAATACTAATAATTTCATCAATTTGACTACCACCATATAAATAAAAACTATTAATATCATTGTTATCTATTAAATTGTCACTAACAAGTTTATAATCATTAATTAAAGCATTATTAATTGCTTTTTTAACATTTGTAGTTTGATTATTAACATAATTATTTTGATTGACCTTATAAATATTGTTATTATATGCATTGGAAATTAATACTACTAATACTAAAAAAAGGAAACTAAATGTTATAAACAGTCTTATCAGTCTTTTGTTTTTTCTAATCATATTTTCACCAAATTATAATTAATCCACATATTTTATACTATAATCTTATCACATTTAATAACATAATCGCAATCTAATTAAATTGGCAACAACCTTCAATTTAGTTGTTTTAAAGATAAAAGTGCTATTTAGCTCTTAAAGTTTGACAAATACAACTTTATCTAGTAAAATATATATCGGTAAAAAAGCAGGCCTAATATTGAATTAAAAGCGATCCCTACTTAGATGAAGCCCTTAGTAACTTTTAACTGCTTTAAAGTGAAAAGAACATCGGGATACATTAATTAAAATAGAAGGTGACTTTTTAACCTCAAAATATATAAAGGAGGAAAAAGTTATATGTCAAGATTTAGAGGATCTACATGGAAAGTTTCACGTCGTTTAGGATATTCAATTTCTGAAACAGGAAAAGAATTAAAAAAACGTCCATTCCCACCAGGACAACATGGTAGAAGACGTACAAAACAATCAGACTACGGTTTACAGTTAGCTGAAAAACAAAAGGTACGTTTTACATATGGTGTAAGTGAAAAACAATTCGTTAAAACATTTAACGAAGCAGCAAAAATTGCTGGTGTTCACGGTGAAAACTTCCTAATCTTATTAGAATCAAGATTAGATAACGTTGTTTATCGTCTTGGACTTGCAAGAACAAGAGCTCAAGCACGTCAGTTAGTAAACCATGGTCATATTTTAGTTGATGGTAAAAAAGTTGATATTCCATCATACCGTATGCAACCAGGACAAACTGTAGCTTTACGTGAAAAATCAAAAGATTTAGATATCGTAAAAGATGCTTTAGAAGCACAATTCAACCGCGTTGATTATGTTTCATATAATGCTGAAACAGGCGTTGGTACATTTGCTCGCTTCCCAGAGCGCAGTGAATTCTTACAAGAAATCAATGAACAATTAATTGTTGAGTTTTACAACAGATAATATTCATATTAAAAGTATTTCAATTAATTTTGGAATACTTTTTTTATTTTAATCATATTTATTATGATTATAAATTAATGTGATATAATTATTGCGGTGATTATATGATTAAATATATTAATGAAAATGAATTAGAACAAGTTTTAAACAACAATAACAAGTTAATAATGGTCTTTGGTAAAGGTTTAAATTGTAGTGTTTGTCATGCGGTTGAAGACCGGATAAATAAAACTTATCCAAATAAGTTTAAAGATTTAGATATTTATTATTTAACAGTTGAAGAAAATGCTAATTTTAGAGGACAATACTTAATTTTTACAACTCCAACAATATTATTATTTGACGGTAACAAGGAAGTGCACCGCGAATCAAGAATTATTGATTTTAACCGTATGGAACGTATTCTTAATTTATATTATAGTTAAAAAAATCCCTTATTTGTACGAACCCCAATATTATGGGTTCACTACAATTAAAGGGATTTTCTTTTATAAGTTATTAATTTTATTAGTTATTCTTGTAATTCTAAAGTCTTTTATTTTATTTTCAACTGTTTTTAAATGTGTATTTAAAATAATTTCTGCAGACTCAATAATTTTTTTATTAGCATTAGTTATATTAGTAGTTTGTTTTAAAATTTCTTCCATATGAGTATTTATATGTTTAATTGAATGATTTAAAATACCATCTTTCATTTCTTCAAATTCTTCTAAGATATCTTCAAAATCTTTAAATTTAATTCTTTCTTCTTCCTTAGCTAGTAATAACTCTTTATACTTCATACCAAAAGAAGTAATAATATTAAGTAGGGTTAAAAAGTATTCTGGTCTTACAATATACATCTTTTCATATTCTAATACTTTTCTAATTGGAATATTTAAATTAGCATCACTACCAATTTCACTAACCATTAAAGCATATTCAATATTTTTATTTTTACGGTCTTGATCTAACTTTTTAAGTAAACGGTCCATAACTTGCTTATTTTCAGATAATGGGTCTTCACTTTTCATCTCTAAAATTACAGATGTTAAAAGTTCATTTTCCTTTTTCTCTTCGCTTGCATATACCTTGTATATAAAATCAGCTTTATGACCTTTAACAACTTCGTTATCTTTTTCCCATGTTACATTAGAAAGTCCTGCTAAGACTTGATTTTGAAATTCATTATCGCACCAAAGTTCTAAATTTTCACCAATAGTTTTAACATTTAGACTACTTCTTTCTCTTTGTAGCCTTGCTATATCATTTTCCAGTTCTCTAATTTGTTCTTCATATACATTTTTAACTTTTTGAATTTCATTTTCTTTTAATAAATCTTTATTTTCAAGCGCACTTGTCATTTGTTGTTTAATACTTCTTATTTCACTTTCAAGTGTTTGTTTAAGACTATTTAATTCAAATTCTTTCCTATTAATTTTATTAGTATACTCTAAATCTTTTTCATGTTTAGCTTGTTCAATTTTATTTTCTAATTCTTTTATTTTATTTATATATTTATTTTCAACTTGTTGTTCAACAATTTTTTTATTTGATTCTAATTGTTCTTTTAAACTATTAATTTCTAATTTTAATTCCGATTCAACTTTACTAATTGCTAAATCCTTTTCCATTTCAAAGGCTTTTTTAGCTTTTTGAATTTCATTTTCATAAACTTTGTCTTGGGCATTTTTAATGGCTTCTAAAATTGGTTTAGTATCAACATCAATGATTGATTTTAAATCGATTAAATCCCCCTTTTTACCATCTTCTTCAAGTCTTAATGTGTGTTCGTTTAATACACTTACTTTAATATTTTTCATTTTACCCACCTCTTATGTAATTATATCATTTATATTCAATATTTTCTAATCTTACCTTTTCATGATATAATAATTATAGTATAAATTTAGGAGGGATTAAATGTTAATCACAGTTGTTTTAGCTAGTGGAAGAGGTACTAGACTTAGGCCACTGTCAACTGAGAAACGTCCAAAACAATATTTAGATATTATTAGCGGTAAAACATTAATTGAAGATACAATTGAAAGAGTTAAAAATATTTGTAGTAATGAAAATATATTTGTTGTTATAAATGAAAAGCAAGAGGCTCTTGCTAGAGAGATTTTAAACTTTTTACCAAAAGAAAATTTAATTGTTGAACCAGCTATGAAAGAAACACTAGCATCAATGAGTCATAGTGTTAGTTATATATCTAAATTAAAAGGGGATAATAATAAGTATTTGTTTTTACCATCAGATCATTATATTAAGGAAAATGATTTGTTTGAAAAAAGTGTTAAAGAAGGCTTAGAAATATTTAAGAAATATAATAACTTTGTTTTATATGGCTTAAAACCAACCGATCCCAATGTTAATTATGGTTATATTGAAACCAAAGCTTTAAATAATGACTTAGAAATTAATCGCTTTGTTGAAAAACCACCTTTAGAAATTGCTGAAAATATTTATAACAAAGCTAACTATTTTTGGAATAATGGTATTATGCTAACTAGTAAAGAATTGATTTATGAAGCTATTAAAGAAGTTCTTCCAAATCAATATGATTTATTATTAAAATTGGATGAAGGCAAAATATCTAAAGAAGAATTCTTTAAAAATACCCATGTGGATAACTTTTCAAGAAGTATTTTAGAACATAAAAAAGGTATGATGTTAGTACATGCTAAATATGTTTGGTATGATATTGGTAATTTTGATGTTTTATTCCATGTATTAAAACTACTTGGTAAAGATGAAGAAATCAAAAGAATTAAAAACTTAATTAAATAAAAAAATGGCTATAACAAATTTTCTTTGTTATAGCCTTTTATTTTATTCTTCGTTTTTAGTTTTTAAATTAACTATTGCTGCTTCTGAAGTTATTAGCAATGATGCTATTGAACTTGCATTTAAAATAGCATTTCTTGTAACTCTGGTCGGGTCAATAATACCTGCTTCAAAGAGGTCTACCCATTCTCCTGTTTTAGCATCAAATCCAAAGTTTTCCTTTTGCTCATTTTGTTTATTAACAATTGATAGTCCGTCATACCCGGCATTTTCTGCAATTTGATAAAGTGGTACTGTTAAACTATCAATAACAGCTCTCATCCCACGATTGATATCATCACTGCTATCATCAATCATTGATTGCAGTTCTTTTTTAATTTCTGATAAAACTGCACCTGCACCTAATACAACACCTTCAGCAACTGCTGCTCTTGTCGCATTTAGAGCATCTTCAATTCTAAGTTTTTTCTCTTTTAACTCTGATTCAGTTGCCGCACCAACTTTAATTACTGCTACTCCTCCTGCTAATTTAGCAATTCGTTCTTGTAATTTTTCTTTATCGAATTCAGTTGTTGTATTTAACATTTGTGAATTTAATTCTTCTACTCTAGCATCAATTTTTTCTTTATTTGGTTCATTTACTATTAATGTTGTATTATCTTTTTTAATAATTGCTTTTGAAACTAACCCTAAATCATCTAATGTTATATCTTGTAATTTCATGTTTAGATCTTTTGAAACAAATTTTGCGTTAGTTAAAATTGCAATATCTTCTAACATTTCTTTTTGGTTATCACCAAAACCAGGTGCTTTAGTTGGAATTACGTTAAATGCACCTCTTAATTTATTTAAAATTAAAGTAGATGTAACTTCATTTTCAATATCTTCAGCAATTAACAATAAAGGCTTATTAGTTTCCATAACCTTTTCTAAAATTGGTAATATTTCTTGAATTGTATTAATTTTATGATCAGTTGCTAAAACATATGCATCTTCTAATTCAATTGTCATTGTGTCACGGTTTGTAACAAAGTATGGAGAAATATAACCTTTATCATATTGCATACCTTCTACTATCTGTAACTCTGTTTCAAATCCACTTGATTCATCAACTGTAATAATACCGTTTTTACTTACTTTTTCCATTGCATCAGCAATTAGTTTTCCAACTTTAGAATCTCCTGCTGAAATAGTTGCAACATTTTCAATTTGCTCTTTAGTTTCTAATTCTGTTGTTTTTTCTAAAACTTTTTCAGCAACAATTTTCCCTGCTTTTAAAATTCCTTCTCTTACTAAAACAGGGTTTGCTCCATGTTCAACAGCCTTAAATCCTTTTTGAATAATTGATTGAGCAAGTACAGTTGCTGTTGTTGTACCGTCTCCTGCTTCTTCATTAGTTTTATTTGCTACTTCATATACTAATTTAGCACCCATATTTTCATATGGATCATCTAATTCAATTTCTTTAGCAATCGTTACTCCATCATTTGTAATAAGTGGAGAGCCATATGATTTTTCTAAAATAACATTACGTCCTTTAGGTCCTAACGTAATTTTTACTGTATCAGCAAGTTTATTAACTCCAGATAAAATCGAATCTTTCGCTTTTGCTCCAAACTTAATTTCTTTACTCATTAAAAATCACTCCTATCATTAGTCTTCGTAAGTTGCTAAAATATTTTCTGCTTTTATAATTAAGTAATCTTCTCCTTTATAGGATGTTTTTGTACCACTGTATGATTTAAATATTACTTTATCGTCTTTCTTTATATTTTCAACTAAAGGACCAACAGCTTCTACTTTTCCCATTGATTCTTTTTCTTTACTTTCGGTAGTTAAAATTATTCCCGACGCTGTTTTTTCCTCTTCTTTAATATAAGATAAAACGACATAATCATTTAATGGTTTTAGCATTTACACTACCTCCTTTTTAATATTGGCGCTCTGACTCTTAGAGTGCCATCTATATCTATTATATTAATTTTTTTTGATTTGTCAACCCTCATGATAACAATTATCTTAATTTTCACATATTCCTTTATAAAGCCATTTAATCATTAGATAAATAAAAAACATATACAAATATTGTATATGTTTTTATAATTTGTTAATTTTATTAACTGGTAATTATTTTATTATACCAACTAATACTGCTTTCTAAAACTTTCATATTAATTTGATGACCAGTTGTTTTTAATACTTTTAAATTGCCACCATTATTATCAATTCTTTCAATCAATAACTGCATATTTTCAGGCTTAACATATGGATCATTATCGGCAGTTGCTATAAATATATTTTTATTTTCTAAGTTTACTAAATTCTCATCTTTATTAATATAGTCTGGGCTATACAATATATAGTTATTAACAATCGGATTAATTTGAATAATCCCTAAAGCTATATTTGCTCCATTTGAAAAGCCTGAAATAGTTGTATAATTAAGATCAAAATTATATTCTTTACTGTATTTAATAATTGCATTAATTAAATTTTTTGTTTCCATTTTATAATTAGGAATATCATAATTACCTACCCCTAATCTTTTAAAATATCTGTTCATACCATTTTCATTAACATTACCACGAATACTTAAAATGTTTGCATTTGGATCTATTCTTTTGCCCAGTCCAACCATTTCTTCTTCATTTCCACCAGTACCATGTAACATAATTAATGTATTTACACTATTATTATCAATATATATATGCTTCATTATTATAACCTCGCTTTTGCTTCAAAACCAATTACTTTTAGTAAGTTGTTTAAAGTTTGTTGTTCTTCTTTATTTAGTTTATTAAAAATCGTTTTTAAATTATCATAGTGTTTAGGAAAAATACTTTGTGCTTTAGTTAAACCTTGTTTTGTTAATGATACATTTTTAATTCTACGGTCTTTAACATCTTCTTCGCGTTTAATATAACCTTTATTTTCTAATTTGTTTAAAATGTATGATAAAGATGAACTTGCAACTAAAACTTTATCATGAATTTCATTTACCGTTAATTTTTCTTTATGATAAATTACTTCAAAAACAGCAAATTCATTTAAATCAAAACTCGTATTTGCAATATCTTTTTTAATAAATTTTATTAAAGCATCATGGGCTTTAAACAAAATTATCATTGATTTTAAATCTTTTTTATCCTCAACAATGTGATTAATCATTGAAGTACTCCTTTTCAAATTTCTTATTACTTCTAACTGTATCAATAGGTCTTACAACACTTTCCACATAGGCACGATGGTTTCTAAACCTTGGTGGAAGAGCTAAAGTTTCTCCTAAAATTTCATATGTTTCTTCATCATCAATAAAACCTGGTTCATCGGTTGCTATTTCAAATAAAACGTTTTGATATAATCTTGTATAAATTGATTCAAAATAAAATCTATCAACATAACCTGAGTTAGGCGCACCAAGAATATTTAATCTTCTTAACCAAGCATTTAACTCCTCAGTGTCAGCTACTCTAAATGCGATATGGTGAATACCACCATAACCTTGGAAACTTGGATCATTATCTAATCTGTGATTAATAATAAGTGATGCTCCATTACCACCTTCACTCATTTCATATAAATGCAAGTTTCCTTCTTGTTTTGATTTGCGCATTAGAAATACTTTTGTTAAAATATTATCCATACTTTCAATTCTTGATACATTAATAAAAGCAGGTCCTAATCCATAAATAGCAAACTCATCAGGCACTGGTCCTTTTTTCCAAGGTGTACCAGCAGCAACACCTTTGTCTAATTCATCGGAAAAGATTGTATATAATTGTCCATCAAAGTCTTCAAAACCAATTGTTTTATGACCGAACAATTCTTCAATTTCACTATGTTTTACTTTATAATGATCTAATCTTTTCAACCAATACTCTAACGCCTTATCATTTGGTACTCTAAAGCCTGTTCTTGCTATTTCGTTATTACCATGGACTGCTTTAGGAATTCCTTTAAAATCAAAAAATGTAATATCTGTTCCTGGATTTCCCTTATCATCTGCAAAGAATAAGTGATATGTATTAATATCATCTTGATTAATTGTTTTTTTAACTAACCTTAACCCTAAAACATTTGTATAAAAATCATATATTTTTTCTGCACTTGATGTTATTGCTGTAACATGGTGCATTCCTCTTAATTGTGTCATATTATTTTTTCCTTTCAATTTTGTTTTGGTTTCCATCTTCATCTTCAACTTTAATTGAATCAACTAAAGTTTCAAAACCTTTTCTAATATTTTGAGTATATAAGTTTCTAAGCTCTTTTCTTTCTTCTATTTCATCTTCAGTTAAATCTCTTTTTTTAGCTATTTTAGCTATTTCATTAATTCTTTTAAGTAATCCTTGATGATAATGATAAGCATCATACTCTGCTTTTGATTTATATTTATAAAACTTTAATTCTTTTGTTGGTTTAACAAAAATTGGAATTAAAGTTTCTTCTAATTCATATCTTAAATGTTCAAAATGTTTTGGTAAATATAACTCTTTTCCCAATTCATCTATTTCATTTGGATTAAAAGTCGGTTCCTTAGTTGATAATTCAATTATTATACCACCTGGTTCTTTAAAATATATTGCACTAAAGAAATCTCTATTTCTAATATCAGATACTTTAATACCTAATGATTCAACTTTTTCTTTAAACTTACCAATATCTTCATAACTATCAACTGATAATGCTATATGATGAACTGTCCCTACTGATAATCTTCCTCTTTTGTATTCTCTTTTACCAACATCAACATAATTACCTATTTCTGATTCCATTTCAAAACGGTAAAACCTTGTATTTTCATCTTTTAATTTCATTCCTAAAATATTAATAAAGAAATCTTTAGTTCCTTCAGGATTAGTTGACTGTAGTAATGCTCCATAAAAGCCTTTAATAGCTCTATCACTAGTAATACCGTTATATTCGTATTCATTTGTCTTACCCCTACTTGATTCAACTAATTCATTTTGAATTCCTGCATCATCTAAAAAGATTAAATGTTTTTTATTAAATCTTGTAATTTCTGTATATTCAATTTTAAATTCATTTAATCTTTCTTTCCAAAAATCAATTGTATTAGGTGGAATAATATAGTAAACACTTGTTACTTGTCCTCCTCCTTTAATCCCTTCTTTTAAATTTCCTACATATGGAAATGCTGTAATAATACTACCTACTTCAGCATTTTTTGTTCCATAATAAAAATGATATGTATTAGCATCATCAAAATTAACGGCCTTTTTAATCATTCTAAGTCCTAAAACACTTGTATTATAATCAACATTGTTTTGTGGATGACCCACTAAATTTGAGATGTGATGTATTCCTTTTACTTTCATAAAAAACTCACTCCTAACTTTGATATTTCAATTATATTTCGAATTCGAGCCAATTTAAAGTTATATGCATTTTATAATTAAAATTAAATAAAAAAAGCTTAGTTTGGATAATACCAAACTAAGCATTATGTGATTATTTTCACAATTTATCTTTATAAAAGCGCATGCGGTCTAAAACTGCAACGTTAGACGTAAACTCGCCACTTTCAGTTTTTTCTAATTCATCACCTAGTGGTCCTAATTTAGAATCAATTGTATCTAAATACCAAATTAGAAGAGCTTCACCTATTTGTGGTTTTTTAGGTGATCCAAAATTAGGAATACCATGATGTGAGACAGCAATATGCTTTAACAACATAACTTCTTCACTATCTTCTAAATTATGTTTAATTGCTGCTTTTTCAATATCAATAGCAATCATTACTAAATGACCTAAAAGAATTCCTTCTTTAGTATATTCACCATCAACACCAGTAATTTCTTCAATTTTAGCTAAATCATGCAAAATAATTCCTGAATATAATAAATCTTTATTTAAGTATTTATATTGTTTAATAAATGGGTCAACCAAATTTAACATTGATAAAGTATGATGAGCAAGCCCGCCAACATATGCATGGTGGAATTTAGTTGCTGCTGGGTGAACATATAATTTATTTTTATATTTTTTATATACTTCTTCTGTTATTAGCTTAAGATTTTTGTTTTCAATTTTATCTAAATAACTTTCAATTCCTTTTTTTAATTCTTTTTGATTTAAAGGTGCATAATCATATAACTTTAATAAAGCATCACTTAATTCTTCACCCTCTAATGCATCTTCAATTAATTTAGAACTAATTAAGGTATGAGATATTTTATCATTAATATCTTCAACTTCAACTTCAAATAAATATGCTTTACCGACTTCATAGTCTTTTATATCATTACGACCAAATTTAATACTAAAAATCTTTTTATCTAAATCACTTACTGCCATATTACAAAAATGTTCACCAACATTAAATGTTTCTATTTTAGCGATTACTTTTTTCTTCATCATTTTACACCTAAAACCTTTCATAATTGTTTAAAACAAAGGTTTTTAATTCTTCATAATTATTACCTAACTCTTTGTTTATTACTTTTTCTACCATCTCATTAATTAAATTATTAACCCATGCACCAGCTTTTTTATTAGTTATATTTAAAATATCTCTCGCTCTAAATTTTAAATCAAGGCTACTTTTAATTACTAAATTATTATAAATATTTTCTAAATCCTGCTCTTTTTGACTTGGTCTTTTTAAAACATTTTTAACTTCATTTGCTAAAGTTACTAATTCTAAACCATAATGATATAAATCTTCATTTGTAAATAAAGCATTTTTATTAACAAGTGTTACAATTTGATTTAGTTTATGTTTATATAAATTTGAAAACTTCCAATAAGAAGGAATACCGTTATTTAGACTAAAACATAAGCTATAAAAAATAATTGGTTTAGGATTTTGTTTAGTTTCGCTTAAATAATTAATTCCTTTTTTTAAGCCTGGTAAAATCTTGTCAACACCAGTTTTAACAATTGAATCTAACGCTTTAACTAAATGTTTTCCAACAACCATTTTATTCATTTCATCTAAAACACGTTCGGCTGCCACTTCTTTAATTAAAAGTTTGTTTTCACTTATACTCTTTAATGTATCCAAATCGATATCAAAACCTAATTTACTCTGAAAATAAAATGCTCTTAGCATTCTTAAGGCATCTTCACTAAATCTATCACTTGGATTGCCAATCGTTCTAATAATCTTATTTTCTAAATCTTTTAAGCCATTAACGTGGTCAATAATTTCACCTTTTGAATCCATTAAAAGCCCATTAATTGTAAAATCACGTCTTAAAACATCTTCTTTAACATCAGTAACAAACTTAACAAAATCAGGTCTTCTATAGTCATAATAACCTTCTTCACTTCTAAATGTTGTTACTTCATATTTATTTTTTCTAAAATCGATTGTAACAGTACCATACTTAACACCTGTTTCAACCCCTTTAAAAAATTTTAATACTTCTTGTGGTTTCGCACTTGTTGTAATATCAACATCGGAAAGATCCATTTTTAACAAATGATCTCTAACAGCTCCACCAACAATAAAGGCATCGAAACCTTCTCTGTTTAATATTTTTAAAATTAATCTTGCATCATTTAAATTTTCCAAATTAACCACCTTATTATATTATAACAATTTTTATGCTTTTTGATAAGTCTTTAGTTATGTTATAATAAAAATGGTGATTAAATGAAATATTTAAAAGAATATGTCGAATCTAAAATAATTATTAAAAAATCAGAATTTATTGGTATATTAGTTCCAATCCAAAAGGATGAAGATATTGATAATGCTATTAGTACTGCTAAAAAGAAATATCCAAAAGCAACCCACTATGTAACAGCTTGGGTTAGAGGAGAGCAAGGTCAATATGCATCATCAAATGATGATGGAGAACCAACTAGAACTGCAGGTTATCCTGCATTAGAAGTTTTAATGCATCATAATTTAACTGATGTTTTAATTATTATTATTAGATACTTTGGTGGCATTAAACTAGGTGCTGGGGGTTTAATTAGAGCTTATAGTAGTAGCGCTGCTGAAACAGTTAAAGCTGCAACCTTTTATAAAAAAGTTATGGCTGAAAAATATTTAATAACCTTTCCTTATAATTTAATTGATACAATCGAACATTTACTAGCAGATAATGTTGATTATATAAATAAGGAATATACTGATGTTGTAAAATATGAAATTGTCTTTTTAAAAAACGATTTAACTTTATTAGATGATATTATGCATCAAATTGAAATTGAAAAACTTCCTGCAGAAGAATTACATATTGAAGTAAAATAAAAAGGTGAAAAATTCACCTTTTTTTAATATACTTCAACAATCATTTCAAATGGTTTACTATAAATATTAGATATATATATTAAACTTGCAAACATTAAAACTTCAATTCCTAAATTTATACTTAAATAAAATGTTAAATTATTTAGATCTGGTTTCGTCAATGACATTATAATTAATGCTAGCATTAATATTGTTGGTATAAATAAGAAGTATCTTTTGGGAAATTTGTGTTTAAAACTATAAAAATTAAATAATCCAAAAATTACTATTGAACTTCTTAAAACAATATAATTAACTAAAACTACCAAACTTTCAATAGCGTTATTATCAATAACTCTTATTAAAGGATTAATTAAATATAATATTAAACTAATTTTAGTAATTGTTACTGATAAATAAAACATAATATTAATTAAATTTAGATCTTTTTCCTTTAATCTTTTTAAACTAGCTTTTAATGAATATATAATTATAAATAAAAATATATACATAACAATAGCAAAGAATGGCATTATTTGATTTAAAAATATAGTAATATTATTAATAACACTTGGGAAATTAAGATTTTCAAAAATTCCAATCAAAACTAACTTTCTTAATGTTATAACAAATAATACAATACTTAAATATAAAAACATATTTTTACTAAAAATTGGGTGATGTTTTTTTTCTAGCATTACCATTTCTTGGTATTTATTGTATTCATAAACTGAATATAATAAATAATATGTAATATTAACGATTAAAACTATTAAAAGGGTTAATAAGATAAAAAGGGTTGATTCTAAATTTGCTATTACGATATTAACTATTGTAATTCCTAAAGCAATAATTACTGTAAATGCTAGACATTTTAAAATATTACTAAAAACATATTTGTAATAAGTCGATTTGTTACTTGAAATTACACATCCATTTACATAAACTTGATATTTCAATAAAGAATAAATTGAACTTAGTAATAATATTGTAAAATAACTGTTAATAAATAGACCTGGTATAAAATATAGGTTTGCTATATTTTTATATAAAAGTGTTAAACTTAAAAAATAGATTGAAACAATAACTTTAGTAAACATTTTAAAAGACTTATTATAATATTTATTTAAGTTATTATCTTCTACATTATAACTAGACTCTTCAGGTTCATTAAATTTAATTAAAACTAATAATATAATACCAACAATTTCCGTAATAATATAAGAAAAAATTAACTCCTTACTTAAAACCGTTTTAACAATTATTGATGCAATTGCAGCTAAAATAATAAAATATAAAGTGCGAGATCTAATTTGACCTTTAATATTAAGTGATTTTTCACCCATTATATTTTACCATTCGTGATGAAACGACCCTTCCTTATCAATACGTTCAAATGTATGGGCACCAAAAAGGTCTCTTTGAGCTTGAATTAAGTTTGCTGCACTTCTTTCTGTACGGTATGCGTCAAAATAGCTTATAGCTGCACTAAAGGCTGGCACGCTATTTCCTGATAATATTGAAATTGATAATACTTCTCTTAAATCTTTTTGGTATGTTTGTAAAACATTTTTAAATGAGTTATCTAACATTAAGTTTAAAAGGTTTTTATCTTTTTTGTAAGCTTCACTAATTAAATTTAAAAATTTAGCTCTAATAATACAACCTTCTCTAAAGATTTTAGCAATTGACTCAAAGTTTAAATTCCAATCAAATTCTTTTGATGCTCGATTCATTAAATTAAAACCTTGAGCATAAGCAATAATTTTACTTGCATATAAAGCTTTTCTAACTTTTTCAACAAAAGCTTTTTTATCTTTAACTAAATCTTTTGGTACATCATAACTTAGCACTTTTGAAGCAATAACTCTTTCTTCTTTATTAGCTGACATAAATCTTGCATATACTGCTGATGTTAAAAGTGATGCATCTGTACCTGTATTTAGCGCTTCTTCAGCAGTCCATTTACCAGTTCCTTTTTGAGCGGCTTTATCTAGTATCATATCAATTAAATCATTATTAGTTTCAGGATCTTTTGTTTTAAAAATCGTTGCGGTAATTTCAATCAAATATGATTCTAACTCACCTTTATCCCATTCATTAAAGATCTCAGATAATTCTTTATTATTAAAACCACCAATATGTTTTAATAATGAATAGCTCTCAGCAATTAATTGCATATCAGCATATTCAATACCATTATGAACCATTTTAACAAAATGACCAGCACCATCTGGACCAATATAATCATTACATGGTTCACCTTCATATTTAGCTGCTATTTTATTAAAGATTGGTTCAAAGTGCTTATATGCATCCTTATTACCACCTGGCATAATAGCAGGACCAAATCTTGCCCCTTCTTCACCACCAGAAACACCAACCCCTAAAAAGTGATATCCCTTTTCTTCTAATTCTTTACTTCTTCTAATTGTATCGTAAAAGTTTGAATTACCGCCATCAACGATAATATCACCTTTATCAATTAGTTTTAATAAATCACTTATAACATAATCAACTGCATTACCGGCTTTAACCATTAAAATAATTTTTCTTGGTTTAGAAAGCGATAAAACAAAATCTTTTAATTCTTTATATAAAGTTAAGTTATCATGTGGATTTTCCTTAACGACTTTTTGACCAACACTATACGTTCTATTATATATAGCAACATCAAAACCTTTGTCTGCCATATTTAATGCTAAATTTGAACCCATTACAGCTAGTCCAATTAAACCAACATCATGTTTCTTCATTTTTTCCTCCCATAAATACTTATTTTGTCACTCTAATATGCTCAACAAATAATTTTGCACTTGATTTGTTTGTAGCAAGTGGAACTTGATACACATCACAAAGTCTTAAAAGTGCTGTAATATCTGGTTCATGAGCTTGAGCAGTTAGCGGATCTCTAAAAAAGATTACTAAATCTAATTTACCATTTGCTACCATTGAACCAATTTCTTGATCACCACCAAGTGGACCTGATCTTTTTCTATTAATTTTTAACCCTGTTTGTTCCATTAATATTTTACCGGTTGTTCCCGTTGCATATAATCGATGGTTTTTAAAGGTCTCTTTATTTTCGTTAACAAACGCAACGATCTCTTCTTTTTTCTTATCATGCGCTATTAATGCAATATTCATTATTTGTATCCCCCTTAAATATAGTATATAAATTATAACATGTTATAACTTATTTTTAAATTATTGTTATATTAAAAAGATAGAAACTAATATTTCTTTAGTTTCTATCTTTTATATTTTGTCTAAATTTTTATTACTGTAATATCAATAAAGCCCACTCATAAAATTTTAATAAGATACTCGATAAAATATGAGCAATAGCAATTGAAATAATAAAATATGCTGCTTTAATTTCAAAAACTTTATTTTTCTTAAATATACTTTCTAAATTGGTGGCTCTTAAAACTTTAAATGTAATTGCAAAAAATGTAATTAAACCAATAAAATAAATAATTAGTTCGATAAATTCAAACATCATTACTTAGTCCCAAACAACCTGTCACCAGCATCACCTAATCCTGGGACGATATAACCATTTTCATTTAGTTTGTCATCTAAAGCCGCCAAATATATTTTTACATCCGGATGTGCCTTCCTAACTCTTGAAACTCCCTCAGGACTTCCAACAATACCAACAAATATTATTTCTTTTGCTTTTTTAGCTTTTAAAATATCAATTGCTTTTACGGTTGAATTGCCTGTTGCAAGCATAGGGTCTAAAAGTAGAACAGTACTTTTATTAATTTCGGTTGGAAACTTAGCATAATATTCTTTAGCTTCTAATGTTTCTTCATCTCGGTATAAACCTATATGACCGATTTTGGCATTAGGAATTAATTTATGAATTCCATCAACCATTCCAAGCCCTGCTCTTAAAATTGGTACGATTAAAATTTTATCTTCTAGTTCATAACCTGTTGTTTCAGCAACAGGAGTTTTAATTTTTTTAGGTTTTAACTTTAATCCTCTTGTTATTTCAAAAGTTAAAAGTCCAGCTATTTCTGAAACTGCTTCTCTAAAGTCTTTTGTATTAGTTGAAACATTTCTAATAATTGTTAATTTATGTTCGATTAACGGATGTTTTAATATATTTGGGTTATTCATCATTACTCCTCCAATTTAGAAATTTTGTCAATTCTATTTTGATGACGTTCTTCAAATTTAGTTTCTAAATAAGCATCAATAATCTTTTTAGCATCTTCCTTTGATGTTGTTCTACCACCAAGTGCTAAAATGTTTGCGTTATTATGTTCTTTAGCTAATCTCGCTGTTTCTTCATCATAAACAAGCGCTGCTCTAACACCTTTTACTTTGTTTGCAGCAATACTTATTCCTATTCCTGTCCCACATACAACTACGCCAAAGTCATATGGTTCTTTAGTTACAGCTTCACCAACTTTTTTACCAAAATCAGGATAATCAACTGATGCTTCTGATTCGGTTCCTAAATCAACAACTTCAATGTTTTTACTTTTTAAATATTGTTTAATATTTTCTTTTTGTAAAAACCCAGCATGATCACTACCAACTACAACTTTCATCAAATCTACCTCCTCATTAATTTTTATTATAACATATCTTTGTTTTTTCTTTTTCTTTCATGTTCCTTTAAATATTTTTTTCTAAGTCTAATTACTTTAGGTGTAATTTCAACTAATTCATCATTATTAATAAAACTAAGAGATTGTTCAAGCGTTAAATGTTTTCTTTGCTTTAAAACAACCGTTTGGTCTTTAAACGCTTGTCTTATATTGGTAAGAGGTCTTTCTTGGGTAATATTAACAACTAAATCATTATCTTTATTATTTTCACCAACAATCATACCTTCATAAACTTCAGTTCTAGGTTCAATAAACATCACACCACGATCTTCTAGCCTTTTAATAGCATATTCCGTAGCATAACCATTTGTATTAGCAATTAAAACGCCAGTTTTTCTTTCTGTTTGTGTTACATTTGTAACCTTTTTATAACTATCAAAAAGATGATTAATATTTCCATAACCTTTAGTTAATGTTAAAAATATTGTCATAAAACCAATTAAACTTCTTGATGGAGTTAAATATTCCATATTAGTATAATTATTATTAACATCCATCTTAATTAGTTTAGCACCTCTTGAACTTAACTCTTCAATAATAGAGCCACTTGTTTCACTAGGAACTTCAACATATAATCTTTCATATGGCTCTAAAGTTTCACCATCTTTTTCAATTAACACAACTCTTGGTTTTGATACTTGAAACTCATAACCTTCTCTACGCATATTTTCAATTAAAATACTTAAATGAAGTTCTCCTCTACCTGCTACTATCCAAGTATCTTCACCTTCTTTTTTAGTCACTTTTAAACTAACATCTTTATTAGCTTCATACTTTAATCTATTATATATTTTAGTACTTGTTACATTACTACCGTCTCTTCCAACAAAAGGAGAGTTATTAGCTTGAAAGTTAATCTCAACGGTAGGATTTCCTATTTCAATAGCAGGAAGAGTTGTATTATAACCTTTAGCATTAACGCTTGCTCCAACATTAATATCACTTAATCCCGCAATTGAAACGATATCTCCTGCTAAGGCCTCTTTTACTTCTATTGTTTCAATTCCTTGATTTTGATAAATCTTTAAAACTCTAAAAGGCTCTTTTGTACCATCTGGATTAATAGCAACTACTTCATCTCCAACTTTAACACTGCCTTGATAAATTTTACCGATTCCCATTCTACCGACAAAATCATTATAATCAATTAATGATGGTTGAAATAAAAATGGACCATCATTTACTTTTGGAGCATCAATATGTTTAATAATTGTGTCAAAAATAATTGAAACATCACTATTAATTTCATTAGCACTATAACCCATAATGCCTTTTAATGCTGAGCCATAAATTACCGGAAACTCTAAATCCTCAATTTCAGCACCAAGCTCAATAAACAAATCATAAACTTCATCTAAAACGCGTTTGGGATCAGCTAAATTACGATCAACTTTATTAATAATAACAATAGGTTTAATGTTTTTTTCTAAAGCTTTACTTAAAACAAACCTTGTTTGTGGCATAACACTTTCAAAAGCATCAACAACTAATAAAACACCATCAACCATATGCATAATTCTTTCAACTTCGCCACCAAAGTCAGCATGACCTGGTGTATCTAAAATATTAATTTTATAGTCATTATATTTAATAGCTGTATTTTTAGCAAGAATTGTAATACCACGCTCTTTTTCTAATTCATTGCTATCTAATATTCTATCATCTAATTTTTGATGTTTATCAGTCATACTACTTTCTATTAACTTATTTACAAGTGTTGTTTTACCGTGGTCTACATGCGCTATAATAGCAACGTTTTTTATTTTCATATTAATCATTCTTTCTTTAAAAAAAGTCTTTTAAATAAGACTTTTTAATATATCCTCATAAGAGATACTACCTGTTCTAAGTAATTTAACTTCATCAACAAGCGATATAATTGTTGATGCTACTAAAATCATCTCTTCATTATTCATATATATATGATCAACAACATCATTATATCTTTCATATATTACTTTATAATCATTTAGTGGTGGTTCACCACTTTTATTAATTGATGTTGTTTTTAAAGGCCCATACTTTTCTAATAGTTTTAATGTTTCTTTGTGGTTAGGAATTCTAACAGCAATCGTTTTTTCACCACTAAAATTATAATAATCATTGTTCGATTCTAAAACAATTGTTAAAGCACCTGGCCAGAAAGCTTTAGCAAGTTTTCTTAAATTATCGTTAACTACCGCAAATGTTTCAATTTGTTCTATAGTAGAACAAAGAACAGGAATTTGTTTATTAAAATCTCTTCCTTTAATTTCATATATTTTATTAATATTCTCTTTATCATATAAACAGGCCCCTATACCATAAACGGTATCTGTGGGAAATATTATTAATTTATTCATCTAAAATCTTTCCTTCATTTACAAATACAAATGTATAACGATCAAGATTTGCTAAATCTTTTTCTTGAACTATTTTTACATTATTTAAGTTTTCTTTTATTAAGGCATTTAAACCACTCTTTTGATCATAACCATTTTCAAAAGCAATTAAAGCTTTATTATTAAGATGTTTTTTAACATCTTTTAATATTTCTCTATATGAATCAAGACCATCTTTACCGCTAAAAAGTGCTAAATTAGGCTCACTTAAAGTTTTACTAATAACTGCTTGTTGTTCTGGAATATATGGAGGATTACTAATAATAACATCAAATTTTTCATTAATATTACTAAACCAATTACTTTCTACTAATTTAACATTAGCATCTAAATTCTTTTTATTAATTTCAGCAACTTTTAAAGCTTTACTACTAATATCACTTAACGTAACATCTAAGTTAGGTAACTCTAATTTTAAAGTAATACCAATTGCGCCAGAACCGGTTGCTAAATCTAAAACTTTTATCTCTTTTTTATCTTTAAAAAACTCTTTAATATAATTAATTGTTCTAAATACTAATTCTTCCGTTTCAACCCGAGGAACTAAAGTATTTTCATCGACATAAAATATATAATTATAAAAATAACTACGATTAAGAATATATTGAACTGGAATATCATTTACTAAATACTTATTAACGTTATTAAAATATTCTTTAATAAAATCCTCTTTTAACAATAAATCTTCATTTAAATAATATTCACTTGGTTTTAAATTTAACATCTCTACTAACAACCAAAAAAGTGCATGCTTCTCATTTTCATTATTTGTTAATTTTTGAGCTTGTTCTAATACTTCTTTTAAGGTCATTCTTTATTATTTCCTTTTAATAACTCCGTTTGATAATGATTAATTAATGGATCAATAATTAACCCTAATTTACCATCCATAATAGCGTCTAACCTTTGAAGGGTTAAACCAATTCTGTGATCTGTTACTCTATTTTGAGGATAATTATATGTTCTAACCTTTTCACTACGATCACCACGGCCAACTAAAGCATGACGTTTTTCTGCTTCTTTTTCCATTTGTTCAGCAATCATTTGATCATAAAGCCTTGTTTTTAATATTTTAAAAGCTGTATCTTTATTTTCATGTTGACTCTTACCTAATTGCGATTGTACTGAAAGACCTGTTGGTATATATGTAAGTCTAACTGCTGAATTAGTTGTATTAACTGATTGACCACCTGGTCCACTTGATGCAAACGTATCAACTCTAATATCATTCCAACTAATATCTAATTCAACTTCATCAGCTTCTGGCATAACTAAAACTGTGGCGGTTGATGTATGAATTCTACCTTGTGATTCTGTTTCTGGTACTCTTTGAACACGGTGTGTTCCTGATTCATATTTTAAAAATGAATAAGCACCTTTTCCACTAACCATAAATTCTATTGAACTGTATCCACCTTTACCACTGGAACTTGCTTCTAATACTTCAACTTTCCAGCCTTTACTTTCGGCATACTTAGAATACATTCTAAATAAATCACCAGCAAAAATATTACCCTCATCACCACCGGCTGCACCTTTGATTTCAAACATAATATTTTTTTCATCATTTGGATCTTTTGGTATTAATAATATTTCAAGCTCACGCTTTAATTTTTCTTCATTTTCATTTAATGCTTTCATTTCTTCTTTAATAACATTAATTAATTCACTATCTTCTTCAATTTCAATTAACTCTTCTAAATCTTCAATTTCTTTTAAAACAGCCTTATACTTTCTAAAAGTAATAACTGTATCTTCAATTTGTCCTGACTCTTTTAAAAGTTTAGTTAATTCTTGCGAATCTAAATTCCCTTCAATTAACTTTTTTTGAATATTATCATAGTTTTCTTCAATTAACTCTAAACGTTTAATCATTTCAATCACCTTATTTATTTTACCATAAAACTATTATTTATACTATATTTTTAAATGTATAACGTTTGCAGTATTTTATAAATAACATTATAATTAAATTAATAAAAAGTTAAAACAAATTCAAAAATTTCAAGCATTAGGGTTGCTTTATTTTATAAATAAGATTATAATTAACAATATAAGGAGGAATAAACTATGGAAAAATTACACAAATTTTTGAATAAACAAGTTGCTAACTTTAGTGTCTTGTTTACAAAGCTACACAATCATCACTGGTATGTAAAGGGTGATAAGTTCTTTACACTACATGAAAAGTTTGAAGAGTATTATGATGAAATTAATGAATACTTTGACGAGTTTGCAGAAAGACTACTTACAATTGGTGGAAAACCTGCTTCAACATTAAAAGAGTTTTTAGAATTAACTTCATTAAAAGAAGTTACTAAGAAAGAATTAGACTCAAATGCGATGGTTAAAGATGTACATGATGATTTTGTACAAATTGCAAAAGAATTAGCTGAAGGTATTGAAATTGCTGGCAAAGTTAACGATGAAGTTACAATTGACTTATTCGTATCAACTGCAGCAGAATTAGAAAAACATGCTTGGATGTTAAGATTTTATTTAGACTAATTTATTTTTAGAGGCCCTTGGGCCTCTTTTTCTTTATTAATGAAATTATATTAATGAAAATGCCGGGTCTTTGACCTGGCATTATTTTTTTAATTTTTAATTTTACTTTTTAAATAGACCATTATGAAATTTAAAATAACAGGAATTAAATATGTTACTATTCCTAATATTTTAATTAACCTATCTTTATTTTCTAAAAAGGGTAATAAAAGGGCCAAAATAGGCAATGTTAAATGCAAGATATAACTTATATTTAACGCTTTTTCATAGCCTTTTTTCTTATAAAGGATTACTAAAGTATAAACAGTTATAATATAAACTAAATCAAATATTAAAATTGATAAATATCCTAAAGCTAATCTTACAGCAATCGTTAAAATAAAAATCGGCATTGATGTAATTATAACTTTATAATTTAAATCATTTTTACTGTTCAATTTATTGCTCCTTATATTTTAAATACTTATTATGAACTAATTCAGCAAGTTCATCTAAAGATTGGTCTTCATTAATTAAAACAAAATCAACTTTTTTTATTTTACGTTTTTTAAAAACCTTGCGGTCTACTTTTAATCTTTGTTTAATACTATCAATATCATCACCACGATTTTCCATTCGTGATTTTCTAATCTTTTCACTTGTTTCTACAAAAACAATAAAAACTTCTTTTTTTAATATTTTTATTAACTCATTAGCCCCACGAGGATCAACGATTACTAACCCATTATTTATTACATCATGTTTGTTTATACCATAATAATTATCATTATACAATGCATGTTCAACAAACTCTTTCTCTTTTAATTTTTTTATAAACTCTTCTTTTGTTATAAAATGATAATCAACGCCATTTCTTTCATTATCACGCATTGGTCTAGTTGTAGTTGTTATACATTTATTATAGTTATATTTTTTTTGAAGTATTTTTGATATTTCTGTTTTACCACTTGCGCTAGCGCCAATTATTATGATCATTTTATCCCTCTTTGTTATTACTTTTTATTAATCTGATTGTTTTATTATTTTCAAAATAAAAATGTTCTTTTAAATCTAATCTTGCAATTAGAAAGTCAGATGTTAAAATTTGTGCTTTGCTTTCTAAAGCTTTT
>Ga0209075_1000352_pt1 | contig 44319 bp, 35 predicted proteins | sample Stecom2011_FD_187523 | JGI IMG/M metagenome (GOLD analysis project Ga0209075, IMG submission 187523) | Agricultural soil microbial communities from Utah to study Nitrogen management - Steer compost 2011 (SPAdes) (version 2) | ecosystem: Environmental > Terrestrial > Soil > Agricultural land...
GTTCTTTATAGTCAGGCCATATTGGACGAAATTGACACTGTTGCAGGCCTATAAACTTGGCGTACACTTGTGCGCCAAAATCCTGATGCAGAGTTTGTCGTATGGGCTTTATCAGAAGTGTTTTGGCTTGGCTGAGTGTTCCTGTGCTTTGCATACTCGCCCTGCCATTCTTTATTGTCAGGCCGTTTAATCCGGATAATAACCGGCTGTTGGCCATTGCATTGGCGCGAACCGGTCGCGCAATACTCGGCATGGAGCGGCCGGTGGAAGGTGTGGAAAACATGCCCCAGGATCGCCCTGTGGTGGCAATTTGCAATCACCAATACAACGATGATCTTTTTGTGGTGGGGGATCTGGTCGCGCCTCGCACCGTCACGGTGGGCAAGTCATCACTGGTCTGGGTTCCGTTTTTTGGCTGGGCATTCTGGCTGGGGGGTAATGTGATTTTGAACCGTGCCCGCTCCCGCAAAGCTGTTGCAGTCATGCAAGCTACCAGTGAGGCGATCACCCGCGAAAATAAAAGCCTGTGGGTTTTCGTGGAAGGTACCCGCAGTAAGGGCCGAGGGCTGCAGAAGTTCAAAAAAGGTGCTTTCTACGCAGCGGTGACGGCCGGGGCGCCAATTGTTATGGTATGCGCAGCTGAATATCGCAATAAAACGTTTGGTTGGCAGGGTAGGCGCGAGGCTGTGCCTATGCGGATTCTGCCTCCGATAGAAACCATAGGGCTTACCACTGAGGATGTTCCAGCGCTGATTGCGCGCTGCCATAAGGCGATGGCCGAGGAAATTGCTGAGTTAAGCCGAGCCTGAAGATTCTACTCGAGTGTGAAGTCTCTGGTAGGTGCCGTTTTTCTGCTGGCTATTGTCAGCCAAATAAGGAAGAGCTGAATATGTTGATGCCTGTTACCGGCGTGTTTGCGGCCGTACTCGGTATATTGATGCTGGTGCTTTCAGCATACGTTGTTAAGTTCCGAATGAAGTACAACAAGGGTATGGGTGTTACCGACAACCCTGATTTTCAGGCTGCGGTTCGCGCCCACGGTAATCTTGTGGAATATGCGCCCATTGTTCTTATCATGCTGGGAATTGCGGAGCTTAATGGTGTGGCAACCGGATATGTTTACTGGACTGGCATGGCCTTCGTTACGGGTCGCCTCCTGCATGCCTGGGGCATGATTAATGGCCATGGTGAGGAGCATAAAGCGCGGGCTCTGGGTATGGTGCTGACCTGGTTGGGAATGCTGGCAGCGGCAATTTTGCTGCTGTGGAATGTGTGGCAAGTGCACGGCTGATTGTTGCAGTTAAAACCGCCGGGGCCGCACACGTCGGCCCCGGGACGTCCTCTTTAAAGTGCTTTTGCCATATCGCTGGACAGGTATTCAATTTCAACCCTGCGGTTGGCAGCCCTGTCATCAGGTGTTGTGAAAGGGCGGGCTGAGCCCCAGCTCGCAACAAGAATCTGCGATTCGGAAACACCTTCCTTGATCAAAAGCCGGGCAACGGCCTTGGTCCGTTGGCGGGACAGAAAATAGTTATAGTCTTCGGCGCCATAATTATCAGAGTGGCCATGAATCCTGACGCTGGCAGATGAATGTTGCCTGAGATAAGCCGCGTGTTGGCGAACAATCGCCACGTCTGAGTCGTCCAGTGCGTGCTTGTTGAAGCCGTAGTGAAACCTCATCCGGTGCGGGCGTTTGCCTTCGGCCATGAGGGTAGCTGCATTAAAGCCGGAAGCCACGGCAGCTTTGGCAATCAACTCCGGGTTATCCAATACGAGTACAGTCATCTGCAGTATCCTTGATTCAGACCTCTGGTTTTTCTTGTTATTCCCGCTCACTATTACCCGAGACAGAAATAACGGTAATTAGCGGATGGTGTAGTGTCCCATCCCACTGAAAATCATTTAAGCGCGGAAACAAGACACTGGTATGATAGAAAACGGTTTTTCAGGGACAGATTATGATGAATTGTGACCGCCCATGCTGATTATTCCTGCTGAGAACGCCATTAACTGGAAGCGCCCGCCCTGGGTTACCCTCGGGTTGATGCTCGCCTGTATGCTGGTTTTCCTGTTTTATCAGGGAGGAGACAGCCGCAAGCTTGAGCAGGCAGTGAGTGAGTATCTCGATTCCGGGCTGCACCAGTTGGAAGCACCGGCTTATGAGGACTACCTGCAACGGGAAATCCACTTTGAAGGCGAAGAAGATCGCGTTTTTGAACTGCAGCAGTTTCAGAAGCTGAGAGAAGAAGGTGAAGACTTCTGGCTTTCTGCCAGCCTGCTTATGGATAGCGAATTCTACCAATACCTGCTGTCGAATCGCGATCTGATCTGGACCCCTGCAGAGCGCACGCGCTGGCTGGAAAAGCGCAGGTTCATTGAAGAAACCTATATTCAGCGCCTGAGCGCTCAGCAGCTGGGCCTGATTCCTGCTAAGTTGTCGTTATACACGTTGATTACCTACCAGTTCCTGCACGGTGGCTGGGGGCATATAATCGGCAACCTGCTCTTCCTGTTCCTGCTCGGATTTACCGTAGAAAAGGCCCTTGGCCCTGGCCGCTACCTGTTAGCCTATCTGGCATGTGGCGCATTATCGGGCCTTGTTTTCACCGCCTTCTCGATGGGAAGTTTCATTCCATTGGTGGGAGCCTCTGGTTCCATTTCCGGGCTGATGGGAATGTACGTGGCCATTTATGGCCTGCAGAAAATTCGTTTTTTCTATTTCCTAGGTGTGTACTTCAACTACTTCCGCGCACCTGCCATAGCCATACTGCCGGTGTGGCTGGGCAAGGAAATCTACGACTACTGGTTTGCCGGCGCAACTGGCATTGCCTACATGGCCCACGCTGGCGGATTGCTTGCAGGTGCAGGCCTGGTATGGCTGCTGGGCAAAAGCTGGCTGCAGGTGCGCGAGGAGTTTTTTGAGCCGGAAGAAGATGAGCAGGACGAGCGCTTTACCACCGGTTATGCCCAGGCCATGGCCAGCTTGGGCCGCATGGACTTCGACCTCGCTCGACGCCAGTTTGAGGCCTTGCGCGAGGCCTATCCGGACAGACCCATCTTGCTGGGGCACCTGTACCACCTCGCCAAACTGCGCCCGGATTTACCCGAATACCAGTCCCGTACCCGCGAACTGATGAACGACTCCCTGAGCCGCAGGCAGCCGGAGCAGATGATAGCTGTTTGGCAGGAGTACCTGAGTAAAGGCGAAAGCCATAATCCCCTTGCGGCGGAAGATCATAACCGGGTGTTATTCGCCAGCCTCAAACAGCACGATCTGAAAGCCGCAGAGAAAGCCTTTGAGCGGCTGCGTGGAGCGGATGATCCATTATTGACAACTGAGGCATGCAGATTGCTCGCCGAAGAGTTTGAAAAGCTCCAAATGGCTCCTAAGGCTCGACATTACCGTCAGCTGCTAGAGGCGAGCTGACATAGTTAGGGGCCTGTAAGCGTGGGGGCTATTCCAAAACCGTGCGGAGCCATGGATGGCGGAGCCGAGCGTACACGGATGTATTCACAGCGTGTTTTGGAATAGCCCCCACGCTTACAGGTCTTACTCCGAAACCAGAAAGCTCGCCTTGGGCCCTTTAAGAAGTTCCCGCTTCTCAGCCTGCTCCAGAAATACCGGCACCTGTTCATGCAGCGGGTGATTCACGCAACGCTTCTGGATAAACGTCAAAAACGCCGTCGCCTTCTCCCACTGATTCAAACCGTTTGCCAGGGTTTGGGCAACCAGCAAATAGGCCGGAGCCAACTCGTCGCTTTCCGGAAAACGCTTGTGGAAGTCCTGCAGCAGCCTCAGAGCCAGCTTGTATTGCCCCCGCTGATACAGACAGCGCGCGCAGCGTACGGCCAGTTCCGGCTCATCCAGTTTGAAACCAGGCTCAGCCTCCTCGAGCAGACTCACGACAGACGCAATACCTTCACCGTCGTTGCGGTCTGCCAGCCAGCCAAGAATCCGTGGGTGGTATTGGTAGAGCTCAGTGGCATCGTTTCGGGCTACCAATAGTTGGTATAGCTGGCCAACACGCAGAGGGTCCTCACGGTTACGCTTCAGTGCTTCCTTCAGCATGCCCTGCACCCGGTCGTAGTTGCCGTCCTTCAGGTTCATATCGATATCCGCATCAAAGCGCGCACCACGATCCCGCTGCTGCATATCCACATCGGCGGAATCATCCTGAATATCTGAGGCGAACCCCAGCTCTTCCTGGTACTGGAATAACAGGTAGCCAAGCATATTGAACAGAATCAGCGTGAAGGTACTGTTCAGAAAGCCGGATAACGGCTGTGAAAACCAGAAAGGAAAATGGTTGTAGGCAAAATCCTGAGCCACACCCGAGGCCAGGGTAAGGAGAATCAGATAACCGTAGAGCAGAAAGTAAGGGGTGCCGATACGGGAAATCAGCACCGCCAGATTCATTGGGTTTACCGCCGCGCCCACAGAGCGCTCCATAGCCAGCACCATAATGCTCGCAGGCAGCGCCAGCACTACGAAAGCCAGTGCAAGTAACATCAGCAAGGGCCCGCCCACCATGGCGGCGGCGCCAACCAGCCCGCCCATAACAATGAAAACCAGCAGTTGGAGAATAACAATGTTGAACCCACTGCCGGTAAAGGCCACAGACACACTGGGCGGTTTCAGATGGCCCTCGGCAGTGTGATTGATCACTGCATAGGTGTACTTGAACAGGGCCAGGGCCAGGACCAGCCAGACCAGGATGCCGATCAGGTTGGCGGGAGCAACAAGGGGCACCAGAGTGCAGATGGCAATAACCATCAGCGGGTCTGTGTGAAACGGATAACTGAAAAAAGATCCAATCCGGTTCCAGAAGGGTATTACTTCCGTCGCTGCGCCCATATAGCGCATGGCTTTACTGCACGAAGGGCAAAGCGCTCGGCGTTGGCGCGTATCGGCATCGGGCATGCAGCGGCTGCAGTAATGAGTCTGACATTCGCCGCAGTGCCATTTGGCAGGGTCGCCTGGGTGGTAGTGACAATCGTGTTTCATGGTCTTGAGACGTCCTGCCGGGATAGAAATATTTTTTTATGATCGCAAAAATAGGGCATAAAGAATATGCCAGCGCCGCCGTAAAATGCGTATCTGAGCGCTTTTGCCGCAAATAAGATTCAACCACATACTAATGGCAGCACATTTATTTTGAAGCCCGCCCCGATTATTTTGTTAGTGACAGCGTTTTTGCTGGGTGCAGCCTTGCCCTATGGGCAGAGCCTCTTGAATGGGTTAGGTGCGGGCTCCGGATTCTACGGCTACAAAACGGATGTACCTGTTCCTGCGTTGCCGGGTGCAGAGGTGCCTGATGCCGGAATTAATGTGGTTTTCTTTGGTTACCGGAGCTGTGGCACGGTTTGCCCACTGCAGTTATTTAACCTGAAGGCGCTGCACGGGCATTGGTCTGAGCATCCTGTGCAATTTGTGTTTGTCACTCTGGACCCCGAAAACGACAGCCAGCCGGAACTGAATCGGATGATGGCAGCGCTGGGTGAGAACTTCCGGGCAGTGCGGCCCGAGGATTTCCGGCAGGCCCAGGCACTTGCCGATGCATATGGCGATTTTGCCGCCAGACAGGGTGGTGGCAAGGAAATTAACCATGGTGCCCGTCTGTATGTGGTGACAGCAGATAACCGGCGGCAACTCCTGTATGCCACACCTGAACTGGATATACAGCGGGTTAATGATGATATCGCCCGGCTTGTGGGCATAGAGCAAAGCTGAGCCGCCTGAGCGGTTTTGAAATGGGTTTGAGCAGGCCTGCGCCAGGCTGGAACAGATACGAGGTTTAAGCATGAATTCAACGAATGGCATCCATGGCCTGCAAAACCAGGAACGGTTGCGGGTAGACAACCGTCTGTTTGGGCTATTGCTGGCCCATGTGCCGGTAGTAGGCTTACTTGTGCCCTGGGGTTATGGAACCTACAGCTTTGCGATAACAGCCTCTTTGGCAATTGGTGCATTGACCATTGCCGGTTACAGCTTTCTGAAGGGAACCCGTGCCTGTGGTGTGCTTTTTAGCATGTGCCTGATGCTGTTCTCTGCCACCATGATTCAGGCCCAGCTCGGGCGCATTGAAATGCATTTCCATATCTTTGCTGCGCTGGCGCTAACGATTGCCTACCGCGACTGGCTGCCAGTGGTTTCTGCTGCCGGGTTGATTGCTGTGCACCATCTGGTGCTCACAGCGTTGCAGCTATCAGAGGCCAGTCTTGGTGGTATGCCAGTGATGCTGTTCAACTACGGCTGTAGCTGGTCTATTACTGCAGTTCATGCTGTTTTCGTGGTTTTTGAGGCAGGTGTGCTGTCGTTTTTTGCGGTCAAGATGGCGGCTGAGCAAAAGCGCTCATGGGAAATGATCGCATTGGTCAATGCGTTTGACGATAAGCACGATTTGCGAGGCCGGTTGGAGAACACAAGCGGTGATCTTGCTGCCATCTCCTTTAATACCATGATGACGAGGTTCGCAGAGCTGATTGAGTCTGTTCGCACGCTCTCGGGCCAGTTGCATACCAGTGCCTCAGATCTTACGGCGGCAGGTGATTCTACTAACCGCATTATGGAAGCCCAGCAGGCGCAGACGGATCAGGCCGCCGCTGCTACCAACGAAATGACCGCGACGATTCAGGATGTGGCTCGCAATGCACAGTCTGCAGCTGAATCGGCTACACGCTCAGCGGATGCGTCTGCCGAGGGCGCACGTCATATAAAAAGTGCCGTTACCATGACAGAAGCGACTAACACGGCGCTGATAGATTCGGCTCGCATGGTTACTGAACTGGTGGAGAAAGTGCAGTCCATTGGAGCATTCATTGCTTCAATCAACGATATTTCAGATCAAACCAACCTGCTTGCCCTGAATGCTGCCATTGAAGCGGCACGCGCCGGCGAGCATGGCCGAGGCTTTGCCGTAGTGGCAGATGAGGTGAGGACTCTTTCTCGCCGTACCCAGGACTTCACTACAGAAATCCGCGCCACGATGGATGGCTTGGCACAGGTCTCTGAAGCTACTCTGGCTGCCATAGAAATGGGCCAGACTCGCTCGAAGGAAACCCTGGGTGCAATGACGAAGACGGGCCAGGCGATTGCGGATATTGAAGCGGCGATTGCCGAAGTGAATGGCATGAACCTGCAAATAGCCTCAGCTACCGAGCAGCAAGCCGTGGCTTCCGGGCAGATAAACCAGAGTGTCCAACACGTTGCTGAGCAGAGCCAGGATGTTGTGCAGGAGGCGGTAAAGTCTCAGGCTATGGCGGCAGAAATCGGGCGCATGATCGCAGAAGTGGACACATTGATTGCCGATTACAAAACACGCTAAACCCGTGGCTCAGGTGCTTTTGTGGTTTAAGGCCACTTCCCGGGCCATGTCGAGCAGGCTTGAGCCGTCATCACCAATTATTTCGGCGCCGATTGCAGCGTGTGTCTGCATTACGGCCCACTCGTCAGCGTCCAGCTTTCCTGGTTTCTGAAGAATGGCATCGGGTATACCGATTTTGCCCACATCATGCATGGGGGCGGCGTTTAACAAGGTATCAGACCAGATTTCACCAAAATCTGCTTCCAGAGCAATGAGCCTGGAGAAGTGGCTCATGCGGATGACGTGCATCCCCGTCTCGTTGTATTTGTATTCGGCAGCCCGCCCCAGACACTGAACCACTGACAGTCGGGCTTTCACCCGTTCGTCCATTCGCACCGTGTTTTTTGCAAGTTTTCCAGGCGCGCGGCTTTCTCCTGAATACTGAACATTCATGGGATTGGCCTTGAACTATAATTATTCGATGCAATAGTTGTATATGACTTCACATTCCCTGACTTTTGCGCCAGCCTGCTTGTCTGATGTCGCAGTGTAGCTTGTAAAAGTGCTCGGATCATGACGAATAACGGAGGCACAAGTATGTCGAATAACAGCCTTGGAAAAGATAGCCTGAACACACTCAGTAGCTTGAGTGCAGGCGGTAAAACGTTTCACTACTACAGTCTGCCCAAAGCGGCAGAATCCCTCGGTGATATAAACCGACTCCCCTTTTCATTGAAAGTGCTCCTTGAAAACCTTCTGCGCAACGAGGATGGCGTAACCGTGGATCAAAGCCACGTTGATGCCATGGTGCAGTGGCTGAAAGACAAACGCTCAGACACCGAAATCCAGTTCCGCCCCGCACGCGTTTTGATGCAAGATTTTACCGGCGTGCCTGGCGTAGTGGATTTGGCCGCCATGCGTGAAGCTGTTAAAAAAGCCGGTGGAGATCCTGCCCTTATTAACCCTCTCTCGCCTGTGGACCTGGTAATCGACCACTCGGTGATGGTTGATGAATTCGGTACGGCGTCTGCCTTTGGGCGGAACGTAGCCATCGAGATGGAGCGTAACCAGGAGCGTTACGAGTTTCTGCGTTGGGGCCAGCAAGCCTTTGATAACTTCCGCGTGGTTCCGCCGGGAACCGGCATCTGTCACCAGGTAAACCTCGAGTATCTGGGTAAAACCGTGTGGCACAAAGAGCAGGGCGATAAAACCATCGCCTATCCCGATACGCTGGTGGGTACAGATTCCCATACCACCATGATTAACGGCCTGGGCATTCTTGGCTGGGGTGTTGGTGGTATTGAAGCAGAGGCGGCCATGCTCGGGCAGCCAGTATCCATGCTGATACCGGAAGTAGTGGGTTTCAAGATTTCCGGTAAATTACGCGAAGGCATTACCGCTACGGATCTGGTTCTTACCGTTACTGAAATGCTGCGCAAGAAGGGCGTGGTTGGCAAGTTCGTAGAATTTTATGGTGACGGCCTTAAAGACATGCCAGTGGCAGATCGCGCCACAATTGCCAACATGTCTCCGGAATATGGTGCCACCTGTGGCTTCTTCCCGGTGGATGAGCAAACACTCAAGTATATGCGTTTGACTGGTCGTGACGATCAGCAAATAGAACTGGTTGAGGCATACGCGAAAGCTCAGGGGTTGTGGCGTGAGCCTGGCCATGAGCCTGTGTATACGGCTACGCTGGAACTCGACATGGGTGATGTTGAAGCCAGTATGGCTGGACCTAAACGGCCCCAGGATCGAGTGGCGCTGAAAAACATGAAGGCGGCCTTCGAACTGCTGATGGAAACTGCCGAAGGTAGCCCGGATGCGACCATTGCCCCGGACAAGCGTGAAAGCCAACTGAAGTCAGAAGGCGGCCAAACCGCTGTGGGCGTTGATGACAGTTATCATCATCCTTGCAGCAGGGAGTTGACCCTGGATGGCAGGGATACCCGCCTGGATCCGGGCGCGGTTGTGATTGCTGCCATCACCTCCTGTACCAACACGTCTAATCCCAGCGTGATGATGGCGGCAGGTTTGGTTGCCCGTAAAGCCGTAGCCAAGGGCTTGACAACCAAGCCCTGGGTAAAAACCTCGTTGGCACCCGGTTCTAAAGTGGTCACCGAGTACCTTGAGGCGGGCGGCTTCCAGGACGATTTGAACAAGCTGGGCTTTGATCTGGTGGGCTACGGCTGTACCACCTGTATCGGTAACTCCGGCCCGCTGCCAGATGCGGTCGAAAAAGCCATCACTGATGGTGATATAACCGTGGCATCTGTGCTGTCTGGTAACCGTAACTTTGAAGGCCGTATACACCCGCTGGTGAAAACCAACTGGTTGGCGTCACCGCCGCTTGTTGTTGCCTATGCATTGGCCGGGAACGTAAGGCTTAACCTTGCGGAAGATCCGCTGGGCAACGATCAGGACGGCAATCCGGTGTACCTGAAAGACCTGTGGCCTAGCCAGCAGGAAGTGGCTGAGGCTGTGGAAAAGGTCAAAACTGACATGTTCCGCACTGAATACGCCGCGGTATTTGATGGCGATGCCACCTGGCAGGCCATCGAAGTGCCCGCAACCAAAGTATATAAGTGGTCAGAAGACTCCACTTACATCCAGCACCCACCCTTCTTTGAGGGTATGGGCCCTGAGCCGGATCCGGTTGAGGATATTGTGGACGCGAATATTCTGGCCTTGCTGGGAGACTCCGTGACGACTGACCACATTTCCCCTGCCGGTTCCTTCAGTGCTGACAGCCCTGCTGGCAAGTACTTGCTGGCGCACGGAGTTGAACCCCAAAACTTCAACTCCTATGGCTCTCGCCGGGGTAACCATGAGGTGATGATGCGCGGTACTTTTGCCAACGTGCGTATCCGTAATGAGATGCTGGATGGCGTTGAGGGTGGCTTCACCAAGTTTGTGCCCACTGGGGAGCAAATGGCAGTGTATGACGCGGCAATGAAGTACCAGGAACAGGGCACACCACTAGTGGTGATTGCCGGTAAGGAATACGGCACAGGCTCAAGTCGTGACTGGGCAGCCAAAGGCACTCGTTTGCTGGGGGTCCGTGCGGTGGTGGCTGAGTCCTATGAGAGGATACACCGCTCCAACCTGATCGGCATGGGCGTTATGCCTCTGCAGTTCCCGGAAGGTGCGGATCGTAAGAGTCTCAAGCTGACCGGGGAAGAAACCATCAGCATCAGTGGTTTGTCTGGTGATATCACACCGGGCCAAACCCTGACCATGACGGTCACCTACAAAGACGGTTCTACCGCGACCTGCGATCTGAAGTCGCGGATTGATACCGCCAACGAGGCTGTGTACTTCCACCACGGCGGCATCCTGCACTATGTGGTGCGTGAGATGCTCAAGTCTGCCTGAACCAACTGATTTTCTGGTTCACGCCAATAACCGGCAGCCCGAAAGGGCTGCCGGTTTTTTTATGGCTTTCCATTTACTGACACAGGCAGGCGTATCCAGAAGGTTGCACCCTGGCCGGGCAAAGACTCAAAGCCGACTTCGCCGCCCATTATGGTGATCAATTCGCGGGTTATAGCGAGCCCAAGACCGGTGCCACCCTGGCTTCGGGTATCGGAGCTGTCGGCTTGGGCAAAGCGCTGAAAAATCGAACTTCGGAAGGCTTCCGGAACACCCTCTCCGCTGTCTTTTACGGAAATAGTGACCGTTGGAGACCCTTCCAGTATCTGTTGTTGCGCCGACACGTCGACGCGGCCCTTATCGGGAGAGAATTTTATGGCATTGGATATCAGGTTGTTCAGACCCTGCAGCAGGCGCTGACCGTCTACAAATATCTCGGTCTTGGGGGTGTCTGGGGCAAGGTGGACCGTTATTGCCCGCTGGATGCCATAAGCCTGATTTTCGCTCACGGCCTGTTCAAGCAAAGGCAAGAGAGGCTGGCGATGCATACTGATGTTGAGCTTTCCTGTGACCAGCTTTTCGATATCCAGAAGGTCGTCGATCAGTCTGGCCAGTTGTTTGGCATTGCGTTGGGCAATGTCCATCATATCCTGTGCTTTCTGAGGAAGCATACCGGTAGCACCCCCGGCCAGAAGCCCTATAGCCCCTGTAATTGAGGTGAGCGGCGTGCGCAGCTCATGGCTTACGGTCGATACAAACTGGTTTTTCATGCGTTCTATTTTTTTACGCTCTGAAATATCTTCCAGAAGAACCCATAGCAGTTTTCGGCCGGCGGAATCGAGTATCAGCATGGCATGAACGATGGCCGGATAGCTGTTGCCGTAACGGTCTACCACTTCTTGTTCGAGAGGTCCGAAATAGCCTCTCTGTTGCAGTTGCTCCAGAACCTCGGCTTGTTTCGATAAATGGTCAGGTGCAAGCAGTTGGCGGTAGCCGAGATTCAGGAATTCCTCCTTGCTGTAGCCAGTCGATTTGAGCATCGAGGCATTTACGTTAATGATTTCACCAGTGTGGTAGTCCGCTAAAATGATGCCGCTGGGCGCCAGCTCGAACAGTCGCCTAAGCTGCTGTTCGCTTTCCTCGAGCCCCAGAAGAGCCCGCTTTTTTTCGTCAATGTCTTCCAGGTAGCCGTGCCAGATGATACTTCCGTCAGAGAGCTTTTGAGGTGTGGAATGCCCTTCAATCCAACGTATTCTGCCCTCTGGCTGGCGAATCCGGAACTGGATAGACCATGTGCTCAAGTGCTGCGATGATTCCTTGATACTGTCCACTACAGCAGTGTAGTCCTCGGGTTCGACCATCTCGAAAAGTGCTGCTGCATTATCCCGGGCCTGAGCCGGGGTGACACCAAAGGTGCGCTCAATGCCCTTGCTACTGAAAGGGAATGACATGCGCCCATCCGGGAAGAGCCGGAACTGATAGAGGCCGCCGGGTACCAGATCTGCAAGCTGTTTGAGCATGATCAGAGACTCATTCTGCTTTTGCAGTTCCTGCTCCCGATAGTGAATAGCCAACTCCCGGGCGCTGATTTGCTCTTCTATACAGTCTGCTATATCGCGCAGGCACTGGAGATCTTCTTTGCTCAGTTTACGGGGTATGCGATCAATAACGCACAGGGTACCCAGAGCATAACCATCGGCACTGTGCAGCGGTGTGCCGGCATAGAAGCGGATGTTCGGGGCGCCGGTTACCAAAGGATTATCGCGGAAGCGTTCGTCCGTACTGGCATCTTCTACCAGCAGGGGCTGACCGATCAGAATGGCGTGGCCGCAAAATGAAATACTTCGCGGGGTTTCGCTAACATCCAGCCCAACACAGGATTTAAACCATTGTCTGTCGCGATCAATCAGGGAGATCAGGGCAATAGGAACATCCAGAAGCCTTGCGGCCATGCGGGTGAGCCGGTCAAATCGGGCTTCCGGAGGGGTATCTAGAATCCGTAGTTGATCCAGCGCAGCTTGCCGATCGCTTTCGTTGGCAGGCACTTCGGGCTCTTTCATGATGTTGTGCCCTCTGGTGAGACGTTGCTGTCCAAGGGTAGTTCAACCCAAAAGTGTGCGCCATTATCGTTGTAAAAGCCGACAGTGCCGTTCAGAAGGCCGGCAATCTGGCGGTTGATGGCCAGACCCAGACCAGTACCATTTGTTGCACGGGTAGTGCCCACTTCTGCCTGGGAGAAGCGATTGAAAATCTGGTTTTTAAACGCCGTCGGAACGCCTTTGCCCTGATCGCTTACCGTAATCCGCAACTTGCGTTGGTCAGTTTGTTCTGCGTGGAGCGTCACCAGGCCACCTTTTGGTGAGAACTTGATGGCATTGCTGACGAAATTGTCCAGGATTTGCCGCAACCTGTGGCCGTCGGTGTGCAGTGGTACCTCGGGAATGTCCGGGGCGTCGAGCCTGACTCCGAACTCCCGGGCCATGGTTTCGTTTCCGCAGACAGTTTCTTTCAGCAATTTGGGCAGGTTCTCGGACTGAAAACTCACCCGCATCTTGCCACTGGATAGCTTATTAAAATCGAGCATGTCGCCGATGAGCAATTGCAGGCGTTCGCCGTTGCGCAAGGCCAGCGTTACCATCTCTTTGGCGCGCTCAGGTAATTCGCCCGTGGTGCCGGATTGAAGCAGGCGCAAGGCACCATTCATGGAGGTCAGAGGTGTTCTCAGTTCGTGGCTGACATTGGATACAAAGTTGTCTTTGAGCCGGTTGTTGGCATCACGCCCATCCATCAGTTGGTTAAACGCCTGTGCCAGGTCCCTCACCTCTGGAGCACCTTGTTCATCGAGGCGGCGGGAAGATTCAGGTTTCTGGATCATCGACCGGATACGGCGGGTCATCCGGGTAAGAGACGCAGTTGTTGACCGAAGTGCCATGTAGGTCATCAGTAGAATACCGAGGGTGACTGCGATACTGATCAGAAAGAATCGGCTGAATGCCTGCTTTGCGGGAGCGGTAGCCAGGGATTTGGGAACAGCACGGATAAACAGCCAGCCAAGGCGGTGCAAATGGCTTGTTGCATAGATGAGTGTTTCGCCTGTTTGGGTCTCAGCTTCACCAAAACGAATGCCGGACAGAGCGGCATCAATCAACAGGTCTTGTCCTGGGTCGGGCAGATCTGCGATCGCTTCCCCATTGGGGCCGCCCTCGATAAACAGGAAGTTACCTGAGTCGACCACCAAAAATATGGCATCTTCACTTGCATCATTGCGCACGCGTTCGGGGATCAGAATTGATTGACTCATTACCAGGGTGCCGCACAGGAACCCCAGCAGCTCTCCGCTGCTACTTTTTATAGGTGCGATAAATACCATAAGGGGTATGCCTGTTGCTCTGCCTATCAGAGGGCGACTGATAACCGGGCGCTGGGTTGCAATGGCCTTTGCCCAGTGGGGGCGGTCAGCGTAGTGGGTACCCAATCTGCCGGGCACGTATTTGTTCTCGGCAATCAGTACCGCTTCCGGGGTCATAACAGTCAGGCTGTGGGGGAAGAGATCTTCGAGGCTGTGCTGACCTTTCAGGAAATTCACAATCTGCTCCGGGGGTAACAGTTTTCCACTACTGCCCAGCAGGTCTGCGGATTGAGACAATACTCTGGTCCGGAATTCAAGATCCTGGCTTACCAGGCTGGATATGTGGGCTGTTTCCTGCTCCTGTTGCGCAGTCAGGTTATTTGAGAAATCTTCGAGCAAAGCGCTGTATGCGGCGTAAATAACAGAGCCAACGGTAGCCAGGCAACCAAACAGAACGATTATGGCCAGGCGGGTGCCCAGAGATAAATGATTCAAAGCGAACTCCTGTCTGGCAATTTGCATTAAAACTTGCTTTGATTGAACCGTAATTCAAAACGAATTCACAGCGTTTGCACGCGATAATTAACAAGAGCCCTTATGCCTGAAAGCCCTTCGTCAGAGGTGCGGAAAAAACTGGAGACTCTTCGTAATCGTTTTCAGGATAAAACGATAGGTGAAATCGAAGGTTTGGTCGCCAGTATCTTCAGCGCCTCCCAGCATCAGGAAACCATTGATGAGCTGGTTGCTGCCTATCAATTGTTGCACAGGCTTGCGGGATCTGCTGGCACTTTGGGTTTTACACAGCTGGGTGAGCAGGCAAGGACACTTGAGCTGGCTATCAAGCCTTTGGCTGATCAGGTTACCGAAGGGATTGAGAAGCATCATATCCAACTGCAGTTAAAGGAATTGCTGGCAGGTGGCTTTGACAAGGATCTGATTGGTCTTCGCAGTTTTCTGGGAGTGGCTGACCCGGTTTCAACCGGGTGGCACAAGCCGACGCCCGTGGAGTCTGACAATCAGTTTGTTTTGTTGATTCTGGACCCGGATCAACAGCATGGTCATCTGGTATCCCAGGGTTTGGCGCTCTACGGCTACGAGGTTCGCAGCCTTAGCAGCGCAGAACAATGGACCGACAGCATGGATGATGTCGATCTGGTTATGATTCGTGACACTTTGTTGCAGGACGAGGGGGCCAGCTGGCTGCCCAGGCTGCACAAACTCCCGGTGATTTGCTTCAGTGAGGCCCATGACTTTGCCCCCCGCTACAGGCTGGCGCGTTTGAATGTCGACGCCTGTATTGACGGTGCTCTGGATATACCTGCGCTTGCAGACCAGGTAGAGCAGCTTCTGGCAGAAGGTGTGGCAACGCTCAGTGGCAAGGTAATGATTGTTGACGACGATAGAGAACTACTTGAACACTATCGCGTTGTACTGACCAGTGGCGGCACGCAAGTACGAGCGTTTGATGACCCCTCCCGCCTGCTGTCGGAATTGGCGGAATTCCGCCCGGATATACTGCTCATGGATGTGCAAATGGGGCAATACGATGGCCCCATTCTGGCCCGGATGCTTCGGTTTCAGGCTGAGTGGCTGAGCCTCCCGATTATTTTCTTTTCGTCTGAGGCAAACCGGGATTTGCAGCTGGATGTTCTGGCTCGCGGTGGTGATGATTTTGTTACCAAACCTGTGTCCGATGAGTTTCTTCTACGCACAGCGAGAATTCGCTGCTTTCGCGCCCGGCAGCTCGACAAGCTGGTTTCGCTCGACAGCCTTACGGGTCTGTTGAAGCATGCTCTGGCGAAAACAGAACTTAATCGGGAGCATGCCCGTTGTACACGCAGTGGGCATAGCTCGGTTGTCGCCATGCTGGATCTGGATCACTTCAAGCAGGTCAACGACTCATATGGGCATGGTGTCGGCGATATGGTGATCAAGGCGTTATCAAACCTGTTGCGCCACCGGTTGCGCAACACGGATATTATTGGCCGTTATGGTGGAGAAGAGTTCGTTGTCGTGTTACCCGAGTGTTCGCTGGAGAAAGCTGTTGAGGTGCTTGAAGCGCTGAACCAGGACTTCGCCCGGCTGGTGTTCAATGGTGGCAGCGAGGAGTTTGCAGTGACCTTCAGTGCCGGAGTTGCTGCATTGAACGACTATGAGACGGGGGAGGAGGCTATAGACGCCGCCGACCGGGCCCTCTACCAGCGTAAGCGCGCAGGGCGCAATGGCGTTACTGTCGCGACTGCAGAGCATTCTTGAGACCAATTTTTATTTTTAATTGCAAACTGAGAACGTCGCGATGTATGTGTTGATTCTCGAAGATGATGAGCTGGTTGGCGACCTTCTTGAAACTGTTGTCGCCGGGGCATACCCGGGTGCCGTTATCCGGCTTTTCACACAGGTGCAGTCGGCAATCAGCAACTGGCAGAAAAAGCCGGCGGATCTGGTTATTGCTGACTGGAATCTCCCGGATGGCTCAGGGCTTGAATTGATTCGCGCAGTGCGGCAAACCAGCCGGGATGTTCCAGTGCTGATGATCAGCGGTCGTGCAGATCGTGACTCTATTCTGGCGGCCGCCCATCTGGGCATTAGCGGCTACGTGAGCAAACCGTTTCAGGTGGATATGTTGCACAAGAGGCTGTTAGAGCTGCTGCCCGCACCTATCGGTCTGGATGGCACCTTCAGCACACTGGAAGAAAAAATGGAGGCAGCCTGCAACTCTGCAATCCAGTTGCCGGGCGAGATAGACACTGCCGCCTTGCTGGAACTTGTTGAAAAACGTGATGAACTGGATGCCGTTACCCTTGCCGAACATTGGAAGACCGATCCCGCTCTGAGTGCAAAGATGTTGGATGTGGCGAACAGCGCTTCTTTTCGCCGTTCCGGCACATCTGTAAAAACCCTCAGAGAGGCGATCAGTACGATTGGTATTGCCATGGCATTGAATCAGGCAATGGCATTATCTCTTGATATTGCAGGTAAGCTTTCTTGTAAGCGTTTGGCTGAAAGGGCGCAGCAGGAACAGGAGCAGGCCTTGAGGGTTGCGGAGGTAGCCAGTGGACTGGCCCGGAGAATAGGCGATGCGCCGGCACCTTATTACACCGCCGGCCTGCTGAGTCGAGCAGGGGAGTTGGCGGCTTTGAAGATTCTGCAAAACCAGTGCGACGAGAGCGGTGAGCAACCAGAGGCTGAGCAAATTGACTCTGCCATTGCATATTGGGCAGAGAAGCTGGGCAATCGAATCAAAGTCCAGTGGCGGTTGCCACTCGACCTCAGGGAGTTGATTGGCGCTGTCTATTTCGTTAGCAGGGGCAATGTCAGCCAGTCGAAGTTGGTGATGCGAGCAGCGGCTCTGCTGGCGGCCGGCCAGGCAGACGATCCCGAGTGCATTACTTTGTTGAGACGGCTGGGGATTGAGCACAAGGAGGATCGCCGCGATGCCACCTGAAAATCTGAAACGAATTCTGATGGTAGAGGATGAGCCGGATATCCGAACCGTTGCGGAGCTTGCTCTGGAGGCAATTGGCGGGTTTGAGCTCACGGCGTGCGAATCCGGGCAGCAGGCGCTGGAACAGATCGAGGAGTGCCGGCCCCAGTTAATTGTTCTTGATGTAATGATGCCGGGGATGGATGGCCCGGCAACCTTGAAAGCCATCCGTAGTCTTCCGGATTACGCCAGAACGCCGGCGGTTTTCATGACTGCCAAGGTTCAGAGTGACGAGGTGCAAAGCTACCTGGAATTGGGTGCTGCCGGAGTCATTCCCAAACCATTCGACCCACTTACGCTGGCGGACCAGATAAGGGATATCTGGAACGAGGCCTGTGCAATCGGTTAAGCTCTTGCCGGTTAAGTTCTTGCTGGTTAATACAGTCGCTACTGCAAAAGGTTGTTATGTCGTCTTCCCAAAATAACGATGAAACCAAAGCCAAGCTCAATCTGGAAACCTCCCGCATACGTTGGCACGAGTTGCAAACCTACTACGCCCGAGGGCAGATTGTGCGTGTCGGCCAAGCGTTGGACCTGTTGGATGTTGCCTGTGAACTCACCGCAGATAACCGCGCCTTGTTCGAGCAATGGCTGGCAAATGGCGACGTGGGGGATGTATCTCCTGATCTGGCTCGTACCTGGTACGACCGCAATACAGAGCTCTGGGCTGTGGTTGTGGCGCCCTGGGTGCTGGTTCAGGACCGCTCTGAGCCTTCTGACGCTTCGGTGCATTGATGCTCACCGGTGCCCTGCTGATTCTTGCTCCGTTGTTTTTTGGTTTTGCCCTGTCCCTTGAAAACCGGCGCCTGATGACCGTTATTCATTACACGGTGGAAGCTCTGGTGTATTTCATTCTGGCTCTGCTGGGGTTGGGGTTGGGCCAGATGGAAGGCCTGACGAGCCAGCTAGGCACAATGGCCAGCCAGATGGCAATTTTGGTGGTTGTTTTGTTTGCAGCTAATATGGCCGGGTTGTGGCTGTTCCACCGCTGGCGGCCTATGGTGCCAGAGCATCGAGAGAAGCCAGCTGGTAGTACGGGTTACGTGAGGCTGTTTATGGCCGCACTCAAGCCATTGATGGCTGTTCTGGCTGGGTTATTGGCGGGTTATTTCCTTTTGCCACCGCTGCCGCAAGCAGAGCAGCTGGCTACCTGGTCATTGATGCTCCTGTTGTTTTTGATTGGCCTTCAGCTGCGTAATGCAGGGCTCTCACTGCGAAAGCTCCTGATGAACACACAGGGATTGGGGATTGCCTTGATGCTTGTGGTTAGCTCTCTGCTGGCAGGTGTCTTGCTGATACCCGTATTGGGGCTGCCATGGCACGATGTGCTTGCTCTGGCCTCGGGGTTTGGCTGGTATTCTCTCTCTGGCATTGTGATTGGTGATGCCCTGGGTCCCGCTTGGGGCGGTGTGGCATTTATGAACGATGTGCTGCGGGAAATTATCGCCTTGGCGATCATACCTTTGGTGATTGGCAGCCGGCCGGCTATGGCCATTGGCTACGGCGGGGCCACGTCCATGGATTTCACCTTGCCTGTTATCCGCAGTAATGGTGGGTTGAGTTGTGTACCCGTTGCTATTGCGTCGGGCTTTTTGCTGTCGTTTCTGTCGCCGGTTCTTATGGGTGTTTTTCTGTCTTTTGGTTAGCCGAAGGAAATGGCTATCGCTCAGCTGAGGAAGGGGCGTACGTCGATTTTGTATTGCTCAGGGTCAACGGCGCGTAGTATCCGATCCTGGTTACCGGCTTTCGACAGATCAATAGTTGTAACCGTAATCGGCATCCGGAACTTGGTGTGGTACATCACCCTAACCACGGGTAGGCGCTGATCTTCTTCATTAATCTCGACCACCACGCCAAGCCGTCCGCTATCCAGCAGCACAAGTGAGCCTACCGGGTACAAGCCCAGGCAGCGTATGAATTGTCTTACCAGAGCGGGGTCAAGATGGTCGCCGCTCCACTCCAGCAGCTTCTTCAGGCCCTGCGAGGGTGTCATGCCTTTGTGGTACACCCGGTCGGCGGTAATGGCGTCATACACGTCCGCAATGGCAACCATGCGTCCATACACCGAGATCTCGTCACCCTTCAGGCCCTCCGGATATCCGGAACCGTCCATGCGCTCATGGTGCTGTGCTGCTGTTATCACGGTGAGCTCACCAATACCCTCCGTTGCAGCCAGTATGTCACGGGAATGTCGGGCATGAAGTTTCATGACTTCATACTCTTGCGGTGAAAGCCGGCCGGGTTTGTGCAGAACCTCATCGGGGGTGAGAATTTTGCCCAGGTCGTGGAGCAGGGCGCCCATAACTATCTGGTGCATCACATCAGCTGAGAGTTTTCGGTATTGTCCGAATACGGTCATGAGCACGCTCAGATTTACCGAGTGCTCAAGTAAGTAGTTGTCCTTTTCGCGAATACGTCCCAGACAACTCAGTGCGTTGGCATTCCGTGTCACTGAGCTTTGCAGTTCGTCTGCAAGCTTGTGGATAGGTGCCACATCAACAGGCGTGCCCAGCTTTGCGCTATGCATGAAACTGTTCACCAGATCTTGAGCTTCCGTATGAATGCCCAGAGCATTTACCATTTCTTCAGAAAGAGGCACGCGAGGTTTAATGCCGGGTTTTAATTCACCTGCATTTTGCAGTTCTGCTTCATTGCGCGAGTCTACTTCTGCCGCAGTTTCCGAGTCCTGGCTATCTTTACCCTTTTCCACGTCGATATAGACAAACTGTACGCCCATCTTGCGGATTTTTTCGATAGTTTCATCGCGCTTGATAACACCCCGCCGGCGCTGGGAGTTATGAGGAATCCAATCGTTGTTGAGGTCAGTAATGTACATACCGACCTTCAACGCGGAGACGGGGATACGCTTGATCATGGGGCAGAGAAGAACGTTTTCAGACTGTTTTGGTAAGTCTGGACAACGACTTCTTCCAGAGGCAGTTCTTTCACTTCGGCAATTCGTTCAGCGATGAAAGGAAGGTAGAAAGGCGCATTCTCGCGGCCGCGATAGGGCACTGGTGTGAGAAATGGCGCGTCGGTTTCCAGAAGTATCTGGCTGATGGGAGTCATACGAACAATATCCCGCACGTTCTCTGCCTTGTTGAAGGTGGTGATACCATTAAAGCCCAGGTTCCAGCCCTGATCCAGTGCGTACTGTGCAAGACCCGGGCCGGAGGTGAAGCTGTGAATCACACCGCGTCGCTTGAGAGCTTGTTCGAACTCTTTGAGTATAGCGATTGTATCCTCATCTGCATCCCGGCTATGGATAACCACCGGACGGTCACTGTCGCAGGCAATCTGGAGTTGTCGCCGGAACACGTCCCGCTGAACAGCGCGATCTGCGTTGTCATAGAAGTAGTCCAGCCCAATCTCGCCAACCGCAACGATCTTGTCGTCCTGGGCGTGGGTGCGGATTTCTTTCTCTACGGCATCGTTGTAGCTTTCCGCCTCATGGGGGTGGATGCCTTGAGTGCCATAAAGCCACGGAGCCCGGGTACTGAGCTCGCGTACAGTTGCCAGGTTGCCCGGTGCCACAGCAATGGTAATCACCTTCTCGATGTTCACCCGCCGGGTTTCTTCCAGAATTTCCTCCAGGGGACGATCCTTGAGGTAATCCAGATGACAGTGGGTTTCAATAATCGGATGGTCGAATACGGGAATCTCGCGACGTTTCTTACTCATGGGCTGATGCTAGGCTCCAATACAGGCAGTCGGTTCAACTGCTATTCTGGTGTTCGAAGCTCTCAAGTTTATCAGTTGCCCATACATAGGCCTACATTGTCTCGTAGGGGCTTTCCTTGATGGTTGTTGTTGCTCGGGATTGATTCAGGTGGAGGTGTAGATGCACGTTGTTGTTATTGGTGGTGGCGTTGTGGGTGTAACCACAGCCTGGGAACTGAGCCGTCGTGGGCATCAGGTGACGGTGCTTGAACGCCATAGCGCGGCTGGGGATGAAACCAGTAAGGGCAATGCGGCCCAGCGCTCTTATGGTGTTGTGTATCCTTGGGCAGACCCGAGCATGGTTTTCAAGGCATTGCCCTGGCTTGTGCAGCAGGATCGCCCTCTCAAGCTCCGAATGCCGCCTTCTCTTGCGGCCATACAGTTTATGTTTTCAACGCTGCGCTATGCGTGGTCGCCTGGCCTTTTTGGTTTTAACAAGCGCGCTATGTTGCGCCTCGGAAGTCACTCCCGCGAGCGGTTTCTGAAGTTGGAAAACGAGCTGAACCTGAAGTTTGATGGCGCTCACAAGGGTTTGCTGCACCTGGCCAGTACCCCGGAAGAGCTGGAAGTACATCGTGGCACACATCGAATACTGAAAGAAATGGGCGTAGCGTCCCGACTGCTGACGCCGGAGCAGGTCTACGAGGCAGAGCCCGGAATGGCGAGAACCGGGCCACTGTATGGCGCGCTCAGTTACGATACGGATGGCACCGGCGATTGCCACCTGTTCACCAGGGCGCTTGCCAAAGCCTGTGAAGATAAAGGTGTTAAATTTCGTTACAACGTTCAGGTGGAGCAGCTAACTGCCAGCAGCCAAAATGTTGAAATGGTGGTTCTGCGTAACGAGCGTGGGCAGACAGAGGCTTTGGCCGCCGATGCCTTTGTGGTCAGCGCGGGCTGTTGGTCCCCGGAGTTGGTTCGGCCTCTGGGCCTGAAGCTGCCTATATACCCAATCAAGGGTTACAGCATTACGGTGCCCTTGAAAGACCCGGGCAAAGCGCCTGCTACCACCATTCATGATGACAACTACAAAGTTGTGTCTACGCGCTTGGGGGATCGATTGCGTGCAACCGGCTTTGTTGAACTGGCTGACTTCAATCGGGATATCCCGGAAGCGCGAATTGCGACCATTCGAAAATCGGTTGAATCCCGTTATCCGGGCTGTGCAGATCTGGATCTGGCAGAAACCTGGACAGGGTTTCGACCTATGACTCCCGATGGCCCTGCTATTATCGGTCGCGGTCCGCGCCGTAATCTTTACCTGAACACCGGGCACGGTACCTTTGGGTGGACGTTGGCGGCGGCCAGTGCGGATGTGATTGCACAGGTAATTGACGGCGAAGAACCAGCTGTTTGCCTGGATGCATTCCGCCCGGGACGCTATCAGGAGTGACTGCTCGCGCGTCCACCGAGAGCTTCTTTTCTCGGTGGCAAACCCTCAATGATTGGTTGATAAAACATCGTTCCATCTGGCAGCCAGCTCCGTTTACGGAGCTGCGACCAGCCTGGGTTGAAAGCCATCCCGGGCTCGCGCAGATGATTGCAGGGCTCACCGGTGACGAATGCGCTGAGCTGGACGATGAGCCTCAAAAGCTGGCAGACATCGCTTCCCGATATGTGCCTGATCTGGCTCTGTATGCCCCTCTGACGGATTATCCAGACTTGGCACCGGAGTATTCAGATGTTTTGGCAGCAACGCTGCCGGAAGTCAGGGCAACCGATATGCCCGGGCGTAAGCGCGAGCAGGCGGGTGCATTTGCTGCCGCGCTGAAGCCTCTGCAGCAACCGATTCTGGATTGGTGCTGTGGCAAGGGGCACCTGGCTCGAACCCTGGCTGCGCAGAGCCAAAACGACGTGGCAGGCTATGAATGGAATCCGGAACTGGTCGCCGAGGGTAATCGGCTTGCCGCGCGTTTCGCGGATGCAGTTCAAATAGACTGCCAGGATGTGATGGCGAAGGATTTACCCGTTCCCGAGAACGTTCACGGGGTCGCACTCCATGCCTGTGGAGACTTGCACCGGCAATTGCTGAAGCGGGGCGTTGTTGCTGAGCTACCACGACTAAGTGTGTCACCGTGTTGCTATCACAAAACCGTTGAGGGCATTTATACGGTTCTTTCAGAAAGTGCGGCTACCCATGAGCCGAAGCTTGTACTGGACCGCAGCGACCTGCGCCTGGCAGTAAGGGAAACGGTAACAGCTCCGGCCGGAGTCAGACAGCAAACAAAAACGTTAAGTCAGTGGCGCCTGGGCTTTGACGGTCTTCAGAGAGACCTGCGGGGCGTGGATCAATACCTTCCCGTGCCTTCGTATCCACCAGGTCTCATTCAAAAAGGCTTCCCTGAGTTTTGCCATTGGGTCGCCAGTAAAAAGCAGCTTTGTTTACCGGCAAACATGGATTTCGAGTTCTGGCTTGCCTATGGCGTGCACCGCCACCGGGAAGTTCGCCGCTATGAGCTTATCCGACATCTTTTTCGCCGGCCTTTGGAATTATGGTTGGTGCTGGATTACGCGGTTTATCTGGAGGAGCAGGACTACTGTGTGCGGCTCGGTCGTTTTTGTGATCGATCGCTGACACCGAGAAATTTGTTGCTGGATGCGGTCAAAAAGAAAGGCGCCCGAGGGCGCCTTTGCTGACTTTATTTGCCTGTGTTCAGACTATTGCCGAATTATCGACGAACCTGAATACGCGCTTCAACCCGACGGTTTTCAGCACGGCCAGCGGCGGTGGCGTTAGTGGCAACGGGCTCTTCAATGCCATAGCCTTTGGCGCTCACGCGGGCGGGATCTACTCCCAGAGGACCAGTCAGGCGGCCTGCAACGGCTTCAGCACGACGCTGTGACAGGAACAGGTTGTAGCTTGCCTTACCGGTGTTATCGGAGTGGCCAGCAATTTCCACGATGGTCTCGGGGTTCTCATTCATGAAGTCTGCAACACGGCGAATTTCCGCATCGTAGCTATTACCGATTACAGAGCTGTTGGTCGGGAACTGAACCTCAATGGTAAAGGTCTCGATGGTTTCGGTTACGCCTTCACAACCGGTTGCGTCTACTGTGGCGCCGGCAGGAGTGTTCGGGCAGAGGTCCTGGCTATCAACTACACCGTCGTTATCGCTATCCAGTTCACAACCGCGGCTGTCTACCATGGCACCTGCTGGGGTGTTGGGGCAGGCATCACGAGCGTCGGGTACACCGTCGCCATCGGCATCTGGCTCACAGCCAGTGCTGTCAACGGTTGCGCCAGCTGGAGTGCCTGGGCACTGATCGCGGGAATCGGGTACGCCATCACCGTCTGAGTCAGCTGGAAGCTGAGGTGCTGGAGCAGGTGCGCTTCCAACAGTACGGCTGAATGCAAAGCTGATGCCGAGGGAAACCTGGGTATCGAAGGTGCTTTCGTCGATGCCGTGGAATTCACGCAGGTCACCACGCAGAGATACCGCGTCTGTTACGTTATAGCGGAAGCCTGCACCCACGTTTACACGGGTTTCATCGTGATCTGTGCCGGCTGTGCGGTAGCTGATTGTATCGCCAACGCCAAAGTCAGCATGCCCTGCACCCAGAGATACGTACGGGTTCCATGCTTTGTCTGGGGTTGCGAAGTAGTAGATACCGTCTATGCGGAGCTCTTCGAAATCTGATGAGCCGGGAACATATTTACGGTCTGCATCTGCGCGCGAATAGATAGCTTCGACTGCCCAGTGTGGCTTGAACCGGTATTCCAGGCCAACACCAAACGTGCCGGTCTCGCTCAGATCGCGGGCATCGTCAAAAAGCTGGAAGGCGGCGAACGGGTTAACGTAAACCGTTTCCTTACGCTCAGCCAGTGCTGGGGCAGCAAGAGTTGTTGCGATGGCAGCCATCGCTATCGGGCGCATGATCTTCATGCAGGACCTCCTGTTCGGTTTATTTTAAAACGCTTTTGAGTCATTTAGGTGATCATAGAGCGTACATATAGCCAATTTAAGCTAAAGAGGTACAAAAAACAAAGAATTGATGATTAATGTTACATTAGGAAATGTACGTGCCGAGCGACTCACTTCAGGTTATGAACAGCATTTTACAGGGCAGGGACGCTGAAATAGAGGTGTGCACTTTTTTTACTGAAATGCATTTTCTCGCCGCCGCTAAAATGCACTTCGAAGGAGCTCTCATCTTCACCAACCACGGAGCCTGCGCCGAAAATGGAGTGAGTGAGGCGCGCATGATGCCATAGGGGGGCGTTGGTGCTGGTAGAGGCGTGAGCCTCGCCCTCGAGAGTTACACCTTCTTGTGAAGCGTAGCGCGAACTGACGGGTGTTAATGGAGCTTGCAGCTCCAGCTTGTTCTCAGAGCCTGGCGCTTTCTCATCGAGCCAACGCCCGAACTCACTGGCCAGATTAAAACAGAACTCCTCAACAAACCGGCTGGGGCCTTGATCACCATCCAGGTGAGGCTGAGCGCTCGCTGGGCGGGTGATCAAATGCAGAGCGTTTTGAGTTCGGGTCATGGCTACATAGAGCAACCTGCGCTCACTTTCTAAAGTTGCCCGGGCATCGTCCTGTGAGCGCGGGCTGTGGGGTAGATACTTCTCTTGCAGCCCTGGAATGATCACCCTTGGCCATTCCAGCCCTTTGGTGCGGTGGATGGTGGAGAGCAAAACCCCCGCGTTAGCCTGTGCTTCGCTGGCTTGTTGGCGCAGAGCCTTCAGGTGTGCAAGCGTGCCTTTGGCATCCTCGTTCAAGCCTTTCAAATACTCCCGAAAGCCGTGAATGGTATCAATGCGTTCCTCTGCGCTTTCGTGGGTCAGGGCCAGGCTGCGAACACCCTCATACAACTCAGTGTGCTCTGCATAAACCGTGATTAGCCCTGCAGCAGGGCCGGAATAGCCGTGCAGTTGGTTTAGAGCCTCGCCCAGTTTGCGTAGCTTGCGTGCCGCCATAGGAGCCAGTGCGCCGAAATCCAGTGCCAGTAGGCGCTCGTGCCAAGCATTGGAAAAACCGGCCAGAAAGCGCGCTAATTGTTCCAGCTCGGGTTCCTTGAGGCCAACATGGGGGAGGCGAAGAAGCTGGCGCGCTAGTTCCAAGCGGTCTTCTTCCGGTAATTTTTCAAGCGTACCGGAAACCACCTTTAACAGTGCCGTGATGGCCTGAACCTCACGGCTGAACAGCGCGCCTTTGCCCGCATCGATGCGATAAGGAATTTGCCGCGCCAGCAATTTGAGTTCAATGGGCACACTCTGGCTCCAGACCCGGAACAGGATGGCAGTATCGGCCAGAGTGCTTTCGGCTTCTTCGCCGAGGATCTGTAACACGGCCTCTGCATCATTCTCCACCCGGTGCAGTGCAATCTCGGTAGCCGGAGTGGAAGGGTGGGAGTGGCACAATACATCCTTGCGCCCGGTGTTGTGGCATATCAGGTGGTTAGCCAACAGAGCCACGCGATGACCATAGCGGAAGGTGTAGCTCAGGGTTTGTTCAAGCGGGCTTTCAAATTCATCGCTGAAGCGCTTCAGAATAAACTCCGGTTTGGCACCCCGGAATTCATAAATGGTCTGGTCCGGGTCCCCAACTACGGTAACCCTGGCGCGGTCGCCGGCAACATAGCGCAATAACAGATGCTGGATCTCGTTGGTGTCCTGGTACTCGTCCACCAGAATCAGATCCATCTTGTTGCCCACCAGTCGCTGTAAAGGCGGGTTCTGGTGTATGGCCATCACTGGCTCGTACAGCATATCCGCAAAACTGATCCGGCTTTGCCCTTTGCGCCACTGCTCGAAGCTGTGGAACAGATCAATCAGGTATCTGTGCTTTTCTGAGTAGCCCAGCTCTTCAAATACTATTTCTGCAGGCGACAGGGTGGTTTTCACCAGATCAATAAACCCAGTAGCTGTCTCAACAAAATCCTTCTTGTTACGCCGGATCTCATCTGCCAGATCCTCAGGCGCCAGCCTCCGAATTAATAGCCAGGCCTGAAAGCTGATCTCCTGCTCGGTCAGGATTTTTTCGGAGAACCCCGGCAGGTAGCCTTCACGCACAAAGCGCTTGTACAGCCGCAGCCCCATAGCGTGATAGGTGCGTATTTCAGGCAGTGCTAACCCGCTCTGGTGACAAATCTCCTGCAGTTTCCGTTCAAAATCCACACGGGCACTTCGGTTGAACATAAGCACCAGAATGCGCGCGGGGTCGTGACCTTGCTGCAGTAGGTAGCGAATGCGCCAGGCCAGGGTGGATGTTTTACCGCTGCCAGCCACAGCGGTGATCACCGAGTGTTCGTAGCCGGCGGTAATAATCGCCCGCTGTTCGTCAGTGAGAAAATCAGGCAGATCAAGGGCGGGGGATTCAAGGGTCTTTGTTGGCATAGGTGCTATTGTACTGGCCAACTGGTAGCGCGGGTACCTGTGCCGCATAATTGCTGACAATCTGTTGGGTTTACCTTTTACTACCCATCGTTCTAGTTGGGGGGAACAGAAGCAGTGGGGAACACTTTCCAAAATACGCTGTGAATACGTCCGTGTACGCTCGGCTCCGCCTCTCACTGCTAATGCTCCTGCGTCGCGGTGAGAGTCCGGGGTTGGCCGTCCATGGCCAACCCGTGAAGAGCTTTTCGCTCTTCACCCATGGCTCCGCACGATTTTGGAAAGTGTTCCCCACTGCTTCTTACCTCGACATTTTTAGGAGACGAATGTGCAAACTGAAAAATCGATAAACGTACTTGGGGAAAAGCTCGAAACCTGTAGTACAGATCCGGAAACCGGTTTCTATCGGGATGGCTGCTGCAATACAGGACCGGATGATCACGGATCGCATACTGTATGTGTTGTGATGACCGCCGAGTTTTTGGAGTTCTCCAAGTCTCGTGGGAACGACCTGAGCACGCCGGTGCCTGCGTTCGGGTTCCCCGGCCTGAAAGCCGGAGACGGCTGGTGCCTGTGTGCAGCTCGCTGGCATGAAGCTTTTGAGGCGGGCAAGGCCCCTCGGGTGCGGTTGCGTGCAACGCATCAGGCGGCGTTGGCGCACTGTGATCTTGGTGATCTGAAGTCTCATGGAATAGACCTCAGTTAATGAGTCCTGAAACGGAAACCTTTTCGCCAGACCTGGACGCATGGCGTTTTCTTCAAGCCGAACTTGCGGCTGCAGGGCAGCGGCGGCTGGTGTTGGTGGAAGGCGCCCGCGATCTTGCCATGCAGTGGTTGCAGGCACTGCTGCCAGCTTTGGAGTTGGAAGGCGGGCTTTGGGTTGGAGGAGCAGGTGATGCCCCGGACAGTCGCCTGACCAGTATTGAGCCCGCTAAGACGCGCCAGTGGCTGGGTCGGGAAACGTCGGTCATTGTGTGGGATGGCTGGCGGGGCAATCCGCCGGATGGGTTTGCGGCGCTTTCGGGCACGCTGAAGGCGGGTGGTTTGTTGTTCTGGTTGATGCCTTCGCTGGAGGAGTGGGGGCATTTTGCTGATCCGGATTATTCCCGAACGGGTCTGGATCACGATGAGTCGCATCCTTTTGCGAAGCGAATGGCGGGCATTCTGGCGAAAGATTCGTCGGTGATCCGGGTGCAGCTCGGTTCGCCTCAGGTGTTGGTTCTGTCGGAGCTGCCCAGAGTAACGTCTGAGTTTACTGTAACCACAACACCGGATCAGCAAGAGCTGATCCGTAAGCTGGTGGCTTTCGGGCTTGGGCGCAGGCGTCGGCCAATGGTGGTGACAGCCGATCGGGGCCGAGGAAAATCTGCGGCTTTGGGAATGGCTGCGGCACAACTGCTGCAACAGGGTCGCCGGAACATTCTGGTAACCGCCCCTTCTAGAGATAATGTAAACAGCCTGTTCAAGCATGCCCGGGAAACCCTGGGCGCAGACGTACTGGAGGCGGGCACGGATCTGATTGAAACCGTGACAGGCGCTCGACTGCGCTTTTTGCCGATCCGGGATTTGTTGCGGGAAAAGCCGGAGGCTGAGGTGGTGATGGTGGATGAGGCTGCCGCTATCCCTGTGCCTTTGTTAAAGCGTGCTCTTTTGGGTTGGCCGCGGGTAGCTTTTGCATCCACTGTGCATGGCTATGAGGGTGCCGGGCGTGGGTTTGCTATCCGCTTTCGCCAGATACTCGATGAGAAAACGCCCCAGTGGCAGTCGCAAACGCTGTCTGAACCAGTACGCTGGGCAGACGGAGACCCGCTGGAAACCCTCATATCTGATCTTTTCCTGTTGGGTGCCGAGCACCAGCCAGTTGAGCTGGCAGATACAGCGGCGAACCAAGTCATGATTGAGCCCTGGCAGCCAGCCCGGGCTTCCGAGGCAGAGCTGGCGGAGGCATTTGGCTTGCTGGTGGACGCCCATTACCGCACAACGCCTGCAGATCTCCGGCAGTGGCTGGATGATCCTGCCGCCAGAAGCTGGCGAGCCACTGTGAATGGACAGACTCTGGGCGTGCTATGGGGCGCCGTGGAGGGCGGGCTGAGTAATGATTTGGCAGAGTTGGTTGCCAGCGGTAGGCGCCGGGTGCGAGGGCATCTTCTGCCCCAGTCTCTGGCCAGTCATAGTGGGTTCCCGGAAGCGGCCAGCCAGCGAGGTTTGCGAATTATCCGCATTGCGGTATCGGCTCCTGCCCGGCGCTTTGGTCTTGGGAGCCGGCTGGTTGATGAAGCGGCCAAGGGTGCAGAACTCGAAGGCCTGGATTTTACGGGCACCAGTTTCGGCGGCAATTCCGACCTTTACGCCTTTTGGGCATCCTGCGGACTGGAATTTGCGCGCGCTGGGCTGCAGCAGGAGGCTACCAGCGGGGAGTATTCGGTACAGATGGTTCTGGCTCACAGCGCAGGAGCAGCCACTTTGGTTCCGCAGGTGCGAGACCGGCTGGCGCGACACTGGCTGACGCTGGTGCCACTGAACTGGAAAGATCTGGAGCCGGAATTGCTGCTTGAGATAACCGCTGGCCTGCCATCAGGGCGCAGGCCGGATGCTGCAGACATCCGGGACCTGCAGAATTTCTCGGCAGGGTACAGGGGCTTTCAGCTGATGCTTCCGGTTTTGCGGGAGCTAAGCATGGTTTCCGGCGTTGCAGTTTGGCTTCTGGAGCATGCTGAGGCGACTCTGTGGTGTCAGGCTGTACTTCAAGGATTGAGTTGGGCTGATCTTCAACGTGAAGGGCTATGTGCAGGGCAGCGGGATGGCGAGGATCGTTTACGCCAGGTTACCCGTGAACTTCTGCAGAAGGGGCCAGAGTTGTGACCCGCTCGATTTAATTATCAGGGCCACCTGCTCAGAATAGGCCACACTTACCTGATAGAGACTGCTCGTTATGGCCAAGGGAATCGGCTTCTCCCACCAATCGCTCCTGCTATCTGTTTTTTTACTGGCGTCAGGCCTCGTTGCTGTGACCGGATGTGCTTCAAGAGAGGCTCCTGCCAATCTGGGTCAACAGGCAGAAATCGCGTTGGGTTCAGATCTCTATCGAGCAGCAGCGAAAGCAGACTTTGATGCAGTCAAAAAGCTGAAGGAATCCGGTGCGCCGCTGAATACGCTGACAGGAAACGGCACACCGCTAATGGCGGCAGTGCAAGCAAAGGCGGATCGTGTCGTGTGGTACTTGTTAAGCCAGGGTGCGAATTCCGATCTTGCTGAAAGCGATCAGGTTACGCCGCTAATGGTTGCTGCAGAGCAAGGTGATCGCCGGCTGACGCGCTTGCTGCTGTCTGCTGGTGCCAAGGTAAACGCGAAGGACCTGAAGGGCTATACACCGGTTATGCGCGCTGCGGAGACGGGGCAGCTCTCGGTCGTGAAAATACTTCTGACCGCTGGGGCGAATGTGAATGTCAGCCAGGATGGGGAGTCACTGCTAATGAAAGTGGTTGCCACTGGAGACCTGCTCACTGCAGAAATGCTGCTTGCTGCAGGAGCAGATGTAAACTTCCGGGCAGAGAATGGTGAAACAGCGCTCGACGTGGCTCGCGCAAATAACCATCAGGATCTGGAAATGCTGCTGGTACAGGCCGGCGCTAATTTATAAAGCCTTCAGATTTAGCCTATATTATTCAAGCTGCATGGGATCGGTCTGATCGTCCCATACCGGCGGGAAGTGAGTATCAATTACCGCATCGGGTACATCGCGAATGTCGGCGAATGACCATTGGGGGCTTTGGTCCCGGTCAATCAGTTTTGCTCGAATACCTTCTGCCAGATCGGGCCTGCGTACACACTCCCAGGCCATGGCCAGCTCCATGCGGAATACATCTTTCAATGACATCTGCTGGGCTTTTTGAAGCTGGTTCCAGACCAGCCAGGCCGATACCGGGCATCCGCTTTCGAGAGTTCTGACGTTGGCTTGCCACCACTCAGAATTGATAGGGGCAGCCAGCAGTTGATCAACGATCTCGGGCAGGCTGGAACCGGCGCACAGCCTCGCAATATCACGTTCGTGCAGCTCCAGGTGGCTGGCGGGGAGCGCCGGGTAGTCCGGAGTTTCAGCCTGGCTCAACAAGCGAAACAAACGGTTGTCATCGGCTGCTCTGTTACCGCTCCAGCGCTCCGCCTGCAAGCTTGAGAGCAGTCCTTGATGGTTGGAGTCTGGTAATGCCATGTCTGCCAGCCCAACGCGCAGGGCGTCGCTCACATTCAGGTGAGCACCGGTCAGGCCCATAAATAACCCGAGGCGGCCGGGCAGGCGATTGAGGAACCAGCTGGCACCCACACCCGGAAACAGTCCAATGGATACGGCCGGCGTGGCGAGCGAAGCCTCTGGTGTAAGTAATCGGTACCGGCAGGCGGAAAACAGACCAAGTCCACTGCCCATGATGGGGCCATGCCCGATAGCAACGACGGGCTTGGGGAATCTGCGCAGAGCATAGATCAGTTCGTATTCGAGCCTCAGGATGCTGAAGGCGCCTTCTTTGTTTGTTGAGCCCGTTACTGATTGATAAAGCCCGCGCAGGTCGCTGCCCGAGCAGAATCCGGTTTTGTCTGAGCCGCGTATCAAAACAACACAGATGCGTTCATCGTCAGCCCAGCGCGCAAGGCAATCCCTTAATTGGGCGATCATCACACTGGATAAAGCATTTAGCGTTGTAGGGGAGTTCAGGGTCAGTGAGCCGATGAGGCCCTCACGACAAGGACGTTCTTGAACCTCTACAGACATTAGTGGAGTCTCCGGGTGGTAAAACGCTTTCTGGTGCGGTTTTTTGTTTGCATAGCGTCTGTAACTGGATAAAAGTCAAAGATGGCGAGTCTTGAAGGAATCGCATTGATCTATGGCATTTGCGACATGTTACGTCTGTGCTATAACTTCTCGCCAGTTCTCTATTAGGTTTAGAATACCTATACGCGACACTTAAAACGATGATGAGAGGTTAATCATAATGAAACTTAAACACTATGCTGTTGCAGGTCTTTTCGCACTGAGCGCCGCCGTTCCTGCTGTAGCTTCTGCGGCTGGTAATGTAGAGGCAGGCAAGGCGAAGTCTGCAGTGTGTGCTGCCTGCCACGGCCAGAACGGTATTGCACAGATTCCGATGTACGCCAACCTCGCGGGCCAGCATGAGCAGTATCTGGTTTCTGCACTGAAGGCGTACAGAAGCAAAGAACGTAACGGCGGCATGGCGGCAATCATGCAGGGTCAGGCAGCTTCTCTCAGCGATGAGGATATTGCTAACCTGGCAGCTTACTACGCAAGTCTGCCAGCTGGCGGCAAGTAAGCGTTATTGCATTAGTACAGCAGCTCAGGCTGCTGTACTAATGATTCGGTAGCTTGGGCGATAAGCCGAAGATCCCGGTAGCTTCATGCGGTTATTGGCAACAAACTGTTCGAGCATAGCTTCAAGAGGCTTGATCAGGGACGGATCCCCAGTGATCTCAAAAGGTCCCTTCTCCTGCACCTTTCGGATACCCCCATCCTTTACGTTACCAGCCACTATGCCACTGAATGCCTTCCTCAGATTCGCAGCGATCAGATGGACCGGCTGATCGCGGTGTAGCTCCAGGGCCAGCATGTTTTCGTGATCCGGCTCGAAGGGCATCTGGAATACAGGGTCGATTTTCAGCATCCAGTTAAAATAATACGCATCCTGCATCGCACGGCGGAAGGTTTCGACGTCTTTGAGTCCCTTTTTCATGGTCTGGGCCACCAACACGGGGTCATCGATAATAATTTCGTACTTTTTGGCGGCTTCATCCCCAAGCGCTGTGCGGATGAATTTGTCGATCATCTCGAAGTACTCAGCATTTTCTTTTCTGCCAGTGAAAACCACCGGGAAGGGCAGGTCAGCATTGTCCGGATGCAGAAGGATGCCCAGCAGGTAAAGAATTTCCTCAGCGGTGCCGACGCCCCCGGGGAAGACAATAACGCCGTGCCCGCAGCGCACAAAGGCTTCCAGACGTTTTTCAATATCCGGCATGATAATCAGTTCATTAACGATGGGATTAGGCGCTTCTGCACCAATGATGCCGGGCTCAGTAATGCCTATGTAGCGACCGTTTTTAACCCGCTGCTTTGCGTGGCCTATTGTTGCGCCTTTCATCGGGCCTTTCATGGCCCCGGGGCCGCATCCGGTGCATATACTCAGCTCTCGCAAACCAAGCTGGTGGCCAACTTCCTTGCTGTACTGGTATTCCTCATGGCTGATGGAGTGCCCGCCCCAGCATACGACCAGATCGGGCTGCCGACCTGTCTTCAGAGCCCGGGCATTGCGCAGTATATGGAAAACCATGTTGGTCAGGTCTTCAGGCCCGTTGCCTTTCAGAATTCCTGCAAACTTGGGCGTGGAGTGGGTGTACACGATATCCCGCAGAACCGAGAACAGGTGCTCCCGAATCGCCAGGAGCATTTCATCATCCACAAATGCATGGGCCGGCGCGTTAATCAGCTCCAGCTTTAACCCTCGGGGCTGGGGTATCAGGCGTATATCAAAATCCGCGTAGGTCTGCATCAGGTCCTGGCAGTCATCGGTCACAGCACCGGTATTCAGCACAGCCAGAGCGCATTGCCTGAACAGCTGATACAAGCCGCCCTCGCTTTTATCTTTAAGTAGATTGACCTCGTGATTGGACAGTATTTCCAAGCTGCCCTCAGGGGATACGAGGGCATTGATGGTGGGTGCAGTCATGAACGGAAAAGCTCCTGAGTGTTGCGGTAATACCCGATTTTGAGGCATAACGCCGAAGCGTTACACTATGCGCTCTCCTGATCATACACCATTCGACAAAACGCCCATTTATGAAACTGCTTATTCGTCCTGCCTCTGAGGTTGCTATCAAGAGCAAGCCTGTTCGTCGTCGCCAGATGCGTCAGCTGCGCCAGAACATCCGTAGAATTCTGACCCGGCTTGACGAGGATATTGTCGTAGAAGGCAGCTGGGACCGAGTAGATGTTGATGTGCCCGAAGGCCGCGGTCTGGCGGGCGCGGTGGTGGATGAACTGATGCGTATCCCCGGTATTTCCACTATTCAGGAAATCGCCGCTTTCCCGCTTGTCAGCCTTGAGGATATTGCCGAAAAAGCCGTGGCAGCGTTCGCTGGTCGCCTCGACGGGAAAACCTTTGCTGTTCGGTCCCGGCGGCACGGAAAGCATGACTTCCGCTCAGTGGACCTCCAGCGTTTTGTGGGCAGCGAACTCTACCTGTCCGCATCGGGTGCCAGCGTTGATTTGCGCTCACCTGAAGTAGAGGTGCGTATCGAGGTGCGGGACGACCAGTTCCACATTGCCAATCGCAAACATCGCGGCTTGGGGGGCTACCCGCTGGGCAGTGTCGAGAATGTATTGACGCTGATCTCGGGCGGTTACGATTCGTCGGTAGCGGCCTATCTGATGCTGCGCCGGGGCATGCGTAGCCACTTTTTGTTTTTCAATCTTGGTGGTGTCGCTCACGAAGTGGGTGTACGCCAAGTGGTTCACTACGTGTGGAGCCGTTACGGAGCATCCCACGGCGCCAAGTTTATCTCCGTGCCTTTTGATGGTGTGGTGGAAGAGATCATGAAGTCGGTTAGTCACCGGCATTGGGGCGTGGTGCTCAAACGGCAAATGTTGAAGGCCGCGAGTGAGCTTGCGCGCAGCAATAACGCCGCTGGCCTGGTGACGGGTGATGCGGTGGCCCAGGTGTCGAGCCAGACATTGACCAACCTGAACGTTGTTGACCGGGCCAGCGACGAAGTGGTTTTGCGCCCTTTGATCGCGATGGATAAGGAAGCCATCATCAAGCTTGCACGGGAAATTGGCACCGAGACATACGCGCGCAACATGCCTGAGTATTGTGGTGTTATCTCCCAGAAGCCGACCACCCGGGCCCGTTTGTACCGGGTGGAAGCCGATGAGGCCGAAATGGATCCGCAGGTTCTGGTGCAGGCTATTGAAGCCCGTGAAGAGACGCTGGTCAGTGATTTGCTGGATACAACCACCACACCCGAAGATGTGGAGTTGGTAAAAACACCAGCGGTAAGCGACGTGGTTATTGACGTGCGCCACCCGTCGGAAGGGGAGCAGTCGCCTTTGATGCTCACTGGCAATGAGATTCTGAAAATCCCGTTTTACGAACTGAACCGAAAGGTCCCGGAACTTCCTGCCAACCGCCAGTATCTACTGTATTGTGATCGCGGCGCCATGAGCCGGATGCATGCGGTGCACCTGAAAGCAGAAGGGCACGAAAACATTAAAGTTTACGCGCCCGCGTCATAGGTTTTAGCTGCCCATCCCTTTGAAGAACTGCTGTACGTTCTCGCTCAGGCTATCCAGATCATAGCCGCCTTCCTGCACGACTAGTGTAGGGAGGCCGAGCTGGCGCATGTGAGTGCCAAGTCTGCAAAATCCCTCCGAGGTAACTGACACTTTGGCTTGAGGGTCGTCTTTATAGATATCAAAGCCGAGGGTCAGAATCAGTGCATCCGGCTGGAACAGCTTGATGGCCGCCATAGCCTCCTCCACCTTCGTGAAAAAGTCGTCCTCTGATGAACCATGAGGCATGGGCAGGTTGATGTTGTAACCGTACCCCTCACCTTCGCCACGCTCATTCTCAAAGCCAGACACCACCGGGTAGAAGTTGGTCGGGTCGCCGTGAATGGATATGTAGAGCACATCGCTGCGCTCATAGAAGATTTCCTGAATGCCCTGGCCGTGGTGCATGTCGGGATCCAGAATAACCAGACGAGGGAACCGGGATTTCATGTGCTCGGCGGCAATGGCGGCATTGTTGAGATAGCAGAAGCCACCTGCGGAATCCTTACGGGCATGATGCCCTGGTGGGCGGCACACCGCGTAGGAGGTGCGATCTCCTGCCATGAGTGCGTCGGCGGCAGCCAGAGCGGTCTGAGCCGACCAGTAGGCTGCTTCCCAAGTGTGCTCCCCGATAGGGCTACTGCCATCGGCCTGGTACCGGGCCGCTTCTGCCAGGATGCCTGTCAGGTGGTTCGGGGAGCGAACGAAGATGTTGGACATGACTTCCTCGCCCCAATCGTCCATTTCCTTCCAACGACGGTGAGCTGACTCGAGAAAGCGCAGATACCCCAGATCGTGCACCTTGGCAATCGGCCGGGCTCCCTGGTCAGAAGGCTGCAATACCGGTATTCCTGCCGCTTTCAAACCCTCCAGCATTTGGTGGGTGCGATCTGGCACCTCCTGAGGCTGACGCATCTGACCCCGGGTGAAGTAGGATTGGGGGGAATGCTTGTCTTGAGCTGGATGGAAAAATGCTTTCATTATCCGACCTCCTGGTTTCCGGTGCTGCTGCGGTATTACCCAGTTGCTGTGAATGCAGACACTGTGAGTATGAGCACTTGGGAGTATAGGCACAGATTGGGATTGGTCAAAAGCCGGGCCATCGACTTTACAGGTAGTGATTCAGCATCCAAGATGAAGGACGGATTCAATTCATACAACCGTGCACCTTTGTGGGTGTCGTTACTGACTGAACAGGAGCCGAAATGATCGAGTCACCACTGCTGGGAAAGATGACTGGCTACATCGGCGGTCGCTGGACTGACAATGAACAGGGCAACACCTTTGATGTTTACAACCCGGCAACGGGCAAGGTGATTGCGCAGGTTGCCTCCATGCCTGAAAGTGAGGTGAAGGCGGCGATCGAGGCAGGCAAGTCTGCGCTGCAGCTGACCCACCCCTACTCCATCGAAACCCGCAGGAAATGGCTGGAAGACATTCGTGATGCGCTCAGGGCAAACAAGGAAGAAGTAGGCAGGGTCCTGTGTCTGGAGCACGGCAAGCCTTTGAACGAAGCCCAGGGTGAGGTGGATTATGCCGCGGGCTTTTTCGATTACTGCTCGAAGAATATTCAGGCGCTGGACGCTCACGAGCTCCCCGGAAAACCACGAGACTGTACCTGGACCGTTCATTATCGCCCGGTTGGGGTAACGGCTCTCATCACGCCCTGGAATTTTCCCATTGGTATGATTGCCAAGAAGCTGTCGGCGGCCCTGGCTGCTGGTTGTCCCTCAGTGATCAAGCCGGCAAGCGAAACGCCATTGACCATGATTGCGCTGTTTGAGTTGATGGACAAGCATGTGGGCCTGCCTGATGGCATGGTGAACCTGGTGATGGGAAAGGCCAGCGTGATTGGCAAGGTTCTGTGCGAAAGCCCGGATGTGCCCATGTTGAGCTTTACCGGGTCGACAGAGGTTGGCCGTAAGCTGGTTGTGGATACCGCTGACCAGATTAAAAAACTGGCTTTGGAGCTGGGTGGCAACGCGCCGTTTATCGTATTTGATGATGCGAATCTGGACGCCGCCGCAGACAACCTGATTGCCAACAAATTCCGTGGCAGCGGGCAAACCTGCGTGTGCGCAAACCGGATCTTCGTGCACGAAAAGGTGATGGACGCCTTTGGTACGAAGCTTGCGGAGCGGGTGAACAAAATGACTGTTGGGGATGGCATCGCAGGTGATGTTGATCTTGGTCCACTGATTAATAAAGCCGGCTTCGACAAGGTAAAACGCCACTTGGAAGACGCCTTGAACAAAGGTGCTGCCCTGGTTGCGGGCAAGCAGCCTGGTGATCTGGGTGAGGGCCACCTGTTTTTCCCGCCAACGGTTATTTCCGGCGTCACTCCGGATATGTGCTGTTCACGGGAAGAAACCTTCGGGCCCCTGGTGCCTATGGCCAGTTTCCGCACCGAGGAAGAGGTTATCGAGGCGGGTAACGATACTGAATTCGGCCTGGCTTCATACGTGTTCACTGCAGACGCGGAGCGTGCTCAGCGAGTGGCAGCGGGCTTGCGGTTTGGCCATGTAGGCTGGAACACCGGCACAGGGCCAACGCCTGAGGCGCCTTTTGGTGGCATGAAAGCGTCAGGAACCGGGCGCGAAGGTGGGCTTGAAGGGTTGTTCGAGTTTGTTGAAGCGCAAACGGTGCCCAGGGGCTTCTGACATTTGAGCACTCCTTTTAACAAGAAAGGCGAGCCCGGAGGCTCGCCTTTCTTGTTTTCAACTACTGTTTACGGTGTAAGGATCACCTTCACAGAGCTATCTACGTCGGCTTCATCGATGTAGCCGATGCTGCCGGGTGTTGATGACACCTGGGCTTTCATTGCCGCAGCGCTGCCGACTTCTGCAGGTGGCTGGCCGCGGCCAGTGAATACCTGTTTTGACCAGAAGGCTTTCAGCTGGGCATCATTGCGCCCGGTAATCTTGTCATGGAACTGTGCGCGAACCGGGTCGCCTCCAGCCATTTCAAACGGTGTTGCTTTCTGTCCGTCAGGCAGCTGGTTGCTGCGGTTCAGGTACAAATCGCGAACCTGGTTATCAGTAATGCTATCCGGGCCACCGCTATGGCCGATCACTACAACATCGGCAAGTGCAAGGGGGCTGGCCAGCAAGCTGGCCGCAAACATCAGGCTAAGCTTTTTCATGGGGGGCCTCCGTTAAAATGCCGAGTCAAGTTTAATGGTGTAGACGTTCGTGCTGTTGGTGCCAGAACTCAAGATGTAGCTTGGGTTAACGCCGCCAGCGCCTTTGTCAAAGCCGCGGGAATGAGTAATGTCGAATTTAATGGCAACGCCTGGCGTGATGTCCCAGCGTGTACCGGCGCTGTAATCTTCGCGCTGATAATTCAGGATGGATTCCGGTGCGAGCGGAGTCCCATTGTTCGTGATGATAACCCCCAAGCGCTCCTCGTCATCCTTACTTTCCAGCCAACCAATTGCAGCGTAAGGGGTCCAGCTACCGAAGCGGTGGCCGACAGACAGGTAAGCAGAATCTGTATCAGCAAACTTACCCTCTAGTTCTACCCGAGTAACCTCACCAATAATTTGCCAGTTGCCATCATCGTAACTGGCGCCAAATCCAAAAAAGTTCCCGCGCTCGCCTGCGGCAAGAACAGTATTTACTGTTTCTCCTGCTGGAGCCTGGGCTCCCAGGCGAGTGGCGTCAATATCTGCCTCAGCCGTGGCTGCGATGCCGCGCACCGTCCAGATATAATCTGTCCAGGTGAGGTTCAGCCCACCAATATTGCGTAGTTTTACATCACCGGCGTTGCCATCTTCATCGGAGAAGCCGGTAAACGCAGTGGCGGTAAGTGAGGAGTTGTCAAAGTTGAAGTTATAGCTTGCATCAGCTCCCACGTAGCTGGTTACCGCAATAGGGCCATAAACGCTTTGTGGCGGGCGTGCCCAGGGTTGCGCGTAGCCAACTTCAAGGGAGTCGGAATACATGAACAGCGGCAGGCGCATTTTACCTGCACGGAGTTGCAGGTTGTTCATGGGGCGGTAGCTAAGGTAGGCCCACTCAACTACGGGGTCCCAGTCCTCTGCGCCGCGCCCTACCAGCTGGAAAACTGCCTGGCTCTTGTCAGAAACGTCAAACGTTCCTTGCAGAGCGAACAGGCTCAGATCTGCCACGCTGGTCTTTTCGGTTATACCGTCAAATCCCGCATCGTTGCTGGATTTTGCCACACCGGTGCTGAAGAAACCGTTGAAACGAACACGGTCATTCTTGGCGGTATTCACCTGCTGCTGCATGGAATCCAGCTGCTGCTGCATGCGGGCCAGGGTGTCTTCTGTGCTTTGGGCAGAAGCAGAGCTTGCTGCAATGGCCAACGCCAGAGGAGCAAGTTGTAGCAATCTTTTCATAGGTTTTCGATCCATACGTTTTTCATGGTTAATTTACACGCGGAACTGGCTGGCAACGGTTCGCAGACCATTGCTGACGCCCTGAATATCGCGGCTAACGCTATCCAGTTCGTCGGTGCTTTCCATGACTGCCTCGGCATTCCGGTGCATGTCCGTCATGTAAGTGGTTACTTCGTTAAATGTCGTGCTTTGTTCGTAGGTGGCAGCAGCAATCTGTTCATTCAGCTCACTGATCTGCTGCACGTTTTGCAGAATGCGGGACAAAATCTCACCGGATTCAGTGGTCGCTTCCACGCCCTCATGGGCTTTATTTACACTGGCTTTCATGGAGGTAACCGCTGAAGACGACAGCTTGGAGAGCTCTGAAATTACACCCTGAATTTCTTCCGTTGCTTTGTGGGTACGTACTGCAAGCCCACGCACCTCGTCAGCAACCACTGCAAAGCCGCGGCCATGTTCGCCGGCACGCGCTGCCTCAATCGCGGCGTTCAGAGCCAGCAGGTTGGTTTGTTCTGCAACGGTTTGAATGGTGTCCAGCAAACCCCCGACCCGGGCAGAGAACTCGTCGAACTGATTCACCAGACCAGCGGTATTCTCAATGTCGCTGACCAACTCGCGGATGGTGGCCACATTTTTCTGTACTTTTTCCTGGCCCGATTGGGCGAAGCGCGCTGCGTCCTGGGTCTGGTCCGAGGCGCTGGAAGCAAAACCTGCTACTTCTTCAACACTTTTTACCAGTTCATCCACAGCGTTACGGGTAGAAGAAATTGCCTGTGCCTGGCTGCTGATGCGCTCAAGGTTGGCCCGGCTGGCATCGGTCAGGTGGCCTGTTGCTGTGTTCAGTCCATTCACGTCATCGCTGATAGTGGCAAATGATTTATGCAGCTTGGCAACGAACAGGTTGAATTGATTAACCAGTTCCCGGAGTTCATCCCGGCCTTCATAGTTCAGGCGACGAGTCAGGTCGCCTTCGCCAGAGGCCATGTTCTTCAGGGAGTCGATAATCTGGGTAAGGCTGGTGGAGATGGAACGACCGATCACCAGGCTTATTGCGATCAGCACCACAACGGTAGTGACAAGAATAATCAGCGCCAGAGTTTGGGCATTTGTTGAGGCTTCAGCGGTTTCCGAAATGGCGCCCTGGAACCGTGCACGATTGTTTTCAAGCATGGCGTTCAGGCCAGCCTGCAGTTGCTCCAGACGGGCTGCGTTACGGGCTGCGTCGTCGCCAATGCGTGTGAAGTCCGCTGTGCCGTCGATAATGGAGGTGGCAAGGCGGGACGCGTTGTCGTAGTAGTTGTCGAGGTCCCGGCTCAGCTTTTGAATATTGCTGGCTTGGGCGGGGCTCAATTCCGCAATTTTTTCCAGGTTGGTCGCAATGGTGTCTCGGTAGGCCTGGGTTGCTTCCAGCTGCTGGTCGTCCCCCGTGGTAACCGCACCACTGATTTGTTGCTCCATCAGCTTTAGCTGGCCTTCATTAATAGTGGTCAGTTCCAGCGTCGGATAAAGGCGATCTTTTACCTCGCTCAGGCGTTCAGAGTTGGAGCGTTCTGTTATAAACGCGAAGCCCTGACTGATGACAAATGCGAGGATGGCAATGCTGACCAGTAAGCCAAGCTTTTGTGAGATTTTAAGTGATGACAGCATAGTCTTTTCCTGACGGAACAACCCAATGTGGCGGAATCAGCATATAGGTTGCTATTAGTAGGCGAAATGGTGATTGTGTTTCGTGCTGTTATGTTCTGTTGTCGGCTGATTTTGCAGTAACTTTATAGTAAGGCGAGTCTAAAATGTTAAGCCATCGATCGGGATCGGGGCAGGCTCGGTCACGACTTGTTATAATCTTCGGCCAGAATTCCCCATTCTCCGGACTACAGTGATTTCCCCATGGATGTCTCCCACATTATAGATTCCCTGAATGATGCCCAGCGTGAGGCAGTTACGGCACAGAATGACCACTTGCTGGTGCTGGCGGGTGCCGGCAGTGGCAAGACCCGGGTGCTGGTGCACAGGATTGCGTGGTTGATGCAGGTGGATCGGGTTCCGCCTACGGGGATTCTGGCGGTCACCTTTACCAACAAAGCTGCCAAAGAGATGCGTTACCGCATCGAGGAGATGATGAATATTCCGTCTCGGGGCCTTTGGTTTGGCACCTTCCACGGTATTGCTCACCGGCTGTTAAGGGCGCATTCGAAGGATGCCGGGCTGCCGGAGAACTTCCAGGTACTGGACAGCGATGATCAGCTGCGCATGGTCAAACGGGTAATGCGGGAAGCCCAGATTGATGAAAGTCAGTTTCCACCCAAGCAGGCTCAATGGTTTATCAGCAGCCAGAAAGACGAAGGTTTGCGGGCCGACCACATTCAGGAAAATCCGGGAGACCATTTCACCTCCACCATGGTGAAGGTATACCGCCGCTACGAAGAACTGTGCCAGCAGAGTGGACTTGTGGATTTTGGCGAGCTATTGCTTCGCTCCCATGAACTCTGGCTGCACCGGCCGGAAATACTGGCCCATTATCAACAGCGCTTTCAGCATATTCTGGTGGACGAGTTTCAGGACACCAACACAATTCAGTACGCCTGGCTGCAGGTTCTTGCGGGTAATCGTGTACCACTGACTGTGGTGGGCGATGACGACCAGTCCATTTACGGCTGGCGTGGCGCAAAAATAGAGAATATCCAGCAGTACCAGAGGGATTTCCCGAATTCCCGGCTGGTGCGGCTGGAACAGAACTACCGTTCCACTCAATTGATTCTGAAAGCCGCTAACGCCGTAATTGCCAACAACCAGGGCAGGCTCGGTAAAGAGCTTTGGACAGATGGCGTGGAAGGTGAGCCCATCAGTCTGTACGCAGCATTCAACGAGCAGGACGAAGCCAACTATATCGCCGATAGCATCTCCAGCTGGGTCAATGAAGGCAACCTGCGTAGCGAATCCGCCATCTTGTACCGCTCCAACGCCCAATCCCGGGTGCTGGAAGAATCCCTGATGCGCCAGGGCATACCTTACCGCGTATATGGCGGCCTGCGCTTTTATGATCGCCAGGAAATCCGCAACGCCTTGGCTTATCTGCGCTTGGTGCATTATCGCCGTGATGATGCGGCTTTTGAGCGCGTGGTGAACTTGCCCACTCGCGGCATAGGCGCCAAAAGTCTGGCCGAGCTGAGGGAGTACGCAACCAGCCAGAGTATTTCTCTGTGGGAGTCCGCCGAACGATTGCTGGAGGCCGGGCAGGTAAAAGGCCGGGCCAAAACCGGGCTGCAGGCGTTCCTCGATATTATAGAAGAGCTGTCTGCGATGGCTGAAGGCGCGTCGCTTCATGGGCTTATGAAGCAGACTATCGAAGCCAGCGGCCTGAAGGACTACCACGCCAGTGAAAAAGGCGAGAAGGCTCAGGCCCGGGTGGAGAACCTGGAAGAGCTGGTTAACGCCCTTGCAGATTTTGATGTGGAAGAGGGTGTGGACCCGCTCTCGGAGTTTATTGCTCAGGCAGCTCTGGATGCTGGCGAATCTCAGGCGGAAGATCACGAAGACAGTGTGCAGCTCATGACTTTGCACTCTGCAAAAGGCTTGGAATTCCCGTTGGTATTCCTTGCCGGTGTTGAAGAGGGTTTGTTCCCTCACAGCATGTCTCTGGAAGAGCCGGGGCGCATGGAGGAAGAGCGGCGGCTGGCCTATGTGGGCATCACCCGGGCCATGAAAAAGCTGGTGATCACCTATGCGGAATCCCGTCGTTTGTATGGTCAGGAGAAGTTCAACGCGCTTTCCCGCTTCGTTCGGGAGATTCCCAGTGACTGCCTGCAGGAAGTACGGTTACGCAACACGGTAACCCGCCCAGCTATGTTGGATCGTCCTAATGAGGGCTTGTTCAGTCAGGACTCTGCCCAACAGACCGGTTTCAGCCTGGGGCAGCGGGTTCGGCACCCCAAATTTGGCGAAGGTGTTGTGATGAATGCTGAAGGCACCGGGCACCACACAAGGGTGCAGGTGAATTTTGATGAAGGTGCCAAGTGGTTGGTGCTGGCTTATGCGCCGTTGGAGGCCTGCTAACTATTATCGGGGAG